>Ga0164242_10003889_pt1 | contig 16893 bp, 23 predicted proteins | sample OricomgcompostMG_FD_108783 | JGI IMG/M metagenome (GOLD analysis project Ga0164242, IMG submission 108783) | Miracle-Growth compost microbial communities from Emeryville, California, USA - Original compost - Miracle growth compost (MG) ...
AGATTGGCCTCGACGACTCGGTCGGTGGCGTTCTCCCCGAGTTGGCTGCGGCCCAAGTCATAACCCCTTCGAAAAACACTGAGCAAGGTTTCACGATCTCACCCGCACGTGGCCCCATCACGCTCCGCCATCTTCTGACTCACACCAGCGGCCTGGCCTACGATGCCATGCAGCCCATTCTTAGGGAGTGGCGTAGGTCCCGCGATGAACCTTTTATGGTCATGAGCGGGCGCGCCGTTCCCACCGCGCATAACCTGCCTCTCCTTTTTGAGCCGGGTCAAGGATGGGTCTACGGTGCCGGTCTAGACTGGGCCGGTGTTTTGGTAGAGCGCCTGAATGGGGGCGTACGTCTGGGAGCGTACATGGAAGCCAACATCTTTGGGCCACTGCGGCTCACCAGCTCGACGCTGCGGCTCCCCGAAGCGAGACCGGAAATTAAGAAACGACTGTTACAAATGACAACTCGGACAGAGAAGGGCGAGCTTGTAGACACGGTCTCTCCTCTTCCGGAGGATGCTGAGGCTGATAGTGGCGGGATGGGCCTGATCACAAGCACGGCCGACTTTGTCGCCATCTTGAGCGAGCTGTTGCGCGATGATTCGGTATTGCTTACGAAAGAGTCGGTTGCACAAATGTTTACACCGCAGTTTGAGGCTTCCGGGCCACGATATGATGGACTCATGGCTCAGCAAGTATGCACTCCGTTGCCAACGTTCACCCACCCCCATGCTGCTGAGGTCAGCTACTAACAGGTGTTATGTATGTACTTAGGCTCTCCACAAAGACCTCACGGGCGACAAGACCGGCACTCCAGATGTTGCATTCGGGCTCGGGGGACTTGTTGTCAAGGCCGCCGTTCCAAACCTAGCGGCGAACTCGTTGACCTGGAATGGCATGCCCAACATCGGCTGGTTTGTAAATAGAGAGAAGGGGATAGGTGCAGTTTACGCCAGCCAGCTTCTTCCGGCATGCGACCCATCCAGCATGGGCTTGCTAGCTGAGTTCTGGAAGGTGGTTGGCAGCTCTATACAAAGACGTAGGGGGTGAAGTCTCGGCGATATACTTTCATGCAAGTAGTAAACAAACCGGGCATAACGTGAAGATGATTTTATGATGTACCTACCAGTGACTTGTCTAACCCATTGTAGAGCCCCCCGAAACAAACATGTACTCCCCATTAATGAACCTGGATCTCTCCTCGGCGAGAAATGCGACTGCCCATGCAACGTCCTCTACCGATGCCATGCCTCCCTCTACCGGTGTCTCCGCCTCGATCATTGCCTTCACCGCCTCAAAGTCCCCTTCCGTCTTGAAATGGGAGCGGAAAGTCTCGGTATACACCGGCCCTGGAGCCACTAGATTTACGGTACAACCGTAACGAGGGGGTAGCTCGGCCGCCCACACGCGCAGCATCGCATCTAGGGCCCCCTTTGTTGCCGCGTAGACTCCCTGGCTCTTCTTGGGCGCGCGAGATGCCGCACTCCCGACGATAACAATGCGAGACCCGCCCGCGGCGCCTGATATCTGTCCAGTCGGCGTGTATGGGGTTAGGTGCGGCAACGAAGCACGGACGAGCGAGAAGGCCCCTCGTGCGTTGAGGCCCATCGCAGCGTCCCAGGTGGCCAGGTCGGCATCCCAAAGCGGTGCGAGTGGGACAATCCCCGCGTTGCTGACCACGATATCGATGTGTCCAAAGCGGGCAACGGCGGCGGCCACCAGGTCGGTTGCGCCGTGGTCTGTGGTAAGGTCGGCGCAGACAGCAATCCATGGTGTGGCTAGCGTGGCACCCACGGACTCGCATGTCGCTTGTTCAGAGGCATAGGGATAGTTCAAAACAATGTTGGCGCCGCGGCTGGAGAGCTCCTGGGCAATTCCCGCCCCAATTCCCCGGGATGAGCCTGATATGAGGGCCGTTCTGCCAGCCATGGTTCGGGGCTGCTGGTCCACCGGTGCTGTACGTGATTCTGTCATCATGTGTGTCTTTCAGAGAGATGAATTCAAGTCCGTTCAACGAAAGAGGAAGGGGATTAAGAAGTAAAAATGCAGCAATATGGTCAACGTGTGAGGTGTCGCGGCCGTAGTGCACTTAACCTTGAATCTTGGACTATTCTGGAGCTAACGATTGTGGACCAAAAGCGGCCGGAACACGCTCGGAACGGCTACCGAGATATCCGGGTCAAGTTGATCGATCACTTCCAGGCGATTCTAGCAAATTTCTAGCTCGTGTTTGTTGATTTATTTATTTTCTTAAGGCAAAAAGAGGGGAAGGGGAGCTGATACTTTGAGCACAAATGACCTCAGCCTACATCGCACCACACAAGATAGATAGGGCCGCAGTCCTAAATCCAGCAATAGAGATTCCGTCCCAAAGCCGAGAATCTGCCGCTGCCTTGCTATTATGCCTCCACCGGAATGATCGGGATATCGGTGAGCCCGGGGAGATCCTCCGGCCGTTTTGTGAAGAAAGCACGGGGGATCTCCGGACCCCAGCTCGAAACCACGGATGCAATCGCGGGCTCGTCCGAATGGGGCGAGTCCTCGTTCACCAGGTCGCCATCGACGTAGTGCTCGACCACAAAACCTGAGGAGTCAAACCTAGGTTTATTAGTACTAAGAAGCCAAGATGTTGAGGAGAGCTTTTATTACCAGTAGTCGAAAATCTGGCTTCCGAGCACATGTCGCCCAATACCGAATACACTCACATAGCCTTTCCTGCGCATGTGGTGGTGCCCGACAACATGGCTATCCATGTCGTCAACCTCCCAGCTGCTGTGATGCGCTTTGAATTCGCCTTCTTCAATGTGCGGAGAACCGGCAATGAAGATATTCTACCGCGGATTAGTTCGAGGCACAGCCTTAGCTCGCCATAGACGAAGAGGGGTTTAGGACGTACATGGTGATCGACGTATTCTTTGCCCTTATCCAGATGAATGAAGATCATCACTGTCTTCTTGCTCTCTTCGTGGAAGAGCGTGTCCGTTTTGAGCAGGTTGAAGGTCTTAACGTACCACTCGAAGACGCCGTGAAGCTTGTCAATGTTGACTTCGAACCCATAGTGGCCCAGCTTGTGTACCTTCGAAGGCGCGTCTGTCTCTGGTCGCTGAAACACACCCAGTCTCCGCTTGTCTTCCCACGTATTCCACATAACCGGCTTCGGTACTTCCCGCGGTTCCGGTACGCGGTCCTGCTGGCCCCAGTGAAGCGTGATTTCCATCCCTACCGGGTCGAGAACAATGACCTTCTTTCCACCCCCGGGCGCGTCAGATTCTTGGATCTGGCTAGATCCCGGCAATTTGGCAGCTTTCTCTAGCTCGGCCAGTGACTTGACGATCCAGCCGCCGCCGAGGAACCGGCGCTTGCCATCGTGGGTCTTTTCGGCAACATAGCAAAACGGGTCAATCCCGAAGCTGCGGAAATATACTTTGCCGCTTGTCTCGGCCACCGGAGTCAGACCAAAGTCAATATAAAACTGCTTGACTTTCTCCAGGTCTGGATGCCCGTAGCGGCAGTAGGAGAGCCGGTCGAGGAGGATACGATCGTCGGAAACTTGTACAGAAGCCATGATGACAGCTGGGAGAGATTTGGCAGCAAAGCGCACGCAATTCTTTTTTGGGTCCGCGGATCACATTAAGAAGATATGCAACCTAAGTAAGGTATGTGTCACTGCCGGAACTTTCGCCGAGAGCACACTTTGGTACTGCCCCTCTCGTAGCTCTCGGACGACGGAGCCACGGAATCTGCCGCCGGCGCGGGGTACATCGACTCCGAGACAAGAGTTGTTGTCCGGCGCTAAGAGCCTACGGTAAACGGGAACCGAAGGACCTTTTTTTCACGAGGGCGCTGACCATAGACATTTGATAACACTTATCCAACTCAATGCGCACTCTTCTCTCTCTCGCTCTCTTCCCAGCCCTCTATAGACACGAGGCCGATCCACTACCACTCTCTTAGTCTCTGTAATCAAGACCTTCTCATCATGTCGTTCGACAGACTTATCCGATTTATTGACTCTGCAGGCCTCGAGAGGTACGGCAATGTGGAATCCGAGGTCGCTGGTGGGGACCTTGTCGGAAAGACCGTCTCTCTTCTCCAGGGAAACATGACGACAGGTTTTAGTGTAATGCCAGACACGAAAGCTCAGGTGACGAAGGTAGGTCCGTACGTTATAGTGAAGCATACCAGTATAGCCCTAACCGAGTTGATGCAGCTTTTATGCCCGTTGGAATCTACTCCAGTAATCCTATGTGCTGGCGTGAATTACAAATCTCATGCCAGTGAGACCAAGTTCACCCCGCCTTCGAAGCCGGTGCTTTTTGCAACGCCGCCGGACCGTCTAACGGGCCCGTTTGAGGACATTCAAATTCATCCCGATGCGCAAGAGCTCCTGGACTACGAAGGAGAGCTCGCAATTGTCATCGGAAAGGACGGCTACGATATTCCAGAGGAATCCGCCCTCGAATACGTACTCGGATACACGGTGTGCAATGACGTATCGGCACGCAACCTACACCACCCGGACGTCTCGGGCTGGCAGATGGGATATGCCAAGTCGTTCGATAACTTTGGCCCGACGGGACCCTACCTAGTGTCCCCCAGGATCGTGCCCAATCCGCAAGTACTGGAGCTGACGACGAAGGTGAACGGCCAAGTGCGTCAAAAGACGAATACGGAGCAGATGCTATGGTCTTGCAAGCAACTGATAGCTTTTGCATCCCGCGGAAGGACACTCCGGCAGGGTACATTGATTATGACGGGAACGCCGGAGGGAGTGGGTTGGAAGACAAACGGCTGTCTAAAAGACGGCGACATGGTGGAAGTCACAGTTGAGAAGCTTGGGTCAATATCCAACCGGATGGTCTTCCAGAAACCATAGAATTTGAATAGGGAAATGAAGACCTATGCAATCTCCGGCGCAGACCGTATTGCGGCGCCATCTACCTTCCAAGGCGTCGACGTACGAGTTTGTTTACCATTCAGGGGCAGCACGTGTGAATGAACTGCTTCGCACACTGTGCTACTTCTTTAACCATGCCTTCGGAGAAATGTGGGTCTGTTTAGCTTCGGACTCCCGGCCGACGACCCCGAGGAGGGATTGTTTCACCCCGGAGACTTGGCACCCGGACAAATCTCCAAGTTCCCATAGCTCTGTAAGCCGCGGTAGCGAGTCTTGAGCTGTCAATTCAGCTAGAACCGAGCACTCCCCTTCCCGAGATCTGATCCAATTAAAACTAGCAGGCACTCTTGTATTCTTACGCTGGTTATCTTCTGTTCCCCCACCCACGCCCCTTTATCGCCTACCTTTATTGCACCATGGCAGGATTAGTGACCCGTGCTATCCTCCTGAAAGGCGGTACCGTACTTTTCCACGACGATCAGGACCATGTCCAGGCATTGCGGAATACCGACATCCTAGTGCGAGGCAACAAAATTGCCAAAATTGGGCAAAATATTAGCGCGCCTGCTGGTGCAGAGACCATCGACTGCAATGGCAAGATTATTAGCCCTGGCTTTGTCGATACCCATCACCATTTGTGGCAAACGCAGCTAAAAGGTCGACATGCCAACCAGAGTGTGTTCGACTACCTCCCAACTGGCTTCTGGCAGAGCCATGTGTACACCCCTGACGACATGTTCTGGGGTCAGTTGAGCGGTGCCTTAGAAGCCATTGATGTGGGAACTACGTTTGTTCTTGACCACGCCCATGGAAACCAAACCAATGATCATGGTGAGACACAGCCTTGCCTTTCTCTCTTATACGCTCTAGCCCGAATCAAGAACTAACCGCTCGAGACAGCCGACAAAGCGTTGGCCGCCACCGAAGCCTCTGGAATCCGGTCTATTTTTGCGTATTCGCAGGCCCCTTACTTTACTAAATGGGATTCCAAAAGCTGTGAACTGTCTCGGGACATCATGCCCGAGTCGAGCATGGCCCATCTATTCAAGCTGGCCGGTGGCCAACCGTACGGCAACGGCAGGGTCCAAATTGGGTTTGGGTTTGACTACTGGTTCTTGCCCAAGGAAGCCGTTGTTGGCATCTTTTCGTCGCTCCGCAACGCTGGCATCAAATTATTCACGTGCCACTACGCAAAGAATCCCACCTTCGGTAGGCTAACCTACCCTCCATCTCTACAATCAACGGACTAACACTCTCTGATCTACCAGGCTATAATTCCCTGATCCACGCGCTGAGTTCCTACAACCTACTCACCTCGCCAAGCGACATCGTCCTTTCTCACGCGACGGGGCTCGACGCCAGCGAGAAAGCTGCCCTTGCTGCCACGCAAGTTCCCGTGTCCACCACGCCTGACACGGAAGCTCAGATGGGCTTCGGGTGGCCTGCCGCCTTCACGCCCGGCCTGCGCTTCACCTTCGGCGTCGACTGCCACACCAACAACACGGCGTCGATCCCGGCAATGGCGCGCGCGTCGCTGCAGATGGCCCGCCAGCGCGAGGCAGTGGCAGTCACGATGGGCGACGGCTGCGACGCGCCCGCGCACATGCACAAGGCCCCCGTGGGCTCTACTGAAGAGGCGTTCAACGCGGCCACCATTGGCGGTGCGCGGGCAGTTTTGCTAGGTGACTCCATCGGGTCTCTTCGTGAGGGGAAGCTCGCGGATTTGGTCGTGTTTGACGCGGCGGGGAGTCCGGGCATGTGCTGCGCTGCCGAGACGGATCCCCTCACGGCTGTGCTGAGGCATAGTGATGTGCGGGACGTGGAGGCCGTCATGGTGGACGGGGTTTGGCGGAAGAGAGGTGGCAAGCTCATCGCGGTGACAGTGGGTAAGGGAGAGACCCTAGAGTGGGCAGCTGTGCGAACAAAACTGCTGAAGAGCCAAGCAGACATCCTGGAGAGGCAGAAGGGGCTGAATATGGAGAAGGCGAAGGAGGCACTTGTGGCAATGTTTCAAATCGACGAGTCTCGGTTGGTCAAAGGTAAACCATCTTCGTGAGCTAGCTTAGGTTACGCGGGAAAGGGGGCCACAGCAATCTAAATCACACGGCATATGTGCCACAGAAACGAGTCAACCCAGAATACTTAGCATAACCAAGAGATCGTTTTCAGGCCGAATATTCAATTATTGATGTATTGCTAGGCAAGCTCAATCGCTACCTAGAGCTAGCAGACTATCCAGTGCGTTCGACGTGAACATCGCCGGGTCAAAGTATAGCTGAGAATCAACACTTCCAAAGTTAAAACTAGAATCCATCCGATCCAATCCACCATCGCCCTTGTCTATCGGGTATGGTGCCACGTGCACCGTGTCCATTACCGTGGTCGAATCGGGTTCAACCACCAGAGGCGCGTTTTGACTAGAAACTGCGCCGTTCTGCATCGCCGCAGTGCAGTCCGCGGGGGTTAGGTTAGGCTCCCGTGGACGGGTGATCACGATATTGCTCCCTCTAGTGACAATTGTCCTCGCTGATGATGAAGAGGTGGACTGCCTCCGTCCCAGCTCCTTCCTTCGCCTTCGACGCGCCTTCTCGATTCCTTTCATCACCGAGCGCCATTGGTGCACGCGGCGGTGGCTCTGGGCCGAGTCCCAGCGCAACACGGCGCTTCGCTCGACAACCCGCCAGGTGCGGTCGGCATCTTTGGAAAGGGGGTGTTCGCACAGCTCGGAGATGACCACGGCAAAGGCGTACCACTCGTTAAAACAGCGTGTGAGCCAGGTCCAGTGAGCAACGCGCGGGTTTGTTTGAAGGCGGTAGGAATTCGACATGCAGTCGACAGCGTTCTGTAGGACACGCTTGCGCTGCGGTTCGGTAAGGGTAGTCTCGGCACCGAGGGGATTGTATATGAAGAGGCGAAGATTGCAGAACACGGTGCCGATGAACGATTGAATCAGCTAGGAGGAGGGTCAAGTCAGAATACAGTGGAGATAGAAATTGGGAGCTGGGCGGCCATACAGACTGCAACGGCTCAGTCGACTGCTTTCCTCCAAACAGCAACTGCATAAGCCTGTCATGCTGACCGTCGACCCACATCTCTTTCTCCATTAGTGTCATGGCGACAAAGCTCTTTCCCATGTTCGGATCTGTCCTCCGTATATCGATCATGGTTCTCCACATATCTGTCATCCAGCATCGGGCTACAGTGAAGCTTGTTTCGCTCAGCCCGATTCTCTGTTCTGGCAACTCCGTCATGTTCGGATGCAAGTCGGCGTCGTTTATATTCAACGGTGGCGGGGAGTCAAAGCTACTGATTTCCATCCTAGACAGCATAGTTAGTTCTTCTCCCTGTACGACATCCGGAGAACACTAGGCACCCACAAGTTAGACGAGCAAGAATGGTCTTCCGAAGCAGGCGTGTCTAGCACGCATATGCCCCACCACAGCCTCCTCCGTATCTCTGTCTCGAAGGGCGTTAAGCCCAGCTTTCTTCCGTCGCGGTGCATCCCAAAAGACTGGGCTAGACGTGCGGCCAGGCCCGTGAGATTATAGGAGCAGGCTGGATTATAGGAGCGGAGAGCGACCAGGTAAACGACAAATGCTTGTAGCACAAGCATGTTGTCCGTCTCCATCAACTCGGCGCGGGCAAAAGCTCGGTCTACGGAGCGTCTTAGGCTAGCCAGGAATGCGCTCTGTTCGGCTCCAAATAGTTCCATGCAAGTATCTGCGGGTAAGCTGTTGACAGCCGCAAAATACACAACAAAAATCAAGGCTTCCAGCGGTGGCGGCAAATTTTGGGGGTTGCGCATCCCTTCCATGACAGAGGGTTCAATTGAAGGGATGTGCAATACGGTGACTACTGGCTGGACGTTTTCTTTGAAAAGCTGCCAAGCCAAATACCGTTGAAGTTCCGGGGGGTGCTGCGTGACAGTGGCGGTTTCCGGGGGAGACGCGCATGAATCAAATAATAAGGAGTAGTGAAACGAGGACGACTCGGGTTGTTGAGGGGGCGCCTCGTATTCATATTCTGAGTCTTCGGTCATGTCGTCGTCTTGCGTTGGATCGGTATACTTGAAAGCTTGGTCAGCAGCCATTGGCAAACACACGAGCAGAGGGGGAATGGCGAACGAGGGACGGTGGTTAATACTCACAGCGGTGTGGAGAGTCTCCCAAAAGTGACCACTGACGTATCGGCGCTTGCCGTCGTCCTTTACTAGTTTCCCAACTGTCCGGCCATAGGGAGACCAGCTTGAAGAAATGGATTCTAGCATCGGGTCCAGGGCCAGCGGAGACCTCCCAGAGCTGCTTCCCGAGCCGGTGATAACGGTGGCCGCGTCTGTTTCCATCTCCTGGTGGTAGGGAACTCGGGACTGCAATGAGGCATGAGCAACTGGTTGGGCACCTGTTGCCTGCGCGCCCTCCAGCTGGTAGCTCTGCGCCTGGGCACGCTGCCCTGTGTCCATTTCAGCGTCCACCGGCTGCGTCATCACCGCTTGTGTCATCACTGGCTGTGTCATTACCGGTCCCGAGGACACATCGGGGTGGCGAGACGGTGAGGTGGGCCGGGCCGCCTGGGAAGCTGCGGGGAGGCCAGGCAGGAGAGCAGAGAAGACTGATGACGCTGTTGCCGGATGCGAGGGGTCTTGATCGATGCTGTCTACAAGGGTCTTGAGGATGGGCTCCAAGCGACGCAGATGCTCCCAGACCTGTGCATCCGGGAGGGCTTGGCGGGCTGCGGTCCTAGGGTCCGGTGGGTAGATGCATTCGGCATTAGACTTTTTGCAGTTTTGGCATGGCTGCTTCTTGTCACAGCCGACCTTGCGGCGACGACAAGCAGCACATACACGGCGAGGGGGCGCGGGATTCTGAGATGTAGATGTCGAGGGTTGAGTTTCCTGCCGGGGTTCTGGTCCTGGCCGTGCTTGTGTTTGCGCCTGTTCTTGTGGTTGCGGCTGCGGCTGTGGCGGCTGCGGTTGCGGTTGTGGTTGCGGCTGATCCGTCTGCTCCTGGCTCTGTACTTGATCGTACTGGAGGGGAAAGTGTGACGGCGATGAAGGGTCGTGGTTTGGGGGTCCCATCATGCTGAGATCCGACGTTCGGGCGGGGCGGCCGAATGCCCATGAGATATGCAAGGAGGCACCGGCAGGCCGGGAAGTGAAGAATGAGGGACACTGCAGGTTAAAAGGGGGAGCTAGGGAGGTCAAGTTACAGCAGATAAACCTCGACAAGTTCACGCAGAAAGTAGATTAAATCAAGCTTGAGAGGAGCAAGTTGGAAGGGCTTAGATCGTATTCCGAGGGATAAGATGGCTGGCGATGGCGAATGAGGGGTGAAAGTGCGTGAGTTCTAATCTGGTTTGAAGGACTAAGAGGTGCTATGAATTCGTGGAGTCTAGGCTCATGCTGGACTACACTTATCTATCACGTGCCCCACTTTCCCCTGCACGGTGTGATGTTATGAGCGATACGAAACCGTACTACTAGGGCTTATAGCTAGGCCGTACTAGGCAAAGACCCCCTAACCCCCTCCCTTGGCAATGCTGGAGATAAGCTGGGGTACGGACCCACGCAACGCGTGTGAAGGGCGCACGCAAGGTCAGCTCGGTACCAAAGACGCCAGGAAGGAAAAAAAGATGTGACGTCTTTATACCGAAGCTAATGAAAAGACACGATTTACGCTTCAAGAACCGCAACAGAAGCGCGGCTAGTTTAGGCACGCATCACAATAAAGAGATATGTTCGTAAGATCCATAATACTGCTGGCATGGCAGCCATGGCGGCAGAGGAGGAGAGGGGTACCAGGATACTCGCAGCTTTGACGGCAATCAGCAGGCCGAAGGGTCTAATATTTCCCGTGCTAGCGTCCCGGGATTCTGGCACTGGCACCTCGGTTGAGTCCCAGATGCTTCTCGCATTTATACCCGTCCAGCGAAGCAGTCAGAGGCTGGCATGGCAGCTGCAGGTCCTACCGCATGACTTCTCTACCTGTTGCCACCCTCCTCAGTGATCGAGCTCCCATTCACTCCGAGTTGAGTCCAGATACGAACCCTCTATCGGGGATGATGGTGGGTATTGCCGATCATGCTCCACCAAAGTCTGACAGGCGCGCTTGTTGTTACTCCAGACTTCCCAAAAGTTGGTCTTTCGTATTCAGTGATTCTACTAGCTACTTGTCTACTTGTAAGACTCATTACCAACCTGTTCAATTTATAGAGAGAAGGCCAAGAAAAATGAAAGAAAAGCGTCAAATCACCAGTAGCTCCGAACGGTCAAAAACTGATACTCTATATAACGCCACTCAGTTCTAGTTGTATGCGATTGGTTCCAATGCATATTTACGCAATGCAGTCTTCATGCCGACGTAGCCCTTTTTTTGAGAACGAGTTTATATTTCGGATTTGGGATGATCTGTCGAGTATAAATGAGATTAGTGGTCAGATATACATAGGTTAACGGAGCACTTACCAATCCTTCAAACTCAATATTCCTCAGCTGTGCCGCTCCTCCCTCCGGGCACCGCAGGTCGTATCGCATAATGAATTCGGTCATCAGAAGCTTCATGACGATATCGGCGGCATACCGGCCGGGGCAAGCTTGTCGGCCGTAGCCCCAGGCTAGGTCTCCTTTACCGACAGTGACGAGCCTATGGCTATTTCGTGATTCCTCGTTTGCTTGTCTCTTGCGGTAAAATCGCAAGGGATCGAAGCGTTCGGGGTCATCGTAGAACGCATGGTCCATGTGGATAGCACCCGTGGGAAGCACAATTCGTGCACCTTTGGGGATACGCATGCCATTAGAGAGGGTCACGTCTGCGCCGGCCTTACGTTGGACGCTGGCTACCGATTGCATGTCAGTATGGCTAGTTCGACGTGACTACAGGTGTCGCAGCAATCCAGTCGCGACAGTTGGCCCGGCCGAGATGAGTGACTTACTCAAATCTGGGGAGTTAAAACGCTGCGTCTCCTTGATGAAGCTGTCGAGCTTCATCATGTCGGATAGCGCTTGCCGGCTCAGCACCCCCTTTGCTTCTGCCAACATTTTCGAGATCTCCTCGCGAAGCTCGGGCACATACTCTGGGTGCTCGGCCAAGTCGATCAGACATTGCATGACGGTCGATGCCATGGACTGGAGAGCTGCAACGAGGAGATTCATCTGCGCGATCGTGTGCATCTCGACGTCGGAATGTGTCGCGCCTCCTATCTTTGGGTCCGCGAGCCAGTCAAGCAGCGATGGGGGGTCATCAAGTGGCTTGCCATGTTGAATTCGCCGGTCTAGAGTCTTGGCAACGATACCATGGCCTTCGGAAAACTCACGGCGCATCTGGCCAAGGCCACTGACAAACCGATACACGATCGGTCGAATCGTGACGGGGTACTTTCGCAGACTGCCTGTCCATTTCATTGCCGAATGGATATACTTCAGTGAGAGGTTGAGCCAGTCATCATCGAGAGCTGCTGCGGACCCATGGAACATGCGTGCTGAGATCCGGCATACAAGAATGTTGATAAAGGAGTACAGCTCGACGGGTTTGACGACTGTTGGCAGGTGTCAATTTAAGGTTGCAGTGTTAGGTTGAGGAGAGTGGGCGGGCAAAGGAACCCACCATCAGCGTCGCTCAGTGGCCAGACCTCCTGCACCAGCTTCTGCAGGACCGGTGTGTACTCGGCTAGCGTTGTGTCAGTTGCCAATCGATCCTGTCTCGATGCTTTCCACGCACTCACTTAAGGTAGGGTTGAAGTGCCTGTTTAAAATGCCTATTTCGCGATCCGACAGGTTACCTAGTTTGGTATATTTTCTGAACGTGAACTACAAGGCCCTAGTTTCAGCAAGGTCGATGTCATCTCCATGAAAGAGGTGTGTGAGGGGGTCTCACCTCCTCCTCGAGGAAGGCTGCGAAACTCAGATGCTTTTGGCCTCTCAGATCGTCAAGGAAACTAAGCGGTATCATGATGTTGGTTCCTGTTCGTGGTAGCCTTCTAGTTAGACAGTACTATTCTGCGTTATACCGGATGGCAAACCTTCGCTGGTAGTGACACCATATACTTGATCTCGGAACTAAAGCAGACTTGTTAGCACCCGATTTTGCCTGCGAAACCTTCCAAATATAGAATGACGTGCCTTTTCGTAACCGTGGGCGAGTAGTTTCCTCGTATCGTTGACGTACAGCCCCTTTCGCTTCCTGGCGCTCGGAATTTCGTCCTTCATCGCGATCGGCAGTTTTGGGATTCTCAATTCCACCATGATCGACCGAGCGTACAACATAGCGAGGGCGAAGGCCAGAAGGCTGCCCCAGCTAGCCAGTGCCATTCCATTATCCTGAAATTTAGACTGAACATTACGGGTATAATTGCTGAATGCGAGGTTCTCCATGGTCTCGGGTGTTGCAAGTGCGGTTGAGAGAATCTCACAAGAGAAAGAGGCGGTTGACGGGATGTAGTAGAAGTCTCGACTGTACCCTCTTCGCTGTCCGCGGGTTCTGGTTCCTCCCTCGCCTCACGCTCCATAGCCTCCATAGTAGGAATAATTTTGATGAGACCTACCCCGGGGGTGTGGAAACGAAACAGGGCTCGGTCGTTGCGGCCGACGCCGAGACAAGGCAGGGATCACGAACCGATTGGCCGCCCGGGTCAGAGCACTAACTAATGGTTACTCGCTGGGGCCACTAAGCGGCCTACGCTTCTAGATCCGTCCGTGCCTCTGCCATGGAGAGTAAATGGATCACGGTTCTCCCACCGTACCTACTAACCAGTGGGTAACCTATGGAGTTGCGTGGGTTTTTTTTTATTTGTTTTTTTTTCGGGTTCGCACGAGGGAAGATCAAGAGTTGAGATCCTGAGAAGACGTGGTGCAATTGGCTACTAGCTGGACGGAACATGAACGAACTATTGTACATACGTTTCCTTGTCCTCATCCTTGCCCTCTTCTACTTTCTATGCTAGTGTTTGTTGGGGGCGATGGGGAGGGGTTAAAGTTAAGGCTGGTCCTTCACAGGGAAAAGTACTAACCATTAAGGTGTGATTTATATCCTATCAGAAGGGCAGGATTATAAGACTACCTGTACAGTGTAAATAGGAGAATATTACGGGCTATCATCCCTGCTGGGATGCTGGCCCTTCACCCCTGCTCAGTGATATATTTCCTCTCTGGTAGCTACCAGAAGCTCCAGATAGGGTTTATTTCTTTCACGCAGGCAAAGCGAGGAGAGTTATCTTGACATTAGGACTCGTGTTACAGCTAAATAGAGCAATTTAGGCCGGAACAGCAGGACTAGCTTCCATGCTTTGTAGAATGTCGAAAATAATGTCGTCTATATGCTCGATCCCAACCGACACGCGCACCATCTCCGGCGCAACGCCCAAGTCAATCTTCTCCTGTGGCAGCATGGGCTTGTGTGTCGTTGACCACGGATGCATTGCTGTAGTTTTTGTGTCTCCAAATCCGGGGTTGTTGGAAATCATCTTGAAGTTGTCCACCAACTGCTCCCCTGCGTCAGCGCCGCCGCGGATGCCAAACATGAGCACAGCGCCTGCGCCGCGTGGAAGATACTTCTGGGCCATTTCGTAGCTCTCATGACCAGGCAATCCTGGATATGAAACCCACTCCACGCTAGGGTGTGCCTCGAGCCACTTTGCTAATGCCATTGTGTTCTGTGCATGCCTCTCGCATCGTAGGCTTAACGTCTCGAGCCCAATGATAAACTGCTGCGCGTTGAACGGCGACATGACGGGGCCAACATCCCGAAGGAACTGTCCTCGCAACCGCATGCTAAACGCTTCGTTCCCGAACGTCTCCGAGAAGTTTAGCCCATGGTATCCGGGACACGGTTTGTTGAACTGCGGGAACCGAGCTGAAGTCGCCCACGGGAATGTACCCGCATCCACGATAATACCACCTAGGGAGGTGCCGTGCCCACCAAACCACTTGCTTAGACTGGAGACGACAATGTCGGCGCCATGTTTGATCGGGGCGCAGAAGTATGCGCACCCGACCGTATTTTCCACCACCAGCGGCACGCCGCCCTTGTGTGCTGCCTCGGCGATAGACTCGAGGTCCGGGACATTGAACTTGGGATGGCCAATTGTCTCGACGTACACGGCCTTGGTGCGCTCGTCAATGGCCGCGGCGATGGCTTCGGCGTTTTCTTCAACTACGCGACACTCGATGCCGAACTCGGGCAGCATGAATTGGAACTGGTTGTATGCGCCGTGATAGTAGTGCTTGGTCGACACAATGTTCTCGCCATGGCCCGCGAGCGCGATCATGGTCGTGAACACGGCAGACTGTCCTGAAGCCACGGCCACGGCAGCGACGCCTCCTTCCAGCGCGGCTACTCGACGCTCAACGATGGCAACGGTTGGGTTCCCTGTGCGCGTCGAGATCTCACCCTCCTCCTCGAGCGCAAACAGCCGAGCAGCGTGTGCGGAGCTGCTGAAGTTGAACACATAAGTTTGGTAGATAGGCACGGCGCGTGCGAGTGTAGTCGAGTCAGGCGACTGACCGGCATGCACCTGTAGTGTTTCAAACTTGGGGACATGTTGCGGTTTCTGGGGGCTTGTTTCCGTCACCTTCTCGGTGCCACCGTCTGCCTGACTTTGTCCGACGACTACTGTGGCCGATTCTGCCTCCATCTTTGGCTGCGAAGCTGGGTTGGTAAGATAACGATAAGGGGAAACCGGGTGCGGTGGAGTCGGAGGCCAGCGTGCTCTGGGATGGAAAGCTATAGCGAAACTGAGTATACTTTTTCTCGTCGCCCGAGGACATGAGCCCATTGTCAAGAGATGTAGGAGGGTAGACGCGGCATGGGCTAGCTTAGCCTCCCGTTTCTACCGTATATTTTCGGGTTTCCACTCCTGACGTGTGGGGCTGCGTTCGGGGGAGGCGGCCGCGTGACCCAGCACGCATTGCCCGGACAGGGTTACCTTAGTATACGGCGACACCTCATGGATTTTGCCGTCCGTTGAACTACCTAGGAAGCCAAGTAGTGTGTATAAGCCGGACTCGCCAGACTTCTCCTCCCACTGCAAAGGGCTCTAGTGCAGGGGCATCAACAAACAGCAACCTTCTCTCGTACAACACCACCATGGCGACACAGAACCCTTTGAAAGTCATCATCGTAGGCGCCGGCTTCGGTGGCCTCGGTGCAGCCATTGAATGCGCCACACGTGGCATGGATGTGACCGTCATTGAGAGGTATCCGGATTCCAACAACCACGGTGACATCCTGGACTTCTTCCCCAATGCCGGCTGCATAATCAAGCGGTGGGCCGACGGTAAAGTCGGCCAAGAAATTCACGATACAGGCTGTGGTGCCATCCGCACCATGGAGCTGTGCAAGTACGATGGCAAGTTCCTGACGCATGTAGAATGGGCGCGGGACGCGAGGGAGCATGATATCACCTACGCCGGCCATCGGGGTAAGCAGCACTCGATTATCCTCGCTCACGCCAAGACACTGGTACCGGATCTTCGAATCGGCGTCGGTGTCACCCAGTATCTAGAGGAGGAAAATCGAGCTGGTGTGGTGTTGTCGACGGGTGAAACATTATGGGGTGACTGCGTCATTGCTGCTGATGGTCCCCGTTCGATTGCGAGGAAACAAGTACTGGGGATGAATGACGAGGACAAGACCAGCAAGGGGAGCGGTTGGGCTGTCTTCAGGACCTTCTTCAAGACGGACGAAGCCATGCGGAATCATCCCGATCTCCAAGGTCTCTATCATAGCGACAGCGATACTGTTCGGTTCTGGATGCACGACAACCTCAGTCTCATGGTGTTTGTATGGAACCAGGGGAAGGACATTGCCTGGGTACTCATCCATCCGGTAAGCAGTTTTCCCGCATCTTCCGTGCTTCTTTCATACCAATGGTACTGATGGGGAAATACAGGACGACAAGGAATCGGACGAGTCATGGTCCAACGCGGCAGAGAAGGAACACATCGCGAAATGGATGGCGTTCTTCCCAGCAAAAGACGCCCAGGCCCTCCTAGAAATCACCCCACCTGG
>Ga0164242_10003890_pt1 | contig 16890 bp, 13 predicted proteins | sample OricomgcompostMG_FD_108783 | JGI IMG/M metagenome (GOLD analysis project Ga0164242, IMG submission 108783) | Miracle-Growth compost microbial communities from Emeryville, California, USA - Original compost - Miracle growth compost (MG) ...
CGCCTCCGTGTTGGGCCGCGGCCACGCGGTCAGCACCTCGCGGCCGTCGCCGAGCCTTTTCGCGGCCACGTATCGCGAGGCGTTCGCCGCCGGGGCGTCGTCCGTCGTCTCCGTGCACTTGCCGGCGGCGATGTCGGGAACGGTCGACGCGGCGCGGCTGGCGGCGTCCGACGTGGGCGGTGACATCCGTGTCGTCGACTCGCGCTCGGTGGGCATGGGCATGGGCTTCGCGGTGCTCGCGGCTGCGGAGGCGGCGGCCGCAGGCGGCGATGTGACCGCGACGCTCGACGTCGCCGCGAGCACGCTGGCGAAGACGCAGACGTTCTTTTACGTCGACACGCTGGAATTTCTGCGCCGCGGCGGCCGGATCGGGGCGGCGCAGGCGTTGCTCGGCTCGGCGCTCGCGGTGAAGCCGCTGCTGCGCGTGCGCGACGGCAGGATCGAGCCGCTCGAGCGGGTGCGCACGGCGTCGAAGGCGATCGCGCGGCTCCAGGAGATCGCGGTCGAGGCGGCCGGCGACGACACCGTCGGCGTCGCCATCCACCACCTTGGCGCGCTCGGCCGCGCCGAAGCGCTGGCGCAGGCGCTCGACCTGCGGCTGCCGAAGCTCGACGAGCTCGTCACCACCGATGTGGGAGCCGTCGTCGGCGCGCACACCGGGCCGGGAACGCTCGCGGTCGTGGTCTGCACGCGCTAGGCGCCTTCGTCCACAGCGCTCGACGCCGGCGTGCACAGGGCGTCGCGTGGCGGCGGGGTCAGGCGCCGTGGCTGCCTAGCGTTCTCGCTGTGCCGATGTCGCGACGCAAGCCCAACCCGCACGAGTTGGCCACGGTCTTGCAGCGGCTGGAGCGATTGGGTGCGGGTCGCGTCGGGCCGGCGCCGCCCGCGCCACAGGCCGCGCCACAGGCCGGGCCAGCGGCCGGGCCGGCGACCGAGCCGGCGACCGAGCCCGCAGCCGATCCGGGCGTCGCTTCACCGGTCGGTTTGTGGGCGCCGCGCGAGCGGTCGCCGCGGGCGGCTCTCGCGGCCCGGCTCCCGGAGGCGGTCCGGCATGGCGTGCTCGACCCCGGACGCCGCGGGCTGGCCGCCCTCGCCGCGCTCGCGCTGACGGCCGCGCTCGGCGGGGCCTGGTACTTCGCGTCCGCGCCGTCGGGCCGCGAATCACGGCCGGCGACCGCACGCTCCCCATCGACCGCCGCCTCGTCGGCGGCGACCCCGCCGGCGTCCGCGGCGTCGGGCTGGCCTGGCACGTCGTCTCCGACGCCGATCTCGTCGCCGACGCCGGCCCCGATCGTCGTCGACGTCGTCGGCAAGGTGGCGGCGCCCGGCGTGGTCGAGCTGCCCGCCGGGGCGCGTATCCGCGACGCGGTCGATGCCGCCGGGGGCGCCTTGCCCGGCACCGACCTGACCGCGCTCGACCTCGCCAGCCGGCTGAGCGACGGGCAGGAGATTTTCGTCGGCATTCCGCCGCCGTCGGGAGAGGCGGCGCGCGCGGCGGGTGGCGTGGTCGGCGGCGAGCCGCCAACGACCGACGGGGGCCCGGCGGGCGGCTCGGGGGACGGCTCGGCGGCGTCCGCGGTCGTCGACCTGAACACAGCGACGCTGGCGCAGCTCGAAACGCTGCCCGGGGTGGGGCCCGCGTTGGCGCAGCGCATTCTCGACTGGCGTGCCCAGCACGGCCGGTTCGCCACGACCGCTCAGCTGCAAGACGTGTCGGGCATCGGGCCAGCGAAATATGCGGCGCTGGCCGGGCGGGTGCGGGCATGACACGTCCGGAGCCGGCGTCCGGGCTGCTGGCGGGCGAGCCGCCCGACCTGCGGCTGCTGGCGCCAGCCGCGGCCGCGTGGCTCGCGGCGGTCGTCGCGCTGAGCTGGTCGCCGCGGGCCGGGCTCGCCGCGGGGCTCGCGCTTGTCGCGCTCGCCATCGGCGTCCTGTTGGGTTCGCGGCGGGGCTGGGCGCTGGTGCTCGCGGCGGCGGCGTTGTGCGCGGCAGGCTCGAGCGCGGCCGCCGCCTGGCGGGTCGCCGCGATCCAGCGCGGGCCGCTGCCGGCCCTTGCCCGCGCAAACGAGCTGGTCACCTTGGATCTGGTGATCAGCGTCGACCCGAGGCCCGTCTCGGTCGCGGTCGGGAGTCACGGCGTCACCCGTTCGATCGTCGTCGTCTCGGCCAACGCGGTCTCGGTGACGACGCTCGACGGCGTGACGACGTCGATCCGCTCGCCGGTCTTCGTGCTCGCGGCCGGCCGCGGCTGGGCCGAGCTTCAGCCGAGCGAGCGGGTGCGCGCGTCCGGGCGGCTCGGTGTGCCGGAGCCTGGGGAACTCGAAACCGCGACGTTCGACGCGAGCGGATCGCCGTCCGATATCAGCCGGCCTTCGTTGCCGCAGCGGATCGCGGGCCGGGTGCGGGCGGGTCTGCGGGCCGCCGCGGCGCCGTTGCCCGATGCGCCGGGCGGCTTGCTGCCCGGCCTGGTCGATGGCGACACGTCCGAGCTGCCGCCGCAGGTCGAGGCCGATTTCAAGACGACCGGGCTCACCCACATCGTGGCTGTCAGCGGGGCAAATGTGGCCATCGTGTTAGGCGCGGTGCTGATGCTGGCTCGCTGGATCGGCCTGCGATCGCGGGGGCAGGCATGGTCCGGCGCGCTGGCGATCGTCGGGTTCGTGGTCGTGGCCCGGCCACAGCCGAGCGTGCTGCGCGCGGCCGCGATGGGGCTGGTTGCCGTGCTCGCGCTGGCCACCGGGAGGCGCCGTCGCGCGCTGCCCGCGTTATGCGCGGCGGTGCTCTGCCTCGTGTACGTCGATCCCGAGTTGGCGCGCAGCGTCGGTTTCGCGCTGTCGGTGCTCGCGACCGGGGCGTTGGTGGTCGCCGCGCCTGCCCTGCGCGAGCGGATGGCGCGCCGCATGCCGCGCTGGCTGGCCGAGGCGCTGTCGGTGCCCGCGGCGGCGAGCCTGGTGTGCGCACCCCTCATCGCGTCGATCTCGGGCACGATCAGCCTGGCGGCGATCCCGGCGAACCTGCTCGCAGAGCCGGCCGTCGCGCCGGCCACGATCCTGGGGGTGGTGACGGCGTGCGTGGCGCCGGCGTCGACGGGCCTCGCGCGCCTGATCGCGTGGCTTGCGGGGCTGCCCTGCGCTTGGCTGGTCTTCGTCGCGCGTGCGTTCGCGGGGCTGCCCGGCGCGACGATCCCGTGGCCGAGCGGCGGTCGAGGGGCGCTCGATTGTGTGCTCATCGTCACGTTGTCCGGGCTGGGCTGGCGGTTACGCGTGGCGGCGAGCGCTCGGAAAATGCCTGTGCCGCAACACAATTCACGGCCGCCACCAGGTTGAACAGCGGACAGTCGCCACCACCCGCTGACGCCGGCCGAGCGCCCTCGACGGGCTCGCGGCGCCGGTCCCGGCTGCTACTGTGCGTGATCGCGCTTGGCCGGCGTCCGTTCGCCGGTCGGCGAGAATCCGCAGCTGAGGATGGATGCCGCGCCATGCGAGTCGTTATCGCGCCCGATTCGTTCAAGGGATCGCTCGACGCGGTCCGGGTCGCGGCGGCGCTCGCCCGAGGGTGGCGGTCGGTCCGGGCCGACGACGAGATCGTCATGACGCCGATGGCCGACGGCGGCGAAGGCACCGCGGCGATCGTCGCGAGCGTCGTCGACGGCAGCCGGTGGATCGAGTCCGGCCCGGTGACCGGGCCTGACGGCCGCGCGGTCGACGGGCGATGGCTCGCGCTGCCCGACGGTGTCGCGGTGGTCGAGCTGGCGATCTCGAGTGGTCTGCCGCTGATGGCTCGCCCCGATCCGCTCGCGGCCACGACGCGAGGGCTGGGCGAGACGTTGCGCGCGGCCGTGGAGTCGGGCGCGCGCCGCCTCGTGGTCGCGCTCGGCGGGTCGGCGTCCACCGACGGAGGGGCCGGCGCGCTGCGCGCGCTCGGCATGCGCGTGCGCGACGACGCCGGCGCCAACGTCCCCGAGGGCGGGATCGGCCTGTTGTCGGCGACCTCGGTCGACGCCAGCGAGATGACGCTCCCGCCCGAAGGCGGCGTCGACATCCTCGTCGACGTCGACAACCCGCTGTGCGGACCGCGCGGCGCCGCCGCCGTCTTCGGGCCGCAAAAAGGGGCGGACGCCGCTCACATCGAGCTGCTCGACCGTGCGCTGGCCAACTGGGCGCGGTTGCTCGGTGGAGATCCGCTCGCGGCCGGCGGGGGAGCGGCGGGTGGCGCCGCCTACGGGCTTGCCGCCGGGTGGCGTGGCCGATTGGCGCCGGGGGCCCGTTACGTCGCCGACCTGGTCGGGCTCGACGCCGCGTTGGCCGGGGCTGACCTGGTGATCACGGGCGAGGGCGCGTTCGACCCGACCAGCCTGGGCGGAAAGGCGTGCGGCGAGGTGCTCAGGCGCCGCGCGAGCACGCCTGCCCGTGCGGCGATCGTCGCGGGCGCGGTCACCATGGCGCCTGCCGGCGTCGACTCCGTCTCCCTGACCGAGCTCGCGGGCGACCGCGCTGCGGCGATCCGCGACGCCGACCACTGGCTCGGCGAGGCAGGCGCCGTTCTCGCTCGCCGCGAGCAGTCGTCGACGCGGTAGCAGCGGTAGCAGGGTCCGGCTGGCGCGGCCAGTGTCGCGGGCCCGTGGCATGCTCGGGGCATGCCGACCGCAACCATCGTGACGCCCGTCGTCGTCGTGATCGGCGACGAGGAGCAACTCGTCGAGCGGGCGATCGCGTCCGCCATCGCCGCGGTTCGCGAGGCCGACGCGCAGGCCGCCGTCCGCCAACTGTCGGGAGCTGAGCTCGAGTCGGGGCAGCTTGCCGAACTCGTGGGCCCGTCGTTGTTCGCCGAGCGTCGCCTGCTGGTGATCCGCGACGCCGAGCAGGTCGCCAAAGGGGTCGCCGACGAAATCGTGGCGGCCTGCCGCGACGCCGACGACGACAGCCGTCTGGTGCTCGTGCACAAGGGCGGCGCGCGCGGCAAGGCGATCGTCGACGCGGCGATCGGGGCGGGTGGCCGGCGGGTCGACTGCGCCAAGCTCACCCGGCCCGCCGAGCGGATCGACTTCGTGCAGGCCGAGTTCCGGGCGGCCGGGCGGGCGATCAACGACGAAGGCGCGCGGGCGTTGCTCGACGCCGTCGGCAACGACCTTCGCGAGCTCGCCGCCGCCTGTGCGCAGCTCAGCGCCGACACCGAGGGCCGCGTCGACGCGGCCCTCGTGGCCCGCTACTACCGCGGCCGCGCCGAGGCCGGCGGCTTCGCGGTCGCCGACCGGGCGATCGAGGGCCGTCTCGGCGACGCGCTGGAGCAGCTGCGCTGGGCGCTCGCGGTCGGCACGGCGCCGGTGCTGGTCGCGAGCGCGCTGGCCCAGGGGTTGCGGGCGCTGGCGAAGGTGGCGGGGGCGTCGCGCGGCCTGCGGGGGGCCGACCTGGCCCGGCAGTTGGGCATGCCGCCGTGGAAGGTCGACCGTGTGCAGTCGCAGCTTCGCGGGTGGACGCCGACCGGCGTGGCCGCAGCCGTTCGAGCCGTGGCCGAAGCCGACGCGCAGGTCAAGGGCGGTGGCACCGACGCCGGGTATGCGCTGGAGAAGGCGGTTATGGCCGTGGTCGCGGCGCGTGGGCTCGGTGGGTAAGCGGCTGAAAGGACGGGGACTTCGGCGTGGACGGGGACGGCCGGGCCGAGAAATGACGAACGGCGCCGGTCCGTCTGGACTCGGCGCCGTTTCGGCGATTGCGAAGCTGCTATAGGGCGGCGGCGCGCTTGGCGAGGGCCGACTTACGGTTCGCGGCCTGGTTGGCGTGGATGATCCCCTTGCTGGCGGCCTTGTCGAGCTGCCGGCTCGCGGCGCGCAGCAACTCGCTGGCCTTTGCGGCGTCGCCGGCGTCGGCGGCTTCGCGGAACCGGCGGACCGACGTCTTCAACGACGACTTAACGGCCTTGTTGCGCAGCCGCGCCTTCTCGTTGGTGCCGATCCGCTTGATCTGGGACTTGATGTTCGCCACGCGAAAGCCTCATGAATGCTCGGGGTTGGGATGCGGCCCGACCACCCATGACGGCGACCGCACACGCGAAGGGCAAGATTACCTGGCGACTGGGTGCGGCGTCCAACCGGGGCCGCCCCTGTCGCGGTGACTGCGCGGTTAGGCGCAACCTGTCGGCCACATCGTTGCACCTAACCGCGCTTTCGCGAAGGCGACCGGGCCGGACGCCGATCGGTCGCTGCGCGTATGCACCGGGGATCATCGGTCGTGGGACGATGGTGACGACGCCCACCGTACGGTGCGACCCCCATTCCGACCTCGGAGACAACCGCGTGCCCGAACGCACCGATCCGGCGACGATCCGCAACTTCTGCATCATCGCCCATATCGACCATGGCAAGTCGACGCTCGCCGACCGCATGCTGCAGCTCACCGGCGTCGTCGACGCGCGCTCGATGCGCGCGCAATACCTCGACCGGATGGACATCGAGCGTGAGCGCGGCATCACGATCAAGAGCCAGGCCGTTCGGTTGCCGTGGAGCGTCGACGGCGACGACTTCGTGCTCAATCTGATCGACACCCCCGGCCACGTCGACTTCACCTACGAGGTGTCACGCTCGCTCGCGGCGTGCGAGGGCGCGATCCTGCTGGTGGACGCCGCGCAGGGCATCGAGGCTCAGACGCTGGCCAACCTTTACCTCGCGCTCGCCGGTGACCTGCACATCATCCCGGTGCTCAACAAGATCGACCTGCCGTCGGCACAGCCGGAGAAGTATGCCGACGAACTCGCGCACATCATCGGCTGCGCGCCCGAGGACGTGCTGCGCGTGAGCGCGAAGACAGGCGATGGCGTGAAGGAGTTGCTCGACCACGTCGTCCGCACCGTGCCCGCCCCGAAAGGCGAGGCGGACGCCGCGCCGCGCGCGCTCATCTTCGACTCGGTATACGACGTCTACCGCGGCGTGGTCACCTATGTGCGGGTGGTCGACGGCTACCTGTCCAGCCGGGAGCGGATCAAGATGCTCTCGACCGGCACGACGCATGAGTTGCTCGAGGTCGGCGTCATCTCGCCAGACCCGAAGCCCACCGAGGGGCTCGGGGTCGGTGAGGTCGGCTATCTGATCACCGGCGTGAAAGACGTGCGTCAATCGCGGGTCGGAGACACGGTCACCGTCGTCGGTCGCGCGGCCAGCGAGCCGCTTGCCGAGTACACGTTGCCGAAGCCGATGGTCTATTCGGGGTTGTATCCGATCGACGGCAGCGACTACCCGCTCCTGCGCGACGCCCTCGACAAGCTTCAGCTCAACGACGCGGCGCTCGCGTACGAACCCGAGACGAGCGCCGCGCTCGGGTTCGGTTTTCGCTGTGGTTTCTTGGGTTTGCTGCATCTCGAGATCGTGCGCGAACGGCTCGAACGTGAATTCGACCTGTCGCTGATCTCGACCGCGCCGAACGTCGTCTATCGGGTCGTGCGCGAAGACGGAAAGCAGATCGTGGTCACCAACCCGAGCGAGTATCCGGACGGAAAGATCGCCGAGGTCTTCGAGCCGGTCGTGCGCGCGACCGTGCTGTCGCCCAGCGACTACATCGGAACGATCATGGAGCTTTGCCAGTCGCGGCGCGGCAGCCTGCTGGGTATGGATTACCTGTCTTCCGAGCGAGTCGAGCTGCGCTACACCATGCCTATGGCGGAGATCGCCTTCGACTTCTTCGACCAGTTGAAATCGCGCACCCGCGGCTACGCCAGCCTCGACTACGAGCCCACTGGCGAGCAGGCGAACGAATTGGTGAAGGTCGACATCTTGTTGCAGGGCGAGCCGGTCGACGCGTTCAGCGCCATCGTGCACAAAGACAAGGCCTACGGTTACGGCGTCGAGATGACCAAGAAACTGCGCGAGTTGATTCCGCGTCAGCAGTTCGAGGTGCCGATACAGGCGGCGATCGGATCGCGCATCATCGCTCGCGAGAGCATCCGCGCGATCCGCAAGGACGTGCTGGCGAAGTGCTACGGCGGCGACATCACCCGCAAGCGCAAGCTGCTCGAGAAGCAGAAGGAAGGCAAGAAGCGCATGAAGATGGTCGGCCGTGTCGAGGTGCCGCAAGAGGCCTTCATCGCGGCGTTGTCGACCTCGCCGACCGCGGGCAAGGAAGGCTAGCCGGCGCGGTGGGGCGTCGCGAGCACGAATCCCACCTCGCGCAGCGCTGCTTGCACGCGCAGTCGCTCGGCCTCGTGCTCGAGGCCGTGGGTTTCGGCCAGCGATTCGGGGATCTCGAGGGCTCGGCAGGCCTCCGCGAGGACGCGGTCGTAGGCGATGAGTGTGGCGGTCAGCTTGGTCGCCTTGCCCGGTGACGGGCGCGGATCGGCGTACCGGTCGAGCCATGCTTGCAGCCGGCGCAGATCTGCCGCGATCTGCTCGATCGGCGGCCCGACCGGAACGGCGTGCGGCGGCCGCAATCTTCGGCAGGCACGCGTGCACGCGTGCCTCGCTCGGGCGCGCACCCGAGCGAGCGGCGGCGCCGCCGTGGCCGCGCACAGCGTCGCGACCCCGAACAGCAGCCCGATCGCCAACCAAAGCGCCAACAGACCGTCTCCTCGTCCGCACCTCGATTGTGCGCCGCGCCGGCGGCATGCGCACCGCCGATGCGACCGGCTCTTACGGGCTTTTGGCGTTTGGGCCGCAGCTTCGTGGGCGTGCGGTTGTGGAGATCCTGATCGTTGGTCAGCGGCCGAGGGCGGTGCGCGGTGCGGTGGCCGCTGAGTCGTCGATCGCGTTCGCGCCGCCGGCGATGTCGATCGTCGTGGTGGTGGCGCCTTGGCCGCTCAGGTAGGCGGTTCGGCGCGGTCGCCCGGGTCTGTGGAGAATCCAGAGACCCAAATAGCGGGTCGACGATCCTGAGTCCGTCGGGCGTCTCGTGCGGGGAGAATGGTTGTCGTGCCCTCTACCTTGCCGGACGGCGAACCGGTTCCGGCGGACGGCGCGTTGCCGGTCGGCGTCCGTGCCGGGGCTGCGCCGTTCAGCGTGTACGTGCACGTGCCGTACTGCGCGAGCCGTTGCGGCTACTGCGATTTCAACACCTACACGGCCGCCGAGCTTGGCGGCGGCGCGAGCCAGGCGTCGTATGCGCGTGACGCGATCGCGGAGGTCGTGCTCGCGCGCAGGGTGCTCGGTGACGCTGAATTGCCTGTCAGCACGGTGTTTTTCGGTGGTGGCACGCCGACGCTGCTGCCGGTTGGCGACCTGCGCGCGATGCTCGCGGCGATCGACGCGGAGTTCGGGCTCGCACCCGACGCCGAGGTCACGACGGAGGCCAACCCTGAATCGGTGGACGAGCGGTCGCTGGCCGAGTTGCGCGAGGCAGGTTTCAACCGGATCAGTTTCGGCATGCAGTCGGTGCGCCCGCACGTCCTCGCCGTGCTCGAGCGTCGGCACACGCCCGGCGTCCCCCAGCAGCGCGTCGCGCAGGCCAGGGCAGCGGGTTTCGCGCACGTGAACCTCGACCTGATCTACGGCGCCCCCGGTGAGTCGGACGACGACTGGCGGGCGTCGCTCGATGCCGCCATCGCCGCCGGGCCTGATCACATCAGCGCTTATTCGCTGATCGTCGAGCCGGGCACCAGGCTCGCCCGGCAGGTCAGCAGGGGCGAGTTGGCCGCGCCTGACGACGACGTCCTCGCCGACCGGTATGTGCTCGCCGACGAGGCGCTCTCGGCGGCCGGGTACGGCTGGTATGAGGTGTCGAACTGGGCCGTCGAGGGTGGGGGATGCCGGCACAACCTGGCGTATTGGCGCGGCGACGACTGGTGGGGGATTGGCCCTGGCGCACATAGCCACGTCAACGGCCTTCGGTGGTGGAACGTGAAACACCCAACCGAATACGCGGCGCGCCTTGCCGGCGGCGTCAGCCCCGGACACGCCCGCGAATATCTCGATGTCGAGACACAGCGGGTCGAGCGGATTCTGCTGGGACTGCGGTTGGCCGAGGGCATCGACACGGTCGAGCTCGACGACGCCGGGCGTGACGCCGCGCGCGACGAGGCCGAGGCGGGCCTGCTCGACGCCGACGCCTTGCGTGCAGGCCGGGCCGTGCTCACGCGCGCCGGCCGACTGCTCGCCGACGCCGTCGTGCGCCGGCTGCTCGGGTAGGCGTCCACAACCGTCCCCGACCGGTCGCGCGTCCACATCCCATGTGCGGTGCGACATAACAGCGACATACGCGCACTACCTTTCCACGCACGGCGGGTGGCCGCGCCGTGCGTTCCGTGCCGCTGCCGGGGGCGGCGCGGGGCGCACGCCCAGGCAGCAGCATGCGCGCCTAGACAGGTGACGCGGGCCGCGCCGAGGGCAGCGAGTGTGCGATGAAACCGGGGGTGGACAGTGTCGGCACCGGGTTATGGCGCGCAGTTCGCGGCGGCCTACCTGCGGCAACTCCTCAGTCAGGGCGGCCCTTACCGCCGCGCGTGGCAGCGGCACGCGTTTCGGTGGCGCGGCGGCGTGCCCGGCGAGATCAACCAGGCCGCGGTCGCGAAGGTGCTCGCGCGCCACGTGTGGGAAGCCGGCGAGGCCGACGACCACCATGCGCTGCCGCGCGGCATGAAAGACCGCGTCGCGCGAGCGTTGCGCGGCGACGTGTTGAGCCCTCGGACGCTGCGCTTGTTCATCGACGCCTTCGGCATGACCGATTCCGAGGCGGGCCGGCTGTGGCTGCTGCTCGGCGCGCCGGTCTTCGACGCGCCGTACCTCACGGTGACCTATCCCGAGACGGGGTATCGCACCATGCTGCTGCACGAATTCTGCGTCGTCGGGCCTGAAGGCGCGCCGCGCGAGCAGCGCACGATCCAGGTGATCAAGGCGGTCGAGCCGGGCGTCGACCACTTCACGGTCCACGTCGATCCCGGGGTGTCGGCGATCGAGGTGATCCGTGGCGGGCGGGCCGGCCCGCTGTCGATCAGCGACGGGGCCGGCGTCAAGGCCGAGATCGAGTTCGGCCGCAAACTGGCGCCCGGTGAGACCGCCTCGTTCGAATACCGCGTCTTGTTCGCGGGCGGCGTCGAGCGGCCGCCGGTGTTCACTCGCTCGGCCTCGCGCCGCATCGACAACCTCGAGCTTCGCGTCCAGTTCGATCCGCACCGGCTGCCGTCCAGCGTCACATGGAACACCTGGCGCGGAGTCGACGGCCCGTTGCGCGCCGAACAGCCGGTCGAACTCGACGACGACTACTCCGCGCACCGGTATCTGCCCCGCGTCGAGGCGGCGAGGGTGGGATTCGCGTGGCGGTGGTGACGAGACCGGCCACAGCGACGTCCGGGGCCCGCGGCGCCCGCGGCGCCGCAGCTCACGCCAGCGCGAAACGTCCGGTGGATTCCGCGCGCCGTCCACGGCTTGTGGGCGGGAAGATTTCATCGTGATGGGCGGAAATCTCGAAAGTGGGTGGGTGCGAGCGAAATCTAGCCGCCGCATCCAGGTACCACGGGGGAGATGACACCAACGTGCTGAATGCGCAGGCGACTGCTGGCGCGTGAACGGCAGGCACGATCTGCGAGTGACTCAGCCCGTCCGATCAAGAAGGGGCAGGTCTGACGCTTGAGGTGACGAACGTGCATGATCGCGCCGGGTGTCCGCACGTGCCAGTAGCCTTGCTCGGCAAAAACTTGATCGACAGCGCGCCCGGCCGCGGTGCGCCCTAGCGAAACGGGACCACCGTCTTGACCATGTCGGTGACGCCAAATGTTCCGATGCGCCCGCGTCCAGCTGTCGCGTTCCTCGATGAGAGTTACGACTACACCCGCGACGGCAGCCGCGAGCCGCTTTACGTCCTTGCCGCGGTACTTATCGACGGTGATGGGGTTGCCACTGCGCGCAGCGCCACCCGGCAGCTGATCGCGCCCGCTACCAGCTACCACTCCACCGAGCTCGCCCGGACAGGCAAGATCAATAAGGTCTACGAGATGCTTGAGCACGTCCGTGATGAAGCCGGATGGAGCGTGGTAGCGGTCCACTCGCCCTTTATCGGGCATGCTGATGCTGCTCGACGGGCCTGTTTGCGGGCGTTGCTTATCGATCTGTCGAGCCGCAAAGTCGGCCGTGTCGTGCTTGACTCCCGTTGTCAGCCGCGCGCGCGAGACCCGAGAACGCTCGACAAGCAAGACCTTCGGGTGGCCCGCGAGTTGCGTTCGGCCGGGTTGATCGACCGGCTTCTGACGATCACACACGCAAACGATGCCACTGAGCCGCTGTTATGGCTACCGGACGGCGTCGCCTGGTCGGTTCGCCGCGCAATGGTTGCGGACGACGAACAGCACTTTCAGATCATCCGCTCGGTCACGAGACTGATTGTCGTTGCGTGACGCCCACGCACAAGCTCGTTGCGTGACGCCCACGCACAAGCTCGTTGCGTGACGCCCACGCACAAGCTCGTTGCGTGACGCCCACGCACAAGCCTAGACAAAAGAAATAGGGCCGGTCCGCCGTGGCGGGGTGCCGGCCCCCAGCTCCTCGTCCGTAGAGAAAGAACTGTTGACATTTACTATGCCAGAGGCCCACCGGTCACGCAATGTGCCCGCAGTGCGAGACCGGTGGGACGTGACACGCTCGTGGGTTGGTCGAGGCGAGTTTCGGTTGCCCGAGAATAGTCCCGGCGACCTCGGCCGCGGAGCGCTTGTGAGCATTATTGGTCGGGTTGGCGCCGATCCGCGCCTGTCGCTGCGCCGTCCTGCCACCGGCGTCAGCCGCGCCCAGCAGGATGGCGGAGGGATCGTGAGGTGCACGGAGCTGAACCGGCTGAACGCAGCCGGCCCGTCAACTTTTCCTGGAAGGCGGTCTGGCTTGCGCGACGTTGCTCGCGACCAGGATCATCTAGATTTCGCTCGCGCCTACCACGATTTCGCTCACGCCCCGCGAGCGTGAAATCTTCCTGCCCATGCCCACGACTTCAGGCTTGGGGGTAGACGCCCGCCGTACACTGGCACTCAGGTTGGAAGAGTGCCAGCGCGCGAGCCGGGGGCGAGCCTGGTCTTCCCGTGCCCTGGATCGCGCCGAGGAGGTGAGCGAGATGCTCGACGACCGCAAGCTGGACGTGCTGCGCGCGATCGTCGAGGACTTCGTCTCCACCAACGAGCCGGTCGGCTCGAAGGCGCTGGTCGAACGGCACCACCTCGGCGTCTCGCCGGCCACGGTCCGCAACGACATGGCCGCGCTCGAAGACAGCGGTTACATCGCCCAGCCGCACACCAGCGCGGGCCGGGTGCCCACCGAGAAGGGCTACCGGCTCTTCGTCGACCGGCTCTCGACCATCAAGCCCTTGAGCCCGGCAGAGCGGCGGGCGATCGAGCAGTTCCTCGATGGCGCGCTCGACCTCGACGACGTCGTCCGCCGCACGGTTCGGCTGCTCGCACAGCTCACCCGGCAAGTCGCGGTTGTGCAATACCCGAGCCTCGACCGCTCGTCGGTGCGGCATCTGGAGCTGATCCGGCTCGCCGGGGCGCGGCTGATGCTGGTGCTGATCACCGACACCGGCCGGGTCGAGCAGCGCGTCGTCGATCTGGCGAGCGACATCGACGAACGGGCGGTCGCCGGCCTGCGGGCGAGGCTGAACGCGCGCGTCACCGGATCCCTCGTGGCCGACGCGCCGAACCTGCTGGCTGATTTCGTCGACGCCGAGCCGGTCGAGTGCGGGCCCGCGGCGTCCGCCGTGGTGGCGGTGCTGCTGGCCTCGCTCGTCGACCGTGGCGACGATCGCGTCGTCGTCGGCGGCGCGTCGAACCTTACCCGGCTCTCGCTCGACTTCCCCGATTCGGTGCACCCGGTGCTCGAGGCGCTGGAGGAGCAGGTCGTGTTGATCCGGCTGCTGGGCGAGGCGAGCCGTCCCTCCGAGCTCACCGTGCGCATCGGAGACGAGAATGTCTACGAAGGGTTGCGCAACACCTCGATCGTGAGCGCCACGTATGGTTCGGGCAGCCGCGCTCTAGCCAGCCTCGGCGTGCTCGGGCCGATGCGTATGGACTACCCGGGCACCATGGCCGCCGTGAGCGCGGTCGCCCGTTACGTCGGCCGCATACTGGCCGAGTCGTGACGCGAAGTCCGCTGAGAACCCCGCGAAGCCGCTGAGAAGCTAAGAGGAACCGCTTTGGCAAAGGACCACTACGCCACCTTGGGCGTGCGCAAGGACGCGACCCCCGAGGAGATCAAGCGGGCGTATCGCAGGCTGGCGCGCCAGCTTCATCCTGACGTCAATCCCGACGCCGAGACGCAGGAGCGGTTCAAAGAGGTCACCTCGGCGTACGAAGTGCTCTCCGATCCGGGCAAGCGGCAGATCTACGACATGGGCGGCGACCCGTTGTCGGCGTCCGGCGGTGGGGGATTCAACGGCGGTTTCGGTGGCCTCGGCGACATCATGGACGCGTTCTTCGGTGGCGGGGCAACCCACCGCGGCCCGCGCAGCCGGGTGCGTCAAGGAAACGACGCCCTGATCCACGTCTCGGTCGGGCTGACCGATGTCGTGTTCGGGGCGACCCGCGAGGTCAGCATCGACACCGCCGTCGTTTGCGCCACCTGCACCGGCGCGGGCACCTCGCCTGGCACCCATCCCGACACCTGCGACGTCTGCAAGGGACGCGGCGAGATCAACCAGGTCACCCGCTCGTTCCTCGGCCAGATGATGACCTCGCGGCCTTGCCCGCAGTGCGGCGGCGTCGGCACGGTGATCCGTCACCCCTGCCCGGAGTGCGCGGGCGACGGCCGCGTGCGCACGCGCCGAGCCATCGTGGTCTCGATCCCGGCCGGCGTCGAGCACGGCATGCGCATCAGGTTGACCGGCGAGGGCGAAGTCGGGCCGGGCGGCGGCCCGGCCGGCGACCTCTACGTCGAGATCGAGGAGCGCAAGCACCCCACCTTCGAGCGCAACGGCCACGACCTGCACGCGGTGGTGTCGGTGCCGATGACCGCCGCGGCGCTCGGCACATCGCTGACCCTGGAGACGCTCGACGGCCCCGTCGACATCGAGGTCAAGCCGGGCACGCAGTCCGGCGCCGACATCCCGCTGCGCGGGAAGGGCGTGCCGAGGCTGCGGGGCGGGGGTCGTGGCGATCTTCACGTCCACCTCGAGGTGCAGACGCCGACCAAGCTCGACGCCGAGCAAGAAGAGCTGGTGCGCAAGCTTGCGAGCCTTCGCGGCGAGGAGTTTCCCGAAGGCGTCTTCAAAGCCGGCGGCCAGGGGCTTTTCTCCCGCATCCGTGACGCCTTCAACGGGCGCTGAGCTGGCCGTGACGCGCCGTTGACCGCGCCGCTCTTCTTCGCGGACGCCGACCGCCTGCGCGCCGCCGCCGTCGGCGACATCGTCGTGCTCGACGGCGCCGAGGGCCGCCACGCGGCGACCGTACGCCGGCTCGCCGTCGGAGAACGGCTCGATCTGTCGGACGCCGCCGGGTTGCTGTGCCCTGCCGAGGTGGCTGCGGTGCGTGGCCAGGCGATCGAGGCGCGCATCGTGTCGCGCGTCGAGGCGACGCGGCCGCGGCCGCTCGTCACCGTGGTGCAGGCGCTGGCCAAGGGCGAGCGTGACGAGCGCGCGGTCGAGACGATGACCGAGGTGGGCGTCGACGCGATCGTGCCCTGGCAGGCCAGCCGGTCGATCGCGCGCTGGGATGCCGCCCGGGCCGCGAAAGGCGTCGCTCGTTGGCGCTCGACCGCCCGGGAGGCCGCCAAGCAGGCTCGCCGACCGTGGGTTCCCGAGGTGGCCGAGCTGGCGGCGACGGCCGCGGTCGCCGAGCGGCTGCGGTCGGCGTCCGCCTTGGGGTTGGTGTTGCACGAGGCGGCGACTCGGCCGCTGTCGGGCGTGCCGCTCGACGGCGTCGCCGAGATCGTGCTGGTCGTGGGGCCTGAGGGCGGCGTGAGCGACGCCGAGCTCGCCGCGTTCGAGGCGGCTGGCGCGTCGGCATGCCGGCTGGGACCGACGGTGTTGCGCACCTCGACCGCGGGCACGGTCGCGGCCGCGGTCGTCTTCGCGAACAGCGGGCGCTGGGCTTGAGCCCAGCCCGGAGAGGCTATTTGACCGTGATCGTCTTCGTGTCGACATAGGTCGGCGAGCCATCCTTGCCGCCGGCATCGAATGCGCGGATCTCGTACGTGCCCGGCGTGCCGAGGGTGACGGTCGCCTGCCAGGCGCTGCGGCCCGGCCCGTCGGTCGGCGGCGGACCGGAGGGCGGGTCGGCGGTGGTGAAGCCCTGCTTCACCACCTCGCCGTTCGTCAGGATCTGCCAGGTGACGTTGCTCTCGAAGGTGGTGGCCTCGCCGCCGAACGTCACCACCGACGAGGTCGTGGCCCCTTCGGCCGGGCTGGTGATCCACACGTGCGCCCACACTTGCCAGGCGGGCTCGGGCTTGATCGGCTCGTCGAGCTGTGAGCCCCACAGGTCGGTGACCGCCTTGCCCTCGACCCGCAGCTCCAGCGTCTCGACCTTCGCGGAGGCCGCCTGCACGGTGTAGAAGAGCTGCTGCGCGCTGATGGCCCCCATGCCGAGCGCCTCGGGCGAGGGGTTGTTCGCCTGCGACGAGAGGTCGAGCACCGCGGTCGTGCCGCCGTCCTTGGTCGTGAGGCCGAGGATCGTGACGCCGGCCGGCCAGTAACTCACGTAGTCGGGATCGCTCGGCGGCGTGGTGAGCATCGCGTTGACGGCGGTGCGGATGAAGCTCTTGTCTGCCGGGTACGGCAGGTCGACGACCTCTCGGTAGAGCAGCTGCTGCGGCTGCTTGGCCTTGCCGACGTAGAAGATCGCCACCGGGTTGGTCGGGCCGGCGCTCGCGGCCGGGCTCGACGACCCTGACGGCGACGGAGATGGCGACGTCGAGGGGCTCGGCGTCGGCGAGGTGGCGCCGATCGGCGTGCCGCCGCCGTGCGAGCCGCCCGGCTCGACCACGACGACCGCCACGACCGCGAC
>Ga0164242_10003892_pt1 | contig 16886 bp, 14 predicted proteins | sample OricomgcompostMG_FD_108783 | JGI IMG/M metagenome (GOLD analysis project Ga0164242, IMG submission 108783) | Miracle-Growth compost microbial communities from Emeryville, California, USA - Original compost - Miracle growth compost (MG) ...
GCACCTCGACGCCACAGCGTCGGCCTCAGACGTTGCATGGATCGTCACACTCTCCGACATCGCGCCAGACGGCACCGCCAAACCGGTCACCGGTGGCTACTTGCGGGCCAGCCTGCGCACGGTCGATGATTCGGCAAGTCGGCCAGGCTCGCCTGCTTTGGATTGCCGCCAGGCCGTGGCGGTTCCCGTCGGCGAGCTTGTCCACTACCGCATCCCACTCGTGCCCAACGCCAGGCGATTCGCCGCTGGGCACCGCCTGCAGCTGACCGTGGTCGGCGACGACCAACCGGCCGACACTACAGCGATCATGGGCTTCCGCCATGCCAGCGTCGGTACCAGCAGCATCAACACCGTGGCATCCAGCTCCCGGCTGAGCCTTCCAGTCCGCATCTCGGAGCAGCAATAGCAACCGAATCGGCATCCGTGCGGGCGAGTTCGATATCCGCTACGGCCCCTTAAGCGGTAAAACATGGGCGACCATTTCGCGCTGGCATCTCCCTTTTGTCGGTTGCGCCACGTACCGTTGTCGGTACTGAACTCTCGCTACCTCGATCCGGAGGACACGTGCGGTCCGACACAGTGCAGTCCGACGACATAGTGCAGTCCGACACAGTGCAGCACAACGCCAGGGAGCGATCGTGACCGACCAGCCGCCGTCCTTGTTCGAGGTGGATGACGCATCTCGCCCGCTGGCAGACCGGCTGCGTCCCCGCACCCTGGCCGACGTGGTGGGCCAGGACCATCTTCTCGCTGACGATGCCCCGATCGGCCGAATGGTCGGTGCCCACCGGTTGGTGTCGATGATCCTGTGGGGACCACCCGGTTGCGGCAAGACCACCATCGCACGGCTCCTCGCGGAGCAAACGAACCTCGCATTCGAACCGTTGTCTGCGACATTTTCCGGTGTCGCTGACCTCAGAAAAGTGTTCCAGGCGGCGCAGCGCCGTCGCGAGGTCGGACAAGGCACACTGTTGTTCATCGATGAGATCCACCGCTTCAATCGCGCCCAGCAGGACTCGTTCCTGCCATACGTCGAGGACGGAACGATCGTTCTCGTCGGCGCAACGACAGAGAACCCGAGCTTCGAACTCAACGGGGCGTTGCTGTCGCGCTGCCAGGTGTTCGTGTTGAACCGCCTCGACGCCACGGCTCTCAGCATCCTGATCGACCGTGCAGAGACGCTTCTCGGTGCACCGCTGCCACTCGATGACGACGCCAGGCACGCACTCGTCGCAATGGCGGACGGCGACGGCCGCTACCTGCTGAATATGATCGAGCAGGTGCAGGCGCTGCCCGCGCCCGTGGACTCGTCAGCCCTCGCTGCAGCAGTGCAGAAGCGAGCGCCGTTGTACGACAAATCACAAGAGGGCCATTACAACCTCATCTCGGCACTCCACAAGTCGATGCGCGGTTCCGACCCTGACGCAGCCTTGTACTGGTTAGCGCGGATGCTCGACGGCGGCGAGGACCCGTTGTTCATCGCCCGCCGGCTCACTAGATTCGCCACAGAAGACATCGGCATGGCCGACCCAAACGCGGTCGAGCAAGCTCTCGCGGCCTGGGACGTCTACGAACGCCTGGGTTCTCCTGAAGGGGAACTCGCGATCGCGCAAGCCGTGCTCTATCTGGCGACCGCGCCGAAGTCGATCGGTGTGTACCGCGGATTCACCAAGGCGAGCGCCGCAGCGAAACGAACCGGCTCGTTGATGCCGCCCGCGCACATCCTGAATGCTCCAACTCGCCTCATGAAAGATCTGGGCTACGGCAAGGACTACCAGTACGACCCAGACACCGAGACCGGGTTCTCCGGGGCGAACTACTTTCCAGACGGTATGCCGAGGCAGACCTTCTACGAACCGACGACCGGCGGATACGAGCGAGCCATCAGCGAACGGTTGCGCCACTGGGCGCAGCTACGGAACGGCGGCGCTGCCGGTCCCGACCCAGAATCCGACGCCGAGTAACATCGCCGCGTCAGGCGGAAGCGAGCGGGGGATCGGGTTCCCTACCGGCGGGTAGACGGCTAGGGTTTTATGAGCCAATGGACGAAGATTCCGCCGCTGCGGAGGATCGGCGGAGAGAATCGTGGTGCACGCAACGCAAAGGTCACGTCAGTGAGGCGGCGCAGACTCGCCGCTGTCGGTATTGCGCTGGCGGTTGCGGTCGGGCTCGCCGGATGCGTCCCAGGCGAAGGAAAAGCGGTCGCGCACGTCTCACGCAGCCATTCACCGCACGCGACGCCGCACACCGCCAGACCCACGGCATCCGCAACGCCAGACCCCGCGCAGTCGCGTCCGGCCACAGCGCCGCCCGCAAGCACACCGGCCCCGACGCTGACGCCGATTCCAGCGGGAACGGTCGTCGCCGAGGGCGACGTCACCTCGCCGAAGGGCAGCATCCACTTTCACTACCGAATGGTCGCCAACGGCGACAACACGTACTCTGCCCAGTACTCGGACTTCACCTCGACGGTGCCCGTACCCGTTTCCGTCACGCTGATCGAGATCGCGCCAAGCGTTGGCGACGGGCTGACCTATCATGGCGTGGGTGACCATCAGCTCGGTGGCCCGACCACCAGCGCTGCGCCGGCGTCGACAGCCTCGCTCGGCTCCGAGGGGCAGCCCTCGTATCTCGGGACCCTGGTCACATACTCATCCGCTCCAGACAGCAACGGGGTGCCGATCGAGCTTGGCCCAGACAAGGTGCTCGCCGTCAACTCTGTGAACTGGGACATCCCAGTTCGCGAAACCAACGTGCATCCGGTCGATGGAGGCTCGCGTGCACACGCAACTGGCCCGGTCACCGCGACCACCGGCAGCGGCGCTCCCGCGAGCTATCAGGTCGCTGCTGGCGACGTGACCGCTGTCGTGGCGGAGCGGTTCGGCATCTCAGTGCAGGACCTCATCTGGCTGAATGCGAACCTGCAGGTGTTCGGTGATCAGCAATACCTCTACGCGGGCACAACGCTGAACCTCAATCCGGACGAACTCTGACGGCGACCGCTGGCCAGTGCGCACTACTGTGCGCTGCTTCGGGCTACAGCCCCTCGGCCACCGCAGCCGCCGCACGCAACCACGCACGACGCGTTGGCTTCGCAAGGTCGTCGTATCGCAGCTTGCCTCCGTGCATCGCAGCGTCGAACGGCACAGGTATCGCAGCCCGAGCAAGCGGCTCGAAACCTCCGGCAACAGCCCGCGCTGTGCTCAGATTGCCGGACTTCTCTGATTGCGAGACGATCACCACAGCATTGGTGGCGAGCTGCGCCGAGTGCTCGTCGCGATGCGACAAAGCCTCAAGCAACAGCGCACCGGCCTCCGCATGCTCGCCGAGCGCCGTCGTTGCGATGACCAGCTGATCGGTGTGGTCGATCATCCGCAGCCAGCGCTCAGCGGACTCGTCGTTGCCGCTGTCGACGATCACCAGGCGGAAATACTTGGTCACCACGGCGTGCAGCCGATCGAAATCGGCGGATGCGATGCGCTGCTCGGTTGCAAGCATGGTTGGGTTCGAACGCAGCACGTCGTATTTGTCACCGGTCTGATGGTGCACGAACTGCGACAGGTCGGCCGCGCGGGCGCCAGGCGACAGCAGTGCATCCACGTTGGGCAGCAGCGACTGCACGGTCGAGGTGTGCGGGCCCTGTTCAGTGCGCCAGCCGAGCGTGCCGCGCGTTTCGTTGTTGTCCCAGGCCAGAACGCCGGACCCGCCATTGCGGGCGAACACAGCCGAGAGCATCGCCGTCGTCGGCGTCTTGTTCGCTCCGCCCTTTCCATTGACGACGGCAATCGTGCGTGGGCCAGGCCAATGCTGGCTGACGGCGTGGATGTCGGCACGCTCGGCAAGCTCCTTGCGTGACGGTTTCACTCGGATGCCGGTCTTCGCAATGACCCCGCGCAACCCGCGGCTGGCGGGATTCGGCCGTGTCTCTTCCCTGAGGAAGGATGCGCGGCCGTTTCGCTGGGCCTCGGTGCGAGCGGTGGGCGCCGGTCCTGGCTCGTAGATGGGCACGGCCGTCTGGCCAGCCTCCTGGATGGGGACAGGCGTCGTCAGCGGCACCGGCGTCAAAATCGGATCCCCGCCTGACTCGACGTTGCCATCAGGATGCACAATCAGCGGCCAACTGCCCTGGTCGTCGACGGTGGTCAAGCGCACCGGATGCCCGAGCTCGCCCGCAATCGTCGCGACGCGGCTGAGAATGTCTTCACTGACCTGCGCACTGTCGGCGGCCCGCAGCTCTTGCGTCGTGCCGTCCACGGTGAGCTCGCCCGTGGCATCCGACCGCACAATTGCAGTGACCACCGGAGTCGACGGAACGTCCTGTGTCATGTGTGTCCCTCGCTCTGCCGCGGTCCGGTTTCGGCTGACCGCGTTTTCCCCTTATGCGAGGGTACCTGCCGCGCGTCTTCGGTCGGTGGATTGTGGCCCGCTGAGGTCGTTTCGAGCCGTCGCACGGCGCACCGTCGAGGTCACTGCACCGGGGTAACCCGCACGTTAGAGCAGCCAATGCGACCCACCTCGCAGGCGATCGCGATGCCGCCATGCGTCAGTGCACCGCTGCCGTCATCGATCGACGCGATCTGGTTGCCGTCAATGCTCGCGGTTATTGTCGTGCCGTTCACGGTCATCCGCAGTCGGGTGCTCCTGCCAACGCTCCATGTGAAGGGCGCCCGCGCGAGCACATGGTCTGCACCATTCCGACGGATCAGCTGCACCTCGCCCCGGCTATCCCAGCGCAAAAGGTAATAGCGCTGCCGCCCTTGCACTCGCGCAGCCAGTCCCATCGCCTCCGCAGAATGCGCGGTCATGTCGGCCTCGACGCTGTAGGCGTCCCACTGCGTGGTGCCCGTCATCGCAAGCTTGCGGCCGGAGTTCGCGATCAGTCGGATGCCTTCTTCCGGGTCAGGGTGATCGAAATCCGTTTCAGTGACCCACGCTCGACGCCACATCGAACCGCTATCTTTCGGGCGCACGAACTCCACTGTTGGTGTGCCGGACCAATCCAGGGAATCGATTACGAGTGAGCCATTCGAATCGGTCACGGCGACGCCGACCTCGCTGATCGGCTGACCGTCTGTTGACGGAACAAGCCAACTGACTCTATTACTGCCGCGCTCGGCCGTGCGTGGCGTTCCGTATACCGTCACGACCTGATCACGACCGTCGTAGTGCCTGATGAGCGGGGTGACTGTCACACCAGAAGAGCCGCTATCGCCGGTCAGCCAGTACGAAAGCTCGATGTTCTGACCGCTGTAGATCGTCGGGGATGCGTCCAAGCTATAGCCCTGCATCTGGCGTGCGTTCGGCGGAATGAAAGTCGCTGTCGACAATTCGACGGTCCCGGACGAAGCGACGCGCAGCCCTCGGCCGCGCCCACCAGGCAACGGTACGTTCGCCAGTTCACGGATTCCCTGCGGGGCGGCGCCATGCACTTGGAACCCCTGCATCGATCCGGCAAAGTCGAAGTTGAAGCGCGGGATGCGCTCAGCGTGCTGTTCGATGCCGGCGGCCGACGCGGCGATCGCGGCAATTGTGCGCGCTTCGATGACCACGTCTGTGATGCCGCTGCCGGCATCCGCCGTCGGTACATAAATGCGGTCGGCGACCGGTCCGCGCCAGTCGGTGTCGGAATCGATGCCCTCCAACCCACCGATCACGCCGAGCAGGCAACCCACGTTCCCCGAGTTACAGTCGGTGTCCCAGCCCGAGGTGTTGACGATCATCATGGACTTGCTGAAATTCCCGCTGCCGTACAACAAAGCGAGAATGATGAGCCCGTGGTTGGGGATGATGTGGCAGCCGCCACCGTAGATCTGGTACCCGTAGGTGTGCTGAAGACGCTCCCGCGCAACCCTCCAGTCCGGTTCGGACGCGTGCCAGGCGCGCACGTCTGCGATCAGCGTCGCCACAAGGCTGTGCCGTGGGATCGTGGACAATCCGGCTTCGATGATCCGATCGATGTCAGAGGTAGTGAATGCGGCAGCTTCCATTGCCGCAACCATCTGAGCGGCGTAAACCGCTTCGCCGTCGTGGCTGACGACGGCTGCTCGTCGAGCAAGTTCGGCGGCCAGCATCGGTGCACCCGGTGCAATCAGCCCCCAGCCGTCGATGAAGATCTGCGCACCGATTTGTTCGGCCACGATCCGACCGTTCAACTCTGCGGAGCCTGAGTGCGGCGGGCGATGTCCGGCTTTCAGACGCAGGTATGCGGTGTGTTCCGTTGAGTTACCCATGCCTCCCCACCACAGCACCGAGCGATCCTCGATCAAGTAGTTCAGCCAGCAATCGGCGACGTCTGCTGAACTGGTTTCGTAGCCGCGACCACTGTCCTGCGCGGAGCGAATGAACGTGATCGTGCCTGCGATGTCGTCGTCTGTGACGACGAGGGCTTTGCCGAGTTCATCAGCCACGTAGCGATCGATCTGACCGAACCGTTGTGTAATGCGCTCATATGTCCAGCCTTCGAACGGCCTGCCGGCATAGACCCCGATCACCTTTCCGAGAAGGGCGGCGTAGACCCGTTCCGCATAGTTATCGCGGGCGATCTGCTCACGAACAACGTCGATATCGGTTGTCGCGCTCGTCATCGGCTGGTTCCTTTCGACTGTTCCAGATGCGCAGAATCACAGGAGGCCATGAACGGCATCCACCTCGAGGTCGAGGGCGAGTGCAGCCGTCCAGCTGAACTTCCGCGTCCCGTGCGGGGTTCCGGTCCACGGGTTGACATACTCAGGAAAGTCATTGTCGAGCGCGAGGCGTAGCGCAGCCGATGCAAGCTCAGTAGCCCGACCAGTCTCACCGGCCTGCGCGAACGCTGTTACCATCATCCAGTTCATGTTGAACCACGCTGGTCCTCGCCAGTACAGCTGCGGATCCATGTCAGTCGCCGTTGCGTCATAGCTCGGCACAAGCAGGGATGCGCCGCCCAGAAAACGCACACCTGTCGCGGTCTGGATGAGTTCGGCGCGGCGGCGGACATTCGGAATCAATAACGGGAGCAAACCGTTGATCGTTGCCTTGGATGCAAGGCGACCTGTGCACACGTTGCGAGCGACGTAACATCCGACCTGTTCGTCGAAAAGCTCTTCGAGCGCACCGGCAATCGCTTCGGCAGCTTTTGCATGCCTTGCCCCGTCTAACCCGAGCTCGGCGGCGATCTTCTCGAGCGCCAACTCTGAGACGGCGAGCAGGGTGTTGAATGCCGGGTCCTCCATGAGAAACGGATAATCGGCGTCTGCGTCGTCGCAATCGTGATCGCGGTAGCGTTCGGCGAGCCAGAAGTACCTGCCGTAATCCCGGTGGCTTGGTCGTTCCGTCGCGTCGGCATGCAGCAGATCGGGACGCACAATCGTGTGTCGGGACTCGGCGGGAACCGCCTGCAGCGCTTCGTCCCACAGAGGGGAGTTGTCCGTTCCGGACTCCCACGGATGCACAATGCTCGCCAATCCGCGACCACCGCGGTCTCTGCGAGTCAGTAGGTATTCGTGCCATGCAACCAGACGAGGGTATGCACGCTGCAGAAATCTGCGCCGCCCCGATTCGACCGGATCGGCCTGATGGATCTTCCAGACGGCCCATGCATGATTCGGCGGCTGAACCAAACCAGCAGTCAGCACGTCGTCCGGCGACGCGTCAAGCAGTTCGGATCGCCAAAATGATGCACCAGGCGAGTAGTCCTGATCGCGGTGCACGTCGAAGATGATCTGAGGAATTCGCCCGTCCGCCCACTGTCCGGCCAGCAGCGAGTCGAGTTCCTGACCCGCCCGTCGAGGTGATATGTGGCGAAGACCCATGGCGATGAACGCAGAATCCCAGCTCCACTGATGAGGGTAAAGGCCCGCGGCCGGCAGCGTGTATGAGCCGTTCCAGTTTGCTTCCAGAATTCGCACGGCCGCAGGCAGTATGGATGTCGCTACCTGGGGCGAAATCGTCACAGGTATCTCCGCAGCAGCGCGGGCACGTTCGGAAGAACGGATGCAGCGTCGCCGGAGAGCCGAGACTCCACCGCCACAGTGCCGTCGTATCCGATCGATCGGAGCGTGGCACCGAACAGGGCCCAATCGATGTGACCAGCCCCAGGCTCCAAGCGATTCGAATCGCTCGCCTGCACGTGACCAAGAAAGGCGGCCGACGACTGAAACGCAGCAGCGGGATCCGCCTCCTCGATATTCATGTGGTAGGTATCGGCGACGATGCGCACCCCGTCGCTGCCGACCTCACGGATCAACTCGGCAGCACTAGCGAGCGTATTGACCAGGTAATCCTCATAGCGGTTCAACGGTTCGAGATAGAGTTCGACGCCCTCTGAGACGGCGTGTTCTGCGAGCGTGCCAAGCGCGTCAACAAGCACAGCATGGTCGTCTTCAGTAGAACGAGGCGGCTGGAACGGGGGAAGACGCCGAGAGAACATCCCGTACGACGCGGGCGTCATGACCCCGCGACCGCCGATCTCCGCCATGACGCTCAACTGCGAACGCAGCTGAGCAACTGCGTCTGCTCGCAACTCCGCATCGAATGCGCCGATGAAGTGCGACATCTCAACGCAGGTCGTCGGCATGACGACCCCGTGTGCGTGCGCACGTCTCAACTCTGGTAGCCGTCCCGCGAAGTGCAGGTTCCCTTGGCTGCGCAATTCGATGCCGTCGAATCCCCACTCACGCGCTGTGTCGAACTTCTCTTCAAGTGACGCACCTGGCAGGTGCTGCTCCTGAACCGTGATCAGATTCATCAAAATTCCAGCACCACCTGCAGAGCAGCGGACGGATCGGCGTCCAGCATGCGATACGCATCTGCAGCATCCGTAATGGCGAATCGATGCGTCACAAGAGCTGCCGCGTCGACGCTGCCGCTTGCGAGCGAGTCAACAACGGTACGCTGCAGGCGGGCGACGTCCCATCGTGCACGCAGCCGGTTCGGCACCGAGCCGATCTGCGATGCGATGAGCTGTATGCGATTGTGGTGGAACTCGTCGCCGAGCCGGATCGCCGTCGCGTCGCCCTGATAGAACCCGGATGCGACGACGGTGCCATCCGGACCGACCGCACGCATTGCGTCGCGTAACGCCGCGTAGTTGCCGCTGAGTTCGATTGCACAGTCAGCTCCACGACCGTCGGTGAGTTCACGGACGTGCAGCGCCAGAGAATCCGACGGTTCGAACACCTGGGCGGCGCCCCACTCACGAGCTCGATCGCGACGCGCGGAAATGCCATCGACGGCGATCACCGTCGCCCCATTCAACGCAGCGAAACGCGTGGCAAGCAAGCCGATCACACCCTGCCCGAAAATGACGACAGTCGACCCGATGCCGAGGTCAGCGGCAAGAACGCCGTTCAAGGCGATGGCGCCGACGCGAACGAACGCCGCGGCCAGCGGATCCAAGCCGGGTGGAACTCGATGCCAGGCAAGCGTATCGGCGGTGAGCACTGCCTCGGACCGATGACCCCAGATTCCCCAAACGACATCACCGACTTCGAGTGGGCGATCGACACCAGGTGCTGACACGACGGGAGTCGCCGTCGGATTGACCTCGGTCACTTCGCCGACCTCCGAGTAACCCCACCCGTCAAGTGGGTACGCCGGAACGGACGGCCCGCCGTCGGTGAACATCTTCAAGCCTGGGTCCCACGACCGTGTGAGATATGGGTTCGTGCCGCGGTATGCGGTGAGTTCCGTTCCCGCCGATATCCCCGAATAGAGGGTGCGAATGCGTACCTGGCCGGGGAGGAGCTCTTGCCGAGGGGCTTCGACGACTTCAACTGTTCCAGGGGCCGAGAATCTCAGAAAACTGTTCACGTCATTTCTTCCTTGAGTTGCGTGACGACAACATTAGCACTATCAATATGCTAGTTCTGTATAGACAATATGCAGAAGATGAAGTATCGTCCAAACACACCCTTCAGAGAGGAGTCGCGATAATGAAGTCGCGCACAGCATTGGCCGCCATCACCGTGGCCGCGGCAACCGTTGCGCTGCTCGCCGGATGCTCATCAGGCAGCAACAAAGACGACACCACGAAAACCAAGGGCCAGACGATCACCGTCTGGTCCGAGGAGAATCAGCCCGACCGCATCAACACGACAAAGACGATCATTGCCGCCTTCACCAAGAAGACGGGCATCAACGTCAAGTTGGTCGGCGTTGACAGCAACCAGTTCCCAAAACTCGTCGCATCCTCGGCACTCTCCGGAAAGTTGCCGGATGTCGTCGGCGCCCTCGGTCTTTCGGATGTCCGCTCGCTGGAAGACCAGAAGCTCCTGAACACAGATGCTGCTGCTGAGGTCATCAAGAACCTCGGGGAGAAGACTTTTGACGCGTCAGCGCTCAAGCTCGACACAGATGGCGACAAGCATCTCGCCGTCCCGAGCGACAGTTTCGCTCAGATTCTCGTCTACCGCAAAGACCTTTTCCAACAGGCCGGCTTGAAGGCGCCGAAGACATACGCAGACCTTGAAAAGGCTGCAAAGACTCTGACGGCTGACGGAAAGTACGGCATGACGTTGGCGACGGATCCGGCGGACGTATTTACCGAGCAAACCTTCGAGAGCTTCGCCCTCGGCAATGACTGCCAGCTGGTCGACAAGAGCGGCGGGATCAAGCTTGACTCGTCGAACTGCGCAAGGACCTGGGACCTCTACGGGAACCTCGCTCAGAAATACTCGCCGCAAGGAACCCAGACCGTCGACACGACCCGTGCAAGCTATTTCGCGGGACAAGCCGCCATGGTCGACTGGTCGAGCTTCATCCTTGATGAGCTTGCTGGGCTACGAAACGATGCGCTGCCCACCTGTCAGCAGTGCCAGGCAGATCCGACCTGGCTCGCCAAGAACAGCGGGATCGTCACGAACGTAACGGGACCGGACGGTGGATCGGGCGGAACATTCGGTGAGATCACGTCGTGGGTCGTGACGAAGAATGCCAAGGCCGCGGCTGCCCAGAAATTCATTGAATACATGATGTCAACGGGATACCTCGACTGGCTCGGGATGGCGCCGGAGGGCAAGGTGCCGGTGCGCACCGGTGACTCGAGTGACTCGCAGAAATACATCAACGGATGGAAAACGCTGAAGGCCGGCGTTGACACCAAGAAGCCGCTCAGCGACATCTACGACGCTGCCACCATGACGGCACTGGAGAACGCGCCGAAGAACATCGCTCGCTGGGCTCTGCCTCAAGGTCAGGGTGCGCTGCTCGGCCCGGTGGACACTCAGCTGGTCATCCCCAAGGTCATCGGCAACCTCGGCACAGGTTCGATCGACGCCGCTCAAGCGGCTAAGGACGCGACCGACCAGGTGACCCAGCTGCAGGCAAAGATGAAATGACGGTTTCCCTGTCTCCCGCACCGGTGAAGGCGGCCCCGCCCCGGGGCCGCCAGCGCCGTTCCATCACCGCCCGCCGTGACAACCGAGCTGGGCTAGCGCTGGTGCTGCCGGTCACGATCATCGTGATCGTCGTGATCATCATTCCGATCATCTGGAACGTGATCCTCGCCTTCCAGCAGACGGACTTCACGAGCGTCGCCACAAACGGGATCTTCAACCCGTTCACGTTAGACAACTTCGTCGGCGTGCTGACCGATGCGGGCTTCTGGAGCTCGCTCGGCACAACCGTCATCTACTCCGTTGGTGGCACCGCTGGCTCGATTACTCTCGGATTGGTCGCAGCGATCGCATTCCGCAAGCCATTCCGCGGCCGAGGCTTGGCCCGCGCCGTCATGCTTCTGCCATACGTCGCACCCGTCGTCGCCGCCGCCTTCGTATGGCAGATCATGCTCAATCCCCAGTTCGGAATCGTCAACGCCGTGGGAACGCACCTACTTGGCTGGAGCGACCCGGTGAACTTCCTTGGTAAGGCACCTAATGCGCTGATCACCGTCATCGTCTTCGAGATCTGGCGATACTTCCCGTTCGCATTCCTCTTCATTACCGCCCGCCTCGTCGGGCTGCCGAAAGACGTCGAGGAGGCCGCAACGGTAGACGGTGCAACGCCACTGCAGAACTTCCGCTTTATCGTTCTGCCGCAACTTCTCCCCGTGATCGCCCTGCTTTCCGTGTTGCGTCTCATCATGAATTTCAACAAGTTCGACGACATCTATTTGTTGACAGGGGGCGGGGCCGGCACTGAGGTGGCGGCCGTTCGCGTCTACGACACGCTGCTTGGCGACTTCGACATCGGAGGCGCCGCGGCCAACGCGCTCGTGCTGTCGGCGATCCTGGCGGTCAGCCTGCTGATCTACGTCAGGTTCTTCGTGAACAGGGGATCGGAGGACTCATGAGTCGGATCGTCGTCGAAAAGCGTGTATTCGGGTCGCTTCGATGGGTTGTGATCGTTGCGCTCTTGCTCGTCACCATCTTTCCGTTCTATTACATGGTCGAGCTCAGCTTCGTTCCGATCGAGCAACTGCTGCTGCATCCGGATCGGCTCTGGGTTCCTCTGCAGGACCTTACGATCACCACATATCAGAACGTGCTGAAATCCGTCGATGACGGCGGGCAGGGTTTCGCCCATTTCATGACCAACTCGGCGATTGTGGCGCTTTCGACGGCGATCATCACCCTGTTCGTCTCGATCCCTGGGGCGTACGCGCTCTCGCGGCTCAAGTTCTTCGGCCAGCGTCAGGTGAGTGGGCTCTTCTTTGCTGTGTATCTGTTTCCAAGCATCATCATCGCCATCCCGTTGTTCGTCGGATTCTCCGCCATCGGCATCCGCGAATCGCTGTTCGGGCTCGTCATCGTCTATATCGCGCAGACCGTACCCGTATCGATCTTGATGCTGCGTACATACATCAAGACCATGCCGGTGAGCATCGAAGAGGCGGCGATGGTCGACGGCGCATCCAGGTTCCGCATCCTGCGCAGCGTGATCGTGCCGCTCGCCATGCCCACCATCATGTCGACCGGCTTGTATGTCTTCATGATCGCGTGGAACGAGTTTCTCTTCGCACTGCTGTTTCTGACCGCCAACCGTGACCTGTGGACGGTATCACTCGGGTTGTCGCAGCTGTCCAACGGGATCGAGGTCTCGAAGACGGTGCTGATGGCTGGCTCGGTGCTGCTCACACTGCCGATCATTGTGCTGTATGGCATAGCGGAACGCTCGCTGACCGAGGGCCTGACCAGTGGCGCCGACAAGGGATGATCGGCAGACGGACCCTATGATCGTGGATGGCGATGCTTCCAGTACCGAAAGGCGGCTGATGGGTTCCGGACCGGGCGACGTTCTTCAACTCATTCGCCGTGGCGAAGCAACAACGCGACGTGAGATCCAGGAGGTCACCGGGCTCAGCAGGATGACGGTGGCTCAGCGCGTCGACGCATTGCTCTCCGCCCGACTTGTGCGTGAAACCGGCGGTGGCCACGCGACCGGAGGCAGACGTCCGCATCGGCTTGAGTTCAATGTCGAGAGCGGCGTTCTGCTCGTTGCCACCGTCGACACAACGCACAGCAGGACCGCACTGACGCGGCTGGACGGCGCCATCCTCGACACCGACAGGATCGACGTCGCCGTACTGGATGGACCGAGCGTTCTCTTGACCCGCCTCGCCGAGTCTTTCACCCGTTTACTTCACCGCGCCGACGGTGAGCTCGCGACGCTTGCCGGCATCGGCGTGTCCGTTCCCGGGCCGGTTGATCCCCATACCGGTCGGCCAAGCCAGCCTCCGATCATGCCAGGTTGGGATGCGTATCCCATCGCCGAACATCTGCAGAACACGTTCGACGTGCCGGTGTTCGTCGAGAATGACGCCGACGCGATGGCGTTCGGTGAGCAATCCGTCAACTATCCAGAAAGCAGGTCGCTGTGCTTTGTGAAGGTCTCCACCGGGATCGGCACGGGAATGATCATCGACGGGTCCGTGTATCACGGCATTGACGGAGGAGCCGGAGACATCGGCCATATCCGGCTCGCCGGCGAGACGGCGCTGTGCCAATGCGGTTCATACGGATGCCTGGCTGCGGTCGCGAGTGGACGTGCGGTTGCGCAGTCGCTTCACGAGCACGGCATCGAAGCCCAGTCGGGTACCGACGTGAAGAGACTCATCGCAGAAGGCAATTCTGATGCGATTCGTCTCACCCACGCCGCCGGCAGTCGGCTTGGTGAGGTCATGGCGACCGTTGTTTCCATGGTCAACCCTGGGGTGCTTGTGGTCGGGGGCGACTTGGCATCCAGCGCGCTGATCGGCGGAATTCGGGAGTCGCTGTATCCTCGCTCACTGGCCAGGGCCACGCGCAACCTCGACGTTCGGCTCAGCGCACTCGACGCCGATGCTGGGCTGATCGGGCTCGCGCGGGTTGCCGCGGACAACCTGTTCTCGGCATCAGCGATTAACGCCTCCGTAAGCGGCTAACGGCCTACCGGAGCTCGAGTTCGTAGATCTGACCGAGCAGGTCGACGCCGAAGCTGTGGTGGCGCTCTTCTGCGACGACCCGAAATCCGGCGGCAAGATAGAGGCGCCTTGCCGCAGCGAGCGGCTCGTTCGTCCATAAGCGCATACGCCGATATCCGGCGTCGCGAGCGAAACGGATGCACTCGTCGACCAGACGCGCACCAAGGTGGTGACCTCGCGCCACAGGATCAACGAGCAGGATGCGCAGCTTCGCGGTCTCATAGTCCTGGGCGACGCAGAACACGCATCCGACCCGCGAGCCGCCAAGCGTCGCCACCCATGCCGCTTCTCGAGCCGGATCACGCTTCTGGCCGTAATCGGCGACGATCTTCGCGACAAGCGCCTCGAAGCTGGCGTCCCAACCGAATTCCGCCGCATAGATCTCGCCATGGGCCATGACAACCCAGCCCAGATCTCCCGGCTCGCCAAGCGGCCGGATGACCGGCTCTTCGTCCTGTCGCTCCATTGTCTGCCTCCAGACGGTCACTGAAACGATCGTTTCAGTATGCTAGCAGCATGTCGATTTCGGACCAACCGCCATCCGCTCGCCGCACCGAGCTGCTCGACAAGGCATACGACTATGTGCTCGTTCACGGGCTGAGTGAGCTGTCGCTGCGGCCGCTGGCCAGCGCCATCGGCTCGAGCCCACGGGTGTTGCTGTTCTTGTTCGAAAGCAAAGACGGGCTCGTCCGTGCTCTGTTGCAGCGTGCTAGACGCGACGAACTCGACCTGCTCGCTAGCCTCGATCCGGCCCAGACGAGCATGGTCGATGTGGCACGTGCACTCTGGGGTTGGCTCTCGAGCGGGCAGCACCGCGCGCTTCTCGCTCTGTGGGCGGAGGCATACGGGCGCTCTCTCATCGCCCCGAGCGGCCCGTGGGCGCGGTTCGCCGAAGACACCGTGCGCGACTGGCTGAGCTTGCTGTCTGACGCGCAATCGCCATTACACCGGGGAAGCCATGCAGGCGAACGGGAGCGGACGATAGTGCTCGCGGTGCTCCGTGGGGCGATGCTCGATCTGCTTGCGACAGGAGACACCGACCGGGTCAACGCGGCTGTCGATGCGGCGATTGGTGCAGTCATCGATGGGAGGCACGCAGCCGGATCGTAACGGGTCGGGGGCGCATCCACGATTTTCGACGATTCCGGAATAGCGATCGCAACTTAGTTGTTCGGTCAACTAAATGTTCGCGATCGAAAGGAAGAACATGACAAGCGCATTCGAACCGATCCAGGTTGGACCATACGAATTGAAGAACCGGATCGTCATGTCCCCGATGACCCGCAGCCGCGCATACGGCAACGGCTTCAGCCCGACACCTTTGATGGCCGAGTATTACGCACAGCGTGCTGGAGCAGGGCTGATCGTGACCGAGGGAACACAGCCGAGTGTGATCGGCCAGGGCTACCCGAACACGCCAGGTTTGCACAGCGAATTGCAAGTCGACGGTTGGCGTGGCGTTACCGACGCGGTTCACGCACGAGGCGGTGTGATCTTTGCGCAGCTGATGCACACCGGCCGCATGGGGCATCCAACGAACTATACGAAGCCGGCGACTCCGGTCGGAGCATCCGCCGTCAGGGCGGCCGGCCGCATCTATACGCCAAGTGGTCCGCAGGATCTCGTTACTCCCGAGCCCCTGACTGCAGAGCAGATTCAGGAGACCATTGAGGACTTCGCTGCGGCCGCCAAGAACGCGATGCGTGCCGGATTCGACGGTGTCGAGCTGCACGGGGCCAACGGTTACCTGCTGCATCAGTTCTTGTCGACGAACGCCAATCAGCGCGACGACGAATGGGGTGGCAGTGCCACCAATCGTTCGCGGCTCATAATCGAGACGGTGCGCGCTGTCGCATCCGCTATCGGAGCAGAGCGCACGGCGCTTCGGATCTCGCCCGCAAACCCGCTGGGCGATATCGCCGAGGCTGACTACACGCAGACGTATCCGATCGTGCTGGATGCGATCGGCGGGCTTGGGCTTGCGTATCTGCACGTGCTCGAATCCACAGCGCCAGAGTTCACTGCAACGCTGCGGGCGGCGTGGAACGGCGTGTTGATGGTCAATCCGGCCACACCGGGCGGGCATACCAGCGAGGAACAGCTGCAACTGATTGAAGACGGAGCGACCGACCTGATCTCGTTCGGCCAGTTGTTCATCGCCAACCCAGACTTGGTCGAACGGCTCGCGACGGGTGCTCCGCTCGCGCTGCCAGACCTCAGCAAGGCATACGGGGGAGACGAGCGCGGATACACGGACTACCCGACGTTATCCGAGTCGTCGACCCAGACCGCGGCGGCGTAGCCTCCGCCCCGCCCCCGCCCCGCCCCCCGCCTCGCCCCCGCCCCGCCCCCGCCCCCGCCCCGGCGGCCGTGAGATTGGTCAAATGGTCCTTCCCAGGCGTTGGGAAGGACCATTTGACCAATCTCACGGCCGCCGGGGGGCGGGGCGGGGGCGGGGCGGAGGCTACGCCGCCGCGGTCTGGGTCTACGACTCGGATAACGTCGGGTA
>Ga0164242_10003893_pt1 | contig 16885 bp, 16 predicted proteins | sample OricomgcompostMG_FD_108783 | JGI IMG/M metagenome (GOLD analysis project Ga0164242, IMG submission 108783) | Miracle-Growth compost microbial communities from Emeryville, California, USA - Original compost - Miracle growth compost (MG) ...
AGCCCCAGGTCGCGTAGCCCGCCGGCCGCCTCCAGACCCAACAGGCCACCACCGATCACCACCGCCGAACGGGCCGTTGCGGCGGCGTGACGCAGCGCCAGGACGTCCTCCAGCGTGCGGTAGACCAGCACGTGCGGGGCCTGCGCGCCCGAGATCGGGGGAACGAACGGGTGGCTGCCGGTGGCCAGCACCAGCGCGTCGTACCGAAGCCGGGAGCCGTCCGCGAGCACGACCTCCTGGGCTGGCCGGTCGAGCCGAGTGACCGGCGTACCGACCCGCCGCGCCAGGCCCGGCTGGTCGTAGAAGGAATCCTGGGCCAGGTAGAGGTCGTGGTGATCCCCGGTCAGCGCGCGGGACAGGTGCACGCGGTCGTACGCCGGATGCGGCTCGTCACCGAGCACCAGCACCTGGTGCGTGCGGGTAACGCCACGGGCGTGCAGGGCCTCGGCGGTGCGGTGCCCGACCATGCCGTTGCCGACGACGAGGATCTGGGGCGCGGTCACGTCGTGAGGTTAGGAATCGGCGATTACCGACCGTTGTCGCCTTCGTTTCGTCGAGGTCAACCCGGTCGCACTGCCGGCCCGCCCGAGCCGTGAGCCTGTCCGCTCCCGGGCTTGCGGTGACCGTCAGAGGCCGGGCTTGTAGATCATCAGGAAGACGACGGTCAGCAGCGCGAGCGAGGCGACGCCACTGCCAGCCGCGATCAGTGGGAGCCGGCCTCGGGCGTCCCGACCGGCCTGCAGGTCGGCGACCGCCGCGGACTGCGCCGGCGCGACGACGAGAAGGAATGCGGCAAGCGCGGCGACGGTCAGCACCAGCGAGAGCCAGACCCAGGTCTGACCGAAGGTGAACCCGTACTTGTGCTGCACGTTGGCCAGGCCGAAGACGACGACGAGCAGGCTGAGATACCCGTAGATCCGGGTCGTGGTACTCAGGAACCGCAGCGTGCCCAGTCCCTCCGCACCGGCCCGTAGCGCTCGCGGGCTGGCCGAGGCCGCGAACACCAGCGGTCCCAGGAAGAAGACGGCAGCGACGACATGCAGCGACGTGACCAGATTCATGACGAGAACCTATCCGCGATGCGCTGCCCTCGCCCCTTTGCGCATCCGCAGGTAGTCGCGCACGACGTACGATCCGAGCCGTTCCGGCGAGGGGGAGAACACCCGGCCGCCGTTGCGGCGGGCCAGCTCCTCGACGAACGCCATCAGGCGTGGTTCGTCGTCCAGCATGAACACGTTGATGGTGGTGCCCCGCCGGGTGATCCGATCGACTTCGGCCATGGTCAGCTCGAGCGTCTCCGGCGCCGGCGGCCAGCAGAAGTACGGGTGCCCGTCCCGCATCAGGTGCGCGGTCGGTTCGCCGTCAGTGATCACCAGGACGACCGGCTCGTGGTCGGGGTACTTCGCCAGGTGCCGTCCGCCGAGCATCAGTGCGTGCTGCAGGTTGGTGCCCTGCACCATCTGCACCTCGAGGCTGACCAGGTCCGCGGGGCGGATCTCGCGGGCGTAGTCGCTGAATCCGATGATGCTGATGCGGTCCTGCGGGAACTGGGTGCTGATCAGGCTGTGCAGTGCAAGCGCAGTGGCCTTGGCCACACCCCAGGTGTCACGCAGGCTCATCGACCAGGACAGGTCGATGAGCAGGCATACCGCCGCGGCCGTCCGCCGCTCGGTCTCCACGACCTCGAAGTCATCGACCCGCAACCGCACCGGCCCCGGCCCGCCGCGCAGCACCGCGTTGCGCACGGTACGCACCACGTCGAGTGGCTGCTCGTCCCCGAACTCCCACTGCCGCGTGGCGCCGGTCAGCTCGCCGGCCGCGCCGGCGTCGTGCTCGTCGTGCCCGCCGCGGCCGGTCGAGTCGAGGTCGCGGAATACCCGTGCCAACGCGGTCTGACCGATCCGGCGGACCGCCCGCGGCGTCAGCTCCATCCGTCCGCCGTCGCGCATCACGAACCCCTGTTCGGTCAGCTCCCGTTCCAGCGCCTGCAACGCGCGGAGGTCATCGACCGCGTCGCGGCCCAGCGCGCGCCGGACCGCTTCAGGGTCGATGTCCTCCAGGGAGGCGCCGGCGTAGTCCTGTCCCAGCGCCGATGCCAGCTCGTCCAGGTCAGCCAGCTCCTCCAGGGCCGACGTCGCATCTCCGAGCCCGAGCTCTCCGTCGCCGCTCATCCGCTCGCCGCGTCCACGACGGCCCCAGTTCAGGTCCGGCCGGGCGTTGCGTAGCGCGTCGTTCAGCCGGGACAGTTCCGCCGCGAGGCCCATGTCCTGCATGGCCGCCGCCATCAGGTCCGCCATCTCCTGCCGCTGCTCCGGGCTCAGCGACTGCAGCATGCGCTGCGCCGCCGCTGCCCGGCGTGCCAGCGCGTCGGTGAGCTCCTCCAGCGACTGCGGGTTTTCCGGGAAGAAATGCCCGTGTTCGGCCATGAACCGTTCGAACTGGTCGGTGGTGTCCTGCCCGCGAGCGTCGGCCTCGAGCATCGCGTTGAGGTCGGCGAGCATGTCCTTCAGCTCGGCCATGTCTTCCGGCGTGGCGTTCTCCATCGCCTGCTTCATGCCGCGGAACTGGCTATCGAGCACCTCGCGGCGGAGCAGGTCCCGGATCTGCTCGTACGTCGCGCGCGCCTCGTCGCTACGCCAGGAGTAGTCCGCCAGCTGCCGGACGGCGCGGGCCGGGTCGTCCGGCAAGCCGTCGAGCTCGGCTTCCGCGAGCCTGGCCGCGTCCGACGGATCCGGGAACAGCGCGGAGCGCTCCTGCCCGACGGCGGTGTCCAGGAGCCGTCGCACCTCTTGCAGGGTGCCGTCGAGTTGACCCTGCTCGCGCAGCGCACGCTGCTGCGCCCGGATCCGGCGGAGCAACTCGTCGAGGCCCCGGCGATCCTGCAAGCCCCGGCGCAGCAGCGACCGCAGTGCCTGCTCCGGGGTGGCCCCGGCCATCACCTGGTCGCCGAGCTCGTCGATGGCGCCGGCGAGATCGAAGGGCTCGGCCAGCGGGTCCGGGCCGCCGTCCCACGGCCCGTACCGGTAGCTACCGGCCCACGGATCGGGACGCGTCGCCACCGTCAGCCCCCGTAGACGGTGCGGCCGGGGAGTTCCTCTTTGGCCAGCCGGCGATTGAGGTGCAGTCCTTCGAGTGCGAACTCGAGCGTGGCGGCGGCCAGGCCCGGCGATTCCCGCTCGATGCCCAAGGCGGTCAACAGCTGCGCGAGCCCAGGCACCGGACCCAGCTCCCGTAGCAGTTCGGCGGCGGGCACCAGGTCGCCGGTTTCCACTGTCGCCCCCTCGGCGAAACGGTTCTGCAGTCCGCTGAGGTCCACACCGGCCAGCCGGGCGCGGAAGGTGTCGGCAACGGACTTGCGGAGCAGGTGCGCCAGCAATTCCGCCTCGCGGCCCTCCTCGAGCTGGTCGAACTCGACCTTGCCGCGTACCGATGGCACCACCGCTGCGAGGTCGCTGACCCGAGCCACCGCCTCCGTCTCGCCGCGCACGGCGGCCCGGCGCACTGCACTGGCCGATACCGTTTCCGCGGCCGCGACGGCGAAGCGCGCGCTGACCCCGCTGCGGGCGTCGACGCTGGGGGAGGCGCGTACCGCTCGAGCGAACCGGGCCACCACTTCCAGCAGGTGGTCGGGTAGTACCGGGAACCCGAATTCGCCGGGCCAGTCCAGCAGTGCTTCCTGCCGGATCAGCGCGATCTCGTCCTCTAGCCGCAGCGGATAGTGGGTGCGCACCTCGGCGCCGAAGCGGTCCTTGAGCGGCGTGATGATCCGACCGCGGTTGGTGTAGTCCTCCGGGTTGGCGCTGGCCAGCACGAACAGGTCCAGCGGCAGCCGCAGGTTGTAACCGCGTACCTGGATGTCGCGCTCCTCCAGGACGTTGAGCAGCGCCACCTGGATGCGTTCGGCCAGGTCGGGGAGTTCGTTGATGGCGAAGACGCCGCGGTTCGTGCGCGGGACCAGCCCGTAGTGCACGGTCTCCGGGTCCCCCAGGGTGCGCCCTTCGGCGACCTTGATCGGGTCGACGTCGCCGATCAGGTCGCCGACACTGGTGTCCGGCGTCGCGAGCTTCTCCCCGTATCGGTCGTCCCGGTGCAGCCAGGAGATCGGCGTCTGCTCGCCGTGCAGCGCGAGCATGTTCTGGCCCCATCGAGAGATCGGGGCGTAGGGATGCTCGTTCAGCTCGGAGCCGGTGATCACCGGTGTCCACTCGTCGAGCAGGCCGGTGATGGTCCGGATCAGCCGGGTCTTGCCCTGGCCGCGCTCGCCGAGCAGCACGATGTCGTGTCCGGCGAGGATGGCGCGCTCGACCTGGGGCAGCACGGTGTGCTCGAAACCGATGATGCCGGGAAAGGCATTCGCACCGGCGGCGAGGCGGGCGAGCAGGTTGTCGCGCAGTTCCGCCTTGACGCCGCGCAGCGTGTGCCCGCTTGCGCGAAGCTCGGCAAGGGTCTGGGGGGTGGGTGGCTGGCTCACTCCGAGAGCCTACGTCCGGCCCCGAGCCTCTGCGAGGATGACGGCGGAGGTGGTGCCGGTGACCGGACCCGTGTTGGCGCTGGACATCGGGGGAACCAAGCTGGCGGCCGGCATCATCGACACGGGCGGACGCGTGGTGGCGAGCGCTCGGATCGCGACTCCGGAAGGGCTCGACGGCGAGGGCCTGTGGTCGACGGTGGCGTCGCTGTCGCGCCAGCTGGTGCAGGGTCCCGGGAACGGCGCGATCAGCGGGGTCGGCATCGGCTGCGGCGGCCCGATGCAGTGGCCCGACGGGCGGGTATCGCCGCTGAACATCCCGAGTTGGACCGAGTTCCCGTTGCGGGACCGGGTCCGTGAGCTGTTCCCGGACGTCCCGGTGCGGCTGCACAACGACGCGGTCGCGTTCGTGGCGGGGGAGCACTGGCGGGGTGCAGGCAGGGGCCGCGATCACGTGCTCGGCATGGTGGTGTCCACCGGGGTCGGCGGCGGGCTGGTGCTCGGCGGGCGGCTGGTCGACGGAGCCAGCGGCAACGCCGGCCACATCGGGCACGTCGTCGTCGACGCTGACGGCCCGGACTGCATCTGCGGCGGTCGGGGCTGCCTGGAAGCCATCGCCCGCGGACCGGCGGTCGCGAGCTGGGCGGTCAGCCAGGGCTGGCGCCCCGGGAGCGCGACGACGGCGACCGCCCGGGATCTGACCGACGACGCGGCCCGCGGGCATCCGGTCGCGCAGGCCGCCCTCGCGCGCGCCGGTCATGCGCTCGGGGTCGCGATCGCCGGCGCGACGCACCTGCTCGACCTGGAGGTGGTCACCGTCGGTGGCGGGCTGTCGCAGGCCGGGCCGCTGCTGTTCGATCCGCTGGAGGAGGCCTTCCGCCGGCATGCCCGGATGCAGTTCGCGCGGGATGTACGAGTGGTGCCGGCGGCGCTCGGACAGGAGGCCGGGCTGGTGGGTGCCGCCGCACTGGTGCTCGCCGGGGACGACCGCTACTGGTCGGCCGACTGACCGACGGCGGTCAGGAGCCGAGGCCGCGGCCGATGATCTCCTTCATCACCTCGGTGGTGCCGCCGTAGATCGTCTGCACCCGCGCATCCATCCAGGCTCGCGCCACGTCGTACTCGCGCATGTACCCGTAGCCGCCGTGGAGTTGGACGCAGCGGTCGATGACCTTGTTCTGCAGCTCGGTGCTCCACCACTTGGCCATCGCGGCGTCCTGGCTGGTGAGCTTCCCGGCGTTGTGCAAGGTGATGCAGTGGTCGACGAAGACGCGCGCTGTGGTGACGTACGTGTGCAGTTCCGCGAGCAGGAACCGAGTGTTCTGGAACGAGCCGATGGGCTGCCCGAAGGCGGTCCGCTCCTGCGTGTAGGCGACGGTGCGGGCGAGCGCGGCGTCCATCGACGCGACCGCACCGACCGCGATGGACAGCCGCTCCTGGGGCAGGTTCTGCATCAGGTGGATGAAGCCCTGGCCCTCGGTGCCGATCACGTTCGACGCCGGGACCCGGACGTCGTCGAAGCTGAGCTCGGCGGTGTCCTGCGCCTTCATCCCGACCTTGTCCAGGTTGCGGCCGCGCTCGAAGCCCTTCATGCCTCGCTCGATGCCCAGCAGGGTGAAGCCTTTCGCGCCGGCGCCCGGATCGGTGCGCACCACGGTGACGACGAGATCGGCGTTGATCCCGTTGGTGATGAAGGTCTTCGCGCCGTTGACGATCCAGTCACTGCCGTCCCGTCGGGCATGGGTACGGATGCCCTGCAGGTCGCTGCCGGTACCGGGTTCGGTCATCGCGATCGCGGTGATGCACTCTCCTGCGCAGAATCCCGGCAGCCACCGCTGCTTCTGCTCGTCGGTGCATAGCCGGGACAGGTACGGCGCGACCACGTCGTTCTGCAGGGTGAAGCCGGGCCCGCTGGCGACGGCGGCGGCGAGCTCCTCACCGACGATCGCGTTGTAGCGGAAGTCGGCGCTCCCGCCTCCGCCGTAGCGCTCCTCGACGTTGAACCCGAGAAATCCCTGCTTGCCGGCCTCCAGCCACACCGACCTGTCGACGATGCCCGCCTTTTCCCACTCCGGGTGCCGGGGGGTTATCTCGTGTTCGACGAAGCTGCGGAAGGAATCCCGGAACAGCTGGTGTTCGGCGTCGAAGATCGTACGTTCCACGGCTGATCCCTCTCGCTCGCATCGAATAGTGAACTATGTCAACGGTAGTCGTTCCGGGACCGCCGTGATGCCACGATCGGCTGGTGGAACAGACGCCGCTGATCGGGCTCGACCGGATCGAGGCCGCGCAGCGGGTGTTGCGTGGCGTGGCCCGGTGCACTCCGTTGGAAGGGTCCCGGGTGCTGTCCGCGCTGGTGGGCGGTCCGGTGTCGTTCAAGTGCGAGAACCTGCAGCGGACCGGCTCGTTCAAGATCCGCGGTGCGTACACCCGAATCGCCCGCCTCGGTGCCGCCGAGCGGTCGCGGGGTGTGGTGGCCGCGAGCGCCGGCAATCATGCCCAGGGTGTCGCGCTCGCCGCGGCGCTGCACGACGCTGCCGCGACGGTGTACATGCCTGCCGGCGTGCCGCTGCCGAAGGTGGAGGCGACGGCCGGGTACGGCGCCCGGGTCGAGTTCGTCGGCGAGACGATCGACGAGGCGCTGCAGGCGGCGCGCCAGCATGCGGATCGGGACGGCTCGGTGTTCATCCACCCGTTCGACCACCCCGATGTGATGGCCGGCCAGGGCACGGTCGGGCTGGAGATCGTCCAGCAGTGCCCGGACGTAGCCACCGTCGTGGTGCCGCTCGGCGGCGGCGGCTTGGTCAGCGGGGTCGCCGCGGCGGTCAAGGCGCTGCGCGCTGATGTCCGGGTGGTCGGTGTCCAGGCTGCGGGAGCGGCGGCGTGGCCGGCCAGCCTGCGTGCCGGGCAACCGGTCGGACTGACCGAGTCTCAGACGATCGCCGACGGCATCGCCGTCGGGATGCCCGGCCAGTACACGTTCCAGCACGTCCGCGCGCTGGTGGACGAGGTGCGGACCGTCTCCGAGGAGAGCTTGTCGCAGGCGTTGCTGCTGTGCCTGGAACGCGCCAAGTTGGTCGTCGAACCGGCCGGGGCCGCGGCGGTAGCGGCGGTGTCCGACGAGCCCGGCGCGTTCCGTCCACCGGTGGTGGTCGTGCTTTCCGGCGGCAACCTCGACCCGTTGCTGCTGGGAAAGGTGATCGACCACGGTCTGGCTGCAGCCGGCAGGTTCCCGTCCCTCACCGTCCGGATGCCCGATCGGCCTGGTTCGCTGGTGCGGTTGCTCGAGGTGCTGGCGACAACGGGTGCGAACGTCCTCGACGTGGAGCACCACCGCACCGGCGGCGAACTCGCGCTGCAGGACGTGGACGTTGCGGTCCAGCTGGAGACGCGCGGCCCGGAGCATTCGGGTCGGGTCCGGACCGCACTCCGGCAGGCCGGCTACGGCGTGAGCTGACCCGCAGCCAGGTGGGCCACGCAGACGCCGGTTTCTCTCAGCCGGTGAAGGGGTCGACGGCGACGATCTCGACCTGTACCGAGGCTCCTGCCGGCGTCTGATACGAGACGGTCTCGCCCGCGGGGTGCCCGACGATCGCCTCGCCGAGCGGAGACTGCGGGCTGTAGACCTCGAGCCCGCCGCCGGAGCCTTCGCGCGAGCCGAGCAGGAAGCGCTCGGTCTCGTCGTCGCCCGCGAACCGCACGGTGACCACCATCCCGGCGGCGGCCTTGCCACCGCTGTCCGGCGCCTCGCCCACCTGGGCGGTACGGAGCAGGTCGGTGAGCTGCCGGATCCGGGCCTCGATCTTGCCCTGCTCGTCCTTCGCGGCGTGGTAGCCGCCGTTCTCCTTCAGGTCGCCCTCGGCCCGCGCGGTCTCGATCTTCGCGATGATTTCGTCGCGGGCCTCGCCAGACAGGTGGTCGAGCTCCGCCCGCAGCCGGTCATAGTCGGCCTGGGCGAGCCAGACGACGTTGGCGGCATCGGTCAGCTGCTCGGTCACGATGGGTACTCCTGACTGCGTAACGTCGTGATCCGGCACCGTGGCAGGTGCCGGATCGGTGACGAGAACCTGATGGAACGTGATCGTCAAGCGTAACACCGGTCGCGGAAACCCTCCGGCGTGCGGACGTAACGGCGGGCGGACCCGAGGTCAGTGCGGATTCACGATGGTGCAGTCCGTGATGTCGGCAGAGACCGCCTTCTTGGTGGTCGGCACCGTCACGTCCCGTACCGCGCTGCGCTTGCCGGTGGACCAGGCCGGCGTGACGTCGACCAGGGAACCGACGACGTCGTGCTCGACCCCGATCGCGTCCACCCGACAACGGACCTCGGTGTGTGACGGTTTGACGATCTCGTAGCGCACCGGCAGATGAGTGTCGTCGCCGCCGGCCGGCAGGGCCGTCAGCCGGGTCGTGACGGTGTCCTTGTGGCCGCTGGACACGAGCGACACGATGAGTGCAGTCAGCAGCGCGCCGGCCACCAGCAGCACCAGCCAGGTCCCGGTGGACACCTGCCGCAACCGGCGACCGATGGCCTCGCCGCGCTGGTTCACCCGTTCGGCCATGTCGCTGCCGGCCCTCCACTCCTGGCTGCCCGGCTGCTGCGGCCGGCCGATGTCGACGTCCTGCCGCCCGCGCTGGGACCGGGCAGAACCCTGCTGCGACAATCGTCACATGCCTGCCGGATCGCTGCGCATGATGGCCGTCCATGCCCACCCGGACGACGAGTCCAGCAAGGGCGCGGCCACCATGGCGCGGTACGTGCGCGAGGGCGTCGAGGTGCTCGTCGTGACCTGCACCGGGGGTGAGCGCGGCTCGATCCTGAACCCGGCGATGGACCGGCCGGAGGTACTGGCGAACCTGCACGACATCCGGATCGCCGAGATGGCGCGCGCCGCCGAGATCCTCGGCGTGGCACACCACTGGCTCGGATTCGTCGACTCCGGGTTGCCCGAGGGAGACCCGCTGCCGCCGCTCCCGGACGGCTGCTTCGCGGCGCAACCGCTGGCGGTCGCGGCCGCGCCGTTGATCAAGATGGTGCGCGACTTCCGGCCACACGTGCTGCTCACCTACGACGAGAACGGCGGCTACCCACATCCGGACCACATCCAGACACACCGGATCAGCGTGGAGGCCTACGAGGCGGCCGGTGACCCGCGCCGCTACCCGGAGATCGGCGGCGAGCCCTGGCAGCCGCTCAAGCTCTACTACCACCTCACCTTCCACAAGCGGCGGCTGATCGCGCTGCACGAGACCGCGCTCGCTGCCGGCTTGGAGTCGCCGTACGAGGAGTGGTTGCAGCGCTGGGAGGACGACCCGCAGGACGAGGACCGGCTGACCACTCGGATTCGCTGCGCCGAGTACTTCCCGCTGCGCGACCAGGCGCTGCTCACACACGCGACCCAGGTCGACCCCACCGGCAGGTGGTTCGCGATGCCGATGGCGATGCAGCAGCAGGCCTGGCCGACCGAGGACTTCCAATTGGCGCGCAGCGAGGTACCCGCGTCCGGTTCTCCGCAGGAGCCGGAGGACGACCTGTTCGCCGGCGTACGTGAGGTGGCGCAGGCATGATCGAGACCGCTCACCTGCTCGGGGGTGTCGCTGCCACCGGCACGGCCACCGCGCCGCCGCCGGCGCCGAACGGCCCGGCGGACAACAACGACGGTGTCGGTGCCGGCACCTGGGCCTTCCTCGTCATCATCGGGCTGATCCTGCTGTCGGTCGCGCTCTTCTATGCGCTCAGCCGGTCGCTGCGCCGGGCCCGTCGCAACCTGGGCGGTGATGTGCTGCCCCGGCGCCGGGGGCAGCGCCCCCCCGAGCAGCAGGCGCCGGCGCCCGAGGGCAGCGCCGGCGCGCACCGCTCTCCACCGCAGTAATCCAATCCGTCAGGCCGGCCGGTACCGGGTCATTCCGCCTTCGGCCGGCCTCGCAGTCGCTTGGTCTCACCGCGCGTTCGCTTCGACGACAGGCGGCGCTCGACAGCACGCCGAGACGGGCGGGTCGCCCGGCGCGGTGGCTCCGGTGGTGCGAACGCTTCGGTCAGCAACGCGACCATCCGGCTCCGCGCCGCGGCGCGGTTGCGCAGCTGTGAGCGTTCTTCGCGGGCGGTCACCGTCAGCACCCCGGCGGCCAGCCGATTCCCGAGCCGCCGCACCGCCCGCTCCCGCAGCCATGCGGGCAGAGCCGCGCAGCCCGCGACGTCGACGCTCAGCTCGACCCGCGAGTCGGTGGTGTTGACGCCCTGCCCGCCCGGTCCGGAGCTGCGGGAGAAACGCCACTGGAGTGTGTGCGCGGGCAGCACCCAACGACCGACCTGCAGGTCCGTGTCGACGTCCACCCGACCCAGTGTTCCGCCCCCGCGGCGCTGCCGGGTCAGGAGCCCGCCAGAGTCGTCACCCGCCGGAGTCGTCAGTAGCGTTGTGCGAGCGCAAGCACCTCGTCCACGTACCAGTCGGCGTGGTTGTAGGCGAAGACGGCTGCGCGCAGCGTGCCTGGATCGCCGGCGCCGTCCCGGCACAGGAGCCGAGCCGCGCTGTAGACCGCGTCGTACGGATCCCAGGGGCTGGCCTGGCCGTCGTGGTCCGCGTCCACAGCGACCTGGGCAAACGTCGACGGCAGGAACTGCATCGGGCCGACGGCCCCGGCCGAGCTCGGCCCGTTGTTGCGGCCGTGGTCACTTTCCACCTGGCCGATCGCGGCGAGCACCTGCCACGGCAGCCCGGAGCAGGTGCTCGCCGCGCGCTGGTACAGCCCCAGCCACGTACCACCGCCAGCCACCGTGGTCTCGGCGGCGGCGCGTCCCACCAGGGCGTAGCCCGCCTTCGCCGCGGTTGCGAGCGGAGCCAGTTGCTGGCCCAGGATGGCCGGGTTGGTGCCCTCCGCGGCCGTGACCAGCAGCCCGGTCCCGCCGGTGAGACCGATCTGTTCGGCGCGTTCGGGCGAGATCACGAAGTCGGCGTCGGCCAAGCCGAACCCGGCCCGAGCGCCGAGTCGCATCCGGACGGTCGTCGTGCCGGAATTCACGTCGGCGTCGACCCCCAGCGCGCCGAATCCGGCGGCCTTGCCCTCGTATGTCTCGACCAGGTCGCCGCGCGCGACGGCGGCCCAGAGCGGGTCGCTGTCCGCGGTCGGAGCGGGCACGGCGGACCGCAGGAACGCGGGGTCGCCGGCGATCACGCTGAGGTGCTGGGTGCCCGCGGTGAACGAGCCGACCGCGAGCCGACCGATCCGGGCGCCGGGCAGAGCCGCGATCCGGTGCACCAGCGTCGCGGGTAGTGGGGCGCTGGACAGCAGGAGCGCGACCGGTTCGGTGCGGGTTTCCGGGCGCGGGGCCACCGCCGCCGGCAGCGGGCTGTCCGCGCGCAGCAGGCGGACCGGCGCGATCGCGTCGGGGCTCACCGGGACGCCTGAACCGGGTACCACGCCGGTGGCCGGGACCGTCGGCGGCCTGGACGGCAGAGACCGGGCCGACCCCTGGCCGGGGTCGCGCGCGGCACCGGTGGCAAGCGTCGCAACCCCACCCCCGAGGACCGCGGCGGCCGCCACCGCCACGGTCAGCAACCGCGCGCCGCGAGCAGGTCGGTGCATGTCACCAGTGTCACTCGGATGGGTTCGGAGCGTGGTCGACCGGGGTCCCCTGACACAGCGTCAGCCCCGTCGGGCAGGATGGGAGGGACTCCCCACCGGGAGTGGCCATCCGCGGCGTGCGTACCGACCCGGTCCCCGCCGTTCATGCCGAGAGATCCTGGGAGAGCGGCCGTGTCCGACACCGACCTTGAGAATGCCGTAAGCCTGCACTACCCGAAGGGCGTGCTGCCGACGCCGGTCACCGACGCCGTTGAAGGTCCCAGCGGTCTGGGCATCGGCAAACTGCTCGGTGAGACCGGCTACGTCACCCTGGACGCGGGCTTCGGCAATACCGCTTGTTGCACCTCGTCCATTACCTACATCGACGGGGACGCCGGCATCCTGCGCTATCGCGGCTACCCGATCGACAACCTGGCCGAGAACGTCAGCTTCCTCGAGGCGTCGTACCTGCTGATCTACGGCGAGTTGCCGAAGGCGGACGAGCTCTCCCAGTTCACCGACCGGATCCGCCAGCACACGCTGCTGCACGAGGACTTCAAGGACTTCTTCTCCGGTTTCCCGAGCGACGCGCACCCGATGGCGGTGCTGTCGTCCGCGGTCAGCGCGCTGTCCACCTTCTACCAGGATTCGCTCGACCCGTTCGACGACGACGACGTCGAGTTGTCCACCATCCGGCTGATAGCCAAGCTGCCGACGATCGCGGCCTACGCGCACAAGAAGTCGATCGGACAGCCCTTCCTGTACCCGGACAACTCGCTCGGCTACGTCGAGAACTTCCTGCGGATGACCTTCGGCGTGCCGGCCACGCCGTACGAGGTCGACCCGGTCGTCGCCAAGACGCTGGACATGCTGTTCCTGCTGCATGCCGACCACGAACAGAACTGCTCTACCTCGACCGTCCGCCTCGTCGGTTCGTCGAACGCGAACCTGTTCGCGTCGATCTCGGCGGGGGTGAATGCGCTGTTCGGTCCGCTACACGGCGGGGCGAACCAGTCGGTGCTGGAGATGCTGGAGCGGATCCAGGCCAGCGGCGACGATGTGAAGACCTTCGTCAAGCGGGTGAAGGACCGCGAGCCGGGCGTGAAGCTGATGGGCTTCGGTCACCGGGTCTACAAGAACTACGACCCGCGCGCCGCGATCGTGAAGAAGGCGACGCGGGACGTGCTGGAGCGGCTCGGCAAGCCGGACCCGCTGCTCGACCTCGCGATGGCGCTCGAGGAGGCGGCGCTGGCCGATGACTACTTCGTCGAGCGCAAGCTCTACCCGAACGTCGACTTCTACACCGGCGTGATCTACAAGGCGATGGGCTTCCCGACCCAGATGTTCACGGTGCTGTTCGCGCTCGGCCGTCTGCCCGGGTGGATCGCGCAGTGGCGCGAGATGATCAACGATCCGATGACCAAGATCGGCCGGCCGCGCCAGGTCTACGTCGGTCCGGCGGAGCGCCGGCTCTAGCCTCCGGTTTGTTCGCGGTTTTTTCGCGGCGTAGCCGCGAAAAAACCGGAGCCAGTAGGTGGTCCCTGCTGACGCCGTGGAGGTCTGCCCGGTGTCAGCGACAGTCCCGGCAGATGCCGGTGATCTCCACGGTGTGCTCCACGTCGGTGAACTGCGCCGCCCTGGCCACCTGGGTCGCCCATGCCTCCACCTCAGGGCCCTCCACTTCGACCGCCCGTCCGCAGTTGCGACAGACGAGATGATGGTGGTGTTCATCGGTGCCGCACCGGCGGTAGAGGGTCTCCCCGTCCGTGCTGCGGAAGGTGTCGATCGCGCCCGAGTCGGCGAGGGCGCGCAGTTGGTTGTAGACGGTGGTCAGCCCCACCCGGGTCCCGGTCTGCGCCAATGCTGCGTGCAGCGACTGCGCGCTGCGGAACTCGTCGGTCTCCTGCAAGATCCGCGCGAGGGCGCGTTTCTGCCGGGTCGAGCGCTCGCCCGCAGGCGCGGCATCCGAACTCGTGCGGTCGTCCACTGTCATCGCATGTTCCTGTGAATTCGCGTTCCTAGCTGGCCTGGTTATCGCTTTCCTGTGTCGTCGGCCCTGCGTCGTCGGTCCGGGCCCCGCCATGGTCGCACGGCCCATCGCGGAGCCGTCCCACCGTGCCTGACGCGACCGCCGTGACACCTGCGCTTTCGGGAATGGTTCCCATTATGCTACGTTGCCGGTAATCGTTCCCATCACCGAAAGGTGCCGTCGTGTCGGCGTACCGCAGTCTGCGTTCCTGGTCCCTTGTGTTAGTGGCCGCGGTCGGTCTCGGCGGACTGACGGCCTGCGGATCCGCCGGGGACCCCGGTGGCACCAGCGCCACCGGGGTCATCTCGGTTGTGGCTGCCGAGAACACGTGGGGCTCGCTCGCGGCCCAGCTCGGCGGCGACAAGGTTGAGGTCGCCAGCATCATCGACAGTCCCGACGCCGACCCGCACGACTACGAGCCGACCGCCGCAGACGGGCGGCATGTGGCAGCGGCGGACTTGGTGATCATCAACGGCATCGGCTACGACACCTGGGCCACCAAACTGGTGGCGGCAACCGGGGGATCAGGTCCGAAGGTGCTCACCGTCGGGGATGTGGTTGGACTGCACGAAGGGGACAATCCGCATCAGTGGTACTCGCCGGTCAGCGTGTCGAGAGTGCTTGACCGGATCACCGCCGAGTACGCCGCCATCGACCCGGCGGACGCGTCCTATTTCGAGCAGCGACGCCACGACCTCGAGACCGGCCCGTTGCACGGCTACAACGCGGAACTCACTGCGATCAGGGGGACGTACGCCGGGACGCCGGTGGGCGCCAGCGAGAGCATCTTCACCCCGATGGCGAGCTACCTCGGGCTGGACCTGCTGACGCCGTCGCGGTTCCTCACCGCGATCAGCGAGGGGACGGACCCGTCCGCCGGGGACAAGACGACGATCGACCGGCAGATCGTCACCAAGGCCATCAAGGTCTACGTCTACAACAGCCAGAATGCGACGCCGGACGTCCAGGCGCAGGTCTCGGCGGCCCGCAAGCAGGGCATCCCGGTCGTAACCATCACCGAGACACTGACCCCGGCCGGAGCTAGTTTCGAGCAGTGGCAGACCCGGCAACTGACCGAGCTGGCGGCAGCCCTGAAGCAGGCGACCGGGCGATGAGTGCTCCCGCTGCCGCCGACCGCCGCGTCCGACCGGGCACGCCGGAATCTCCCTGCCTGCGCGTCCACGACGCGGCGGTGGCGGTGGCGGGCCGCCCGTTGTGGCACGGCCTGAACCTGCAACTGCAGGCGGGGCAGTTCGCCGCCGTGCTCGGTCCCAACGGGGTGGGGAAATCGACTCTGGTGCGCGCGGTGCTAGGTCAGCATCCGCTCGCGGCGGGGTCGATCGACATCCTCGGTGTGCCTGCCGGGCGGGCGAACCGGTGGATCGGGTACCTCCCGCAGCGCCGTTCCTTCGACCCGTCGACCCGCATCCGGGGCATCGACATCGTCCGGCTCGGCATCGACGGCGGACGTTACGGGATGCCGCTGCCGTTCGGCCCGTCCCGGCGCCGGGTGGACGCGGTGTTGGCGGAGGTGCTCGAACTGGTGGGGGGCACGCAGCTGGCCAACCGGCCGATCGGGCAGCTCTCCGGTGGCGAGCAGCAGCGGCTGCTGATCGCGCAGGCGCTGGTGCGCCGGCCGCGGCTGCTGTTGCTGGACGAGCCGTTGGACAGCCTTGACCTGCCCTACCAGGCCGCGATCGCCGGCCTCATCGGACGGGTCTGCCGTGATCGCGGCATCGCCGTGGTGATGGTGGCGCACGATGTGAACCCGATCTTGTCGCAGCTGGACACCGTGGTTTACCTGGCGGCCGGTGGGGTGGCGGTCGGCCACCCGGACGAGGTGATCACCGGCGATCGGCTGTCCGCGTTGTTCGGCACCCCGATCGAGGTACTGCGCACCTCGGACGGCAGGCCGGTCGTGGTCGGTGCGCCGGACGCGCCGGCCCACCACTCCGACCGGCACACCGGCCGGAGCCGGGACTGATGCTGACCGCCGCGGTGCGCGCGGCGGCCGGAGACCCGGTGCCGCGCTGGGACCTGCTGGACGACCTGCGTCAGATGCTCGCGTATCACTTCATGGTCAACGCCTTCTGGGCCGGGACCGCGGTGGCCTTGGCTGCGGCACTGCTCGGCTGGTTCATGGTGCTGCGCAGACAGGCGTTCGCCGGACACACCCTGTCGGTGGTCGCGTTCCCCGGGGCGGCCGCGGCGACGTTGGCGGGGGTCGCGGTCAGTTGGGGCTACTTCGGCGCGTGCGCCGTCGCCGGTGCCCTGATCGCGGCGGCCGGAGGTGGGCGGCGGCGCGGGTTCAGCGAGGAGTCGGCCGTGATCGGTGTCGTCCAGGCGTTCGCGCTCGCGGTCGGCTACCTATGTGTGGCGCTCTACCAGGGCTTCCTCGGCGGCATCAACGCGCTGCTGTTCGGCAGTTTTCTCGGCATCACCGATGACCAGGTGCTGGTGCTCGTGGTGGTGACCGGGGTGATCGTGGTGCTGCTCGCCGTCTTCGGGCGGCAACTGCTGTTCGCGTCGGTGGACGCCGACGTGGCTGCCGCGGTGGGCGTCCCGGTCCGGCTGCTCGGCGCCGGCTTCCTGGTGTTCCTCGGCCTTGCCGCGGCCGAAGCCAGCCAGATCACCGGGGCGTTGCTGGTCTTCGCGCTGCTCGTGATGCCCGCCGCGTCGGCGCAGCGGCTGACCGCCCAGCCGGTACCGAGCCTGGTGCTGAGCGTCGTACTCGCGTTGCTGGTGACCTGGTTCGGGCTCGGCTGGGCGTTCTTCACCGACCGGCCGGTGGGGTTCACCATCACCACGCTGGCCTTCGGCGTGTA
>Ga0164242_10003894_pt1 | contig 16882 bp, 18 predicted proteins | sample OricomgcompostMG_FD_108783 | JGI IMG/M metagenome (GOLD analysis project Ga0164242, IMG submission 108783) | Miracle-Growth compost microbial communities from Emeryville, California, USA - Original compost - Miracle growth compost (MG) ...
GGCGCCGGACGCTTCGATTCTAGTTGGGGTCGCTGTGAGTGCTGTGCGGGGTTTCGAGGGGGCCCCGGTGCGCTCTACAGTGAGTCGGACACCGACGGAACGAGGCACGATGCTCGAGCTTGACTACCCGCGCGACCTGGTGATGATCGGCGCCATCTTCGGACTGGCGACGCTGATGTGGGCGGGGTGGGCGCAGGAACAGCCGCCCGCGGGTGTCGCCTGGCGCATCGTGCTCGCCACGCTGTCGGTTCTGGGGCTGGTGCTGATGGCATTGAGCATTCCACTCGCGATCAAGAACTGGAGTACCCCGTCGGCGATCAACCCGCACACCACGGGGTTCGTCGTCTACGTCATCGTGTTCTGGGTCGAGGCCGTGATCTGCGCGGTGCTGGCGATCATCGCCGTGCGCGCCGGTCGCTCGGACCTCATCGCCCCGCTGATCATGCTGATCGTCGGCATCCACTTCTTCGCGCTCGCCCTCGTCTTCCACCAGCCGGTGCTGCACCTCGCGGGCGCACTCCTCACCGCGATCGCGATACTCGCGGCGTTCCTGCCGGTCGAGAACATCGCGCGCAGCTTCTGGTGCGGAGTGCTCGGCGCGCCCGTGTTCATCGCGATCGGCGCGTGGTGCTACGTCGCCGGGCGCGGGGCGCTCGCCGCGGCCTGATGCGGGGCGCGCCGCCCCGGGAGCCCCGCCGCAGGGACCGCGTTGCAGGGACCCTGCTGCTGAAGCCCCGCCGCGGAAACCCCGTGTGAAATCAGGTGTTCTCGCGAGATCAGGCGGATTCTGGCCCAGATCGTCCTGATCTCGCGAGAACACCTGATCTCGTGCGGCGTCCGAGCGGCGTAGGCCGCGAGCGACAAGAGTCGGCGGCGCGAGGGCAACGGCCGCGAGCGCGGGATGCCGCGCCGGCGCAGGCCGCGGCATCCCGCCCCGTCGTCAGACCTGCGCGAGCGCGTTTTCCAGCGCGACCCACGCGAGCATCGCGCACTTCACCCGCGCGGTGAACTTCGAGGCACCCGAGAGGGCGGCGGCGTCGCCGAACGTCTCCTCGTCGAGAGGGATCTGTCCGCGTGAGCGCATCGCCTCGCGGAATGTGTCGATGAGAGTGGATGCCGCGGCCCGCGGCATCCCACCCTCTTCTTCGATCAGCGACGCGAGCATCGATGCCGACGCTTGCGAGATCGAGCAGCCGGAACCTTCCCACGTGACGTCGCGGATGCGGTCGCCGTCCACGCGTACGCGCAGCGTGATCTCGTCGCCGCACACCGGGTTTCGGTCGTGCACGGTCGCGCTCACGCCCTCTTCGGGGGCGAGGCCATAGCCGTGGGGGTGCTTCGAGTGGTCGAGGATGAGGTCCTGGTACAGCGACTCGAGTCCGTTCATCGGCCGACTCCGAAGAAGGCGCGCACGCCCGAGAGCGCATCGAGGAACGTGTCGATCTCGGCCTCGGTCGTGAACACCGACGCGCTCGCGCGCACCGTCGCGGTCACGCCGAAGCGCCGGTGCAGCGGCTGAGCGCAGTGGTGGCCGACGCGCACGGCGATGCCGCGGGCGTCGAGCACCTGGCCGACATCATGGGCGTGCACGCCGTCGACGTCGAATGCGCACAGTGCGACGCGGTCAGCGGCGTCGGTGTCGCCGAGAAGGCGGATGCCGGGGATCGAGCGCACCCCGTCACGCAGGCGCTTCTCGAGCACCCGCTCGCGTTCATGGACGGCGGGCATGCCCAGGCTCTCGAGGTAGCGAACGGCGGCAGCCAGGCCGATGGCCTGCGAGACCGGCTGCGTGCCGGCCTCGAACTTCTGCGGCGCGGGCAGGAACTCGGCGTGCTCGAGCGTGACGGTGGTGACCATCGATCCGCCGGTGAGCACGGGCGGCAGCGCGTCGAGCACCTCACTTCGGCCGTAGAGCGCGCCGATCCCGTAGGGGCCGAGCATCTTGTGGCCGGAGAACGCGGCAAGGTCGACGCCGAGTGCGGGCAGGTCGAGGGGCAGGTGTGGAGCCGACTGGCATGCGTCGAGCACCGTGAGCGCACCGGCTTCGCGCGCGAGGGCGACGAGCTCTGTGACCGGGTTGACGATGCCGAGCACATTCGACACGTGCGTGAAGGCGACGATCTTGGTGCGCTCGCCGATGAGCTCGGCGGCCGTGATCAGGTCGAGCGTGCCGTCGTCGTGCACGGGAATGTGCCTGAGGCGGGCACCGGTGCGCGCGGCCAGCTGCTGCCAGGGGATCAGGTTCGCGTGATGCTCTGCCTCGGTGACGACGATCTCGTCGCCGGGATCGAGCGCCAGCGGGCCGTGCGCGATCGAGGCGTTGCCGATCGCGTAGGCGATGAGGTTGAGGGCGGATGTCGCACCCGAGGTCCAGACGATCGATTCGGGCTCGGCCCCGACGAACGCGGCGACGGCGGCACGGGCATCCTCGAACGACTCCGTCGCCTCGGCGGCGAGGGTGTGTGCGCCGCGGTGCACGGCGGCGTTCTCGTGCTCGAGAAAGGCTCGTTCGGCGTCGAGCACGACGCGTGGCTTCTGGCTGGTGGCGGCCGAATCCAGGTAGACGAGCGGCTCGCCGTTGACCGACTCGGAGAGGATCGGGAAGTCGGCTCGAACGGCGGTCACGTCGAAGGTGCCGGCAAGTGTTGTCACGCCTTCAAGGCTACGCGTCGCAGGTGCGCGCGGGGCCGGTTGTCCACAGGCAGACTGCTGCGACACAAAGGGCCGGTGGATGCCGCGACATGAACGGGGTGGATGCCGCGATTCACTACGCTTGCCGCATGAGAGGCAGACCCGAGCCGTTCCATCCCGATCTGCGCATGGCGCGCTGGATTCCGAATGTGGGCGTCTCGCGCACCACCTTGAAGCTGTTCCGTACGAACCCACGCACGGCTGAGTCGACGCCCGAGGTCGAGATCTCGACCGTGCCGCCGGCTGACGGGCACCAGGGCTTCCGTGTGTATATGCCGCGAGCGGCATCCACTCCCGTTCCTGGTCTTCTCTGGATCCATGGCGGTGGGCTCGTCATCGGCACGCCGCAACAGGACGACGCGCTCAGCATCCGGCTCGCTCGCACCCTGGGCATCGTCGTGGTCGCTCCGGCGTATCGGCTGGCGCCCGAACATGCGGCGCCGGCGGCGCTCGACGACCTCACCGCCACGTGGCGCGCGGTGCTGAGCTCGCCGGAGCGGTACGGGATCGACCCGGTTCGAATGGCTGTCGGCGGAGGCAGCGCGGGCGGTGGGCTCGCGGCCGCGCTCGCCCAGCGCTTGCATGACGCGGGCGGGTCCGAGCCGGTGTTCCAGCTGCTCGTCTACCCGATGCTGGATGACCGCACCGTGCTGCGCACCGACATCGACACCCGCCATCACCGGTTCTGGCCGCCCTCGAGCAACCGCTTCGGGTGGGAGTCGTACACGGGCGTCCCTGCGGGCAGCGCCGAGGTGCCGCCGTACTCGGTGCCCGCCCGGCGTGACGACCTGTCAGGCCTGCCGCCTGCGTGGATCGGCGTGGGCACGCTCGATCTCTTCCACGATGAGGATGTCGCCTACGCCGAACGACTGCGCGCCGCGGGTGTGGAATGCGAGCTCGTGGAGGTACCCGGGGTGTTCCACGGTTTCGACGCGATCTTCCGGCGCGCCGGGGTGACGGATGAGTTCTACACGACGATCGCGGAGGTGCTGCGGCGCGGGCTCCGGGTCTGAGGCTCGGTCGGGTCACACGACCCACCAAGAAGCCAGCCGGCTGCTCAGCCTGGACGTTGCCGTTATCCGCCCAATACGACGGAGCGGATGGCAGCGGTGGATGGCGGCTTGTCGCTGTCCCAGACTGCGGAGTATGCGTCGGCGACGAGTGGCCAGATCTCCCGCAGGCCGTCGTCAGCGGACTGGATCGAGGTTGCCATCGACCCGGAGATGACGAAGTCGTGGGGGATGATGCGCCCGGCCGCATCTCTCCGGTTCAACGGGTCCACGATTCGCAGCGCCACGCGGTTGCCGATTCGACGATAAACGTGTGTGTTGTTCTCAGCGCCCACGAAGGCGCTCTCGTAGAGCGACAACGGGTTCGGATCTCCACCGTCGAGCAGAAACCGAAACCCCCAGGAGCGACCCCTCGTCGCCCAGATCAGCCCTACCACGGGCTCTTGACCAGGACGCGTTCTTCCACGCCGCGATCGAGATCGAGCCGGAACTGAGCGACCGTTGCGGTGAGATAGTCCTTGTCCGCGACAGCCGTCTCGTGGATCTCTTTCAGCTTGTCGGTGCCGAGCCGGACGGCGAACGGCAACAGCGTGGCGGCCAATGGTGCGACGACACGTCCGACCTTGGGGACCTTGGCCAGGATTTTTCCGAGGACGGGTGCGACCGTGACGGTGAGCATCTTTGCAATGTCGTCGGCACGGCCGACAAGTCCGCCGAGCAACTGGAGTGGAGCATTGAACTTGTCGGCCCACTGAGCGACCCGTTCGAGGGGGAGCATGGTCGCAACCGGCAGGATCAGGTCGAGGCCGACGCGTTTCGTCACCTCGATGCGCCCTGGCTCGAATCTGGCAGAGGACAGCAGAATGAAGTCTTCTCCGATGGAGAGCGCTCGAGGCTCCTCCACGAACTCCGCGAGAGTGTCGTGGAGCGCTGCGAGCTCGCCAGCGGCCTTTTGGATCACGAGGTCTTTGAACCCCTGCACATCGAGGTTCGGGTGCAAGTCAGCTTTGGAGAGGGCGACGACCCAGATGCGGGGGAAGCGGGCCAACGGGCCGGTCTCGCCCAGGATGTCGTCTTTGAGCTTGGCGAGCCCTTCGCGGACGCCCCAGAACAAGGACTTGAGGTACTTGTCCTCTTCGCCGGAGTACTCAATGAGCTTCTGACCGTCAACCAGGACCATGGCGACGTCGGACTTCAGCAGCCTTCTGAAGGTGTCGACCTTGCGGCGGGCCTCTTGGTCTGTACCGGGCTCCTCTGTGAACCACTCGCCGGGGTAGTCGTGCCAGATCAGACGGAGTGCACTGAAAGAGTGCTTCCTGGCCGCCTTCGCGGCCAGGGGGTCGCTGCTGGCCTTCGGCTTGATGGTGAAAGAGTATGACTTGGAGTCGAAGTGCGTGGTCGGAGGGGTCTGCGCCTCATTGCGCATCCGCAGGTAGTTCTGCCGGAGCATGGCGCTCTGGGTCGTGTCGTCTGCGATCAGACGGTACGAGCTGTCGGCGCCGAACGAGGGCTCCTGAGTCGCTCCATAGAAGGACGACAGGAGCACTGTCTTGCCGCTTCCGCTCTCACCGAAGACGGCGATCTCCTGCGTCTTGACCTTTGATGCCATGTCAGGTCTTATCCTTCACGGGTCGAGTGCGGGTACGTCATTACGACAGTATGGGGCCTGCCTCTGACACCGCGCGGCGGACCGGCGCGGCCTGAAGCTCGATAGCGGTCCCGAACCGACCGCCTGTGGATAACTTTCGAGGCGTGTCGGTGATTTCGGGAAACATGGGGTCCACCGGCCGACGGGGCCGGCCGGCCCACGGAGGTTCCCATGTTCGGCGACGCGGATGCGGCGATCGCAAAGGTGCAGGATGACATGCGCCGAGCGCGGCAGCGCGCGGAGCGGATGGGTGAGCTGCAGCGCGCGACGGCGGCGGTGCGGGGCACGGCGATCTCGAGCGGACGCGAGTTGGCCGTGCAGGTCGACCACTCCGGGTGGCTCACCGAGCTGCGGCTGACCGACGCGGCGATGCGCCGCGGCCCGGCCGAGGTCGCGCGGCTCATCCTCGACACGGCGCGGCTCGCGAGGCGCGATCTTGAGCAGAGTCTGCTGGCTGCGGCATCCACCATTCTCGGCGAGGACGATCCGGCGCTCGATGGACTGCGCGCACAGCTCGAGGGGGCGGATCGGTGAGGCACGTCGCGTGGGATTTCGACGTGCTGCGCGAGCACGCGCGGCGCGTCGAGCAGCTGGGGGATGACGTGGGGGAGGCCGCATCGGCCGTGCGGTCTCTGGGGCTGGGGGATGGGGCGTTCGGGTTGCTGTGCTCGTTCCTGGTGGGGCCGGCGGTCGTGATCACGTCCGCCGCGGCAGGGATGATCGGTGACTCGGACGCCCTGCTTCAGCGCACGGGTGCACAGCTGCGGGGACTGGCTGCGGACGGCGAGGAGTTCGAGCTCGATGTCGTCGACGCGTTGCGAGCGCTGGGTGGTGGACTCGGATGACGCTCGTCGCACCACCGGTCGAGACGACGAGTCCGTTCTCGGGGGCGTTCCTCATCGAAGACGGACAGTGCCTGGTGGATGCCGTCAGATCAGGTGACTGGCTCGAGGGCGGCGTCGCGGCGTTCTCGGCGCTCCTCGACACGGCGGGGGCCGTGATCGACCCGATCGGCACTCTCATCGCGAATGGGCTGGGCTGGGTGCTCGACCATCTCGAGCCGTTGAAGGGGTGGATGAACGACTTCACCGGTGACCCCGGCGAGGTCTCGGCGTTCGCGCAGACATGGGAGAACGTGGCCGAGCGCCTGCGCGAGTCGGGCGAGGCGTTGCTGCGGCGGACGGCCGACGTCGGCGCGCTCTCCGGCGCGGCGGTCGACGCATACCTCGACTATGCCGCCGACGCATCGCGGCATCTCGCGGCGACGGGGGACTGGGCGTCCGCGATCGCCACAGGCATGCGCGTGGCATCGCAGCTCGTGCAGGTGGTGCATGACGTGGTGCGGGATGCTGTGGCTCAGGTCGTCGGCACGGCGCTCGCCGTTGCGGCCGAGACAGCGCTGACACTCGGGATCGCGGCGCCGTTCGCGATCGGCCAGGTGACAGTGCGCGTCGCGTCGGTGGCGGAGACCGTCGGCAACGCGATCGTGCGGCTGCAGCGCGGATTCCGCGAGCTGGTGCGACTCATCGGTGAGCTGCGTGAGCTGTTCGCGCGCGGTGGCAGGATGCTCGGCCGGATGCTGCGGGGCGACGGGGCGAGGGTGGCGCTGGCCGGGGAGGGCTGGGGTGCCGTTCCCGGGGACACCGTGGCTCCGGGACATCGCGTGTGGTCGATGGAGGCCGGTGGGGGTCGCGCGGGTGCGGACCGCGGCGGGGAGACGCCGTCCGCTGCGGCGAATCCTGTCGCCGCTCGGAGTCTGATTCCTAACACGGCACGGTTCTCGCAGAAGACGGTTTCGTACCGAAAGAGACGGAACGGCCTTGAGTACACGTACGACGATATTGTGGCGGTCATGGTCGAGCGGGGTTGGATCTTCGACCCGATCGATGTCGTGCGAATGTCAGATGGCGAACTCACAAGCTTGGACAACACGCGATTGCGTGCCGCAGTGGAGACAGGCACACCGGTCGATGCGCGCGTACACGAGCCAAATGAACCTTTGACGACGCAAGAAAGTGAACGATTCTTCTGGGAGCCGTTAGGGAAGCCGCGCACGTGGGAAGAAGCAGCGCTCATTCGTGTGGCAAAGCAGCGGGGCGCATGGGCCCAAGAGCACCCCAATGGAACCTTCGTGTTGCCACGAATAACAGGGAGACCGAATGGAACGTCGTGAGCGATCAACGATGGAACAGCGACTCGCCGGGTTCGAAGGGATCCGACCGGCGGGATTCGTAACGCCTCCGCGCTTTGATGACATCATCCGGCAGGAGGAGCCTCCCGCCATCGATCCGTGGTGGTGGGTGTTTCTCTTCCACGACCTGTCGGAGTTCTGGTCGCGGACGATCAAGGAGCAATACCCTGCGCGGACTCCGCTGGTGCCGTTTGCAAAGCACGGCTTCACCGACGACGTGTTCTGCTTCGACGGGAGCGACACCTCGGGGAACCCCCGGGTGTATATCATCCACACTTTCACCGACCCCGGCTATGAGGACCGCGGCTACTGGGACAACTTCGACGTGTTCATGGAAGCGGCTGAAGAGGAGCACGCCGAATGGCTGCGTGAAGAAGAAGAGTTTTCTCGCAGTCAACAGGAAGAGAACACGCTCGATGAATGACGTCACGATCAGCAAGACCATGTCGCACGCGTTGCGCCACGCGCCCGAAGAGTACGGACTGACATTGGATGCCGCGGGCTGGGCTGACCTCGAGGAAGTGCGTGAGGCGGTCGCCAAAGCCGTGCGCGCACCCGTCACCCTTGACGACATCGAGCGAGTCGTCGCCGAGTCGCCGAAGCGGCGGTTCGAGACCGACGGCGTTTCTATCCGCGCGGTCTATGGGCACTCGATCGAGGGCCGGATTCAGCATCCACTCGCCTCCGCTCCTCCGGATCGACTCTTCCACGCGACAGCGCCGAGCGTGATTCCGGCGATTCGCAACGAGGGGCTGCGCGCCATGGCCAGACAGTATGTCCATCTCGCCGCCGAACCCGAGGTCGCGGTGCGCGTCGGACGTCGCAAGGACGCGCATCCCGTGTTGCTGTCGGTGGACGTCGCGCGTTTTCGCGCCGACGGGCACGAGTTGTTCGCGGCAGGTCCGTTCATCTATCTCGCTGACAGCGTGCCCACGGAGTACATCACCGTTGAGGAGTGACTCCGTCTGACGGCTATTGGACCAGCGGACGCGCCCAGGCGACCTCCCGTCATTGCTGGTCTCGTAACCGGTGCTGCCGACGATCTCGCCTCGACCGTGCGGACGAGCCACAGGCGGACGGTCGGTGCTTCCAGTCCGCTGAGAGTCAGATCGGCGCTGCGCAAGAACGCCGCCGGTGGCTGCTCGTCGACGACAGCCCGGCGGTCCCGGCCTGTGGATAACCCCGAAACAGGCCGAAAACTCACCATCTGGAGGAACATATGTTCTAGTAAGAGTGTCAGAGGTTCGTGATACGAGACACCACAGATCGCGAAAACACGAGAGAGAACGAAAAATACTCGAAAAAGTATTTGACACTACTGGTTCGGGTGGGTAATGTGGATTCATGGACACACCGATGGCGGGACTGGTCGCGGCGGCAGCCGCGGTGCAGGGCGCCTGGTGTGCGAACGACCCAGCCCAGTTCGCCGACGAGCAGCTGCTGAAGGTCAACGCGGCGCTGGGGGTGCTGCGCCGGCGCACCGAAGCAGTCCAGGCGCAGATCGCGGCCCAACTCGCCTCTCGGTCACGGCCCGGATCCGGGCCGGGGTCCCTCGCCCGGCGGACCGGGCACACCTCGGTGGTCGATCTGATCTCCACCACCACTGGGGCCACCACCGGGGAAGCGATGAGGCTCGTCAAAGTCGGGCAGGCAACCGCCCCACGCCCCACCTTCTCTGACACCCCCGCCCCGCCCGCACACCCCGCCGTGGCCGACGCTGTCGCATCCGGGGTGCTGCCGGTCGCGGCGGCCGAGCAGATCATCCGGATGCTGGACCGGCTGCCCGCCTCCATCCCTGCCGAACGCAAGACCGAGGCCGAGGAACGTCTGGTCGCCAAGCTGTCCGGGTTGCCGTCGGACCGGTGGCACCGGATCCTCGCCGAAGCCCACGCGACCCTCGACCCGGAGGGTCTTGCCCGGCGAGAAGCGGAGGTGCACGCGAAACGGTACCTGCGGATCTGGGAGAAAGACCAGGCCGTGCACTTCGAAGGCGCCGCCGACCCAGCCACCGCCGCACCCCTGGTCATCGCCCTCGATGCGATGGTCACCGCCAGCTTCCGCACCGGCCCCGGCGTCGGGCCCGGCGCCGGCAATGAGGCCGGCGATGCCGCTAATGCCGCTAATGCCGCTAACGCCGGCGATGCCGGTAATGGTGGTAATGGGTCCGATGCTGGCTGTGCGGATGCTGAACGCGACGCCGCACTCCCCGCCGACGCCGCGCTCCCCGCCGAAGCTGACGCCGCGGCTGCGGCGGCGACGGTCGATGAGCGGACCGTCGCGCAGCGGCGGATCGACGCGTTGCTCCTGCTGTGCCGTCACTACCTGGACTGTGACCGTACCGATCAGCCCACCGGGGGCGCGACCGTGATCGTCCGCGTCAACGCCGAAGACCTCACCGAAGGCGCCGGAGTCGGCACCATCGACGGGATCGACCAACCCATCTCCATCGACGCCGCCCGGAAGCTCGGCGGCACCGGGTCTGTGATCCCGATGTATCTGGGGCCGGACAAGGAGATCCTGGACCTGGGGCGTGCGCAACGCCTGTTCACCCCGGCGCAGAAACTCGTCCTGTACGAGCGAGACGGCGGTTGCGCGTTCTGCGGGGCACCACCCGGACACACCCGCGCCCACCACATCTCCTGGTGGGCCAGAGACAAGGGCCGCACGGACCTTGCCAACGGTGTCCTGCTGTGTGAGGCATGCCACCACCGCATCCACGAGAACGGGTGGGAGATCCGCATCACCCCCGCCCCCGGCGCACGCCGCAACGCCACAACCGGACCCGCCGCGAAAGTCTGGTTCATCCCACCCGCCAGCATCGACCCCGCCCGCACACCACGACCCGGCGGACGCGCACGACACAACTACGCCGCATGAAGCACGACACAACTACGCCGCATGAAGATGGTGCGCCCTTCATCAGAACTCGACCATCGCGGGCCGAGGTCAGTCGCGGGACGGCGCGGCCGAGCTGTCGACCGACACCCTGCGATATCCGTATTGAACTTTCTCTTCGCACAGCGGGGAGCGGGCCGCTCACGTAAGGGAGCGCGCCGCTCACGTAAGGGAGCGCATTGTTCACGTGGGATGCATGAGCAGCTCTGCGGATCCGATCGGTCGTGTGAGCGGGAAGTTCAATGCGTATATGAGATGTGCTGCTGCGCCGCGCTTCCGCCAGGCGTCGCAGCGACCTTGGTCAGCGCCGCCGCGCCGCGCCGCGCACTCGACACCGGCCCGGCCTCGACGCCTGCCGACTCTGGCGAACGGCGCGATCTCGAGCCGCGGCATCCATCCATCCCTTGACACCGCCACGACCAACGCCTAATGTGCAACCAAATGGTTGTACGAGAAGAACTCAGCGACGACGACGTGGACCGGATCTTCCGAGCCCTCGCCGATGCCACACGACGTGACATCCTGCGACGAACGGTCACCGACGAACAATCGGTCTCGACCCTCGCCGCCGACTACGACATGTCGTTCGCCGCAGTGCAGAAGCACGTCGCCGTGCTCGAAGCGGCACACCTCGTCATCAAACGTGCCGAAGGACGCGAACGGCTCGTCCGAGCCGACCCCGCCGTCATCGCCCGCGCACAGCACCTGCTGCAGCGCTACCAGGACCTGTGGCGCGGCCGCATCGACCGCATCGACGCGCTGCTGGCCGAAGACACCTGACAGAACACACCTGACAGAACACACCTGGCAAAGGAACCGAAATGCCTGTCACCGACATCTCCGCAGACGCCGACACCCTCACCGTGAACGTCACCGCCGACTTCGACGCACCCCGCGATCGCGTCTGGAAGGTCTTCACCGATCCGCGCCAACTCGAACGGTTCTGGGGACCTCCCGGATGGCCCGCCACCTTCACCCGCTTCGACTTCGCACCCGGCGGACTCGCCCAGTACCAGATGACGGGTCCACGGGGAGAGACGTCGCGCGGTCGCTGGGAGTTCCTCAGCATCGACGAACCGCGCTCGTTCGAAGTGCTCGACGGCTTCGCGGACGAAGACGGCGACCTGACCGGCGACCACGAACCGATGCGCATGATCTTCGCCTTCGAAGAGACACCAACCGGAACGCGCCTCAACGGCAAGACGTTCTTCACCTCGGCCGACTCGCTCGAACAGATGGTGCAGATGGGCATGGTCGAGGGCACTCGCCTCGCCATGGGTCAACTCGACGCCGTGCTGCAGGACCTGCGTGCGTACGCCGCAGGCAAGGGCACTCGCCTCGAAGTGCTCGACGACCGGCACGTGCGCATCACTCGCCTCATCGACGGACCCCGCGACCTCGTGTGGCGTGCACACCACGAACCCGACCTGATGCGGCAGTGGATGCTGGGACCCGACGGCTGGCGCATGACCGACTGCGAGATCACCGACACCCACTACCGCAACGCGTGGGCTCCCGAACCGGGAACCGAAGGGCACCCCTTCGGCTTCGAGGGCGACATCCTCTACAGCGAGCCGAAACGCCGCACCGTCATGACCGAGCGCATGAGCGGCACCGACGGTCCCGAATCGATCAACGACTTGCAGCTGTACGAAGAGGACGGCGCGACGCTGCTCACGATGCTCATCGAGTACCCCGACGCAGCGACCCGCGACGCGATCCTCGCCACCGGCATGATCGACGGGATGGAAGACAGCTACGCCCGCCTCGAACGAGAACTCATCGTGAGCTGAGCGACGGGAACCATCATGGGCAAGGTCATCATCTCCATCTCGATGTCGCTGGACGGCATCATCGCGGGCGAGAACGACACCCCCGCGCAGGGCCTCGGCGACAACGGTGAGATCCTGCACCGCTGGATGCAGGACGCCGACGAGCACGCCATGTTCGACGAGACCGGCGCCATCGTCGTCGGCCGACGGATGTTCGACGTCTCGAATGCCTGGGGTGGCACCCCGCCCGGCGGACTGCCGTGCTTCGTCGTCACCCACGACGCACCCGCGGACTGGAACGGCCCCGACTCGGCCTTCACGTTCGTCGCCGAGGGCGTGGCGGCGGCAGTCGCGCGGGCCCGTGACGCCGCCGGCGACAAGAACGTCGGCATCGGCGGCGGCGCCGACATCCGCCGTCAGGCGCTCGACGCCGGGGTCGTCGACGAGATCGAGCTCCAGCTCGTGCCCGTCATCCTCGGCGCCGGCGTCCGCCTGTTCGACGGACTGGCACACACACCCCTGCAGCTTGAACCGCTGCGTGCCCGCGAGAGCCGCTACGCCACCCACCTGCGATACCGGGTCATCCACTGACCACGATCGGCCGAAGACAGACCACAGTACAAGGACGACAGACATGAGCAACGACGCCACGACCCCGACCATTGAAACCCGCACGGTCGGCACCGGAGATGATGCGATCGCTTACGACATCCGCGGCGACCTCACCACCGCGACGCCGGAACGGCCACCGCTCTTCCTCTTCGGAGCACCGATGGATGCCGCGGGCTTCGCAGCCCTCGCCGGCTACTTCACCGACCGCCCGGTGATCACCTACGACCCCCGCGGCGCCGGCCGCAACCTGCTCGGCACCGACGACATCACCGTCGAGCAACACGTCGACGATCTGCATCGGGTCATCTCGTCACTCGAGGCAGGGCCGGTGGATGCCTTCGGCAACAGTGGCGGCGGCGTGACGCTGCTCGCCCTCGCCACCGCTCATCCCGATGATCTGCGCCGCATCGTCGCGCACGAACCTGCCACCGGCGCCGTCCTGCCCGACGCGGACGTCATCGCCGCGGCGATCGACGGCATGAAGCGCGCCTACGCCGAGAACGGCGAAGGCGCGGCGATGGCGAGGTTCGTGCAGCTCGTCATGCTGCAGGGCGAGCTGCCGGCCGACTACCTCGACCAGCCCGCTCCCGATCCGGCGATGTTCGGGATGCCGACGGTCGATGACGGCGCACGTACCAATCCCCTGCTGCGCAACATGCCGTCCGTCACCTCCTACCATCCCGACCTCGACGCGCTCCGCGCCCTCGGCGACCGCCTCGCGATCGGGTTCGGCGTCGAATCGGGCACCACGATGGCGGCACGCGCTGCGCGTGCGATCGCGGCAGCCGCCGGCATCCCGACCGTCGAGTTCCCCAGCCACCACGGCGGCTTCACCGATCAGCCCGGCATGCCGGGTGACCCGGCCGGCGTCGCCGCACGACTGCGCGAAGTGATCGGCTAGTGCACGCGCCCGCTGACCGCACCGACGGCGGCCGGCGGGCGCCCCGACACTCAGGATCCTCGTGGCGTCGCTCGATATCCTCGCGTTTCGTGAGCGCATGTTGAGACACAAGCCGCGAGCCTCACGCCTCGACATCCGGTCGCACCTCATCCACGTCTGGCATGCCGCTCGCGGCGGACTCGCCGAGAGCATCTGGAGCATCGTGCTCATCCAGGCGCTCAGCGTCGGCGTCGCGGTCCCCACGATCGGGTTCCTGTTCACCCGCGCGCTCACGCATGCCGGGCTCACGAACGTCACCGACCACAACCTCGGCACCCTGCTCGCGGACCCGCTCGCCGATCTGCTGCTGGTGCTCGTACTCGTGGTCATGCTCGCCGGCGTGCTGCTGCAACTCGCGGCATTGTTCGCGATCTCGGCGCGACAGCAACGCGGCCGCGCGCTGACCGTACGCGGAATGATCGGCGACACCGTCCACAATCTGCGGGTCGTCCTCCACCCGCAGGCTGCCGTGCTGTTCGTGTACCTGCTCGTGCTCGCGCCGGTCACGGGGCTGGGGCTCTTCTCTTCGGTCACCCAGGGCATCGCCATCCCGCCGTTCGTCACTCGCGAATACCTGAAGTCCGGGCTGGGCACGGCCATCTACCTCGCAGTCGCCGCGGTGGTCGTGTTCGTGAATGCGCGCCTGATCTACACCGTTCCGATCATGTTCCTGCGTCGCACGCCACCGCTCGCGGCGATGCGCGAGAGCGTGCGGATGACCGCTCGGTGGCGAGTGCTCCGGGTCGTGATCATGATCGGCGTGCCGGCCGGATTCGCCTGGCTGATGTCGTCGGGTCTGGCCGAACTCGTGGTGGGGGTCACCCACCTCGGCCACTTCGCCGGAATCGCGCTGGTGAGTGTCGTGACCGGCGTCGTGAAATGCCTCGCGCTCATCCTCATCGCCTGGGCGACCATCACCGCCATCAACATGTTCGTCGCCGACACCCTGGCGTCGCCGCGCGCAGCCTCGACCAACCCGCACGCTCCGGCGACCATTCGCGGGTCTCGCGTGCGCCGCCGCTGGGTGTCGCTGGCAGCGGTGGCGGCCGTGTTCACGATCGCGACATCCTCGTCCGTCTCCAGCGCCCTGGCCAGCCCCGCCGAACCCAGCGACACGATCGTGATCGCGCACCGCGGGTTCTCCGACGGCGGCGTCGAGAACACGCTCAGCGCGCTCGACGCAGCCGCGGCTGCACACGCCGATGCGGTCGAGATGGATGTGCAGCAGACGCAAGACGGCGTCTTCGTCGCCTCGCACGACACCAACCTGCTGATGGTCGCCGGGCACAACGAGAACATCTATGAGATGACCGCCGACGAGGTCACGTCGACGGTCGTGCACGAAGGCGGGTTCCGCGACACGATCCCGACGATGGAGCAGTACGTGCGCCACGCAGTGGATCTGGGGATGCCGCTGCTGATCGAGCTGAAAGTGACCGGGCACGAGCGGCCCGGCTACATCGAGGACTTCCTCGCCGTGCTCGACGACCTGGGTGTCACCGATGACGAGACGTATCACTCGCTCGATCCCGAGGCCGTCGAGACGTTGAAGACGCTCCGGCCGCAGCTGCGCGTCGGTCTCACCATCGCCGTGAGTCGCGGCGGGGTGCCCGCCAGCCCGTGCGACTTCTACGTGATCGAGCAGGCGTCGTACACGACCGAGTTTCTGCAGGAGGCGCATCGACGCGGCAAGGCCGTCTACGTGTGGACCGTCAACGATGATGACGGCTTGCGCCGCTACCTTGCGGCGCGGGTCGACGGCATCGTCACCGACCACCCCGATCGGGCCTTGGGATTCCGGGCGGAGCTGTCGGGCACCGACACGGTCGCCTTCACCGTCGAAGACGCGCTGGGACGGCTCGCCCCCTAGTCGGGTCGGTTCTGTTCGTCGGTGGATGCCGCGGACTGCTCCGTCCGCTCCGCCTGCGCCGCTTGGACGTCGGCCAGCCGCAGCGGCCGCGTCTCATCACCCCGCCCTCGGTCGTCGGACTCGTCGCCTGTCGGGCGTGCTCGCCGCGCCGGTTTGGGGAACTCCTCCCCATCGCGCTGCACGGTCTGGATGCGCGTGCGCGGCAACCCCTCGGGGTTCTCCTTCTGCAGCCACAGCAGCATCTCTTCGCGCACGGTGCGCGACAGGTCGAACATCTTGAACGCATCCGCCGCGCTGATCAGGGCGCGCACCTGCACGAACCCGCCGATCGTGTCGGTGACGCGCAACGACGACGCTTCGCCGTCCCACGACCCGCTGCCGTCGAGGATCCGATCCAGCTGCGCGCGCATCCGCGGAATGTCCACGCCCCAGTCGAGGTCGAAGAACACGGTGCCCAGCACCGCCGTCGACTCGCGTGTCCAGTTCTCATACGGCTGCTGTGTGAAGTACGTCGACGGCAGAACGAGTCGCCGCTCATCCCACACCCGCACCACCACGTAGGTGAGCGTGATCTCCTCGATGTACCCCCACTCCTGGTTCACCACCACGATGTCTTCGAGCCGGACCGCGCCGCTGAAGGCCAGCTGCATGCCGGCGAAGACGTTGCTCAGCGTCGACTGCGCCGCAAGGCCGGCGACCACCGACAAGAAACCCGCCGACGCCAGCAGTGTCGTGCCCACCGCCGCGATCCCGGGGATCGTCAGCAGCGCCGCCCCGACGCCGATGATGACCGTTCCAGCACCGATCAGGCGTCGCACCACGAGCACCTGTGTGCGTGCGCGCCGTGCCTGCCAGCCGTCCGATCCGTCGGTCGCATAGTGCGACAGCCCGAGATCGGCCGCGAACATCAGTGCCGAACCGACTGCCCACGTGATCGAGAGCACCAGCAGCACGATGAACACGTGCCGGAACACGACGGCTGCGGCATCCCCGTACGGAATCGTCAGGCGCAGCGCCGTCCAGGCGAGCACGACCGAGATCACGACCACGAACGGAACACGCGTGCGGCGCTTGAGCAGCACGAGCCACGGGCGATCCCGCCCGAGAAAGATGAAGAGCCGAGTGAAAGCGAGCGTCACGGCCATCACGATCGCCGCAGCGATGACGAGGGCGATGGCGGCGTTGACGAGCGGGGGCAGGTTCCAGAACGACACCATGTCGCCCCACACTAGGGGCGCAGGCCGTGTCACTCA
>Ga0164242_10003895_pt1 | contig 16879 bp, 22 predicted proteins | sample OricomgcompostMG_FD_108783 | JGI IMG/M metagenome (GOLD analysis project Ga0164242, IMG submission 108783) | Miracle-Growth compost microbial communities from Emeryville, California, USA - Original compost - Miracle growth compost (MG) ...
TCCGATTCTGCCGAGAAGGAGTGGGAGCAGTGCAGCCCTGGCAGAAGACCTTCCGGGCTATCGAGGTCGGCGACGGCGGCGACGGCCGGTGGGCTGCCCGGGCGGGGGTGTCGTGGCAGCAGGTGCGTTGCCTGTTGACCGATGAGGGCCGGACTCCAGAGGGTGCCGACCGTGCTCGATCGCTGTTCGCCGCACACCTGCCGGAACTGGTTCCGATCCTGCAACGCCTGGCCGGCCAACTCGATGGGCCCGGAGCTGAAGCCTTCCTCACCCAGGCCGCACTGCGACCCTTCTCCCCCACGTGCACCCAGATCGCCAGCAACGGCACCCTGGTCCGCAACTACGACTTCCCACCCGATCAGTGCGAGGGCACTATCGTCTCGTCCTGCTTCCTGCGCCCGGTGATCGGAATGCAGGACCTGCTGTGGGGTTTGCTGGACGGCATGAACGACGCTGGTCTGGCGATCTCACTCACCTTCGGCGGACGCTCGGTCTACGGACAGGGTTTCGCCATTCTCATCGTGGTGCGTTACCTGCTGGAGACCTGCGACACCGTTGATCAGGCTCTCGACAGGCTGCATTCCCTGCCCGTAGCTGTCCCCCAGAACCTCACCCTTGTCGATCCCACACGCGCGGCAACCGTCTTCGTTGGACCGGATATACCCCCCACGGTGGCACCCGATGCCTGCGCCGCCAATCACCAACATCTGCCGGTGTCCGACGAGCAGGAGCAGATCATGCGGACCCAGGAACGGCTGCACGCAATTCGCGCCGCAGGTGCCGACGTGGCGGCGATGCTGAAGCCGCCGCTGTATCGAACGATCGATCAGCACGGTGTGGGAACGCTCTACACAGCCTGCTACCGACCCGCCGAAGGCCAGGTGACCTACCACTGGCCCGACCAGGCCTGGGCCCAGTCCTTCAGCAACTTCGCCTGCGGAGCCCGCACCGTGACCTTTGGTCAATCGCTCGACAGGCCTGGGACCGAAACGCCCCGGTGATGATTTCCTTCACAAACAAAGTTGATCAAGGTCCTGATCCGCTCGCTTTGTGTCAGAGACATCGATCACCGGGGACGTTCGGCGTTGGGCTCCGGCCCCATCACATTTCTCCTGCGGGCCCGTCACGGGCCGGGAGGCGTCAAGGAGCCCCGTAGAGGTTCCGGCCACTGGTCATGCCGGCCGAACTCAGCAGTACCAAGATCGGCACCCGGTGGAGCGTCGGCCAGCAGTCAAGAGAGTCGAGACTGACCACTCACTCGTCGTAGCGATCTCGGCTGCCCGACTTCGCCAGGCCTCGGCTCACCATGTAGCCGATAGTCAGCAGCGTAATGAACAGCCAAGCCTTCTCCGCACCAAAGCCCTGACCATCAGCACCGTCGTCCGTCACCGCGGCGGCCACCAAGACCGCGATCGAGACAACGACATAGAAGATCAACTCAGTGGTTTTGAAGGCGGCCTTGGTCTCCGTGGTAAGCCGGCGCGGCGTCTGCGGCGCGGACCTCTGGCCGGTCATGCCGGTATCTGGCGGATTGGGCTGGGATGAAGGAACAGACATCAAAGACCTCCTGTAGTTGGCGACCAACGGTCACCCGAGACGGAGATCAAGTCGATCTCGCCATCAGTTCATTAGCCGCAATCGGATCGGCCGATCGCCATCAGCAACCTCGCATCGCGGATTCGGGTGCCAAGTCACCGACCGCAAAGCGCTCGCGGACTCGCGCAACACGTCATCCACCGCTGAGGCCGCCCCGGGCGCTGAGTGCCGGTACGTCCACTGATCGGCGATAACCAGCGGTGAGCGGATTGACGAACGCTGTCACCTCGTCCGGTATCGGCCCCGGGTGTCGGCGAACATGATCGCGTCATGGTCCGTTGCCCGGGTGTGACCCTCAGCAGGTCCAATCTGTCGGAACGGGCAATCGGTCGGGCAGCCATTTCCGGCACTTTGCGGACTATGCGATCAGCAGCCCGACGTCATCCAGAACCGGGCTGCCGCTGGCTGTCGATTCGGTGCGGTTTCATTCGTCGGTCGGTAAACCGACCGCATGGAGGCAATCATGAATGACCAAGCTCGACCGGCGCTCCCGCCTGTTGTTGACCGGAGGACCTGGCAAGCGGCACGAAATGAACTGTTGGCTCGGGAGAAGGCGCACACGCGTGAGGGCGATGCGATCGCGGCGGCCCGACGGCGGCTGCCGATGGTCGAGGTCGATGCCGGTATCGAGGTCATCGGTCCGGACGGGCCGGTGACGATCCTCGATGTCTTCGAGGGCCGCGAGCAGCTCATCGCATATTTCCATGCCTGGTGGCCGGGCCGGCCTGCCGGCGAGCAGTGCGAGGGATGCACCTTCTTCAACAGCCAGGTCCGGGAACTGTCCTACATCCACTCCCGCGACGTCACCTACGCCGTGCTGTGCAAGGGACCGTACGAGGAAAGCGTCCGGTATCGCGACTTTCTGGGTCTGGAGATGCCGTGGTACTCGGCGGAGAAGACAGCTCCGCAGCTCTTGGAAGGCCGTGACTGGCAGCGCCACCACCTCGTCTGCTACGTACGTGACCGAAACCGGGTCTTCGAGACCTACTACACCGGTGGCCGCGGCGTAGAGGTGATGGCTGCCACGCACGGGCTGCTCGACATGACTGTCTTCGGACGGCAGGAGAACTGGGAGGACTCGCCCACCGGGTGGCCCAAGCCATGGGGCGACACCGGAGTCTGGCGGATTGATGGGCGCCCGATCGTCCAATGGGCCCGCCTCGAAGCCGGCCACTCCGATGATCTGACGTAGCTGGCACACCACACCCGGACGAGCAGGAACACCGCATGTCACGTTCATCGCCGATCCCGAAAGTTGTGCAAGCCATTGCAGTTGCCGTCACGGCACTCGGCGTCTCACTGGCCGGCGGCATCTCAGTTGCCAACGCCGGGCCCGCATCGTCGCCCGGCACCAGCGTTGTGGCAAAGGCAGGCATCGCCCGCGGGTCCGCCGAAGCGCAGAAGTCCGTCCCCAACTGCTACTGCCACTCGGGTCCCCGGCCGGTCTACTCATGCGGCCCCCACTCCAACTACTACGTGTGCGAGGCGATGGCCGACATCTGCAGAATGTTCGGCGACTACCCGTCGACGTGGTGGTACTTCCCCAAGGGAAACCTCGGAGGCGACCGGCTACCACTTCTGATCAGCCGGTGATCACACTGGGGGCCACGACGCTTCCGCCATCGGCGAGCCGACACCAGGGCTGTCGCGTGCACACCGGGCAGCAGCTGGGATCCACCCCTGCAGTTCCCGTTGGCAGCGGCGGCCGCTGCTGTCGTGGTACAGGTGGGGCATGCACAAGAGTCGAATCGGTGGAATCTTCATCGACCTTCCCGCAAGATCATTCGAAGCGAGCCGAGCGTTCTGGGCTGCGGCGACTGGTCGGGCCGCCGGCCCCATGGATGCCGGCCCCTACTCTTCTCTGGGCACCTTCGACGGCGAGGTCGTTGTTGAGCTCCAGAAGCTCGACGGTGACTCGGGCGCCCGTATTCACCTCGACATCGATACCGACGACGTTGACGCCGAGGTCGCCCGACTCGAAGCCCTGGGAGCCAAGCGACTGCAGAGCTACGACGACGGCGAGTATTGGCAGATGGTGGATCCCGGGGGCCTGGTGTTCTGCGTGATCACCCCGCACACACCGGATTTTGACGAAGAGGCGACGCAGTGGCCCTAACAACCAACCGTTGAGCGATCGATCACCTGCTGCGTCCCCGCCAAGCAGTTGCTCCCGGCCGGTGATCAGTTCGGGAGTCTAGCGTTTCGGAGGGGTGATCGGAGCTCGGCAACAAAATGGCCTGTGCGGGAGTCCCGCGCGCCGGCCCAACTCACTCGTGATGGACGCTGACTGCTCGGCGCAGTGCGTCAAAGGTGTCGCCGACCAGTCGGTAGAAGGCCCACTTGCCGCGTTGTTCGCGGGTCACGAGGCCGGCTTCGACGAGCAGTTTGATGTGGTGGGAGACGGTCGGTTGGCTCAGGCCGACCGGATCAGTCAGGTCGCAGATGCACGCCTCGGCGCCGTCGGCCGCAGCGATCAAGGAAACCAACCGGACACGGGTGGGATCACCGAGAGCCCTGAACACGCGAGCCAGCTGTTGCGCGGACTCTTCATCGACCACACCACCGGTCAACGGCGAGCAGCACGCGGTGAGCCCTACGGGGGTGATCGGCAGCTCGGTTCGGGTGCTCATGTTGTCCATCCTAGAACAACGCATTGACGAATATCGATGCGTGCGCCATGATTCTCGCATCGACGTTCTTCAATGGGAGGAAAGAGCTCATGACCGACCAGACCAACGACACCCGCGAACAGGTCCGCGCCCGCTACGCCGCCGCGGCAACCGCCGTAACCCACGGCCACCGCGACGCGCTGGCCGTGGTCGATGCCGACCAGTCCTGCTGCGGACCGAGCGAGAACGCCTCCTGCTGCGGTGGCACCGGCACGCTCGATGAGGCATTCGGCGCTTCGTTGTATTCGGCAGCCGAGCAGAGCGAGCTGCCGGTCGCAGCGGTCGCCGCATCATTGGGGTGCGGCAACCCGATCATGGGCGCCGAGCTGCATGAGGGCGAACGGGTCCTCGATCTGGGCTCCGGAGGCGGTATCGACGTGCTCCTCTCAGCGCGGCGCGTTGGGCCAACCGGGTACGCCTACGGGGTCGACATGACCGACGAGATGCTTGAAATCGCCGAGGCGAACAAGATCAAAGCCGGGTCGTCCAACGTGGAGTTCCTGAAAGGCACCATCGAAGACGTGCCATTGCCCGACGGCACGGTTGACGTCGTGATCTCCAACTGCGTCATCAACCTGTCGACCGACAAGCCGGCTGTGCTGGCCGAGATGTTCCGGGTGCTTGTCCCCGGCGGGCGGATCGGCATCTCCGACGTCGTGGCAGAAGATCACCTCACCCCCGCTGACCGTGCCGAACGCGGCTCCTACGTCGGCTGCATCGCCGGTGCCCTGTCCCGGTCCGAATACCTCGACGGCCTGACCGCGGTCGGCTTCGCCGATGCCGAGGTCACCTTTACTCACGAGGCGGCGCCAGGCATGCACTCGGCGCTTATCCGCGCCATCAAACCCGTCGCCCCGACCTCGCACTGATGTCTGCAAGCGTTGGCAGGTCGGCGTACCAGCCATTTGCGGCTCAACCGTCGGCCTTGGTGCGGTGAGCTTTGAGCGCATCCACCACAGCAATTCGGCGACGAGGGCATCAAGCTTGGGATCCAGCGCGGAGAACATGGCGAGATCGAAGTGGTCCGAGGCGCGGATCGCCGGGTAGAGCAGGTCGGGCAGGATGTGGACCGCGGCACGTAAGGGCGCCATCTCGAACTCGACAGCTACAGCACGGAGCTGTTCGACAGCGCGGGCACCGCCGACGTTCCCCCAGGCGACGAAGCTGATGGGTTTGCGGTTCCATTCCACGAACGTGTGGTCCATCGCGTTCTTGAGCACGCCGGTATAGCCGTGGTTGTACTCCGAGGTGAGAACAACGAAGCCATCGGCATGGTCGAAAGGTCGGGCGAACTTCCGACACGTCGGCGGGAACGTGGTCGGGCAGGACGTTGACGATCCGATCGTCCAGCGACAACAGCCCGTCGGCGACCGCCAGCCCGACAGCGGTCGAAGTGAACGACTTGGTCAGCGAGTACAGCAGGTGCGGACGATCGGCCGAGTACGGCGCCCACCAGCCTTCGGCGACGACGTGACCGTGACGTACGACCATGATCGAGTGGCACTCGACCGATCGCTCCTCCAGACAGTCCAGCAAAGCACCGATCGAGCTGGACGACACTGCGCAGGCTGAGGGCGTCGAGCGCGGCAGCAGGGTGGTCGGATGCGGCACCCACGAACCCTAGATGACGACGAGCCCTGCCTGCCAGCCGTTATCCGTCCGGCTGCTGGACCTCAGAGAAAGTCCCCGGGCACCAAGATCATCAGCACCGGCGCCACAGCCCGATCGGTCACCGACTGTTTCAGCAGCTTGGAGTGAATTGCATGTGGATGTCGGTCTCGGACTCCCCGTTCGAGCGAAGCCCCAGGCGCTCGTACAGGTGCTGTGCTCGGGTGTTGGTGCGTTCGACGTCGAGCTGCAGTGGTTTCCCGGAGGTGCGGCTTTCTTCGATCAGCGCAGTGATCAATTGGGTGCCGATGCCGTTGTTCTGGAAGTCGGGGTGAATCTGGATACCGCTGAGGAAGATCCGCTCTGGAAAACGGACGACGCGGAGCCTGCCGACCGGTTCGCCGTCGAGCTCGATGATCGACAACAGACTTTCCGGTTCGTCCTTTCCGAAGTACTCGGGGATGGACTCGATCATGCTCTGCCTGGCTTTCTCGACGTCGACCGATGGATCGGCCTGGGCCTGGACGTTGGCCAGAACGTTGGCCAGTACCGGAATGTCGTCGGGTGTTGCGGTGCGGAGTTTGATCATGTCGACAACCGTTTCAGCCGCCGTCAGTGAGTCTCACCTGGATTCTCGTACGGCTCCGCCGGCGATCCGCACGGTCGAGAATCGGTGGGACTCCAGATAGGCAAGGCTGCGCGGCACCTGGTCGGCGGTCGAGGGACTCTCGTCCTCGATGTAGTAGTGCTCGACCGACGATTCCCGGGCCGCGCGGAGGATGTCGGGCAGATCAAGCTGCCCGTCGCCCAGTGCGACGTCGTTCTCCGGTGCAGTTGATCCGCTCAGGTCGCCCACGACGCCACGCCGGAGGTCTTTGAGGTGCATCAGGCGGAATCGGTCCGGATAGTGACGCAGCAGCTGCGCCGGATCCTGGCCGGGGAAGAACGCCCACAGGATATCCAGTTCGAAGCCGACCACGGCGGGATCGGTGTCCTGGATGATCAGATCGAACAGGGTGCCGCCGTCGTGAGGCACGAACTCGTATCCGTGATTGTGGTAGCAGAACGTGAGGTCGTGCTCGGAACGCAGCCGGCATCCGACGCGGTTGAAGGTAGCCACCGCGTCAAGTGCCTGCCGGTGGTCGAAGGGTGCTTCGTGAGGGATCCAGGCGACCCGCACGAAATGGGCCCCAAGGGTCTTCGCAGTCGCAGCGACCGTGTCGGTGGACTCCTGGAGTTCGACGTACCCGACGCCGTAGGACGAGCAGCGCATGCCTCGTTCGTCAAGCAGGGTACGGATGTCGGCCGCGGTGTGACCGAACAGGTTGGAGAACTCGATGTCGGTCACACCGAGCGATCGGATGTGGTCGAGGGTCCCGGAGAGGTCTTGTTCGAACTCCCGGCGGTAGGTGAACGACACCACGCCTGGCGTCCGGGGAAACAGCAGGTCGTCGGTCGCCTGAGCAGCATTGGCCATTAATGCCTCCTGTTCGGGTTGGTCGGTCAGGACGAGAACGACGCATTCATGTCCGCCACGCCACCCGAGGACGCGGCGCCCGGGTCGAAGGTTGATGACTCCCGCTTTCCTGCCAACCACTGCTCGAACGCGGCCGGGTCGAGTGGCAACTCGACCGTGCGATCCAGCTCGGAGGACAGGATGATCGCGTTGGCCAACGAGACCGATGCACGACCTTCGGATGCCTCGGCGATCAGTGATCCGTTGCCGAGGATGGCCGCGACGAAGGCATTGATCACCTCGGTGTGCCGTCCGCCCTTGCCGTCGATCTCGATCGTCTCCACCGTCGTCTCCGGGGCGCCGAAGGACTGCTCGGTCGTGGCGTTCCACTCCGAGGTCGGCACGGCGGTGCGGGTGAACTCGAGCCGGTCGGGATACACCACGATGCGGCCGTTGTCACCGATGATCTCGCGGCGGTCGGTTCCGGGTGCCTCGCCGGTGGTCGCGACGAGGACCGCGGTGCTGCCGTCGGCGAACTCCAACAGGGCGTTGACCTCGTCCTCGACCTCGATCGGGTGGTACTTGCCGATCGGGCAGAACGCACGCACCCGCTGCGGCAACCCGAACAGCCACTGGAAGAGATCGAGGTCGTGCGGGAGCTGGTTGACCAGCATCCCGCCACCCTCCCCGCCCCAGGTCGCGCGCCAGTTGCTGGAAGCGTAGTAGGCGTTGGATCGGAACCAGGTGGTGAGGATCCAGTTGATCCGGCGGATCCGGCCGAGCTGGCCGGACTGGATCAGCTCCCGCAGCTTCCGGTAACGGGGTTCGGTACGGGTGTCGAACATGACGGCGAACACCTGGTCCGGATCGGTGTGGGCGGCGATCATCCGGTCGCAGTCGGCCTGGTGCACCGCCAGCGGTTTCTCCACCAGCACATGCAGACCGTGATTGAGGGCATCGATGCTGATCGGGGTATGCGCGTAGTGCGGTGTCGCGATGATCACGGCATCGACTTCACCGGAGGCGATCATCGCCGCGCTGTCGCTCCAACCTTTCAGGTGCGGGTGGCGGGCCAGCGCCGCAGGATCCGAATCGCAGATCCCGACCAACCGTGCGTGCGCGATCTCTCCGCGCTCGAACCGGGCCACGTGCGTCGTGCCGATGTTCCCGATGCCGATGATGCCGAAGCGGACGTCTGTCATGGCTGTCGATCATTCCAGACCACCGAGAGCCGCATTCCAACGGCACCCCATCAAGTGCGTGACCAAGACAGCGACGCCGCCAGCCGGTCCGCCTGCGACACAGAGTGCTTCGCACACGCTCACACAATGACCGCCTGCAGCCCTAATCCGTTCCGGCCACTTTGACGACGGACCGCCGTGCCCTTCGGCGTCGCCGAGTGGAGGACGCTTGCGGGCTGATCTTTGACGGGAACGGTGCGAAACAGACCAGGTGGAACACGACGCAGTCCATGGCGACAGCCTGCTCGCAGTACGCGAGTTCTGACCGCTCCCGGTGATCAATCCTTCAGCGCGCAGCGGCCGAAATGCTGTTGCCGCCAGGTTCGGCCCCTCCGACCAATCTTCTGCAGGAGCGCCTGGCGATCGCCGGCAACTACGCTGAGGCGACGTCCTGGCAGCCCGCGCGAAGTGGAGATCCCGTGCGACCCCTGATTCTCAGCGGCGGTCCCGCTGTTGGAAAAACATCCTCCGGCCGAGCTCTCGCACTCGAATGCGACCGCGGTGCCTACATCGACGCCGACGACGTACGCCAGCTCGTGGTCTCCGGCGCAAGGACCTTGTGGAGCGGGCCCGAAGGTCAAGCCCAACTCCTGCTCGGAGCGCGCAACGTCTCAGCAATGGCGCGCAACTTCAACGACGCCGCGTTTGACGTCGTCATCGCCGACTTCGTCACCGACTCCTCGCTCAGTGTCTATCGTCAAGCCCTACCCGATTGTTTCGTCGTCCACCTGCAGATCTCGCTGTCTGGCGCGCAGGAGCGCGCCAGGACTCGCCGGGTCTACCTGACCGACGATGAGTTCGCTCTTCTCCACCACATGATCGCAACCCCTCCTGACGCTGATGTCGTGATCGACGTCGAGGGAATGACACCAGCTCAGCAAATCGAACAGATCCGGAACGCCTGGGCTTCGGCCTGAAGATGCCCGCAAGCTGCTCCCCCACCGGGACGATCTGATCATGGTCGTCGTGATCAACGTACTCGTAACAAGGCATCTCGCACGGGCGCCTGATCAACAACCTAACCAGTTGTGATCCCCAGGTGTCTGATCCGCCCCGAGTACGTCATGCCCGGTAGGTCCAGTCAGCGGTTGTCTTCATCGTCGCCGGAGAGCCGATCCTTCATCTTTCCAGCCGCATCTTTCAGGTCGTCCCCGGCTTGCTTGGCTCGTGAGGAAGCCTGATCGGTCTGGCCTTGGTTCTCCAGACGGTCATCGCCGATCGCCTTGCCAAGGCCCTCTTTGACCTTGCCGCGGACCTCTTCACCCTTGTGCTCACTCCTGCGAGCCGCAGCGTCATCAGACACCACAATCACCCTTTCCCATCCGGACGGCCGCTCGCCAAGGGAGACGGCTGTCCAACGCCGTCCGTGTGCGTAACCGTCGTACCCGTCCCACGACCCTGCGAAGCAGCCCAATCACCGCCTTGACGGCAGAAGACCGCGCAACCGGTCGGATACCGGACCAGCTGCCGAATGTCCCGCGACCGGTCCAGAACCTCGTCGAGTAACGCGCCACCGATGCCCTCGCGCTGATGTTCGGCAGAGACGAGGAGATCTTGGAGATAAACGATCGTGTTGCCGTCCGACACCGTTCGGGCGAGGCCAAGCAAAGTGCCGTCGCTGTCTCTCGCGCAGAGCACCAAGTGGGAGCCGTCGATGGCTGCTTTCAGCCGTGTCGGGTCGACGGTGTAAGCCGACCAGCCAACCGACTGGTACAGCGAGGTCAGCTCCGGAAGTGACGGACGTTCGGCGCGAGTGGAGAATCCCATGGTGGCATCTTCGCGTTGACCGAGATCGCGGGGCTTCAGATCACAGGCCGGCGCCGAAGATCACCACCGGTCGCAGGTGCATCGTGATCCGACGTTCCTCGACCAGTCCGATCTTGCGTGCAACGCCCTGAGAACCGAGGTTGTCGGGGTGGATGATCGCGATCAAGTGCCGGACGCCTGAGGCCCGAGCGAACTCCCGACAGGCGGTCGCCGCCTCGGTTGCAAGCCCCCGGAGCTGGAACTTGCTCCGTACGTGGTAGCCGACCTCGATCTCGGGTTCGCCCTCGGGACGTTGGACGGTGAGGCCGCAGTCGCCGACGAATTCGCGATCATGAGTCTCGATGATCCACAATCCGTGGCCATACGTCGCGTAGTTGTTGATGTTCCAATCGATCCAGCCCAGCGCCTCGTCCCTGGTCTTGGGTGCTGGGTAGTAGGTCATGATCTCCGGGTCGCCCAACAAAGCGGCCATGTCATCGAGGTCGTCATGAGTCATTTCGCGGAAGCGCAGCCGCGGCGTCGCGTCAGGGAGCACCGCGCGAAGCTAGTGCCGCGGGCCTCCGGCCGTCAACAGGATTCGGCAACACTCTCCGTCCGCCCGCTGATCACCTGGCGAGGGCCCCAACTGGGCAACCTGCGGCGATCCGGATCCGGCGGTCCGCGATTGCCCCTCATGCCCGGTAACGTGGTGCCCGCCGTCATGCGGGTCGCGGCAACCATGCGGGCGTCGGAGCATGCCCTCCGCCTCGCGGCCGTCCGTCGCATTGCAGGTTCCCGGGTGACGCAACAGCTGTCTTCCAGTGAGGTGCGATCGTGTATCTGGTCAGCGGAGCGACCGGAAATGTCGGACGTGAGGTGGCTCGCGAGCTACTGGCCGCCGGCCACCGGGTGCGAGCGTTGGTCCGCAACACCGCCGCGCAGCTACCCGATGGTGCCGAGGCAGTTACGGGTGATCTCGACAATCCCGATTCACTGACTGCGGCTCTCGAGGGCGTCACGGGGCTGTTTCTGCTACCGGGATACGCGGACATGGCTGGCGTGCTCGACCGGGCGGCGCGATCGGGCGTGCAACGGGTCGTTCAGCTGTCGGGCATGTCTGCCGGCAGCGGCGACCGGACGAACGCGATCACTGAATACATGATCGCCAGCGAGGACGCCGTCCGAAACTCACGTCTGACCTGGACCATCGTGCGCCCCAGCGCCTTCGCGTCCAACGCGCTCCGATGGCGTGATCAACTACGCCAAGGCAACGTGGTGACCGAACCATTCGCCACTATCCGTACCGCGGTGATCCACCCCGGCGACATCGGCGCCGTAGCCACGACAGCCCTGACCATGCAGGGACATGGCGGTGCAGTCTATGAGATCTCGGGTCCCCAGGCGATGACACCGGCGGACCGGCTGTCGGTGCTCGCCGACGTACTTGATCGACCACTGCAACTGCAGCCGCAGTCCGACGACGAGGCGCGCGCCGCCATGGCTGCGACCATGCCGCCGGCGTATGTCTCCGCGTTCTTCGATTTCTACGCCGACGGCAACCTGGACGAGTCGCGGGTGTTGCCCACCCTCGAGACCATCACCGGCCGACCACCCCGTACATTCCGGGAGTGGGCAGAAGAGCACGCGGAGGACTTCGCGGCAGCCCAGTAGTTCGCCCATAGCTCTTCCCAGGCACTCTTTGACCCGACCGGAGCAAACCTCGCGAACGGTCGATTACCGCAATTACTTAGCCGGCCTCTTCGGCCGGTTTCCAGAGCTCGACGGCTTGTCCCGGCGGCCCGTCCCGCCCGGCATCGACCCACCGGCGGTCAGGCGGTACGCCTCTGCAAGATCGCGCAGGAGCGCCGCCTTGTCGGCCGCGGTCATCGCGGCCTTCATGTTGGACTCCGCTTGGCTTTGGATCGCGGCGTACAGGGCTTCCTGAGCTTGACGCTTCACCTCGTCGGCCATCCGGGCCTCCCCTTCCTGCCTCGGCGTCCTGCCGACGCCACGGGTGGGTACCCCTGGGCCCCGCGATCCAATCGTTTCCCGGCACGGGTGCGGTGATCAATTCCACGGAATCATGCCTTGCGGGCGGTTGCTTCGATCAGCCTGTCGTCGCTTATGCGCGTACACGCAAGGTTCGCCGGCATTTGGCCGGATCTGCACAAGTCCGGGATGTTGCGACGTGGCTCCTCACTCACCCGCCCGCTACCCTGCAGAATGACTACCCGTGAGGGGCACGCTCTCCACTTTCCGAAAAGGGGTAGCTCATGAACAAGACCGATCTCCGGGACGCAGTGGCGAAAGCGTCCGGTCTCAGCGGTGCCGAAGCCGACAAGGCTCTCAACGCGGTACTCGACTCCATCACCGCCGCGCTGGCCTCCGGTGAAAGCGTGACTATTCCGGGGTTCGGTACGTTCGAGACGCGAGAGCGCGCCGCGCGCTCGGGCCGCAATCCACAGACCGGCGAGGAAATCGAGATTGCCGCCTCCACGACACCGGCCTTCAAGCCGGGCGCGCACCTGAAGCAGGCCGTCAAGAACGCCTAAAGCCCTGGAAGCCTCGAAGACGTCACGGTTACCGGCCCCACGTGATCCGCGTGAGAATCGGACCCGTGACGGTTACGGGGCTGGACACGTGGCTCCCGGCAATATCCGCGCATCGCCAAGAGTGTCTGCGCGACACCCAGAGAGCCGATACATTCAAGCTGGGCTGATACGGCCGCAACGGGACGGAGCCGTGGTTCGACGTTGTCGCTGACATCTGCTGTGGCACGGGCTCGGACCGAGAAAGGCTCTCCAAGATGGCTCGTTCTCCGCAGGAAGTGTTTTCCGATCATCTTGATGCCCTGGCTCGGCGGGATGTGGCCGAGATCGTCAAGGACTATGCCGCCGACGCCGTGTTGATCACGTCGCAGGGAGTGCTCGAAGGGCGGGCAGGCATCGAATACTTCTACACCGAGTCGCTGAAAGGACTTCCGGATATCGAGTTCCACGTGAAAGCGACGGTGTATGCCGAAAATGCACTGTTGGTGTGGTGGACGGCGTCTGCATCGGCCGGCCACATCGACGACGGGGTCGATACGCTGACGTTCGCCGACGGCTTGATCACCCTCCAGGCCTCGTCATATGTCATCGAGCCGAACACGCCAACGAACGCCGCGTCGTGATCTTGTGTAGGCGGCAGCATCCGGTACCGACAGTGATCACGATCGGTTGCAGAGACCGACCCCTGGAGGCAAGGGGCAATAAGCCACGGAACTGTGCACCGCGCCCCGAAACCCAAGGTGTCCTCCACCGGGCGGTCTACAAGCTTTGGACACTCTGTTGGAGTGTGCCTCTCGTCTCCGTCAGATCGACGAATTCCTGTGCACTGAAGCTGTCCATCGGATTCCCAACCTCGCGTCCGGCCGACAACCAATTGCCAAGGACGTGAATGCCTTGGGCGGCCGCGTGGGCGGCAAGTAGGTCTGGCAACAGCGTGCGTTCGCTTCGAGTCAGGTCACGCACCGAGGCATACGCGCCGACCAGCGCGACGATCCGGTCGATGTCGACTCTTCGGTGTTGATCTTTACCGAAGGTGCTCACAATCGACCCGAGGTCATAGGCCAGGAACGTCTGGGCGCTGTCGTCGAAGTCCAGGAGCGCGACGATCTCACCATCAGTGTCGAGGAACAGGTTGGCAGGCGTGATGTCGTTGTGGATGAGCCCCGTCGGCAGGCCGGTGGCCGGGCCGCTATAGCTCTCAGCCAGCCGGTTATGAAGGGCCCGCAGCGGCGAGATCAGCGGGGCGAACAGATCGCTGCCCACCAATGGGCCGGACAGGAAGGCACCGATCTGCCGCCACGGATCCCGCGCCGAGTGTCTGCCGCCGGGTAGCCGCTGTCCGTCGAGAATCTGGTGCATTCGAGCAGCCAGTCGCGCTGCGTTCTGACCGAGCTCCAAGTCCATCGACCCGTAGCCACCGGCACGCTCCGGCGGATGCTCCCCAGTCACGAACAAGAACAGCGCCGCTGGACGTCCATCAACCATGTCCCACAGCCGAGGTTGGTCTCCAACTCCAACGGCTGGAACCGGAGCCGGCGTCGGGAATCCCGACCGTGCCAGCAGGTCTACCGCCGCCAGCTCGCAATCAAGCTCCGCAGCATCAACGGTCACCCTGTAGTGCCGAAGCACCCAGACGCCGCTCCCGGCTTCGATCCGCCAGTTGTCGTTGACCTCACCACGACGTAGGCGACCCACCCTCGCCGCGGCAACATCAACACCGCGATCACGCAAGAACGCCGCCCAAAGCTGGCCGGGAAACCCCACCGGCGCACTCTCGCGTACAGCATCGCGATTGTCCAAGTGTTAATGGCCCCCGACCCGGAACCGGTCCGGAAGACTCTGGATCACAACTGCGGCCACGTGGCGGTCAATGAGGTGTTCCCGGTCGAGATCGCCTGCTTCGAGGGCAGAACCGAATGACCTCTACCGGCAGATCCACGCTATAGCCGCTGAGAGGAACAGGCGGGCATGGTCTGCTAGCGATAAGGGCACGTGGCCGGGCGCCGGATACGGCTCTGATCCTCCTACGTCCGTACCTGGCTCACTCCGCGGTTGCGCCGACGCTCATTCTCCAGCGCCTGCTTGATCACCGGCAGCGGCCGGGTCATCGCATCGTCGAACGATGGCGCGAGGTCGTCCGGGAGGATGTCTCGGACCCAGCAAAACCTGCAGGTGTCCGCACCGTCCGGAAGTACCTGCATCACTGCGTTGTCGTGCGCGGGCGGGTGCGCACTCTCCACGACCGCGTAGACGATGCGGCGCGTGTCATCGTCCCGGGACACGAGTCGCTCCTGAACGACAGTGCCATCGGCGAAGGTGACCGACCGCAAATCACCATCGACCTCGGTCGTCAGGACGTAGCCCGGTGCCATCCGATGCGGCCCGGTAGCGAAGTCGCCGATCACCTCCCACACGTCGTCGGCGCTCGCGTCGATCCGGATTTCTTTGCTGATGGTTGCCATCTTGATGAGCCTCCTCGGGTCAGTACCGACAGCCTGCCCCCAACCGCCCTCGCCCGTCTTGAAGATCCTTGCGTCGACTGTCGGTACCCGCGAGGAGCATCGAATCGTGCTCGCAAGCGTCGAACTGGTGGGATCTGAACCGGTTTCCCGGCATCGGTCCGAGCGGTCCGCGGCATGCGTCAGGATCGGCTCACCAAGGCTTGATCTGGAGGAATTGTGCTGACGCCGTACCGGACGTTGTTGGGACTCGATGGCGCGCGTGGGCTGGTTGTCGCGGGCCTCATCGGCCGGGTCCCGTTGTCGATGCTCGGCCTCGGCACCGTGCTGCTTGTTCGGGCACAAAGCGACTCGTACGCGCTTCCGGGCCTGGTGAGCGGCACGCTCGCGGTCGCGACGGCGCTGGCCGGACCGCTGACTGGGGCCTTGGCCGACGGTTGGGGCCAGCGGCGACTACTGCGACCCCTGCTGGTCGTGTTCGCCGTCTCCACCACGGCACTGGTGTTCGCAGCGACCAGCGCGCAGGCTGCATGGCTGCTGTTCCCGGCCGCGATCGTGGCTGGTGCAGCCGTCCCCCAAATCGGGTCGATGGCTCGGCGCCGGTGGAAACACATGGCCGCAGACCATGGCACCTTCAACCCGGCTCTGTCCTTGGAATCGGTGATCGACGCCGCCGTGTTCGTCGTTGGGCCCGTACTCGCCGCGTTCCTGGCCGCCGCCGTTTGGCCCGGCGCCGGTGTCTTAACCTCCACCGCCCTGGCCGTTATCGGTGGGGGTCTCCTGATCATGCAGCGCAACACGGAACCACCACCCCGTGCGCGCGGCGGGGACACCGAGGTGAAGACCCACAGCCCGCCCACCTATCGCGTTGCTGGTGCTTGGGTCCTGGCAGCGGCCCACCTCATGCTGGGCATCTGTTTCGGATCCAGCGATCTCAGTGTGATCGCATTCGCGCAGATGTCGGGACACAACGCATCGTCGGGAGCCCTACTCGCCGCGTTCGCCGTCGGCAGCGTCATCGCGGGTGCGGCGTACGGGGCGATCAACTGGCAACGGGCCCTACCCACCAGATTCGCAGTCGCTCTGCTGTCCATGGCGTTGCTGTCGATCTCACTGGTGCTGTCTCCGACGATCATCGTCATGGCGGGGTGCGCCTTGATCTACGGGATGACGGTCTCCCCCGCGTTGATCGCCGGGACCGGACTGATGGCCAACCTCGTCCCAGCGGACCGTCTCACCGAAGGATTCGCCTGGCTCACCGCTGCGACGGGCCTCGGAATCGCGCTGGGGTCTTCCCTCGCAGGCCAGTTGATCGACGCCTTTGGGCCCAACCACGCGTTCCTCCTGACCACAGCAGCCGCCACCACTGGCACCTTGATCGCAGTTGGCGGGAGACGGTGGCTGATGCCCTCCAGAAGAGACTGATGACAGGATCGGTGTGTCCCCGCCGGGGGTGGCACGGTCACCGCCAAGCAGCATCAGAGCAGCGCCCCACCCGTGGCGTCGATCCATTGCCCGGTGATCCAGCCAGCATCGTCGGAGGCGAGGAAGGCCA
>Ga0164242_10003896_pt1 | contig 16878 bp, 20 predicted proteins | sample OricomgcompostMG_FD_108783 | JGI IMG/M metagenome (GOLD analysis project Ga0164242, IMG submission 108783) | Miracle-Growth compost microbial communities from Emeryville, California, USA - Original compost - Miracle growth compost (MG) ...
CATTTGAAGAAAAATCGAAAATATTGCTGGGAAGAAAAACGGGGGGGGGAAACGGTCGGGGCTGGCAACCCCGACGGCTCTTGTGTTCTCGAGGGTTACTGGCTACGAAAATCCACGCCCCAGTTGTGGAAGGGCAACCCCCCGAACCGCTACGCCATGCCTGACTTCGCCGGGGGGTCGGAAGATAGGCCACCAAGTCACATATATAAAGGTCTGATAGTATACCTTTGGTTACGGTCACGCTTCCTCCACCACGTTATTGTTCATTGAGACGAATAACCTCCTATCCGACTAACATTGGCTTAAAGGGGCAGGTACTCGAGGCATTTATCTAGACAACCAAATGCAGGATGGCGCGAAGCATGCTTTACAGTCTCTTGGCAAAGCGCATCTCCTTCTTCTCGCCAAGGTCAAAGGCAACCACCAAGCCCTGCATGAACACATCCCCCAGGATATAAGGTTCTTGATTCGTCTCCATGATACCGGTGGCGCACAGCCCCCTGGCGTTCTTGAGCTCGGGCAGGATCATACTCGAGGGGTCGGTCCAGAACACCTGGCCGCCGATTGTGATGCCGAAGCTGGGAGGGATGGCATCACAGCTTGTGTAGTAGGCACCCTCGTTTTGGTCAAAGCGAGCCGGCGGCACGAACGCGTTGTTGATGGCCTGGGCAATTTCTAGTTTTGTTTTGTCAGTGGTGATGGTCTTTCAGGGGAAGCGGAAGCGGGGACGAAGGGTATCACGTACCGTATGGGAGCATGTTCAGTGTGGTTCCACTGTCTACAATGACGGCCGGGGAGCGAATCGTATGCTGGCTTATGGTGCTACTGTTCCACATCATCTGGTCGGTTTGCATGGTGTACCACAAATACGTGGCACCTCCCGAGATTCCTGTCCACTTCACAGTACGTCAGCCAAAGTTCACAAAGGGGGCCGGATATGTAAGTGACTTGGCGCCGGAGGCTCACCTGCAGGAGCGGCGTGGAAGCCCATTCGCCGACCTTGACATCCGAGGGCACGCCTCCGAGGGCAAGGAATGAATCGGCTGGGTCTCTTGACAGGCCCAAGCTAAAGATGGCTGGCAGTTTCGAGGCCGTGTTCATGGTGGTGACCACGGGATTATAGCTAATGGCATTGATGGCCGAGTCGTTCTTCGGGTCGGTGCTGACGAAGGCTTCCGTCAGACCGGGCATCCCCAAGCCCAAGATTCCGGTTGAAATCCCATCGCCGTTCCAGAAACCTGATGTGGCAAGGGCAATCTGTTGCTTGGGAATGGTAACCCCAGCAATTGTGAGGCTTTTAAGACACAACTCGGTCAGTATCTTCTTCTCCTGGCATGTCTTAGGAACATATATCAAGCGGAACGGGCAACATACTCGGCATAGCCATATTCCCCATTCAAGTACGGGCCGAAGTTGGCGTCCCCATAGCTGACGTTGAAGTGCTGCCCGGCGATGATGCCATCTGGGAAATCACCTTGGAACTCTGGACCAAATCTACACTGCGCAAGAGGAACCACTTGTCGATACGGACCCAGACACTCGAAGCCTTTCTTCACAAACCAGGTATCGCTGCTCCCGGTGTCGATGATCAAGGAGTAATTGTGGCCTCCGGCCGTCACGTTGAGCAGATATTCGACCTGCTTATTCGCTGCCAGAGCAACGTCTATCCCGGCCGGCTGGGGATCGGCGGCCCCTACCAGCGTCCTGAGGTTCCGGAACCTAGAGCCAACGGTCTGGCCCGGTTTCGTCACGGTCTGCCGCGAGAGAGAGAAGGAGTGCCTGGCGGCGGGGAGTGCGGTAGCCCGCTTCTCGCCCGTCGGCACGGCCCCGGAGAGTCCGAGGAGCGAACTGCCCAGGATCCCGAGGATAAGCCAACCTGCCATGTTGATCCGTTGCTTTTCGCTTCTTCAAGAAGGGCCCGTGGGCTTATTCACGATGTGGGGGCTGCCAAGAAGTTGAGAACTGCCGCTGGGGACGGACGGAATGGTAGCACAGACAGCACCGGGAACTACTCCAACCAAAGCTTCCCCCTTGGGATCTCCATGGCCGGGTCCAACTATTGCTATATACCCCACGGGATGGCACTTGCTACCCCAACCGGTAATAGAGACAGACAGTGAGGAGAAGGGGTATGAGGGCTTCTGTGCCCAGACTCAGCGGAAGGTAACTGGTAGATTAAGCCACGGTCCGGAAAGAGGATCCACCTCTGGGGGGGCACATGTTGACTTGTAGAGCGCAAGGAGAGAATATCACAATCCAGTCAAGGCCGGGTATTGGCTACAGCCGTATCCAGTGCGAATTTCCTCGGCAGGGGGTTGATTAGCATCGATACTGACTAAAAAGGGAGACCCAAGTATGAGAGAAAGTCGGTAGTATAGGATTCTCTACCAAGGCCGAGGAGAGGGATGTCTCAGGGCTATCGCCCCAAAGTTCGACGCGGCTTCTCTCCGACGTCAGGTTATATTGGGTTAATATCTTCCGGGCGATTCGAGTGGAAGAGGGGGAGGCCGTTTCATATGCGGAGATAATGCAAACACCATTAGCCGTTGCTAAAACTACCGTAAGAACCTCCCTATCGCCCAGCCGGCGAAAAAAAAGACACAAGCTGGAGGATGGTTGCATCGCTACGGGGGTTTACTAAGGCGGGCAGCGTCGCCGGATAGTGACGGGTTATAGTGTGTGGCTTCGGCAGTCAACTGCCTAGCGTTCGGCTCCGTTTCTTCGCCAAGACCTTTCGCCGTGCCCCCAAACATTTTTCAACATCGGAATTACCTTTGCCGAAGAAGAGCGACAACACACACCCATCATTATCATTGCGTGGATTTGGTGGAAATGGCGCCGTCGGCGCAATCTCACGGTCGATCGCACAGCCTATTGCTCGTGCAGAAATTACTCAACCTGCGCGACAACTCGAGTCCGCTGACTCTCGTCATCGATAGCCTCAAGCAGACTGCGGCACCGCTTATGCGCGAGTTTACGGGAAGGGCCCAAGTAAGTAGTGCCAGTCGCAGTGTATTTTACCCACCCGCACCCCCTATAGACGCGTGCCAAGTATCTCCCACCGGGGAGACGGTGCCGAGGAGGTGGTTGAATATATCTGGTCCCGTGCCTATATAATGAGAATGTAATGATGATCGACCATAGCACAGCCGCTTATACATGTCTCTTAGATTGCTCGAACCAAAGTTGTCTTCGTCTCATTCGCCACGGTCAAGAAGCCGAGGGAGGCTGACGTATTCGTCAAAGCCAGAGGGAAGTCGTTGAAGGCTCTGAGGTCGGAGATAGTATCCCACTGTCCTTCTCCAGCTCCCCCAACTGGTAAAGTGGCAGCCACACATAGTGAGCCTCCCCCGCCCGATGTTATGAACGGATTGTATATCTGACAAACTAGCAGAGGCCTTGGTCGTCATCGACTCACTTAATCCTCTCGCGTCCGCCACGCCCCAGCTTCTCCCAGCATTCCTATCGGGGATCATCAGTCCTGCTGTCTCGGTCGTTGCGGTCTACCATGCCGATGTCCCGCTGGTGTTTCCTAAAACAGTTAACGAATATGATCCCCATCCGTTAACACTGCTTACCCACCTCGCCACAGCTGTCTTCCGCGTCTCCAGCCTATACCAAGAGCTTGAGCGGCGACGGGCTCTAAATCGGAGCCTCCCAGAGCCCGAATGGGGACTCGATGAAGGCCGAGAAGGCGTCCTGATCGGCATTAGGATCGATGAACACGAATCGACTGCCAACGGCGTGGTGGTCGAGATGGAGATGAGGCGGCGTAGTGGCCGAGCTGTTGCCGAGCAGTTCATTCTCATGGTTAGAGCCCCGGGGTCACCAGCAAGGCCGGGCAGCATCTCCCTACTCGTCGACCATCCTCTCTTCGCCGCGCCGGTTGATGCCGAAGACCTGGGAGTAGATGGAACTGGCGAGGCGGAGATGGATACGACTTTCAACCTTGGCTTGACCGAGAAGCAAAGGAAGGATAGGGAGGGCATCGTGCTCCCATACTTTGACGCTCAAACCGATATTGGGGCTGGAGAGGGTGGTAGAATCTTGTATGACTTGGGCCGAGAGGACGACTTTGACGAGGAGGAAGATGAAATTTGAATTAGAGATACCCGGTTACGGAATGCGAAGTATTGAGATATAGATGCTTGCATGGTCTACGCTTTTCTCTGACCCCTTCAGTTTTCTAGGTCGATACTCGGTGGTTGGTGGACCATTATGTGGTCTTGATTATCGCGATTCAACCCAGATATCTCAAGGCTAGACTTTCACAAGCGGGAATCCTGCCGCTTAACCCCTATTCTGGCTTCTCCCCCACCCTTCCGTGTCGTTGTCTAACTCGTCTGGCTTAAGAATCATTTATTAAGCTATTCATTATCTTGCCATCAATCCTCAAGCGCTGGGTCTTTGGCGCACACTACTGTGTAGGGCACCTACGTCATCGGTAGGAGCGGGTCTAGGCCCCCTGATCTTCAGCGCCCCACGGTAGATCTTAGCAGCGTGCACAAGCCACCACGTGACCTTAAAGCCTTATTTCAGCCGCATATTCCCTGCTAACATCGAGCTCTCTGGAAATTTCCATCGAGCTTCGCATTTCCCATCCCTGCAACTATACGGATTTGTGTCAACGTTGTTAGCAGCAGAGAGCGATAACACAACCTAGCAACACTGACTATGTCGGACAGGCCGTCTAAGCGTTCTCGCTATGGAGGCGAGAGATCCTACCAAGATGGACCTGACCGGCGCAATCGCCAGGCAGAAGCACCCCGAGATCGCGACCGCCGCGACCGACGCCGGGAGGACGACGACAAGGAATACCGTCGCTATCGTTCGCGTTCGAGAGAGAGGACAGACCGGAACCGGGACTCTGATCGTCGGGGAGATGCAGACCAGGCTAGGAAGCCGGGCCGCGATAAGACTCGCGAGAACGGCCGAGAATGGGAGCGGGATCGGGGCGATAAGCAGAGAGACGGTGAGGTGAACCCGGAGAAAGGTGAGCAGTCGTCGCAACTCATTCACGGTTTACTTCCACGAGGGCTAACAGATTGGACCCTAGGCAAAGGCCGGAAAGCCAAGAACCGTGAGCAAGGCCACGACCGACGCCGCTCCGCATCGCCACGCCGTTCCGCCAGTCCCCCGCGGCGAAGCAAGGGGAAAGACCGAGAGCCGAATTTCCCCACCCGACCGAAGCCTGAGAAATCCAGTACCCCACCGGCGCCGCTGTCGTTCAAGATGGGCGCGCAAGAGCGGGAGCAGAGCAAGGGCGGAGACCGGGATCGGGACAGTAGAGCTACTAGTCACGACACCCGCGATGATACGGAGAGCCGCGGCCAATTTGACGGCACGCCTATGGATGAGGATGACGAGGATGTCGAGGACGACGTGGTTGTGGATGATGGGATGGAAGCTATGCGGGCTATGATGGGCTTTGGGGGGTTTGGGTCGACCAAGGGTACCAAGATCCCCGGCAATAATGTCGGAGCGGTGCGGAAGGACAAGACGACGGAATATCGACAGTATATGAACCGGGTGGGAGGTTTCAATCGTCCGCTTAGCCCAGGTCACTAACATCTGGCAAACACCGTCGGCGTTGTTATCCGCTTCCCGCTATGCGACAGCGGTTTCTCAAGCCAGTTTCGTTTCTCGATACCCCTATCCTCCCCAACGTATGCTTATAGATGCAGTCCGCTGGAGTTCGTGCATACGTCATGGATATAGTTTACATTAGCATAAAGTAGGCAGGCATAAATGCGATTTGAATCAAGGCATGGTACCTGTTTCTTCTTGTGGAATCTCAAGTGCTGTCTGAACACCCTCGCACCCTCGTATTAGTAAGAGACCTACACAATCGTTGCACTTGAGGAACTTCTTGTTCATTCCAATTGCAGTTGATCGAGCAGGCGATTCCTAGGCAGGTAACTAGGTAGTCCTTGGCTGGCTTTCCCAAAGTACTTATCCTACCTCGTTGCCTCGCTACCTACTTTTTGTGAGGTGGTGTCTGCTTTTCCGAGCAACCCCACCATCGCCAGTTGCCCCTCCAAAAACAACTTGCAGGGGACCAAAAAAAAAAAAGATTCGACACCAGCCACCTCCCCAGGCCTTGACCGCCTCGCCAAAACCATTCGGGAACGCCAACACTTAATCTTCGAAAGGGTTATATAGTCGACAAAATGGGGAAGAAGGATAAAGGTGCTGTAGCACCTGTCAAGGCCAAGAAACCCAAGAGGAACAAGGACAAGTACAACAACAAGAGGGACAAGAAGCGGAAGGAAGCAAATATCACCACTGGAGGCCTTGGAATCGAGAATCCAATCCAGCCTGCGGGAGAATATGCCGGCTCGAACAAGAAGGAAAAGAAGAGGAGACATGACGACGAGACGCCGGCCTCCGACCTCCAGCTACCAACCACAGAGACAAATCCTGCCAAGAAACGCAAGCTGGAACCTGTGATTGATACGGCCCAGGCGATGGAAATCGACTCGGAAGCTGAACCCGACGCCACCCCCAAGAAACTGAAGACGAAAAAGGAAAAGAAGCACAAGCGTGACGGACAGGACCTACCGGCGGATGAGGAGGACCTAGCGCCCAAGCTGGAGAAAGCGGAGAAGAAGTCTAAGAAGGACAAGAAGGCCAAGAAAGACAAGAAGGATAAGAAGAAGAAGGACAAGAAAGTGACTAGATATGGGACTCCAGAGTCTGATGAAGCCCATAGTGGCGGCGAGGAGGAAGACCAAGGCGCTGAGAAGGAACCCAAGGAGGACCTCGCCGCTACCAACGGCGGCGAGACCGAGCGCCCCACCCCGAAAATGACCAAGGAGGAACGGAAGGCTGCCAAGAAGTTACGCAAGGCTGAGACGAAGCAGAGGCGGGCAGAAGAAGCGGCAGCGGCGGCTGGACCGTCATCAACCCACAATGACGATAGCAGCGCCGAGGACACCCAACCGCTGCCGAAGAAGGTGAAGAAGGCCAAGAAGGCCGCGAAATTGGAGAAGGGAAAGAAGGAGAAGGCCGCCGGCAAGGAGGAACCGCCCAAGACCGAAGAAGTCAGCGCAGACCTGTCGGAGCGGTGGAATGTCCAGGCTCTCGGGGGCGGTTCGACGCGGCAGGGCAAGTTTATGAGGCTTCTCGGTGGCAAGAAGCACGGCGCGACCGTCGCCAGCGGCACCGGGGACGGTCCCCGCGAACACGTCGACGTGGACCGTGTCGCCGACGATCTTGAGCGGCAGTTCGCTGCTGGGATTCGCATGAAGTACGAGTCCAGCGGTCAGAAGCGAGCCGGCCTGGGCTCTTAAAACACCCTTGGCTCTGTGCACTTTTGTTGGGAAGGCCGTGTGGCACGGTTTTATCATATTTCGAAAAATAAAGAGCTAGGATCCGGCACGGGGGGATCAGAAAGTATTGATATGCCCCGTCGAATCATTACAATACTTTCGGTTGCGACCCAAGTTATGCCCCCTAGAAAAAAAAACTCCTGTAATACTACTTTACATCGATACTCTTATCCGCGACTGTGGGGGACATGGTATATCCATAGAGCAGGTCTACTGCAAGTTTTCAACTTCCCCTCTCCTTCTTGTTCAGACCACTTGTTCGTAATTAAATGGAATGTGGACCATCTCTCTCTCGTATGAAGCGCTTTTTTAACCCTGCAGCAAATGCGCCGACCCGTAGATGGATGCTTTTCGTGTTGCGCTAGATGGGATCACGGAGCCCTTCGTTGTCTTGCTCAGCGCAGGAAGAGTCGGGATAGGACCTCGAATAGGAGACCGCCGAAGACGATGAAACCGAGAACAGCTAGAGACAATAACTGTTAGCTAAAACGTTGGACATGGAGGGGCCACTACAACAACAACCATCTCCCCTCATTGTGTAAACGTACCTAACCAGATGGGCGAGATTGGCGACTTCGGGGCATCCTTTGAACGCTTCTTGATCTGGTCCTCCGACTTGCCCCGCCGTGCGTCTTGTTCCTTAACGAACTTGGCGTTTGCTCGCCTTTGCTGGGGTGTTTGGGCCTGCGATCGAAGGGTTAGCCTCGTCTCAACCTCGCACTTGTGTATGACAAAACGGGTGGCGTACCATTGTGCTGGGTGTTGTGAAGATTGATGGTTGGGAGCAGTTGCGCGGAAATATTGATTGAGGTGGCAATTGAGTTCGATGTGCTGTGGAATGTCGTAAATGGTCGTGAAGCTTCACTCCGAACTTTTAAAGTGTTGCAGATGTTCGCAATGTATTGAGGATGAATGGGGACAGATCTCCATGCCCTTTTTGGCCATCTGTTCCCAGCAGACCAGGCTACGTTGGAGCTGGGGAGACGACAGGGGTGCAGCTAATAGTACGTAGGACTAGCCGGGGTCTGCAGGGTTGACCAATAGTGAGCCGCCGCTCGGAGCATTGGGACATTCATTCAGCCTTGCCTCATTCCCTCAGTTCTCAACTCACCCACTTATCTTGAATCCTTGATATCACCCCCGATGTGCGAGTTAGTCATACCTCGACCATATATTTTGTGACTCATGTTCTCTCGTGCGGCTCTAAGACCTTCGAGGTCATTCCATTTGGCTCGACAGCTACGGCCAAATGTGAGATGGAACTCCACACGGCCCTCTCCAGTTGTATGTCTTCGTATCAGGAAAACCCCACGGTTATGAGTGAGGCCACGCTGACCCCTTGCCACAGTCCGATTTCTACAAAACATTTACTCGTCCAGTTGCAAAGTGTCTTCTTCTGGCTCTCTTCACGTACCAGCTTGCATACTGGGGCTGGGCCAAGCTTGAGCATGACGAGATCAAATCCGAACGTCGAGGTAGTCATTTTCTCCTCGACTCACATGTTGAAACTGGAGCATCAAACTGACAGCTGGGTACCAGCAGAGATAGCGCAGCTTGAGGCTCAAGTAAAGAGCTTACAGGGCATTGACAAGAAGGAATGATGAGAACCCTAGCTTTCCGGTACTTCCCTTGAAGGCGAAATCATCTGCAACAAAAGCCCACAGCGGGTTACGCGTGGTAGAGTGCTGCACCGCAAACGGTGTACCACTCATGCTACTAGGCAGTTGCTCGAGCATTGGTGATTCCAAGCCTCGACCTCGAGTTTCCCCCTCCACGAAACGCCGTGAGGCGTGGCACGGGCATGGATGAGCAGGCGATGCAAAGGCGCCAAGCCTCAACTGATTTCTATCTATCCTGTATCATAGTTCTGTACAACCAGCTGTAGGTATATGATTCCCGATCCCATAATCTGGGCAACTCTTGCCATCCCGGGGTCAAAATATCACAACAAAAAAAGAAACATGGCTTTTCAAACAAGTGCCTTCATGACCAACTCCCTCAACGCCAACGCAGAAGCCAATAATACGCCAAGCCTCGGATACATCAATCCCCCCTCCCCGCCATCATAAGGGCCTTCAAGCAGATAGCCAGTCGCCAGACTATGCCAACATGAACATCAGGGCCCCAATGCCAGTCGACATCAATATCCACGGTATTGTTGCCCGCGCAGAACCCGAGAAGATGTGCGCAGACCCGGGGTAGTTACACGTCACCTGCCCGTCGTCGTCGTCGCTGCGCGAGCCATAGCTGGTGTTATACCCCAGCAGCTTCGGCGTCGGGCACGAGAACCCCATGGCCGCGTGGCAGCTTTGCACGAGGTTGTAGCACAGGTCGTCGCACGGCAGCACCTCCTTGTAAGGGCCCGGTTGGACGATCTCGTCGATGCGCGCGTTCCGGCTCGACGTGAAGGCCGCCTGGTCCGGGAACGACGCGATCGTCGCGTCGTCCAGCACGTCGCCGTTGGGGAACGCCTGCCGGATGTTGCGCGGCTGCAAAAAGTCGCCCTCGGTCGAGAAGTCCTCGCACCGCGGGATCGTCACCGAGCAGAGCCACGACTTGTACGCCGCCTCGCAGTCGGAGCAGTTGCGCGCTAGCGAATACCGCTGGGACGCCGGGGCTTCGCAGGGGATCTGCTGGAGGACCTTTTTGAAGTTTTCGTACATGGATGAGGCGTAGTTGTCGTAGAAGCTGGCGAGGAACGTGGCGTTGGCAAACTTGTTCGGGTTAGCCGGCACTGAGTACGCCACTTGGTCGCAGAAGGGTAGATCGACAATAATCTGGCAATTCCCATGGTCTGAAGCGAAGGGGGGAAGATGTCAGCAGTCCATCTAGGTAGACAGTTAAAGAGATGTTGGTGGGGAGTTTTAAACCTACCAGACTTGGTCGTAAAATTGGTCGCCCTGAAGACGAGACCGCCGCCACCAACAATGTTTGGCCCCATCTCCCCCGACGCCCCGCCCCGGGCGAGGATCCCGAAGTAGTTGCTGCTGGCATTGAGACCGCTAAAGTAGAATTGCTGCTTGGGTAGGTTGCCGGGCCCCCTCCTCGTCATGCCCGTCGACACCATACTCGTGAACTTGCCATTCTTGGTGGCCGCGATCTGCGCATAGTTCTGTAGACCGCAGTACGAGTACTTAAGGCCGTTGATGGACCGATCGCCCTGGTTCTGCGCAAACATAACGTAGGGCTGCGTCTTCATAAGCGCATCGGTCACCGCCTCGTCGGCGCTCTCGGTGAGGTTATGGGTGATGAGTAGCGCTCCCTGGGAGTCGCTGTCGACCCAGATGAGATCCGCGTCGGCGTCCCGGTTGTAGCTGTGGAACCACCCGTCCGTGGATACGGCGACTTGGATGTTGTACGTTCCCGAGAAGGCTGTGGAGACGTTTGGCGCGTGGATGCCGAGGAAGACGTCCCCGGACGTGGTTAGGTAGTGCATCACGGCTCCTTCGGTAAACTCCACTTCTGTTTGGGTAGACGAGTCCGCCGACGGTCCCGGGGATTGGTTCTCCGATGATGTAGATACGTATAATGTGAGTTGAGGAGGATCCGTCGTCGTCTTACTCGGGTCGACAGCCATGGGTTGATTACATGTGTTTGCCGAGATGTATACCATCTTCGTTGCCCTCTTCGCAACCTTGTCGTCTTCGGACAGGTCTTCCAGGGCGATTATTGCGCTGTCATGTTCCCCTCTCAGCTCAAGGGAGCCCGAATTATCGGGGTCCCCGGATGTTCTTCCAAATATATCCCCTTTCTCAAAGACAAACAATTGCGTCGTCCCTTCCACCACATTCATCGGCGTGGGGATATTGTTGACGAGCGGCGTCACCCCAGCCGGCGCTCGCCCGATAATGCTCCTATCAAAGGCGGCAAAGTCGGGCTCGTACGTCGGGTCGAACGCACTTCTGCCATCCAGGCGCAGTGGGAGGTCCAGGTCGGCGATTGAGATCGGGACCGGCAGGGTCTGCTCTAACACCTCGGCGGCGAGGGCGAAGTGCGGCGAGAATAGGGCGAGGTAGAGGAGGAGTAGCAGGCATGAGGCAACGACAGACGCCGCCAGCCGCGACTGTAGGGGGCTGAGTTGCATCGCGAGGTCGTCATGCCCCCGCGGCGCATCTGGTTAGGAGCGGTCGAAGAAGCAGTCTCGAGGGGTTGTCAGCGGCGTCACGCTAGGCTTTGTTCGCTTCTGATCCCGATGGTCTACTAACTGTAGGAACGGAGGGACGTCTCGGGAAAAGGGTCGCTATCGTGACATTGCATTACGGATTAACCGGGTCTTTACCGATGGGAGGCGTCGGATTCCGTCAACGCAAGGGACGCCGAGCCTGATGAGTGGGAGACACGGAGGAGTCGAGTTTCACATCGATCCCCAGACCAAGCTGAAATGCCCCATCGCTGTTCTGGTTCGCAGGGATCCTCAATGCGGGCCTCCCATTGGCATTTGAAGATAAGGTACTTAGGATCTACCAATATCCAACCAAAACCTACATACAAACCGATATATTACCAGGTACCGATCTTACGTCGTCAATACGAATAATCCTCCACCTTGCTGAATCCGCCTACAAACAGGAAAACGAGCTCATGTCGCCGAGATGCAGCACTTCAGCGCTGGGATGTACGAGATTTAATTCAGGTATAATTCACGCCTGGACAACGGATTGTTCGATAGAGTAACCTCTCTCATTCCACCGTCGTCTTGATCCATACACGTTCCCGGAGCATACAAATACAACATCTTCATCCCGAAACGACGAGTCTATATGAGCCAACTCAACCGAACCGACCACACCAAGAGAAGGAATTCGTGCCCATCATTAACATCACCATTGTTCCCAGTATCCGATGCCCTATAGCAGTTATCGAAATGCCTCCAAGTCCGGTCATTGATTCGCGTAGTAGCCTGTCCCAGGCTCAGAGAAAGCTAAAGGGCATTATCATCCTTGATATCCTTGATGATTGTGCTTCACTTTTACACCAAGGTAACCGGCCTCCAAATAAAGCTACGCAGTAATCCCTGGAGGAGGCCTCGGCGCGAACGAGCGCTCTTTAGTCGGTGTGGGCAGCATCGGCCTTAGCGCGGAGGCCGCTGGCAGTCGAGCCGCCCTGGAAGTAGCGTCCGAGAGTGGGCACCAGGAAGGAGCGGAAGATGACCTCGGAGCCCCTGGCAAAGAGGTCAGTTGGGGCTGCGTTTGCGGTTGGTTTCCTGGGGGAGATACTCACTTGAAGGCAGGCAGGGAGAGCCACAGCAGGAAGATGAACTTGAAGGTGAAGTAGAAGGGGAACCAGTAGACAACGCTAACAAGGCTCTCAGCCACGCTGTATAAGTAGTTAGTACCTTGGCTCCTTACAAGAATCACAGGACGAATAACGAGTTTTGGGGGGGATCCTTACGTGAAGAAGGCGAAGACAACCCAGTACTAGTGAATGGCAAGTCAGAATTATGTTCATCACCAGCAAGACGGTCCTAGCAAGGAGCCACTCACGGTCAACCACTGTGTATCATCCGCCTTGCCCTCGGTGAAAAGGGCCTCGAGGGAGTAGTAGCCCGGGATGATGAAGCCGGCGATGTTGGTCAAGAGCTGGCCACCGAGGTTGAAGACAATCAGGAAGAAGTAAAGGCTGGCCAGGCCCATGACGGCATAGGTCTTGGGAACCGAGATGCTCTTCTCGAGGTTGACGAAGAGGGGGTACCTAGACAGCTAATAGCCAACGAGTCAGTTTCCCGTCGAAGCGATGGAGATGGAGCTGGCGCATGCCATCCCGTACCTCCCGATCGAGCTGTCCGATCATCTGCTGAACACGGTCCTGAGGGGAAGACATCGTGGCGGTATAGTTCGATGAAAGATGGTATCTGCAGAGAGAGAAAAAAGGCTTATGTTAGAGAAGAGTTTACCAAGAGCCCCAAGGCGGGATAAGCGGTAATAGTGATGTGATGATCACGGGTGCAGCCGAGGGTGGGTGGAAATAGACGTGGGAATAGACTTGGAAATGGAGCTATCTTTTCCTCTCGGTGTGGGCGGAAAAGCTGTCTGTACAGCGCGCGCACTCACCTCTCTATTAAAATTGCAGTGACGTGCTATTGGTGACGAATATGTGTGCGGTGAGTCGAGGCTGTCGAGCTGTGTCGATTTGGGGATTATGGAACGAAGTTCGTGATTGAGTTCGTGGGTGTGGTGAAAGGAAGGGCCAGGTGAGTTTGGGGAAGGTGGATGGTGTGGGAAGGGGGATGATGCATGCGACTGCTGCTGCTACGTGTGCAGAGTGGCCTCGAGCCCTGGCACACTGATGCACGCACACTGATGCAAGCCCAGCATTATGACGACGTTGCACAAGTGGAGTGAGTACGTATCTATGCAATTTGCACGGACCATGCACATGAGGTACCTCGGTACCTGCCAAGGTGCATGAAAAAAGGTGTGGTCACCCTTTTGGTCACTCTTTTGGTCACTCTGTCTGGTCACCCTGGTTGGTCACTTTGGTGCGCCACAGAGATGATTGCTCACCGTGGCCTCTCCTGTGACACCGGAATGCGATCAAGTCTTTGTTGTCTTCAATCCTATCATGTTGTTGTTCTCTTCTGCCTTTGCCTACTTTATTTCGGCTGAGATGGAATACCACAACAGAATCCTACGCACTACCTTGAGGGAGGGGAGAAGGTATAGATTACATCGGAAGCTCCCTTCTGGCCTGGTGGCCACTAGCTGTGCAACTGGTGTGTGGTGTGGGGTGAGCTTGGATGGCGCCGCCGAGTTTACGGCGTAGGGCAGATAAGGAGTTCGCCTTCGATGCGCCGCGTTGGCTGGAAGGCCCGGGCAATACAGTTTAGCCCAGTACCTACTTATAACTACCGAACTGTTACTTTGCAGATTCACCGATTCCGCCCGTTTTCACTTGCATAGAAATGCCCTCACGACCGCTTGCGTGCTGGTTCCCGTCTTCGGTTCTGGCACGGAATTCAGCCTCCTTTAAAACCCGTTCCAACCGTCGCCGGGACAACACGGCTTATTAATCATCGAGTGCTCCCTGGCCCGCCGATCTTTGGTAAGGGATGTCTTCACCTCTGCGAACAACCCATATTATATCGCCGGTTGGTAAATTGTCCCGTAGGAGCTATGCGCATATTTCTAGTGAGATGGCTAGCCGTGTCACAAAAGGCAGCGCATCGCTATCCTCCCCTTAGTTGTAGGAATGGAGAGAATGGACACACTGACGGCTTTAGCTGGCCATTCAAACTTTCAGTCAAGGTTCCTCCCATCGTGCGTTAGGGATACCTCTTCCTTTCGAAACCAGTTGATCGCCGGAGGCTTTGTGTCATCTCTGGAAGTTTAGCTACCTTATACGGAGGAGGAACAATAAATTCCGCGCCGGCGTTGTCAATGACTCAAGAACCCCCTTCCAAGTCCATGGTCAGCAGGGTAGAGCGCTACCACGGCCACTGCAATTAATTATAGCTAAACGCTGATATTCTATCTACTACGTCCGTATGCACACGCTGCATAAGTCAATCGCCTCCACAGCTTTTTCTGAGAAGGCAGATGCTGCGGCAGAAGCTGCTGCAGGTTCAAGTGTTGTGGTATTATTTATCTCCGATTGTGTGTTTACATAAACTTTGACGGAGGGGGTGGTGGGGCCAAGAACTGGCCTGTGCGTTGTGTGGTCACTGTGAGAAGTGGGCGTCTCCCGTGGCGATGCCCGCTTCCCCATTCAATGTTTTGTTTTCTTCCCACTTCTCACCAAGCGACCGGTCAAGGATACCAGCCACCCGACAACGACGACGCACCACTCGGCCTCCTAGTCTCGCTACACGATCTCCTGCCGCCCTCCTCAGTATTCTTTCCCCTCTTTATCGCACTTTAACTCTTGCTTCATCCGCGCCACTCCGGATTCCCGAGGGCTGTCCCCAAGGCCCTTTGCCAATTGGTGGGACTCCGCTTTGTTGACGCCAATTTTCAAAACCAAAAACATTGGCCATATTGTTTTGTTTCTCCGCCACAACCCATGGACTCGACCGGTCAGTGCTCTTCATAGCTCATAGACTGTCGCCTTTCAATGCGCCTTCACTAGAAAGAACCCTTTTACCATGCATTTACACGCCCTTGAACTTCTCCATGCTGGGAAGCATCCGTTCCAAGTTGCTGATCCGTCCACAGATGCGCAGGCCATGGCCAAGTCTAGAAAGCGGCCACGGTCAAGGGGCTCAACGGCCTCGATACACAGCGCCACAACACAGCAGAACGTAGACCAGACTTTCGCCAACACCCCAGATGTGTACTCGACGCAGTGGGTGCCCAACGACCAGAACCAGCAGCAGCGGGATCTTGCTCCAGCCACCCATGATATGTCAGCCGAAGCCCTCATCCTACATGCCGCATCGCACTTGCAAGACGGTCGCGAGTTTTCCATGGAGGCCCCGGTGAGCACCTCGCTCCAAAGCGCATCCTTCCACCAGAATCAGAGCTTAAGTCGACAATCCGTGTCGGCCGAGTCCTTTGGGGGCAATGGTAGCTTCGCCGAAGACAGCCAGATGTTGGATCGAGACGGGAACGAGGACGGCGATTCCTTTGCCGGCATGCCCGGAAACTTGAAGTCCGGGTCAAGATCAAGCGCGAACAATGAACTCGAGATGCGACAACTCTTCGTCTCGAATCAGCACCGCAACTTGGTCGATGTGGCCGAGGAACTCCATGGCAACGAGCGTGGGCCCAACTCCGAGAGGACTCGACAGGTCTTTGCAATGCTTTGGTATGCCCTCCCCATTGTTTCCATTCCTCGTTATTCCCCTTGTTTTTTTCTTTCTCCTTCTTTCAATTTTATTTTCTCAAGCTAACTCGCCCACTCCAGGATCAACCAAGTTTGCTCCAGGGGCAAAGGATCGGTTCCGCGAGGGAGAGTTTATGCCAACTACGCATCTCGCTGCGCGACTGAAAGGATAACCGTATTGAATCCCGCGAGTTTCGGAAAATTAGTTCGCGTTCTCTTCCCGGGGCTCAAGACCAGACGGCTTGGAGTCCGAGGAGAATCCAAGTACCACTACGTCAATTTCACCTTGAAGGAGGACCAGCCAGACGTCCGCGAACCTTCAATCCATCCCCAGATGCCCCTCACAGAAAGCTCTACTTTCTCGCAGAGCTTCAAGTACGTGTCACTACCCAATTCATACCTCTCGGGAAGCCCAACTCGATGCTTACTTCGAAATAGCAGCATGTCTTACCAACAACCCACGACTGTTCGGGCCGACCGGGCCATCTTCCCAACCCCCGATATCATCCAGCAGGTTGAGCAGCCCGTCGGCCGGTCCCATGAGTTCCGCCACAGCTTCTACAACCAGCCCATGGTATCCAGCCTAGAGCAGCTGCAGTCCACAATGTCCAAAACCGCTCAGACGTTGAGTCTCGCGCCCGAGACCACCGAGGGATTCCAGCAGTCAGACCCGTTGGTTCTCCCAAAAATCGAACCTTTCCTGCCAACCGGAACCGACCCGGACGCGGCCAAGTCGCTTACCGCGCTCTACAGGTCGCACTGCACTTCTCTCGTGGAGTGCATCCGA
>Ga0164242_10003897_pt1 | contig 16877 bp, 13 predicted proteins | sample OricomgcompostMG_FD_108783 | JGI IMG/M metagenome (GOLD analysis project Ga0164242, IMG submission 108783) | Miracle-Growth compost microbial communities from Emeryville, California, USA - Original compost - Miracle growth compost (MG) ...
AGCCCGTTCTGGGGCGGCGTCGCGACCGGCTATGCGTCGAATCGCGCGCTCATGTTCCAGCAGCTGCCCACCGCGGGTCTCCCGTGGCAGATGAGCAGGTGGAGCGACTACGAGGGCTACGTCGACGACCTGGTGACGACGGACATCATCCGCGACTACACCGAGGTGCGCTGGGACATCCGGCCGTCGCCGCACTGGGGCACCGTGGAGATGCGGGCGTGCGACGGCGTGTCGACGGCGAGCGAACTGGGCGCGCTGGCCGCCGTCATCCACTGCCTCGTGGAGAGGATGTCGACACAGCTCGACGAGGGCGAGGTGCCGCTCGCACTGCAGCCGTGGTTCGTGCGCGAGAACAAGTGGCGAGCGGCGAGGTACGGCATCGACGCCGACATCATCCTCGACCCGGGCGGCGCGCAGGGAAGGGTCGCCGACGGCATCCGCGCCCTCGTGACGGAGCTGGCGCCGATCGCGGAGCGGCTCGGATGCGAGAACGAGCTGGCCGACGTGGAGCGCATCCTGGATCGCGGCGTGAGCTATCAGAGACAGCTCGCCGTCGCTCAGGCGAACGGCGGGAGCCTGCCCGCCGTGGTCTCCTCGCTCACCCGGGAGCTGCGCAACGGCCTCGAATAGGCACAGGCCGAACAGGCACGAGCCGAATAGGCGCGAGTGGACGCGCCCGGCCGTGCGGCAGCGACCCCGAAAGGTCAGCCGCGGCCGAACAGCCTCTGCACGGCGGCCAGCTCCTCGCCCGTCGGCGGCTTCTGGCCGCCCGCGTTCTGGCCGGCCGGGTTCTGACCGCCGAGGCCGAATCCGGATCCGCCGGCGGACGATCCGGCCGGCTTGACGCCAGAGGCCAGTGCGGCGTTCTCCGCCGCCCGCCGCGCCGGATTGCCAGAGCGCGAGGACTTGCCTTTCTTCTTCTGCTGCTGCTTGCGGCCCGCGAATCCGGCACCGGGGATGGGACCCATGCCGGGAACGTTCGGCACGCCGCCCTTGGCGACCGTCTTCATCATCTTGGAGGCCTGCTCGAACCGCGTGACGAGCTGGTTCACGTCCGTCACGGTCATGCCGGAGCCCTTGGCGATGCGCAGGCGACGGGATCCGTTCAGCAGCTTGGGGTTCGTGCGCTCAGCGGGCGTCATGGACTGGATGATCGCCTCGGTGCGGACCACTTCCGACTCGTCGAACTGGTCGAGCTGCTGACGCATCGCTCCGGCGCCGGGCAGCATGCCGATCATCTTCTTGATCGAGCCCATGTTGCGCAGCTGCTGCATCTGCTTCAAGAAGTCGTCGAGGGTGAAGCTGTCGGTCGCGAACTTCTCCGCGACCTTGCGGGCCTCCTCCTCGTCGAACGCCTGCTGCGCCTGCTCGATGAGCGTGAGCACGTCGCCCAGGTCGAGGATGCGGCTCGCCATGCGGTCGGGGTGGAACGGCTCGAAGTCGTCGAGCGTCTCACCCGTCGATGCGAAGATGATCGGCCGGCCGGTGACCGACGCGATCGAGAGCGCGGCACCGCCTCGCGCGTCGCCGTCGAGCTTGGTCAGCACGACACCCGTGAAGTCGACGCCCTCCTGGAACGCCTTCGCGGTGTTCACGGCGTCCTGTCCGATCATCGCGTCGATGACGAACAGCACCTCGTCGGGATTCGTCGCCTTGCGGATGTCCGACGCCTGCTTCATGAGCTGTGCATCGATGCCGAGGCGCCCGGCCGTGTCGATCACGACAACGTCGTACTGCTGGCGCTCCGCCTGCTTGACGGCGTCCTTGGCGACGCGCACCGGATCGCCGACGCCGTTGCCGGGCTCGGGCGCGAACACCGGCACGCCGGCCTGCTCGCCCACCACCTGCAACTGGGTCACGGCGTTCGGCCGCTGCAGGTCGGCTGCGACCAGCATGGGCGTGTGGCCGTCCTTCTTGAGCCACTTCGCGAGCTTTCCGGCCAGGGTCGTCTTTCCAGCGCCCTGCAAGCCGGCCAGCATGATGACCGTCGGCGGCTTCTTCGCGAACTCCAGGCGGCGCTGCTGACCGCCGAGGATGCCGATCAGCTCCTCGTTGACGATCTGCACCACCTGCTGGGCGGGGTTCAGCGCCTTGTTGACCTCGTCTCCGAGCGCGCGCTCGCGAACGGTCGCCGTGAACTGCTTGACGACGTCGAGAGAGACGTCCGCGTCGAGCAGCGCGCGGCGGATCTCGCGCACCGTGCCGTCGACATCCGAAGCGGACAGCTTGCCCTTGGTGCGAAGGTTCTTGAAGGTCTCGGTGAGCCGGTCGGAGAGGGTGCCGAAGGTAGCCATGGTGGGGTCCATGGTAACGGAGCACTCTGATCGCGTGGCGTACGCCACCGCCGGTTGACGATTCGCCGTCCGCACCCCCACACCGCAGGTTGAGCCTGTCGAAACCGACGCCGCGAGTTCGGCTGGTTTCGACAAGCTCAACCAGCGGTAGCGGTGACCTATTCGCCGTCGTCGACGCCGACGACGTCGCCGCGATCGTCGAAGCTCACCTGCAGAACAGCATCCGTCTCGTCGGGGTCGATCGAGTACGTGAACACCGCGAACGCTGCATCGTCCTCCGTGGCCTCCGGGTGCAGCACGACGCTGAGCAGCTGCAGCGACCGCAGCACGTCCATGGCGATGTCGCCCGAGTTGTGCACGAGCAGATCGAGCAGCGACTCCCCCATGTCGTCGACCTGGTGGTCGATGTACTGCGTCGTGACGGAACCGCGTTCGCTCAGTTCGGCGACGAGCGCGTCGCGAGCACGTGCATCCAGCCCCTCGAGCGACCGGATGACGGCGGCAGCGGCATCCAGACCACTCTCAGCCACGTCGTCGGCGTTCGGGGCCGTCAGCTCGACCTGCACCGGCTGCTCGGCCACGTCGACGGTCTCGCTCCAGTGCAGACCACCGGTGGAGTCCTCGTCGACGATGCCGAAGAAGTCGTGTTCGATCGCCATCCCAGCCTCCGTCAGCCGACCAGCTGCTGTGCGAAGACGTGCGGGGTGAAGCCCGTGAGGTCGCCGATGCCCTCGCCCTGCCCGACGAGCTTGATGGGCAGTCCGGTGCGTTCCTGCACGGAGAGCACGAAGCCGCCCTTCGCCGACCCGTCGAGCTTGGTGAGCACGAGCCCCGTCACGCCGGCGTGCTCGATGAAGGCCTGCGCCTGCGCGAGACCGTTCTGACCGGTTGTCGCATCGAGCACGAGCAGCACCTCGGCGATGGGCGCCTGCTTCTCCACGACGCGCTTGATCTTGGACAGCTCGTCCATCAGACCGCCCTTGGTGTGCAGCCTGCCCGCGGTGTCGATGATGACGATCTCGGTGCCGGTGTTCTTGGCGTACTCGACCGTCTGGAAGGCGACGGATGCCGGATCCTGCCGCTCCTGCTGCGGCCGCACGATCTGCGCACCGGCGCGCCCCGCCCACGTGGCGAGCTGTTCGACGGCGGCCGCACGGAACGTGTCGGCCGCGCCGACCACGACGGAACGATCGAAGTTGCGGAGGAACTTGGCGAACTTGCCGATCGTCGTCGTCTTTCCGACTCCGTTGACCCCGACGACGAGCACCACGGCCGGGCGCTCGGTGAGGTTCAGCGTGGGGTCGAATCGCACAAGGCGCTCCTCGATGGTCTCGCGGAGCATGCGCTGCAGGTCGGCCGGATCGGTCGTGCGGTACCTGTCGACCTTCTGATGCAGCTCGTCGACGATGGCCTCGGTGACCGAGGGGCCGAAGTCGGCCGTGATGAGCGCGGCCTCCAGGTCGTCCCAGGTCTCCTCGTCGATCGTGCGTTTCGCGAACATGCCGCGGAGCGCGCCAGCAAGCGACCAGGAGCGTTCAGCCATGCCCTCCAGCGTAGAGGCGATTGAGGGTCGGGCGTGCGAGCTCGCTCGCATGCCCGACCCGATTGAGTCTTTGAGCGGCGCAGCCGCAATAGAGGCGATTGAGGGTGGCATGTGCGAGCTCGCTTGCACATGCCACCCGATTGAGTCCCCTGAGCGGCGCAGCCGCGATAGGGGTGATTGAGGGTGGCATGTGCGAGTGCACCCTCGCGGCTGTCGGCGGTGGCGGATAGCGTCGGGCCATGCAGACGGAATCCGAACTCGACGCGCTCCGCTCCCGCCTCTCAGGCAGCCTGTTCCTTCCCGCCGACGCAGGATACGACGAGGCCAGGCGCGCCTGGAATCTCGGCGTCGATCAGCGACCCGCAGCGGTCGCCATTCCGGCGGATGTCCCTGACGTTCAGGCGATCGTGCGGGCGGCCGCGGCATCCGGCCTCGGCGTTCTGACGCAGCCGAACGGGCACTCCGCAGGACGCGACCTCGCCGATGTGATCCTGGTGCGCCCGCGTGCCTTCGACGAGATCACGATCGACGTGGAGCGCCGAACGGCCCGGGTCGGCGCCGGTGTCAACTGGCGCACCGTGCTGCCGCGGCTGGATGCGACGGGGCTCATCGCGCTCGCGGGCAGCAACCCCGCCGTCAACGTCGTGGCCTACTCGCTCGGCGGCGGTCACTCGCTGTTCGGACGCACGTACGGCTTGCAGGCCCCTGCCATCACGGCGGTCGACCTGGTCGACGCCTCCGGTGCGGCCCTGCGGGTGACCGAGGAGCGCGACCCGGAGCTCATGTGGGCGCTTCGGGGCGCCGGAGGCCTGTTCGGCGTCGTCACGGCGATCGAGTTCTCGCTCTTCGACGGCGACGAGCTTTACGGCGGCAAGCTCACGTTCACCCCCGACCGCGCCGCCGACCTGCTCACCGCCGTGTTCGACGTCGCGCGCGAGCAGCCGACCCTCGGTCTCGCGTTCGGCATGCTCAACTTTCCCGACGTGCCGCAGCTGCCAGACGCCCTGCGCGGCAAGACGCTGGCGTCCGTGGACGTGCTACATATCGGCGGCGCCGACTCGGGTGCGCCGCTCGTCGAGCCGCTGCACGCCGTCGGGCAGCCGGTAGCCGACACGATCGGCGTGTTCGGCATCGGCTCTCTGGCGGCCGTGGCGGCCGAGCCGGTCGACCCCATGACGTATGCGGACTGGAGCAGTGCCTCCAGCGGCTACGACGCCACGTCGGCCGCGGGCCTGGTCGAGGCGTTCCGCGAGGGGTCCGCGCGCGGGCTGAGTCGCATGGAGGTGCGACCGCTCGGTGGCGCGCTGCGTGCAGGCGACCACGAACGAACGGTCTCCGCCCCTGTCGCCGCCCCTGCCTACGTCGGCGCCGGAATGACCGTGAGCGATGCGGCGCAACTGGGCGGCGCCACGGCGGCATTCGCCCCGCTGGATACCGCCGTGCGAACGACACCGGCGACCGGCAACGTCGGCACGCTGCTGGACGACCGCGCGACGCTGGCCGACGCCTACAACGAGAGCTCCATTGCCCGGCTTCGACGGCTCAAGGCGGAACGCGACCCTCAGGGCACCATCCGAGCGGCGCGCGAACTCGACCGTTGATCCCGCCCGGCCGTGCCGGCCAGCCGACCTCGGCTCCGCGAGTCCGCCCGCGCCGTGACACGCCGAACACGACGAAGAACACGACGACGGGACCTGAAGGACGACGCGGACCGGAAGGACGACGAGGACGGGCGACGAGGACGGGAAGGAAGAGCCGGCTCAGGCCGTCTTGCGGGCGTCGTCGCTGACCGCGCGCCCGGCTTCCCGCTCGGCGACGCGCTGCCCGACGACAGCCGAGACGCCGTCCTGACGCATCGAGACGCCGTAGAGCGCGTCCGCGATCTCCATGGTGCGCTTCTGGTGCGTGATGACGATGAGCTGGCTGTCTTCCCGCAGGTCTTCGAACGTGGTGAGCAGGCGTCCCAGGTTGGCGTCGTCGAGGGCCGCCTCCACCTCGTCCATGATGTAGAACGGGCTCGGCCTGGCCTTGAAGATGGCGAGCAGGAAGGCGACGGCCGCCAGCGACCGCTCACCGCCGGAGAGCAGCGAGAGACGCTCTATCTTCTTCCCGGCGGGGCGAACGGAGACCTCGATGCCGGTGGTGAGCAGGTCGTCAGGATCGGTCAGCCTGATGCTGCCGCTTCCGCCGGGGAACAGCACGGGGAACACCTCGGAGAACGTGCGCCTGGTGTCTTCGAACGCCTCGGCGAAGATGCCCTGCATGCGCTCGTCGATCTCGGCGATGATCGTGAGCAGGTCCTTGCGCGTGTTCGTCAGATCGGTGAGCTGCTCGGTGAGGAACTTGTGGCGTTGCTCCAGCGCCGCGAACTCCTCGAGGGCGAGCGGGTTGACGCGTCCGAGACGGGCGAACTTGCGTTCGGCATCCTGCAGTCGTCTCTCCTGCTCCTCGCGCACGAACGGACGCCCTTCGCCGCCTTCCGTCTCCGAAGGAATGAGCGTCTCCGGCCCGTACTCCGCGATGAGCACCTCCTCGACGAGGCCCAGCTCGCTGCCCGCCCGCTCGAGCAGCGACGAGAGGTGCAGCTTCTTCTCGTAGATCTGCAGTTCGAGACCGTGCACGCTTTCGCTGACAGCCTGGAGCCGGTCGCGAAGGGATGCCTCGTCGCGGCGGAGGGCGAGCAACTCCTCGTTCTGCCCGGCCCGCGCCGCCTCGGCAGCGGCGAGCTCCGTTCTCGCCTGGCTCACTGACCGGTCGACCGAGTCGAGCACGGGAGGAAGCGCCGCGATGACGCGTTCCGCCGCCTGCACCTGATGGCGTCGCACCACCTCGCGTCGTGCCGCCTCTGCGGCGGCCGCACGCTCGGCCTCGAGGCGCTTGACCAGGGACGCGGCTCTCGTCTCCTCGGCACGCACGCGCTCGCGCGCCGTCTCACCGGCGAGCCGCGCCTGCACCTCGGCCTCGCGGCACGCCTCGAGCTCGGCCGCGATGGCGTCGCGCTCTCCCACATCGAGGATCGGGCGAGGCTTGGATGCATGCGCCTCGTGCGCACGAGAAGCGGCTTCGGCAGCGCGCTCGGCCTCGTCGACCTTGGCCTCCGACTCCGCGATGCCGCGCGCCATCCGCTCCGCTTCCGCGTTGGCGGCCTCCAGCTGCGCCGCCAGGCGGCTCGTCTTCTCGGTCTGCTCGGCGAGCTGGGCGTCGTAGGCCCGCAGCTGCGTGAGGGCGGCGGCAGACGACTGCTTCGCCGCTTGAAGCGCCTCGCGTTGGCCGTCGTGTTCGGACTTCGCCGTCGCGATCGCCCTGTCCAGCTCCTCCAGACGCGCCGCGGCGGTATCCCGTTCCGCCAGCAGTTCGATGCGGCCGGCGCCGGCACCGTAGCCGCCTCTGAGTGTGTAGGCGGAGAGCACTTCGCCGCCGCGAGTCACGAGCACGGTATCGGTGTCGGCCACCTGCGGCCACGCCTGGTGTGCGGCATCCAGATCGGGCACGACCACGACGTGCCGCAGCAGCGCGCGGATGCCTTCGCTCGCCACGACGAGCAGCTGGTCGGCCGTGCGAGCACTCTGCGCAAGCGTGAGGCCGGCCGGGAGCGCGTTCCCGTTCCGGTCACCGCTTCCGCCCTCGACGACGAGTTCGATCGAGCCGAGGTCTTCGGCGGACGCGAACCGGGCGGCCGACACGGCGGTGTCCCTGTCGCTCACGAGGACGGCGTCGGCCAGCGACCCGAGTGCGGCCGCGATGGCCGTCTCGTACCCGGGTTCGACTTTGATGGCATCCGCCACCCGGCCCTCCACGCCGGGGCGGCCCGCTGCGATGAGCGCAGCCGAGCCGTCCCTCGCCTCGAGCGCGCGGCCCAGCGCGTTCACCTGTCCGGACAGCGCATCCCGCTCGCGCTCCAGAGTGCGCAGCTCGTCTCGAAGCCTCTCGATCTCGGCCTCGGCGTCGAACACGGATGCCTGCGCCACCTCGTACGCCTCCGCGAGCTCGGACTGCGCATCGGGGCCGAGCGGTGAGTCCCCCTGGCTGTCGGCAAGCGCCTCTTCCGCCGCCGTCCGCCGCTGCTCGGCCGCCTCGAGCTGGTTCCGCTGACGCAGCACCTCGCCCCGGAGGGCGGCAAGGCGCTGAGCGGCGGCATCCGCTTGCCCGGCGAGCTTGGAGAGCTCGAGATCGTGCCGGGACACGAGTGCGCTCTGCGCCGCGATCTGCTCGTCGAGCGCGTCGAGCCGTGACCGTGCCGCCCGAGTGGCCGCCTGCGCCGCCGTCACGGCGGCATCGGCCTCGGCGACACCGTCGCGAAGCAGCGCCGCCTCCGCCCTGGACTCCTCGATCATCGCGGGCGTGACCGTGCGCGCGGATTCCGACAGGTCTCCCTGAGAGCCGAGCAGGGCCAGACGCTGATTGGCGAGCGTGAACAGGGAGCGAAGCCGCTCCTGCGCGGACTCGAGTGCGAAAGCCGTGCGTCGTGCCGCGTCGACGGCATCGCTCACCTGCTCCTGTTCGATGCGGGCGATCCGCAGCTGCTTCTGCTCGAGCTGCTCCTGCAGCACGATGCGCTCGCTGTGCCGCTGGGACTCGTCGCGAGAGTAGTCGTCGAGCGCGGTGCGCAGCGAGACGACCTCATCCGCCAGCAACCGCGCCCTGGCGTCGCGCACGATGGCCGCGATGGTCTGCGCTTCTCTCGCCACCTCGGCCTGAGCGCCGAGCGGCTTCAACTGCCTGCGGATCTCTCCGGCCAGATCGCTCAGCCGCGTGAGATTGGTCTGCATCGCCTCGAGCTTGCGCAGGGTCTTCTCCTTGCGCCTGCGATGCTTGAGGATGCCGGCTGCTTCCTCGATGAAGCCCCGCCGGTCGTCGGGGCTCGCGTGCAGCACGGCATCCAGCTGGCCCTGCCCGACGATGACGTGCATCTCGCGCCCGAGCCCCGAGTCGCTGAGCAGCTCCTGCACGTCGAGCAGCCTGCACTGCTTGCCGTTGATCGCGTACTCGCTGCCGCCGTTGCGGAACAGCGTGCGGCTGATCGTCACCTCGGAGTATTCGATCGGCAGCGCCCCGTCGGCGTTGTCGATCGTGAGCGTGACCTCGGCGCGTCCGAGCGGTCCTCGCGTGGATGTGCCGGCGAAGATGACGTCCTCCATCTTGCCGCCGCGGAGCGTCTTGACGCCCTGCTCCCCCATCACCCAGGCGAGGGCGTCGACCACGTTCGACTTGCCGGAGCCGTTGGGACCGACGATGCAGGTGACACCCGGCTCGAACGCGAAGGTCGTCGGCTGAGCGAAGGACTTGAAGCCCTTGAGCGTCAAGCTCTTCAGATGCAACCGGCGCCCCCTCTCCTGCCCGCCGCGGGCCGCGTGTCTAAGGTACCCGACCACGGGCGGGCTTCCCGGCAGGAGAAGAGGCCGGTCTGCCGATTGACGCAGCCGTGGGGCGGACCAGGTTCGCACGTGCCGACCTCATCGAGGTGAGGGTGCGCGCGACGCCGTTCCTCGCGAGGATGGGACCGAGGGTCTCGCTCGTTGCGGGCGAGGAGAGGGGGCGCGCACCGGTGCAGGTGAGGATCGAACGGGTGACGGTGCCCGAGAGCATGGATGCCGACACCGACGGCGCGTTCGCCGGATTCGTCGACGTGGGCAACGACTGCGCCCTGCACCTGTGGCACAACGACGACTTCGTGTACGACCCCGCCGATCAGCTCGCCTGGTATCGACCGAGCCCGTTCCGCGTTCGGATGCTGTATCTCGCGCGCCTCGACGACGTTCCGACGGGACGGCTCATCGTCACCGTGCCGCTCGAAGAGGACGCCACAACGGCCGAGGTAGAGGTGCATGTGATCCCGGCCGCCCGGCGGCACGGCATCGGCACGGCGCTCCTGCGCCAGGGCGAGGAGCTCGTGGCCGACGCCGGCCGCGTCGACATCTCGACGTTCACCGAGCATGTGATCGCCGACATCCCGCCGGGTGCACAGACGGTGGCGCCGGAGGCCGGCCCCACCGGCCTTCCCGCCGACGATGTGACACGCTTCGCGCTCGCCTCCGGCTATCGACTCGGACAGGTCGAGCTCGTGAGCCGTCTGAGCCTGCCGCTAACGGATGCCGTGCGCGAGCGGCTGCAGAGCGAAGCCGACTCCCGCTCAGGCGGCTACCGCATCGTGACGTGGTGGATGCGCTGCCCAGACGAACTCGTCGACGGATACGCCGCCGCGCGAGCTCGCATGGTCGAGGACGTTCCGCACGACGGCATCGTGCTCGACCCGGAGCACTGGGACGCGGAGCGCGTTCGCGAAGAGGAACAGCGCTGGATCGAGGCGGGCGAACCGGCGCTCGTGGCCGCCGCCGTGCACGAGGCGACAGGGGACGTCGTCGCCTACACGATCCTGCTCGTCGCCCAGGGCTCGAAGAAGGTCGAGCAGTGGGACACGCTCGTGGTGGGCGCTCATCGCGGTCATCGGCTCGGCCTCGCCGTCAAGCTGGCCAATCTGCGTGCGCTGACGTCCGTGGCTCCGGGCGTCGAGCGCATCCTCACGTGGAACGCCGCCGAGAACGGTCCGATGCTGGCGATCAACGACGCTCTCGGTTTCGTGCCTTCAGCACTCAACGGCAACTGGCAGAAGCACCGCGACTGAACACTCAGGCACCCGTGGTCGGAGTGGGAGCCGGTGCGCTTGTGGATGGGGCGCTCGTGTGCGGCGCAGTCGGCGCCGGTGCACTGGTTCCCGGCGCACTGGTTCCCGGCGCACCGGGTGTACCTGTTCCCGAGGGCGTCGAGCCCTTCGCATGCGCCTCGCACCTCGCGAGCCGGTCACCCACTTTGGCAGCGACGTCTTTCACTCGCTCGCCGTATCCACCTGACGCCGCCTTCGAGACGATCGCCTTGATGTCGGCGGTCCTCGCGTCGCCGTTCGCCGATCTGGCCTTCTTCACGTCGTCGCGGAGCGCTGACGGAAGCCTGTCCCATGCCGCTTTCACACCCGCGAGCGTCTTCTTGTTGTGTGCTGCGGACTCGACTGCGGCACCGTAGTCGCCGGAGTAAGCCTTCTTCAGCACACTCTGCAGCGCTGCGTGTCGTGCCGACGTCGAGGACTGATGGGCCGCGGAGGCGACGTCCTTGCGCAGTGCGTCGGGGAGTCGGTCGTAGTCGTGCTTCAGCACCAGCAGAACCCCGCCGCACGATCCGCTGCCGGATCCGGAGCTCGCCATCGCAGCCAAAGCGTCGGGTGCGACGACGCTGCGAACGGCGACCGTCGGTGCAGCGGTAGCCGGCAATGTCGCACACGCCACGCCACCCAGAACGAGAGCCGCTGCGGCCAGGCCCGTCGCGGCGAAGACGACCCGCCGCCCTCTCCTTCGCGGCGGGAGCCCCGTGCCCGCCTCTCGTTCCGGATGGCTCGATGTGTTCGCCGGGGACGCGACGTGGCCCAGCCCTGCGTTCTCGGTCTGTGGTTGCGATCTCGTCATGGCTGTTCCCTTCGATTCCTGCTCGGTTCGAAGACAGCATTCCAAGCGCGTGTGCGCGTCGAGTGGGGCGTGTGTTCGGGCAACGTAAGCGTTCTCTGTGAGGCCCATCGGGTTCGTCCAACGCCATCCCCGAGCGGCTTGAATGGGGTGCATGGATGCCGCTTCCGGACTGGTCCTCGTCGTGGAGGACGAGCGCGCCATCGCCGACCTCGAGCGGCTGTACCTCTCACGAGCGGGGTTCGGCGTCGAAGTGGTCGCCGGCGGAGACGCCGCCATGGCCGTCATCCGCGCCCGTCGCCCCGTCGCGGTCGTGCTGGACGTGGGCATCCCCGGCGTTGACGGGATCGAACTGTGCCGGCGGCTTCGGGCGGAGGACGACTGGACGCCCGTCATCTTCGTCACGGCTCGAGACGACGAGATCGAACGCCTCGTGGCACTCGAGCTCGGTGGTGACGACTATCTGACCAAGCCGTTCTCGCCGCGCGAGCTCGTGACCAGGCTCAAGGTGGTGCTCAGGCGCGCGCACGGAGTCCCGACTCGGCACGAAGTCCGCCTCGGGACCCTCGTGCTGGATCAGGACACGAGGATGGCAGCACTCGACGGTCGGGAGCTGGCGCTCACGGCCACCGAGTTCGACCTGCTTCTGCACCTGATCCGTTCCCCGGGCAGGGTGTTCACGCGCGAGCAGCTGTTGTCCTCGGTCTGGGGTCATGCCGACTACGCCTCGGGGAGGACGGTCGACGTGCACATCGCTCAACTGCGGTCGAAGCTCGGCCCGCTGTCCGGCATCCGCACCGTCCGCGGCGTCGGCTACGCGATCGACCCGCCTTCTCCGCAACGGTCCGACGCGGAGACGCGAGCGGGCGCATCCCGGTAGGTCGACGGCATGCGCCTCCTCCCCCGCACACTCGCGGGTCGCATCGTGTTCACCACCGTGGCCGTCGCGCTGGTGGCAGCCGTCGTGGCCGGTGCCGTCTCGCTCGGGCTCGTGCGCGCGGCCTCACTCAGCGACGCCCGAACGGAGGCGTCCACCCTTGCCGAGGAGCTCGCCGCGCTTCCGGAGGCGCAGCTCGAGCAGCGTGTCGAGGGCCAGTCGGCCGGTGGAAACTCGCCGAAGATCGCGCTCATCGCCAGTGACGGATCCGTGACGGGGACGATCGGCGTCGTGCTTCGCCCCAGGGTGCGGCAGCGACTGGCACAGAACTCGCCGTTGTCGACCACGGTCGTGCTGGACGGCAGGAGATTCATCGTCGAGGCGCGCCCGACAGTGAGCGGGGGAACGGTCGTCGTCGCCAGAACGCAGACCTCGGTCGACTCCGCAGCGTCGAGGGTGACGGGGCAGCTGCTCATCGCGCTGGCCATCGGGCTTGCTGTGGCGATCGTCGCGGGCATCCTGCTGGCCGGAGCCGTGTCACGCCCGCTGTCCAGGACAGCCGCCGCTGCACGACGGTTGGCCAGGGGCGACCGCAACGTGGAACTGCCGAGGACGGGAACTGCCGAGGTGTCCGATGTCGTCGGCGCTCTCGACGAGCTCGACGAGGCGCTGAGCGTGAGCGAGGCGCGGCAGCGGGAGTTCCTGCTCTCCATCTCGCACGACCTGCGCACCCCGCTCACCGCTCTGCGCGGGTACGCGGAAGCTCTCGCCGACGGCGTCGTCGATGCACAGAACTCGCGCGAGGTGGGTGCCACGATGCTCACCGAGACGCGTCGCCTTGACCGGTTCGTCGCCGACCTTCTTGAGCTGGCTCGCCTGGAGGCTCACGATTTCACGGCCGAACTCGGTCCCGTCGACATCGCCATCGTTCTCCGCGAGGCCGTCGCAGCGTGGAGTGCCGTTGCCGCGGCCGGCGGGGTGGAACTCAGGTGCGACGCGGCCCCCGAGATCGTCGCGAACACGGATGCGCACCGGCTGCGTCAGATCATCGACGGTCTGCTGGAGAACGCGCTGCGAGTGACTCCGGCCGATGGTGTCGTGGAGATCGGGGCGCACGTGCAGGGAGCGGTCGACGCCGACCGGTGGCGGCCGGCAGGCGGCTCGAACCGCATTGCCATCACCGTCAGCGACACGGGCGCCGGCCTGACGCCGGAGGACCGGCAGGATGCCTTCGTCCGCGGTGCGCTCCACGACAGATATCGCCAGACGCGTGCGGTCGGCACCGGACTCGGACTGTCCATCGCCCAACGTCTGATCACACGTCTCGGCGGCACGCTCCAGGCGCTCGACACCGCGAACACGCCATGGGGAGCGTCGTTCCAGGTAGAACTGCCGTGCTGGACCTCGCCGTCGGCTTCTTCGACCACGCCGTAGGTTGGTCCCATGCGCGGTGGGACCATGCGGGCGGCCGTCATCCACTCGACCGGGCCGGCCGACGGCATCCGGGTGGAAGACCTGCCGATTCCGGAGACGAGGCCAGGCGAGGTGCTCGTGCGGGTGACCGCCACGACCGTGAACCATGTCGACACGTTCGTGCGCAGCGGCGCCTACCGCACCCCGCTGCCTTTCCCGTTCGTCGTCGGACGAGACCTCGTCGGCAGCGTGGAGCACACGGCATCCGACGTCACCGACCTGCTCCCGGGAGACGCGGTGTGGTGCAACAGCCTCGGCCACGGCGGCCGTCAGGGGGCTGCAGCGCAGTTCGCCGCCGTGCCGAGAGAGCGGCTGTACCGCATCCCCGACGGCGTCGACCCGATCGACCTGGTCGCACTCGCGCACCCGGCGGCGACGGCCTGGCTCGGCCTCGTCGAGCACGGCCGGCTCCGGCCGGGCGGCACCGCCTTCGTCGGCGGCGGTGGCGGCAACGTGGGCTCGTGCGCCGTCGCGTTCGCCTTGTCCATGGGTGCCGGTGTCGTCACCACGGCAGGCGCCCGCGGACTCGAGCGGTTGGCGGCGATGGGTGCCGTCGCCTACGACTACCACGATCCCGACGTGGTGGCCCGTCTGGAGCACGCGCTCACGCGAGTGGCTTCAGGCGACGACGCGCCGGCTGCGACGGGAGCTGATGTCTGGCTCGACACGTCAGGCTCGCTCGACCTGTCCCAGGCCGTCGGCCTGCTCGCCGACCGTGGACGCATCGTGCTGATCGCCGGCATGCGCCGGCACGACGGGTTCGGGTTCGGCGACCTGTACACGCACGACCGCTCGATCGTCGGTTTCGCGATCAGCAACGCCACCGTCGCGGAGCTAGGCAGGGCCGCGGACGCCATCGGCGCCGCCATGGCATCGGGTTCCTTGCCCGTACCCGCCATCGAGCGGCGCCGCCTTGAGGACACGGCAGCAGCGCACGCGGACGTGGAAGCGGGCCTGGTTCGGGGGCGCCGCATCGTGTTGCTGCCCTAGGCGACGGAGCGCCGGGGAGCCCGGATCCGCTGACAGCGCGGGCAGTAGTGCGACGACCGATTCATGAACGAGGCCCGAACCATGGGCGTGCCGCACCGCGGGCATGGCAGGCCGTCTCGGCCGTACGCGTTGAGGCTGTGGGCGAAGTAGCCGGATGCCCCGTTCACGTTCACGTACTGGGCATCGAAGCTCGTGCCGCCCTCGGCCAGAGCCTTCGCGAGCACGGCCCGCACCTCGGCGAGGAGCTCCCGCGCCTTGCGTCTCGACAGGGTCGCCGTCGGCTGGTCGAAGTGCACCCTGGCCGCCCAGAGCGCCTCATCCGCATAGATGTTGCCGACGCCGCTGATCAGCGTCTGGTCGAGCAGCGCTCGTTTGACCGTCGTGCGCCGTGACGCCAGAGCGCGCAGGAATCGCTCGTCGTTGAAGGCGGGATCCAGCGGGTCCCTCGCGATGTGTGCCACCTGACTCGGCACCATCGTCTGGTCGACGCCGAACCCGCCCGGCGCGCCGTCCGGAGTCCCCAGCATCCTGTCGAGGGCGAGTGAGCCGAAGGTGCGCTGATCGACGAAGTGCACGGCCAGCTCGCCTTGCTCGGGATGATCGACCACGAGTCGCACGCGGCCGTGCCGCTCCAGCGGCGCGCCCGCCTCGCGCAGCAGCACCTGGCCGCTCATGCCGAGGTGCAGAAGCAGTGCGTCGGCGTCGATGGCGGAGCCCGCGGCCGGACTCGTGCCGGGACGCGGGCCGAGCGGCAGCCAGAGGAACTTGCCTCTGCGGGCGGCGCCGAGCATCCGACGGCCGGTCAGGAGCGCGGACAGGTCTCCGCGGGAACGGTCGTGCCTGGTGATGGCTCGCTCGTCGATGACCTCGACGGATGCGACGGTTGCTCCGGTGACGGCGGGCTCGAGACCGGCCCGCACCACCTCAACCTCGGGAAGCTCTGGCATGGCCGTCGCGCGCGCTGGCCAGGGTCCACGCCTGAAGGGCGGCGGCCATCTCGGCGTTCTTCTTGCTCGTGCCCTCGCCTGTCGCTGTGACGACGCCGTCGACCGTGACCGTCGCGTGGAACGTCTTGTTGTGGTCGGGGCCGGTGTCGGTCACCACGTACTGCGGCGGCGGAGCGGCGTGGCGCGCCGCCAGCTCCTGCAGGCTGGTCTTCGGATCCATCGCCGCACCGAACCGGTCGGGGTTCTCCAGCAACGGCTCGATGAGGCGGAGCGCGAGGTCGGTCGCGACGTCGCCTCCGGCGTCGAGGTACACGGCGCCGATGATGGCCTCGACGGTGTCGGCCAGAATGGACGACTTGTCCGCTCCGCCGCTCGAGCCCTCACCGCGGCCGAGCAGGATGAACTCCCCCAGCCCGATCCCCCTCGCCACCTCGGCGAGGGCCACGCTACTCACCAGCGACGCCCGGCGCTTCGCGAGTCCGCCCTCGTCGAGGCGTGGGTTCTCGCGGAACAGCTTCACCGTGACGGCCTGCCCGAGGATCGAGTCCCCGAGGAACTCGAGGCGCTCGTTGTTCGGGATGCCGCCGTGTTCGTACGCGTACGAGCGGTGCGTCAGCGCAAGCGTCAACAGCTCGGGGTCGATCCGCACGCCCAGCCGGGCCTGCAGCTCGCTCACATCGGCGGATTCGCCGGGCATGCGACTCAGGCGCGCATCCGTGACGGTGCGCGCCTGAGATTCCGCACGTTCTCTCACGTGCGATCCGCGACTAGACGTCGGCGACCTTGCGGCCCTTGTACTCCAGGAAGAGCGGGGTACCGGCCGAGTCCTCGACCACCTTCGCGTGATGCGGAAGGCTGTACGTCACCTTGCCGTTCTCGACGGTCTTGACGAGGTTCGGAACCTCCGCCTTCCACTGCGAACGGCGCGCGTGGGTGTTGCTGCGCGACTTCTTCCGCTTGGGAACAGCCATGTCTCTACTCTTCTCTGTCTGGGGAGCCGGCTCGTTCGGACGAACTGCCCCGGCCGGCGGCGTCATCGGAAGCGGGGAACTCAGCGAGCGCAGCCCATCGAGGATCGATGTTCTGCGGGGTTTCGCGATCCGGCAGATCGGCCAACCGCTCGCCGGTCTCGGGGTCGAGACCAGGGCAGTCCGGTCGGCACACCGGCTGGAACGGCAGTGACAGCACCACCGCATCCCTGACCAGAGGTTCAAGATCCACGTGGTCGTCGTGAACCTCGAAGTCGAAAGCTTCCCCAGAAGAATACGCGAAAAGCTCCTGGAAGTCGACTTGGACGGGCTC
>Ga0164242_10003898_pt1 | contig 16877 bp, 12 predicted proteins | sample OricomgcompostMG_FD_108783 | JGI IMG/M metagenome (GOLD analysis project Ga0164242, IMG submission 108783) | Miracle-Growth compost microbial communities from Emeryville, California, USA - Original compost - Miracle growth compost (MG) ...
GGCGGCCCGCAGGCGCCTCCCCCTTCCTCGAGCGAGCTCAGCACGTGGACCGCCGCGCTGCGCGCCAAGGATCCGAACTTCACGCTGGACGCGCTCTTCCAGAAGGCCTCCGACATCTTCGTGCGCAGCCAGAAGGCCTGGTCCTCGCGGCAGCTGGAGCCGGTCCGGCCGTTCATGTCGGACGCGACCTACCAGCGCTTCCTGACCCAGCTCGAGCTGATGCACGCGCAGAACCGCCGCAACGTCACCGCCGATCAGGAGGTGCTCGGCGTCGAGCTCGTCGGCATCGAGCAGAACCCCTTCTTCGACACCGTGCACCTGGCCATCCAGGCCAGCATGCGCGACACCGACGTGGCCTGGGACGCGCCGGAGGATCAGGCGCAACAGGCGGCCAATGGCGCGGAGGCGGACTCCTTCGTGGAGGTCTGGTCCTTCGTCCGCAAGCCCGGCACCCAGACCGACCCCGGCAAGGATCTCCTCCAGGGCAAGTGCCCCAACTGTGGCGCGCCCTTCGCCGGCGGCGCCGCCAACACCTGCCAGTACTGCGGCGCGATCGTGAACTCCGGCAACTACGACTGGACGCTGGCGGAGATCACCCAGGAGTCCGAGGCCGCTGAGTCCACCGGCCTCCCCGAGGGCTTCGAGGACGTCCGCCACGGCGACCCCGCGTTCAGCCTGGAGATCCTCGAGGACCGCACGTCCCTCATCTTCTGGAAGTGGATCGAGGCCCGCACCACCGGCAAGGCGGCGCTGTTGGCCAAGCTCGCCCCGCCGGCCTTCGTGGAGAACCTCAGCCAGGAGCTCCGGTCGGGCAAGACGGTGTTCCGCGACTGCGCGGTGGGCGCGGTGATCACCAACGAGCTGCGCCAGCAGGACGGCGCGACCCAGGCGCAGGTGGAGGTCCGCTGGAGCGCCAACACCGACGGCGAGGTCCGCTCCCGGACGTCGCTCTTCGTCCTCACCCGCGGCAGCGACGCCAAGACCAACGCCGGGAACGGCATGTCCACCGCGCGCTGCCCCAACTGCAACGCGCCTCTGACCGCGTCGCTCTCCAGCCACTGCGACTTCTGCGGCGCGCCGCTGGGGAGCAACCCGAGCGACTGGCTGCTCATCTCGGTCCGGACCGAGGAGACCTGAGCGCGCCATGCCGCCCGCCCCCAGCGACGCGTTCCTGCGTGAGGCCCGCGCGGCGCTCTCCGAAGACGGCCTCACCACCGATCCCGCGGAGCTCGCCGAGTACGGGCACGACTGGACCAAGGTCTTCCCGCCGGCCCCCTCGGCCGTCGCGTTTCCGCGCACCACCGCGGAGGTCGCGGCGCTGGTCGGGCTCTGTCAGCGGCACCAGGTGGCGGTGGTCCCCTCGGGCGGACGCACAGGCCTCGCTGGCGGGGCGATGGCCACCCAGGGCGAGCTGGTCCTCTCCCTCCAACGGATGAACCGGATGGGAGAGATTGATCTGCTCGGGAGCACGGTGGAGGTGGAGGCGGGCGCGATCACCGAAGCGGTGCACCAGCACTGCCAGCCGCACGGGCTCACCTGGCCGGTGGACTTCGCCTCCAAGGGCAGCTCCACCGTAGGCGGGAACATCGCCACCAACGCAGGCGGGGTGAAGGTCATCCGCTACGGGCTCACCCGCCAGTGGGTGCTCGGGTTGGAGGTGGTGACCGCCTCAGGCCAGGTCCTTCAGCTCAACGGCGCCCTGGAGAAGAACAACACCGGGCTCGATCTGCGCCAGCTCTTCATCGGCAGTGAGGGGACGCTTGGGATCATCACCAAGGCATTGCTCAAGCTGACCCCCCTGCCGGGGCGGCAGGACGTGATGCTCCTGGCGGTGCCGGACATCGCGGCCGTGCTCAGGCTCTTCCGCGATTGGCGGCGCGCCCCGTTCCTGCTCGCGGCCTACGAGTTCTTCACCGACAAGTGTCTGGCCCGGCTGATGCGCCACCGGAAGCTCCGCGCGCCCTTCGACACCCCGAGCCCCTGTTACGTGCTGGTGGAGACGGAAGGCGCGGACCCGGAGCGGCTGGAGACCTACCTGGGCACGCTGTTCGAGCGCGGGCTGGTGACGGACGGGACGATGGCGCAGAGCCCGAGCCAGGCCAAGGACCTGTGGGAGTACCGGGAGGGGATCAGCGAGAGCCTCTCCGGCACCGGGCTCCCGCACAAGAACGACGTCGCGCTCCCGGTGGGCAACCTGGAGGCGTTCTGCGCCGAGCTGGACCGGGTGTTCACCACGCGCTACCCCACCTTCGAGGTCGCGCTCTTCGGCCACATCGGCGATGGGAACCTGCACATCAACGTGATGAAGCCGGACGGGATGGAGAAGGGGGAGTTCTTCCGCCACACCCACGAGGCCGACCACGCGATGTTCGACCTGGTGCGCCGCCACGGCGGGAGCATCTCGGCCGAGCACGGGATCGGGCTCTTGAAGAAGGACTTCCTGCGCTACTCGCGCTCGCCCGAGGAGCTTGCGATGCAACGCGCGGTGAAGCACGCGCTCGACCCGGCGAACCTGCTCAACCCGGGGAAGATCTTCGACCCGTCCCCGTGACGTCTGAGACCTGGGCGGGAGTGGGCCGTTGGGCCGCGACGCTGGGTGCTCGCCGCGGCCCAAAGCCGCTCTTTTCCGTCCAGCGGTCTTAGAACGCCTCGTAGCCGATGGCGCCGGTGACCAGGATGCCGGTGGCGCCGTCCACGAAGACGCTCCGGAAGTCCACGCCGATCATCAGACCCTTGCGGCGGACGCCGTCGTCACCGCGGCCCATCAGGGGGTAGAAGCCGCCGCGGGCCTGGATGGCGAACCCGGACGGGTTGTTGAGGACGCCGTAGCCAATGCCGGCGCCCGCAAAGAAGCGGTCGTTGAACGTGGCCTCGCCCATCACCGTCCCGATGAAGGTGCCGGTTCCGCCGGAGACAATCCCGCCGTTGCCCAGGGAGCCAAACGAGAGATGGGGCTCCGCGTAGATGGCGAGGAGGTCATTGAGCTGCCACCCCAACCGGAGGTCGATGCCGAACATGGGGCCGGAGACGCTCGCGCCGCCGCCACTGACGCTCTCCAGGCCCCCGAGGCCGTTGATCCCGAAGCGGAACCGGCCGGAGTCCGACGTGGCCGGAGCGGCGTCAGAGGTGTCGGACACCTCCTGTGCGCCTGCGACGGAGGCGGCGAGAAGCATGGACACGACCAGAGCTGCCTTGATGCGCATAAACGACCTTTCTTGAGGAAGAAGACCTGCAAGGGACTTCACAAGCGTCAGACTGCTTGCTCGGTGGGTCTATTTATTTCGCACTTTCTTACAGTTTCTTCGCATGTCCCGTTTGGGACGCCCCCCGTGGCTTGACAGGCGCGCGTTCAGAGGTGCAGGGGCGGCTCTTCAGAAGACGATCCGGGTCTGGATGTCGGTCTTGAGGTCGGCGATGGCGCGGCAGACCGTCTCCGAGACGTCCTGATCCAGGTCCATCACCAGATAGCCAATCGCGGAATCGGTGGAGAGCACCTGCGCGTGGATGTTCGCGTTGAGGTCCGAGACGATCTTGTTGATGTCGCGGAGCACGCCGGGGACGTTGCGGTGGACGTTGAGGATCCGGTGGGTGTTGGCCGTGGGCGGGAGCTCCACGTTGGGGAAGTTCACAGAGCCTGTGGTCACGCCCATCCGGAGGAACTTGATCAAGGAGGTGGAGACCTCGGAGCCGATGGCCACCTGGGCCTCCTCGGTGGACCCGCCGATGTGGGGGGTCAAGACGACGTTCGGGAGCCCCTGCAGCTCGGTGAGGAAGCCGTCCGAGTTCGACTCCGGCTCCTCCGGGAACACGTCGATCGCCGCGCCCGCCAGCCGGCCCTCCTTGAGCGCCGCCGCCAGCGCGCCAATCTCCACCACCGTGCCGCGGCTGGCGTTGAGCAGGCACGCCCCCGGCTTGATCGCGGCGAGGGTCTCCGCGTCGAACAGCCGGTGGGTCTGCGGGGTGGCCGGCACGTGCAGCGTCACGAAGTCCGACTCGGCCAACAGCTCCTTCAGCTCGTGCACCGGGCGGTTGTTGCCCAGGGGCAGCTTGGTCTGGACGTCGTAGAAGATCACCCGCATCCCCATCGACTCGGCCATCACGCCCAGCTGCGAGCCGATGTGGCCGTAGCCGACGATCCCCAGCGTCTTGCCGCGGATCTCATGGCTCCCGGTGGCGATCTTCTTCCAGGTGCCCTGGTGCATCTCGCGCACGCGGTCGGTGAGCTGGCGGGTGAGGACCACGATCTCCGCGATGATCAGCTCCGCCACGCTGCGGGTGTTGGAGAAGGGCGCGTTGAACACCGGCACCCCGGCTGCGTTCGCCGCTACTCCGTCCACCTGGTTGGTGCCGATGCAGAAGCACCCCACCGCCAGCAGATCCGAACCCGCTTCCAGGATCTCCTGGGTGACGTGGGTCTTGCTCCGGATCCCCAGCAGGTGGACGCCCTGGAGCGCGGCCTTCAGCTCGTCGCCCTTGAGCGCGTGCTTGAGGAGCTGCACCTGGCAGCCGTTGGCCTCCAGGGCCTCCTTGGCCGCGGGGTGGATGTTCTCCAGGAGCAGGACCCGGATGGGGCCCTTCTCAGACGTGTACACGGGGGAGCCGTTGCTCATGGGCACACCGCTAGGCGCTTTCACCGCCCCGGGTCAAGGAACATGCGCCCGCCAGAGGGTCGTTCGCTTGCGCTGGGGAGTGGAACGTGGGACTTGCGCGCCCAGGAGATCACCGTGGAAACGAAAGTGCATACCGGCGGATTCGACCAGCTTGGGCTTCTCCCCGAGCTCCTTCAGAGCCTCACGCTCCTGGGATACGAAGAGCCGACGCCGATCCAGAAGGCCGCCATCCCCCCACTCCTGGAGGGCCGGGACGTGATCGGCCAGGCCGCCACCGGCACCGGGAAGACCGCCGCGTTCGCCCTGCCGCTCCTTCAGCGGCTGAAGCCCGGCGGGTGTGGGCCGTTTGAGACCTCGGCGCTGGTGCTGGTGCCCACCCGGGAGCTGGCGATGCAGGTGGCGGAGGCGGTGCACCGCTACGGCAAGGCGCTGGGGGCCAGCGTGCTCCCCATCTACGGCGGCCAGGAGATTGGCCAGCAGCTCCGCCGGCTCAAGCGCGGGATCGACGTGGTGGTGGCCACGCCCGGGCGCGCGCTCGACCACCTGCGGCGCAAGAGCCTCAAGCTGGAGAAGGTCTCGATGGTGGTGCTGGACGAGGCCGACGAGATGCTGGACATGGGGTTCGAAGAGGACCTGGAGGCGATCCTCAGCGAGCTGCCGGAGCAGCGTCAGACGGCGCTCTTCTCCGCCACCCTGGCGCCGCGGATCGCCGCCATCGCCGAGCGCCACCTGCGCGACCCGGTGCGGCTGCGGATCGCCAAGGAGAAGGCGGCGGCCGGCGCGGTGCCCAAGGTGCGGCAGGTGGCCTACGTCGTCCCGGGCGCCTTCAAGGAGGCCACGCTGGGCCGGGTCTTGGACCTGGAGGCCCCCACCAGCGCGATCGTGTTCTGCCGCACGCGCAACGAGGTGGACACCCTGACCGACCGGCTCTCCGCGCACGGCTTCCGGGCCCAGGCGCTGCACGGAGGGATGGATCAGCCGCAGCGGGACCGGGTGATGAAGCTGTTCAAGACCCACGGCGCGGACCTCCTGGTCGCGACCGACGTGGCGGCCCGCGGGCTGGACATCGAGCATGTGTCGCACGTGGTGAACTTCGATCTGCCGACCTCGCCGGAGGTCTACGTGCACCGGATTGGGCGCACCGGGCGCGCTGGCCGAGAGGGGGTGGCGATCACCCTGGCCGAACCGAAGGAGGTCCGGCTCTTGCGCGCGGTGGAGAAGCTGACCGGGCAGAAGATCCAGCTCGCCACCGTGCCCACGGTGATGGACGTGCGCGCCCGCAGGCTGGAGCTGACGCGCGGGACCATCCGCGAGGCGCTGCTCGAAGGCGGGCTGGACAGCTACCGGAGCGTGGTGGAGGCGCTGGGCGCCGAGTTCGATCTCCCGGAGATCGCCGCCGCGGTGGTGAAGCTCTTCCACGAAGGGACGTTCGATCCTTCGCTGGACAACGAGGAGATTCCCACCGTCGCCCCGCGCACGGAGCGGCCCGAGCGGACGGAGCGGCCGGTGCGAAACGAGCGGCCGACCCGCAGCGACCGCCCCGCGCTCCAGGCCCGGGGCGGACACGCAGACGCCCCTGCGCGCACCGGGAAGCCGGCGGGCAGGGCGCCGCGCGGCGGCTGGGACGTGGTGCGGCTGTTCATCGGGCTCGGGCGGCGGGCGGGCATCCGGCCGGCGGACCTGGTGGGCGCGATCGTGAACGAAGCCGGCGTCCAGCCGAAGAGCGTGGGAGCGATCGAGATCGCCGACTCGCACTCGCTGGTGGAGGTGCCCGAGGCGGACGCGGAGCGGGTGCTGCAGGCCCTGCGCGACACGAAGATCCGCGGCCGGAAGGTGGTCGTCCGCAGGGATCGGGCCTAGATCCCACGGGTGTCCAAGGCCTTCACCAAAGACGACGCTGCTCCAGAGACCATCCGGCGCCAGCCGAGCACCGAGCCCCGCTACATCACGCCTGAAGGGCACGCCGCGCTGAAGGCGGAGCAGGAGCGCTTGCTCGAGGAGCGCGCGGAGCGGACCGGCGCCGCCGCGAGCGTCGATTCGCAAGCGCGGCTCCCGGCTCTGGACGCCCGGCTCGCCTTTCTCCAGGCGACCCTGGAGGCGGTCCGGGTGGTGACCCCGGATCCAGGACGGCAGGGCCGGGCGTTCCTGGGCGCCTGGGTGACGCTCGAAGACGAAGAGGGCGAGTGGAGCCGCTACCGCCTGGTGGGGCCGGACGAAGCGGACACCAAGGGCGGACGGGTGAGCGTGGAGTCGCCCCTGGGCCGGGCGCTCCTCGGCCGCGCGGTCGACGACGAGGTCCTGGTCCAGAGGCCCCGCGGGGAGACGCGCTATTCGGTGATGCGCGTGGAGTACGGGCTCGAGGAAGGCACCCCCACCGGACGTCAGCTCAGCGAGTAGCGCGAGAGCCGCATCACCAAGGACTGCACGCCCTCCGCGAACGTGGGGTGGACGAACTCCGCATCCACGATGGCGCGTGCGGTGGCCTTGGCCTCCATCAGGCTGACGAAGAGGTGGATGAGCTCTCCGGCCTGGTCGCCGACGATCCGCGCCCCCAAAATCCGCTCGGTCCCCGGGTCGATCAACACCTGCATCCAGCCGGCGGTCTCATCCGTCTCGATGGCCCGGGCGATGTTCCCGAACGGCATCGTGGCCACCTCGTAGGGGACGCCGCGGCGCTGGGCCTCGCGTTCGTCCAGGCCAACGCCTGCGATCTGCGGGTCGGTGAAGACGGTATAGGGGATGATCCGCTCGGAGCGCGTCTTGCCCTTCCGCCCGCTCAGCACGTTGAAGAGCAAGCGGTGATCGTCCCAGGAGGTGTGGGTGAACTGCGGCTGGGGCGTGGCATCTCCCAGGGCGAACACGCCGGGGACGTTGGTGCGGTACTGATCGTCGACCAGAACGAAGCCCTTCTCGTCCAAACGAAGGCCCGCGGCGTCGCAGCCCAGGTCGTCGGTGTTTGGCCTGCGCCCCGCCGCCACCAGCAGGTGGGATCCGGTGAGCGTGCGCCCGTCCTCCAGCACCAGCGCGGCGCCTTCGGGCGTCCGCCGGACCTCATTCACCTTCGCGCCCAACCGGAGCTGGATCCCCTCCGCCCCGAAGACCTCCTCCAGCGCGCTGGAGACCTCGGGGGCTTCGCGCCCCAGCAGGCGGGGGCCGTGATCCACCAGGGTCACCTCCGCGCCAAAGCGGCGGAACATCTGCCCCAACTCGCAGCCGATGTAGCCGCCGCCGAGCACGAGCAGGTGCTTGGGCAGCGCCTTCAGCGCCAGCGCGCTCCCGTTGTCGAGCGCGTCCACCGTCTCGATCCCGGGGAGCTTCGGCTTCACCGGCCGCGCGCCGACGTTGACCACCACGGTCTGCGCGCCGTACCGCTGGCCTCCGATGTCGAGCTCGCGCGGCCCGACGAACCGCGCGTGGCCGTGCAGGAAGCGGAGCTTGTCGCCGTGGGCCTCCAGGCGCTTCACCACGCCCTCCTGCCAGCGCTTCACGATCTCGTCCTTGCGCGCGAAGGTCTGCGCGAAGTCTACCGACACGTCGCCCACGTGGACGCCGAGCCGCGCCGCGGTCCGGGCGACGTGCGCCGCCCGGGCGGTGGCGATCAAGGTCTTGGTCGGCGTGCAGCCGGTGTTGACGCAGGTGCCACCCGGGGCGCCGCGCTCCGCGATGAGCACCCGCTTGCCCTCCTCCGCGAGCCGGGTCGCGAGCGGCACGCCCGCCTGTCCGGTGCCGATGATCAGGACGTCGAAGGTTTCCATGTGGCCTCGAAGCAAGAGCCCGGGTCCGCCCGTCGGACTGGCTAAGAGCAGCGTTCTACCTTGCTCGCCGCGGCGCCGTTGGGGCCGACGAGCGCTGTGTTCACGCCCCGCCGTTGTCCGCACCGCGGGGGATGCCGACCTTCGTTCTGATTTCCCCCTTTTGAAGCTCAGGAGCCCCTCAGATGATCACCCTGGAAGACGCGCGTCGCGTGATCGCCGCGGCGGAGAAGAAGGCGCAAGCGATCGGACAACCCATGAACATCGCCATCGCGGACGAGGGCGGGAATTTGATCTCGCACGTCCGGATGGATGGCGCCTGGCTGGGCAGCATCGACATCTCGATCAACAAGGCCTTCACCGCGCGGGCGTTCGATCTCTCGACCAAGGAGCTCGCCACCCAGTCCCAATCCGGCGGCCAGTTCTTCGGGATCCACGCGTCCAATCACGGGCGGATCATGATCTTCGCCGGGGGCATCCCGCTCAAACGCAATGGCAAGGTCGTCGGCGCCATTGGCGTCAGCGGCGGAAGCGGCGAGCAGGATCACAGCGTGGCGCAGGCCGGCGCGGAGGTCTTCTGATGGCCGCCACCAATCGAGGCGTCGTCTACCTGGGCCCCGGGAAGGTGGAGGTCCAGAACATCGAGTTTCCCCGCTTCGTGAATCCGCAGGGCAAGCAGATTGACCACGGCGTGATCCTGAAGGTCCTGGTCACCAACATCTGCGGCTCCGACCAGCACATGGTGCGCGGCCGGACCACCGCGCAGAAGGGGCTGGTGCTCGGGCATGAGATCACCGGCGAGGTGATCGACAAGGGCCGCGACGTGGAGTTCCTCTCCAAGGGCGACCTGGTCTCGGTCCCGTTCAACGTGGCCTGTGGGCGGTGCCGGACCTGCCGCGAGGGACACACCGGCGTGTGCCTGAACGTGAACCCCTCTCGAGCGGGCGGCGCGTACGGCTACGTGGACATGGGCGGCTGGGTGGGCGGGCAGGCGGACTACGTGATGGTCCCGTATGCCGACTTCAACTGCCTCAAGTTCCCGGACAAGGATCGCGCGCTGGCCAAGCTGAAGGATCTGACCATGCTCTCGGACATCCTCCCCACCGGGTTCCACGGGGCAGTGATGGCCGGGGCGAGCGTGGGCGCGACGGTCTACGTGGCGGGCGCGGGACCGGTGGGATTGGCGGCCGCGGCGTCCGCCCGGTTGCTCGGCGCGGCGGCGGTGCTGGTCGGAGACCTGAACGACGAGCGGCTGCGCCACGTGAAGGAGGTCGGCTTCGAGCCGGTGGACCTCAAGAAGGGCGATTCGCTGGCGGGGCTGATCGAGAAGGTGCTCGGGGTGCCGGAGGTGGACGCCGCGGTGGACGCCGTGGGCTTCGAGGCCAAGGGAATGGGGCACCACCACGGGGAGGAGCAGCCGGCCACGGTGCTCAACTCGCTGATGACGGTCACCCGGCCCGCGGGGAAGATTGGCATCCCGGGGCTGTACGTGACGGAGGATCCCGGCGCCAAGGAGAGCGGCGCGAAGAAGGGGAGCCTGAGCATGGGCTTTGGAGAAGGCTGGTCCAAGTCCCACAGCTTCTTCACCGGCCAGACGCCGGTGCTTCGCTACAACCGCGCGCTGATGCAGGCGATCCTCTACGACCGGCTGCCGATCGCCAAGGTGGTGAACGCGACCGTCATCCCGCTGGAGGACGCGCCGCAGGGGTACAAGGACTTCGACGCCGGCGCGGCGAAGAAGTTCGTGCTGGATCCGCACGGGACGCTGAAGAAGTAGCGGGTGCTCGACCTGTGGGAGGGGCCTTCCGGCCGCGACGGGGCTGAGATCAGTCGCGGTCGGAAGACCGCTCCCAAAGGTCAAGGGTCACAGGCCAAGAATCCAAGACCAAGGGTTACAGGCAAGGAGCCCAAGTCCGAGGTCACACAGAGCCCAAGACTGAGGGGGAAAAGCACAGGCCCAGAGTTCTGGACCTGGGCCTTGGCCGCCTACTTCAGCTCCACGTCGTAGACGAAGGTGGCCTTGGGCGCGCGGAGCATCCGCTCGGTGATCGTCTGGCGCAGCGTCGCCGCGGCGCCGGAGACGTCCACGTCCTGCTTCACCCAAGCCTCCGCTTGCGGCCGCGCCGCGCGCGCTTTGATCCCGCCGATCTTGTGGAGCATCGCCCGGTCCGTCGCCGCGAACGCCTTGAAGTCGATCGCAAAGCAACCCACGTCCTTCCCGTTCGCCGCCGTCGCGCTCGCGTCCCAGCGGACGGCGTCCCCGCGCATCAGGAACCCCAGCTGCATCGCCGCCAGCTGGGAGTAGGTCAGCGGGTGGTGCTCCGCGTCGTACATCCCACGCGAGATGTGCCCGAACGCCCAGAGCAAGTCGCGCACGTGCGCCTTCGCCGCGTCCTCGTCCGTGATCGCCTTGCGCTCCGCGAGCCAGTCGGTGAAGTAGAGCGCGCCCGTCTGCGCCTTCAGCTCCTCCAGCGTGGACGCCAACGGCCCGCCAAACGCCACCACGTCGATCTTCCCGTGCGCCTTGTACTGCGCCGCGGGACCCAGGTTGTGCGTCGCTTCGTGGAGCACGGTGCTCATCAACTGCGGGCCCGGATCGACCGTGAAGTGCGGCATCACGCTCGGGCAGAGCAAGGACTCGGCGTTCTGCTGCAGCGAGGCCAAGCTGTCCGGGTCGGTGTAGAAGTTCGTCATCGCCACCGTGCGGCCGCGGCCCTCGTTCGCCACCGGCCCGAAGTTCGGCAGCGACTCACCGATGGTCGCCCCGGTCGGCGCGCGCGCATCGCCCGCGTTGATCGCCACGTCGAAGAAGTCTGGCAGGTGGAAGCTCACCGTCCGGGCGCGGTACGGCGAGCCCGCGAGCTTCGCCACCGCCTGCTCCATCTCGTTCTGCAGCGGCGTGAGCACGCTCTGCCAGTGCACCGAACCTTGGTTGATCCGTCCGAAGCTCACCTGGAACATCGCCTTGGTGCTGCACGGCTCGTCGTAGGTCTCGTCCGGCGCAATCCGCAGGTACCACTTGGAGTTATTGGCGTTCATCTTGGCCCAGGCCTCGTCCGCCGGGACCCAGTTGTTGTCCAGGAACGACTGCGCGTCCGCCTTCAGATACGCCCGCAGCGCCTCCTCCTTCCCGGCCGGGAGCGCGTCCGCGGCCCGGGTGAGCAGCTTGCTGACCGCGGTCATGTCCTCGGTGAAGGCCTTGGTGTACGGCACCGCCACCAGCGCCCCGTTCGGCCCCTGCTGCACCACCGTGAACGGGTTGATCAGGGACTTGTCCTTCTTGCCCAACGACTCGCAGAACCCGGCCTTCTGCAGCGGCGCCTCCGGGTAGAGGCCGGAGACCTTGCCCTTGGGCGGGTTGGGGATGGCCGAACACGCGGGGTTGGCCTGGGTCCGGGGCGCCACGCACTGGTAGCCGTGGTTCCGGTAGAAGACCGTCTGGCTCGAAGGATCGTTCGCCGGCACCTGCGCGCGCAGGCTCAAGACGCCCAGCTGCTTCTCGTAGAGCCCGTCGATGATGTCGGAGACGGCGAGGATCTCCTTCACGAACGCCTGCTCGTCCGCGGGCGCCGTCCGGAGATCCGTCTCCACCAGCGTGGGCCGGCTCTGCTCCAGCTCTTCGATGGCGAGCTTCCGCCGGGTGAGCTCATCCGCGCTCACGTCCGAGGGGAAGCGGGGGCCGGTGGCCTTCCACTGGGCGATCTGCCGGTAGGCATCCACGAACGCCGGCGTGAACGCACCGTCCTTCACGTAGTCCGCCAGCGTGGCCTTGGGGTCGAGGCCCCAGTAGATCGCCACCTCCGCGGGATCGACGGTCCCGTCCTGGTTCGCGTCCGCGCGCCAGAAGAGGGGCAGCGCGAGGTCGGCGGCGAGCTTGTTGAAGTCGGTGCGCGACACCACATCCAGCTTCGGCGCCGGGACCGCGGGGGCTGCGGGCGCGGTGGCGGCGACCTTCGCGGGCGCGGTCGGGCTCGAGGCCTGGACGGGAGGCAGAGGCTCGGAGTGGGCGCAGGCGGTCAAGGCGAGCGCGGCGGCGGCGGTGAGGAGGAGGGTCTTCATCCCTGACGCGTCGCACCGCCCGGCACGGGGTGTCAACGGTTCCTGTCAGGTGTTCGGCGGAACCAGACCCTCCCGTTTCAGCTTGCGGGCGAAGAGCCAGACCAAGGTCGCCCACGCGAGCCCGGCGCTCCAACCCGCCAGCACGTCGGTGGGGTAGTGCACGCCCAGGTAGACCCGGCTGAGGCCGATCAGGAGCGTGAGCAGGCTGGCCGCGGCGATCAGGAAAATCTTGAGCGCGCGCCCTGTGGAGAACTCCGCCAGGAGCGCCGCCAGGGTCAGGTACACGGTGGCGGAGAGCATGGAGTGGCCGCTGGGGAAGCTGGCCGAGTGGACCTGCATCAGGTGTGGCACCACCTGGGGCCTGGGCCGGTTCACCAGCTCCTTCACCACCGAGAGCAAGAGCCCGCCGCCCGCCGCCGCGCCGCAGACCACACCCGCGATCCGCGGTTTGTGCGAGAGCAGGAGGTAGCCCGCCACGAAGAGCACCAGGAGCGGCAGCACCGTGAAGCCGCCCAGCGCCGTCACGTCCCGCGCCATCTCCGGCAGCGCCGCCGGACCCTTGGGGACGGACAGGTCGTCCGCGTGGCGCATGGACAGTAGGATCGCCTCGTCGATGGCGTGGGTGTCTCCCTCCTTCACCTCGCCCAGGAGCGCCAGAAAGCCCCACGCGAGCAGCGCGATCAGCAGTAGCCCGATCAGCACCGGAAGCTCGGGGGCGTTGGGGAGGCGGCGGCGAAGCGCGTTCATGGTTCGGTGGACCCTTCCGCCATCAGGCGGGTGAGGCGCTCGGTGGCCCAGGATGCTTCGGCGGGCAGGCGCAGGCAGCGCATCAACGCGAGCCGGCCAATGGGTGGGGTGGTGGCGAGCGAAAGCTCGATGTGGCGGCGCAGGAACGGGAGCCTCAGGTAGCTCACCTCTTGAAGGAAGACAGGCGATCGCTCCAGCGTGGAGCCCTTCCCGCTGCGCTCCCGCCAGTAGAGGACCCCCTGGGCCAGCGCCTCGAGCGGATAGCTGGGGAGCCGGAGGGCGAACACCGGGAACCCCACGATGCAGCCCAGGGCGGTGCCAGCGCCGCGGAAGGCCTGCTCGCGCCAGGCCCAGAAGCAGAAGCCCACCACCGGGATGAGGATCGACGCGGCCTGGACGCGGGCGAGGGTGAGCGGGCGCCGCAGCACCAGCGCGCCATAGGAGCCGAGGAAGAGGCCGGCGGCGGCGCCTTCGAACAGCCCGCGCACCACCAGCGCGGTGGAGCCGCCCGGTGGCCCCACCGACCCGCCGTAGCCCATCCCCAACGCCCCCACCGCCGCGGTCGAACCGATGAGGGAGAGGCTGGCTCCCAGCGCGAGATCCTTCACCAAGGCGAGCAAGAGCCCGAGCGCCACCGACACGCCGATGCCCGCCGCGAGGATCACCCACGCCATTCGGACCCGCGCCATCGCCAGGCCGCCGGCGAGCGTGAGGGCGCAGAGGGGGCCTCCGAAGAAGAGCACCCCCAGCATCGCGCGGGCGTAGCGTTCGGCCAGCGGGCCCTGGCCGAAGTAGCGGCGGACCGGGAGGGTGAAGCGGGTGAGCCCCGCGGCCCGGAAGCTGTCTCCGAGCGAGAGCGGCCGGGTGGTGAACAACCACGTCAGGTCCCACGCCGAGATGCCGCCAGGTCGAGCCACGCGCGGAGGATGTCAGACTTCGCCTGGAGACGGGACCACCCAAGCCGCCGCACTCCCTCGACGAGGGCAAGGGGTTCCCGCCGCGGTCATCAAGAAGCGCCTCCGCCGCTGCTCTCCGGAGCGCGCCGACGTCACCCTCCGCCGCGTCTACCGGAGGCTTCGGCCGCGCAGAGCGGGAGCGCTCGCCCCCGTTGCGCCCCGGGCCCCCCTCTCATAAAGACCCGCCATGGCGATGAACGAGCGTTACGAGCCGCAGCAGATCGAGTCCAAGTGGCAGGAGAAGTGGGAGCAGGCGCACGTCTTCGAGGCGGGCAGCCGGCCGGACGCCCCGAAGAAGTACATCCTGGAGATGCTCCCGTACCCCTCCGGCAAGATGCACATGGGGCACGTCCGCAACTACATCATCGGGGATGTGTTCGCGCGCTACTTCCGGATGCGCGGCTTCGATGTCCTCCACCCCATGGGCTGGGACGCGCTCGGGCTCCCCGCGGAGAACGCCGCGATCAAGGACGGCGTCCACCCCGCCACCCGGACCCGCGACAACATCGCCTCGTTCAAGGCGGACATGCGGTCGCTCGGCTTCGCCTACGACTGGTCTCGCGAGGTCAACACCTCCGACCCTGAGTACTACCGCTGGAACCAGTGGTTCTTTCTGAAGATGCTGGAGAAGGGGTTGGTCTATCGCCGCTTCTCCAAGGTGAACTGGTGCACCGGCTGCCTCACCGTGATCGCCAACGAGCAGGTCAAGGAAGGCCGCTGCGAGCGCTGCGATTCTCAGGTGCTGGAGAAGGAGCTGCCCGAGTGGGCCTTCCGGATCACCCGCTATTCGCAAAGGCTGCTGGACGGCTTGGACGAGCTCCAGGAGTGGCCGGAGCGGATCACCTCCATGCAGCGGCACTGGATCGGCCGCTCCGAGGGCTGCGAGGTCGAGTTCGGGGTGAAGGGATCCGACGAGAAGGTCCGGGTCTTCACCACCCGCGTGGACACGCTCTTCGGCTGCACCTACGTCGTGGTCGCGCCGGACCACAAGCTGGTGGGCAAGGTGACCACGCCCGCACAGAAGGCCGCGGTGGAGGCGTTCGCCCAGAAGGTGGGGAAGAGCTCGAAGGAGGAGCGCACCGCCGAGGGCGCGGAGAAGGAGGGGGTGTTCACCGGCGCGTTCGCGGTCCATCCGTTCACCGGCGAGCCCTTGCCGATCTGGATCGCCAACTTCGTGGTCGCCGATTACGGCACCGGCGCGGTGATGAGCGTGCCCGCCCACGACGACCGGGACTTCGCCTTCGCGCGCAAGTACGGCCTTCCGGTGAAGATCGTGATCCAACCCGCCGCGGGTGAGGCCTTGCCCACCGCGTCCGCGCTCACCGCCGCCTTCACCGAAGACGGGACCCTGGTGGATTCGGACGCGTTCAGTGGACTGTCCTCGGAGCAGGCGCGCGCGCAGCTGGCGGCGACGCTGGAGAAGGACGGGAAGGGGAAGAAGACGGTGAGCTACCGCCAGCGCGACTGGGGCTTCTCGCGCCAGCGCTACTGGGGCACGCCCATCCCCATCATCTACTGCGAGCAGTGCGACCCGGAGCGCAAGGGCATCCCGGTGCCGGAGGCGCACCTGCCGGTGAAGCTGCCGGAGATCGACGTCCAGGCCGTGCTGACCGGGAAGGGCGAGCCGCCTCTGGCCAAGGTGCCGGAGTTCGTCAACACCACCTGCCCCCGCTGTGGTGGGCCGGCGCGCCGCGAGACGGAGACGATGGACACCTTCGTCGACTCCTGCTGGTACTACGCGCGCTACCTGTCACCGCACTTCGCGCAGGCGCCGTTTGATCCGGTGCAGGCCGAGCGCTGGCTGCCGGTGGACGTCTACGTGGGCGGCCCCGAGCACGCGGTGATGCACCTGCTCTACTTCCGCTTCTGGAGCATGGTGATGAAGGAGCTGGGGCTGACCCCGGTGGATGAGCCGGTGAAGCGCCTGGTGACCCAGGGGATCGTGAACGGTCCGGACGGCCGGAAGATGTCCAAGCGCTGGGGCAACGCGGTGTCGCCCGCGGCGATCGTGGACAAGTATGGCGCGGACACCTGCCGGATGTACGTGCTCTTCGCGGGCCCGCCGGAGCGCGACTTCGACTGGTCGGACGAGCAGGTGGAGGGGGCGTTCCGCTTCCTCAAGCGCGTGTGGGTGCTGGCGGCGACGCACCAGGGCGTGGCGGGGGCGACGTTCGAGGGCACGTATGAGGGCAAGGCGCTGGAGCTGCGGCGCGCGGCGCACAAGTGCCTCAAGCGGGTGACCGAGTCGATCGAGCGGCTGTCGTTCAACACGGCGATCGCCGGGACGATGGAGTTCGTGAATGCGCTCTACGCGTCGGAGGCACCGGCGACCGACGCCGAACGCGCGGCGATGAGCGAGGCCCTCCGGATCCTGGCGCTGGTGCTCTATCCGTTCGTGCCGCATCTGGCGGATGAGCTCGCCGAGGGGCACGGGCTGCGCGAGCCGCTGGTGGCCACGCGCTGGCCGGAGTTCGACCCGGCGCTGGTGGTGGATGACCTGCTCACCTACGCGGTGCAGGTGAACGGGAAGCTGCGCAGCGAAGTGAAGGTCCCCGCCGCCGCCACCGAAGCAGAGGTCCGCGCCGCCGCCGAGGCCGACGCCCGGGTCCAGGCCAACCTGGAAGGGAAGCAGCTGCGCAAGGTGGTCTTCGTCCCCAAGCGGCTGATCAACTTCGTGGTGGCCGGGTAGGGGCAGAGTCAGGCCCGGCCCAGGCCCAGGCCCAGGCCCAGGCCCAGGCCCAGGCCCAGGCCCA
>Ga0164242_10003899_pt1 | contig 16872 bp, 16 predicted proteins | sample OricomgcompostMG_FD_108783 | JGI IMG/M metagenome (GOLD analysis project Ga0164242, IMG submission 108783) | Miracle-Growth compost microbial communities from Emeryville, California, USA - Original compost - Miracle growth compost (MG) ...
AAGTTCAGCACCGTGTAGTCCGGTGGCCGGTGTGGGCCTGCGATTCGCGCAACATTAGCCGACCGTAGCGCCGCTGATGTGACGTGCGCCCCGGCCAGCCGTGTCGCTACCGGCTCGCGGGGCCGGACGTCGCAGAATGGGTACCGAACGCAGGTGTAGGGCCCGGTCATGTATGAGATGACCGGGCCCTACGCGTCTCACCGCTCTACCGCGCCGGAGCGCGATCAGCTCGATCGACGGTGGCCCTGCTTCCCCGGCCGAACCCGAAAGCCCGACCCGGCCTGCCTGACCGATGGCCGACCGTCGTTATCGCCCACCACCCGGAGGCGGCGACCGACTGACCTGGTCGACCCCGGCCTCCGCGTCGACCCTGATCCGAAGATCCGAGCCGACCCTTCGACCGGACCACCCGCATCTGGCTCCGACGTCCGGCCCGGTCTCCCGGATCGAACGGCTCCGGAGTTGCCCCCGAACTCGGCGCCCCGCGCTGTGATGAACGATTTCTACGCGCACATGAACCCCGCGCACAAGGCTTTCCGAGCAGGGATCGTCGGAACTTTTCGGTCGTCCACAGAACTGAGCTCTTCGTCCCCAGACCTGCCAGGTTGTGCACCGGCCCGTCCACAGATTGATCTTGAAATCTGTGGACGGCGGCGGATCCGGCCCGCCTCCTCGGCGATCTGGCGATCTGGCGATCCCACTCGTCCCGCGAAGGCACCCGCTCGCGCAGATCGGGAGCCGCGCAGCACGTCCTACAGCGCAGCGTTTCTCACGCGCAGCCGTCGGCTCAGCCCTCGACGACCCGTTTGATCGCAGCCAGGGTCGCCGGGATGCCCGACCGCGCCGCGGCGACGCGCTCGGCGATCTGCTGCTCGCCGTCCGCGCCGTACTTCTGCCGGAAGAACTCCCGGCCCATCTCGCGGAAGTCCCAGGTCTCGGTCAGGCGCGTGCCCTCGCCGTCAGGCTCCAGCTCGTAACCCCACCGCACGAAACCGCCGTTGACCTCCCACGCGAAGGCCCGTCCGGGATCGGCCGCGACGACCTCGGACCGCGTCTCCCAGACCCGGCCGGGGACCTCGTTGCGGCCGGTGAAGTGCGCACCGAGGCGCGGCCCGTCGCCCTCGTCCCAGGTGCAGCCGGTGCAGACCGGGCTCCATTCGCCGGTGCGCGTGACGTCCGAGACCACGTCGTAGACCCGCGCGGGCGGGGCGGCGACGACGATCGACTCGGCGTGGGTGAACTCTCCGATCTGCGGCTGCGTCATGCCGCAAACCTACGACAATAGACGCTCGCCTATGGCTGCGCCTGCACCGTGATCGTCTCGTCGAAGGACTCGAGCGACACCCCGAACGGCCCCGCGACCGCACCCAGGTTGCCGCGCAGGACCCCGTGATACGCGTCGATCACCAGGTGGTCGTGAATGGGCAGCACGCGCGGCGCGCGCACCGATATCGCGTAGTCGATGACCTCCGAGACCTTGGACCACGGCGCCTGCGCGGGCAGCAAGAGGGTGTCGACGGCGACGGGCGGCACGGTGAACGAGTCACCCGGGTGGAAGACCGCGCCGTCGATCAGATAGCCGACGTTGGCGATCACCGGGATCTGCGGATGGATCACCGCATGCTGGCCGCCGAAGGTCCGCACCGAGAACCCGTCGGCCGTGAACGCCTCGTCCGGCGCCACCGTCACGACCTGCTCACCGAACTCGGCAAGACCGGCTGTGATCGACGACGGGGCGAACAGCCGCAGGCTCGGGTCGCCTGCCAGCGCCGACCGCACCCGCTCCTGGTCGAGGTGGTCGAAGTGCTCGTGCGTGATCAGCACCGCGCCGACGCCGTCGAGAGCTGCCGCGACGTCGCTGAACGCGCCGGGGTCGATCACCAGTGACCGGTCGCCGTCGTCGAACCGCACGCAGGAGTGCCCGTACTTGGTCAGATGCATCGGGCCACCGTATCGGCGGCGGCCGTCACTCGTCGACGGTGTGGACGGCCGCTTCTTCGGCGGACGAGGCCTGGCCGTCGCGGCCGACGTCGGTGGCGATCTCTTCCTGGTCGACCGACTCGCGCACGCCCTCGTCCGGGGCGACGAGCCGTCCGGAGCGCGGGTCCTCGCCGGCGTCGTCGACATCGGCCTCGGAGACGTCCGGCTCCTCCTCGGCGAGCCTCTGGTCGAGCGACTCGCCGTCCTCGGTCTCCTGCGCGGTGTCGCCGCTCCAGGCGTGCGGCTCGCGGTCGGGCGGGGAGTAGCCGGCGTCCAGGGCGTCCTCGGTGTCGTCGCCGGTCAGCGAGTCCGACGGGTCCACCTGATCGGCGCCGACGACGGGGCTCACATACAGGTCATCAGATTCACTCATGACCTCAGGGTGCCCCCGTCGGGTGGCACGTTATGCGTCACTCGACGACCGATCTACAGCGGCAGGATGCCCCAGCTGCCGGACCACGTGCCGCCCGGCTCCAGCACGAGAAGACCGTCGCCGGAGTTGTACGCGTCCGGGGCACACGTCATCGGTTCGATCGCCACGCCCGGAGTGCCCGGCGCCAGCTCGTCCGGGGTGAACATCTGCAGGTACCCGAAGGCGTCGTCGAACCACAGCCGGGCGCCGCCGGAGGAGGTGCGCACCTCGGCGAAGCCGCGGCCGTCGGCCTCGCGGTCGAGCGCCGTGAAACCGTCGTCGAACCGGGTGCCGCGCAGCTTCGTGGGGCTGCGCAGGTCGAAGGTCGACCCGTCCACCGACCGCACGCCGACCGGCAGTTGCGCCTCGTCGACGACAAGCACCGAGGACGCCGGCAGCATGACGGTCACGTCGCCCAACTCGTGCCCCCGGGTCGACAGGTACGGGTGGGACCCGACGCCGAACGGCGCCCGGACCGTGCCGATGTTGCGGGCCGCGAAGGCGACCGTCAACCCGTACTCGGCGTGCAGGGAGTACGTGACCTCGACGCGGACCTGGTACGGGTAGCCGTTCTGCGGGACGATGTCCAGGCGCAGGGTGAGTCGGTCGGCGACGTGCTCGATCTTCTCCCATCGCGCCCAGCGCCCGAGGCCGTGGATCGCGTTGCCGGCCGCCGGCTCGGTGATCGCCAACTGGTGGGCGACGCCGTCGAAGGTGTACCGGCCGCCGCGGATCCGGTTGGGCCACGGCACGAGCGTCGCGCCGCAGCAGCGCGGCGGCAGCGTGTCGTCGCCGTAGGAGCAGGTGACGTCGACGCCGTCGTGGCGGTAGCTCTGCAGCCCGGCGCCCACCTCGACGACCGTCGCCTCGTGGCCGCCCGCGCTGATCGAGTACTTCAGTCCGCTCATGCCCATGGGGTGGACGCTACCCACGATCGCGGTCAGGTGGCTGCCGTCTTTGGCCCCGCGGGCTCGACGGCCGTGGCGTCGTAGTGCCAGAACGGGCGGACGAGCACGCCGGCGATCGCGACCACGACGATGCAGGCGATGCCTCCGCCGACCCAGGAGAACGTCGTGCCCGCGACCGCCGCGGTCGCGCCGGCGCGCACGTCACCCAACCGGGGACCGCCCGCGACGACGGCGGTGAACACGCCCTGCATGCGGCCGCGCATCTCGTCCGGCGCGTAGGTCTGCAGGATCGTCTGCCGGTAGACGGCGCTGACCAGGTCGGCGGCCCCCGCGACCGCCAGCAGCGCGACCGCGAGCCAGAGCTGATGGGCCAGCCCGGACAGCGCCACCGCGCCGCCCCAGCCGACGATCGCGACGACGAGCGCGACTCCCTGCCGGCGGACCCGCCCGATCCAGCCGCTGGACAGTCCGGCCAGCACAGCGCCGATCGCGATCGCCGCGTACAGCGGTCCCACGTTCCCGCCGAAGTGCTGGTCGGCCGCGGCGGGGAACAGCGCGCGTGGCATCGCCAGCACCATCGCCACGATGTCGACCAGGAAGGACATCACCAGCACCGGGCGGTGGGCGATGAACAGCAGCCCCTCGCCCACCGCCCGCAGGCCGGGGCGCTCCCCCGACGCGTTGTCCGGCGGGATCGGCGGCAGCCGCAGCGCGGAGTACAGCGCAGCGGTGAACAGGATCGCGTCGATCCCGTACGCGTAGGAGAAGCCGTGATTCAGCGAGATGACGACACCGGCGAGCAGCGGGCCGGCCACCTGCCCGACGTTGCCGACCGTGAAGTTCAACGTGTTGGCGGCGGGCACGAGGTCGAGGGTGACGATCCGCGGGATGATCGCGCCGCGAGCCGAGGACGCGGTGGCGAACGCGCCGGACTGCACCACCACCAGCCCGAGGATCAGCCAGACGTTGTTGAGGTTCAGCAGCGTCTGGGTCAGCAGGCCGAGAGTGACGGCCCAGGTGATGACCGACGACCAGAAGTACAGCCGGCGACGGTCGACGACGTCGGCTATCGCCCCGCCGTACAGCCCGAAGCCGACGATCGGGATCAGCCCGGCGAGTCCGACCAGGCCCACGTAGAGCGAGGACTTGGTGATCGCGTACACCTCGACCGGCACGGCCACCTGGGTCAGCATCGAGCCGATGAACGACGTGCCCTGACCGATCAGCAGGCGCTTGTACTCCGGGATCCCCAGCGGGCGCAGGTCGACGGCCTGGCGGCGCAGCAGGCCGCCCAGCGTGCGCGCCTGCTCCGGAGCCTCTTCGGGAATCGGCGCGTCCAGCGGCGCGTCCAGCGGGCCCTGCTCGCCGCGGGTGTCCGTCACGGAGCCAGTCGCTCCCGTACCCAGTCGGCGCCGTCGAGACGGAATCGGATGCGGTCGTGCAGCCGGTCGGGCCGGCCCTGCCAGAACTCGACCTCGCGAGGTGACAGCAGGTAGCCGCCCCACCCGGCGGGGGCCGGGATCGCGCCGCCGCCGAACCGCGCCGCAGCGTCGGCCACCCGCCGCTCGAGGTCCGCCCGGGACGCGATGACCTCCGACTGCGGCGACGCCCACGCGCTGAGCTGCGAGCCTCTCGGCCGGGACGCGAAGTAGGCCTCGGTGGCAGCGCGGTCCACCCGGCGCACGGCTCCGGTGAGCCGGACCTGGCGCTGCAGCGGCAGCCAGGCGAAGACGGCCGACGCCCGGGGGTTCGTCTCGAGGTCGCGGGCCTTGTCCGAGGAGTAGTTCGTGTAGAAGACGATCCCGTCCGGACGCATGTCCTTGACCAGGACGGTGCGCACCGCGGGCCGGCCGTCGGTGGAGGCGGTGGCGAGCTGGACCGCGTTGGGCTCGACCACGGAGCTCTCGGCCACGGCCTCGGTGAACCAGCGCTCCAGCTGGTCAAACCAGGTCGTCGCGACGTCGTCGTCGAGGTGGCCGCGCAGATACGTCTGCCGCAGGGCCGCGGGATCGGTCATCGCGTCCATCTTCCCACCTCCCCGCTGACGTGGATCGGGGATATGAGCAGAATGGACTTCGAGCGTGACCCGCTCGCACCAGCCACAGGACTGCACAGTTCCCGCGACCCGAACTACCGATCGGAGCACGTCACCATGGCCAGCGACTACAGCCCCGGCCTCGAAGGGGTCATCGCCTTCGAGACCGAGATCGCCGAACCGGACAAGGACGGCGGTGCGCTGCGTTATCGCGGCGTCGACATCGAGGATCTCGTCGGCCACGTGACCTTCGGCAACGTGTGGGCGCTGCTGGTCGACGGCAAGTTCGGTCCCGGCCTGCCGCCCGCCGAGCCGTTCCCAATCCCGGTGCACACCGGCGACGTGCGCGTGGACGTCCAGGCCGCGCTCGCCATGCTCGCGCCCGTCTGGGGCTACCGCCCGCTGCTGGACATCAGTGACGAGGAGGCGCGCGAGCAGCTCGCCCGGGCCGCCGTCATGGCACTGTCGTACGCCGCGCAGTCGGCGCGCGGGCTGTCGACCCCGGCCGTCCCGCAGTCGCGCATCGACCAGTCGACGACCATCGTCGAGCGGTTCATGGTCCGCTGGCGCGGCGAGCCGGACCCGCGGCACATCCAGGCCGTCGACGCCTACTTCGTCTCCGCCGCCGAGCACGGCATGAACGCCTCCACCTTCACCTCCCGGGTGATCGCCTCCACCGGCGCAGACGTCGCCGCCGCGATGTCCGGCGCGATCGGCGCCATGAGCGGCCCGCTGCACGGCGGCGCCCCGGCCCGCGTGCTGCCGATGATCGAGCAGGTCGAGAAGACCGGCGACGCGCGCAAGGTCGTCGCCGACATCCTCGACCGGCACGACCGCCTGATGGGCTTCGGCCACCGCGTCTACCGCGCCGAGGACCCGCGCGCCCGCGTGCTGCGCCGCACCTGCCAGGAGCTCGACGCGCCGCGTTTCGAGGCCGCGAACGCGCTCGAGCAGGCCGCGCTGGCCGAGCTGCGCGAGCGCCGCCCCGACCGGCCGATCGAGACCAACGTCGAGTTCTGGGCTGCCGTCATCCTGGACTTCGCCGAGGTGCCGCCGCACATGATGCCGGCGATGTTCACCTGCGCCCGCACCGCCGGCTGGTCGGCGCACATCATGGAGCAGAAGAAGACCGGGCGTCTGGTGCGTCCGTCCGCCCGCTACATCGGCCCGGCGCCGCGCAAGCCCGAGGACGTCGACGGCTGGGCCGACATCATCCACGAGTAGGGCACCTCGCTCGCTTCCCCGCCGGTCTCGTCATTTCGCGCCTGTCAAAGTGACGACACCGGCGGGGAAGAGGCCAGCAAGGCGTCGGCACGTCACGTCCCAGTCCTGCATGACCTCGCGCCACAGCACCCGTTCGACGGTCCATCCGGCGGCACGGATCCGCGACTCGCGCCGCTTCTCCCGCCAGAGTTCGTCGGCGGAGTACTTACCCCGGCCGTCGCATTCGAGGACGACCCGCCACTGCGGCCAGCACAGATCCACGACGTAGCCGGCGATCCGATGCTGCAGCTGCGGACGCGGGAACCCGGCGCGGTGCAGACGCAGTCGCGTGAGCGACTCCAGCGGCGACTCGGCCGACGGTGACGCCAGCTCGAGGACCTCACGGGCGTCGCGGACGCCGGGCCAGCCCGTGCACGAGCGCACCACCCGACGCACCTCGCGAACGTGGACGAGTCCACTGCGCAACGCCGCGTCCGCGGCCATGATCGCGTCCAGCTGGTCGTGCCGGCCGAGGTCGACGAGCGTCCGCGCCACGGTGGTGACGGGGGCGCCGAACCACGATTCGACGTCAACCTGCGCAAGGGTCGCGCCCCGCACGTGGGCACGGGCTCGCCGCCCGAGGGTCGCCTGCGCAGTCAGCTCGGGACGCGGCGGCACGGACAGGGTCGGGAGCCCGTGCAGGATCGCGGCGCTCCGCCCGCTCACCACGCTGCCCGGTCTCACGAGAGCAGCGGCCGTCGCATCGAGGGCGTGGGCGCGGCGGGCGGTCACGAACGGATCGTCGTCCAGCACCGCCACCGGAGCTGCTGTTCCCCGGCGCGGCACGCACCACGTCCCGCGCCGCATCTCCCGTCGCAGGTCGCGGTCGGCCCGGCCATGCTCGCGCAGCTGGGTGGTCGTCACGACCCACCCCTGCGTCGCTGCCAGCGAGGTGAGGGCGTCGTCGGCCGTCTGCTGCGCCCACCAGCGCTGCCAGGTCTCGGTCGCACTCGGCTCGGTGGGCCGGAACCTGCCCGGCTCGGAATCACGGAGCACGTGCTCGAAGTACCAGTCAGGATCCGGCAGGCCCCCCATGGCCACCATCGTCGACGGTCGGAACGCGATCGCCGGGGTTGTCCACAGGCGAGATCAGCACAGCTTCCCCGCCGATCTCGTCATCCCACGCCTGTCAAAGTGACGACACCGGCGGGGAAGACGGGTGCAGGTCAGCCGAAGGTCTTGTGCTCGCCTCGGTAGGTCGGCACCGACCGGACCGGCTCACCGCCGGACACGACGTGCACGGTGTCGAACCGCTCGTTGAGCTCGCCTGCCTTCGCGTGCCGGAACCACACGCGGTCACCGACCCGCAGGCCGGCGGTCCCGGGCCCCCGGACCGGCGTCTGCACCTCACCGGCGCCCTCCGTACCGACCAGCTTCAGCCCGCGCGTCGCCGGTGACGGGACGCGTGAGTCGCCGGCCGGCCCCGACGCGATGTAGCCGCCGCCGAACAGGGTCACGATCCCCGGCGCGGGACGGCGCACCACCGGCAGCGCGAAGTACAGCGCCGGCCTCGGGACGAACGCGCGGTACGAGTCGAACAGCGTCGGGACGAACAGCCCCGAGCCCGCCGTCACCTCGGTGACCGTGGCGTCGGCGGAGCTGACCTCCAGGCTGCCGGTGCCGCCCGAGTTGACGATCTCCAGCGGCCCGACCACGGACTCGACGGCGGCCACGACGGCGCCACGGCGGACCGCCAGCTCGGCCGCCGAACGGCGCTTGACGAAACGCACAGCGGGCGAGGAGTCCGGCAGTCCGGCGATCTGCGCCTCGTAGAACATCACGCCGACGACCCGGAACCCCGAAGCCGACGCGGCCCGGGCCAGCGCGGCAGCCTCGGCGGGCGTGCGCACCGGCGAGCGACGCACGCCCAGGTGCACCCGGGACAGGCCGAACGGACGCAGCGAGGCATCGACGTCGATGCAGACCCGCACGGCCGCCGACGGGGCCACCGCGCGGATGAGGTCGAGCTGGGCGGTGTCGTCGACCATCAGGGTGATCGCGTCGAGCAGCGCCGGATCGGCTGCGAGCTCGGCCAGCGCGCCGCGGTCCACCGACGGGTACCCCACCAGCACGTCGGACGTCCCGCAGCGCACCAGCCACGCGGCCTCGCGCAGCGAGTAGGCCATGACGCCGTGGAATCCGGGCAGGGCGAGCACCGTCTCGAGCACGTGCCGGCAGCGGACCGACTTCGCGGCGACGCGGATCGGCGTCGAGCCGGCCCGCCGAACGAGGTCGGCCGCGTTGGCCAGCAGCGCCTCGAGGTCGAGCGCGACGAGCGGGGCGTCGAGATGCGCGGTGGCCTCGGTCAGCGCACACAGATCGGCGAGGTGGACCCGGTTGCGCACCCAGGCGACGTTACCGCTGGCCCGACTCCCGCGCCGCGACGCCGTGGCGGCGCAGCCACCGCTCGCGCAGCTCGATCTGGTCGGCGTTGAACCTGCGCAGCGCCGCGGCGACGCGCAGGACCGTCAGGGCGAGCCACTGCATGCCGGTGACCGGACGATCGGCGTCGGAGTCGGCGCTCCGCAGGGTGGCGGCGAGCGGCAGCACCAGCAGGACGATGAGGACGACTATCGCTGTCATGGCAGTAAGTCTGCGGCCTGCGGGATCCTGCCGCGAGCGACTTATTGTCGACGTTCATTGAAAAACTGCCAATCCTTGTGGCAGGGTCGACCCATGCCTATCCACAAGGTCGCGATCGTGGCCGTGCCCGGCGTCGCTCCCTTCGAGCTCGGCGCCGCGTGGGAGGGGTTCGGTGTCGATCGCAGCGACGAAGACATCCCCGGCTACGACTGCCTGCTGGTGTCCCCCACCCGTAGCGTCCGCACCTCCGGCGACGGATGGACGATCAGCACCCCGCACCGGCTCGACCGGGCCGCCGACGCCGACCTGGTCATCGTTCCCGCGTACGCCGGCGCCGCCGGGCTGGCCGCCGAGCAGTGGACCGCGATCCACGACCTGCTGCGCGACACCGTCGCCCGCGGCGCCGAGGTGATGAGCGTGTGCAGCGGCGCCTTCCTGCTCGGCGCGGCGGGCCTGCTCGACGGGCGGCGGTGCACCACGCACTGGCAGCACACCGACGAACTGGCTGCGCACTACCCCGCGGCCCAGGTCGACCCGGACGTCCTGTTCGTGTCCGACGGCCCGGTGCACACCTCCGCCGGCACCGCGGCCGGCCTCGACCTGTGCCTGCACCTCATCCGCCGCGAGCACGGCGAGGAGATCGCCCGCAAGGTCGCGCGCCGGATGGTCATGCCGCCGCACCGCGACGGCGGCCAGTCGCAGTTCATCGACGTCCCGATCCGCACCCGCGACGCCGACACCCTCGCACCCCTGCTGGCGGAGCTGCTCGACGAGCTGGCCGACGAGCACACCATCGACGACCTGTCCCGACGCAGCGCGATGAGCCCCCGCACGTTCGCCCGGCGGTTCCGACAGGAGACCGGGACGACGCCACACCTGTGGTTGACGCAGCAGCGCGTGCTGCTCGCCCGGCGGATGCTCGAGGCAGGGGACGACTCGATCGACGTCGTGGCCGACCGTTGCGGGTTCCAGACAGCCGCGATGCTGCGTCACCACTTCACCCGCATCGTCGGGACCTCGCCGTCGGCCTACCGGCGGACATTCTGCGCCGCCCGCCCGGGAAGAATCGAGACCTTCCAGACGAGTTGACGGCACAATCCGTCAGTCGATGACGAGCTCCTGGACGCTGCCCGCGGCCGACGGGACACTCCCTCGAAGCCCGGCCGGCCGGCGGCGGGCCGCGATTCGGGGGGCGGTTACATGACGACGCAAGTGAGCGACGGCCTGGAAGGTTTGCGCAACGCCGTGTCCGGGACGGTCTTCACCCCGGGCGAGGTCGGCTACGACGACGCCAGGCGGGTGTGGAACGCGCAGATCGACCGACGGCCCGACGCGGTCGTGATGTGCCGGCGCACGGACGACGTGGTGGCGGCCGTCGGGTACGCGCGCGCCGAGGGGCTGGAGATCACGGTGCGCGGCGGGGCGCACAACACGTCCGGCTCCGCGGTCTGCGACGGCGGCCTGATGATCAACCTCGCCGAGATGAACACCGTGCAGGTCGACCCCGACGCCCGGCGCGCCCGGGTCGGCGGCGGCGCGCTGCTGTCCGACCTCGACTCGGCGACGCAGCAGCACGGGCTCGCGACACCCGGCGGGATGATCAGCCACACCGGCGTCGCCGGCCTCACCCTCGGCGGCGGCATGGGGTGGCTATCGCGCAAGCACGGTCTGTCGATCGACAACCTCACCGGCGCGGAGGTGGTGCTCGCGGACGGCTCGGTGGTCTGGGCCGACGAGGCGGACAACGCCGACCTGTTCTGGGCCCTGCGCGGCGGCGGCGGGAACTTCGGGGTCGTGACGACGTTCGAGTTCGCGCTGCACCCGGTCGGCCCGATGGTCCAGTTCGGCCTGTTCTTCTGGGAGGCGGAGCGAGGAGCCGACGCGCTGCGGTCTGTCCGGGACGTCGTCGCGACCCTGCCGCGGGAGCTGAACGTCTTCATCGCGGCGTTGAGCGCGCCGCCGGCGCCGTTCGTGCCCACCGAGCATGTCTTCACCCCGGGCTACGCCGTCATCCTCGTCGGCTTCGGCACGGCCGAGGAACACGCCGAGTACACCGAGCGGATCCGTCGGGGCGTGGAACCGCTGTTCGAGTTCGCCGCGCCGATGCCCTACACCGCGCTGCAGCAGATGCAGGACGAAGCGACCGCCTGGGGCCAGCTCGACTACGAGAAGGGCACCCAGCTCGCCGACCTGAGCGACGGCGCGATCACGGTGCTGACCGAGCACTTCGGCAAACGCACGTCCCCGCTGTCGATGGTGATGTTCTACCGCCTGGACGAGGCCTACTCCGAGGTCGCCGAGGACGCGACGGCGTACGGCGGCGGCCGCTCCCCCCGCTATGCGGCCATGCTCGTCGCCGTCGCGCACGACATGGACACCTGGACACGCGACCGCGACTGGGTCCGGAGCCTGTGGGAGGCGCTGCAGCCGCACTCGCTGGGCATCGGCGACTACGTCAACAACATGGTCGAGTTCGACGAGTTCCGGATCCGCGCCTCCTACGGCCCGGACAAGTACGCGCGGCTCGCCCGGATCAAGGCGCAATACGACCCGGAGAACGCCTTCCACCGCAACGTGAACATCCCGCCCGCGCAGTAGCCCCCGCCTCAGCCGCCGATCGCGTCCAGTTCGGCGACCACGTCGGCCGGCAACGACAGGCCGGCGCCCGCGACGTTCTCCCGCAGGTGGTCGACCGAGGACGTGCCGGGGATCAGCAGCAGGTTCGGCGACCGCTGCAACAGCCACGCCAGCGCCACCGTCATCGGCGTCGCACCCAGGCGCGCCGCGACCGCGTCCAACGCCTCGGACTGCAGCGGCGAGAACCCGCCGAGCGGGAAGTACGGCACGTAGGCGATGCCCTGATCGGCCAGCGACCCGATCAGCGCGTCGTCGTCGCGGCGGGCGACGTTGTAGAGGTTCTGCACGCACACGACCGGCGCGATGGACTGCGCCTCAGCGACCTGCTCGGCGCTCATCGTGCTGACGCCCAGGTGCCGGATCAGGCCCCGCTGCTGCAGCTCGGCCAACGTCTCGAACTGCTCGGCGACCGACCCCGGCTCCGGGGCCTCGAAACCACCCACACGCAGGTTGACGACGTCCAGGACGTCCAGGCCGAGGTTGCGCAGGTTGTCGTGCACGGCCTCGCGCAGCTCGGCCGGCGTGCGCGCGTGCGGCCAGCCGCCCTCCTCGTCGCGGCGGGCGCCGACCTTGGTGACGATGTGCAGATCGTCGGGGTAGGGCGCGAGCGCCTCGCGGATGATCTCGTTGGTGACGTGCGGGCCGTAGAAGTCCGACGTGTCGATGTGGTTGATGCCCAGCTCGACGACCGTCCGCAGCACGGCGATCGCGCCGTCGCGGTCCTTCGGCGGCCCGAACACTCCCGGCCCGGCCAGCTGCATGGCGCCGTAGCCGACGCGGGTCAGCTCGAGGTCGCCGACGCGGTAACTGCCGCCGGGCAGGTCGTGCGAAGTGTGCTCCGATGTCATGGGTTCCCTTCCTGCCGCGGCTGCCTGTCGCGACCTGCTCCAGCCTGCGCGCGGGAGCGGACGGCAGCCAGGGACGCCGCATCGGGGGATCGACAGGGCCAGGGTGCGATCTGCCAGAGTGTGCGGGTGATCTGGACGAACTGGGCGGGCACGGTCTCGGCCGACGTCGCCGTCGCAGCGCCCGCCACCGTCGCGCAGCTGGCCGAGCAGGTCGGCGCGGCGGCCGCGCGCGGGCAGCGGGTCAAGCCGATCGGCGCGGGCCACTCGTTCACCGACATCGGCTCGACCGACGGCCTGCAGCTGCGGCTGGACCGGCTGTCGGGCGTCGTCAGCGCCGACCGCGCGACCGGGCTGGTGACCGTGCTGGCCGGCACCAGGCTGCGCTGGCTGAACGAGACGCTGTGGACCCTCGGGTTGTCGATGACCAACCTCGGCGACATCGATGTCCAGACCATCTCCGGCGCGATCTCGACCGGCACGCACGGCACCGGCGCGAAGCTGGGCGGCCTCGCCACGCAGGTGCGCGCGCTCGAGGTCGTCCTGGCCGACGGCAGCCTCGTGCGCTGCTCGGCCGGCGAACGACCCGACCTGTTCGCCGCCGCACGGGTGGGGCTGGGCGCGCTCGGCGTGATCGGCGCCGTCACGTTGCAGTGCGAGCCGGCGTTCGCCCTGGCCGCGTCCGAGGCGCCCGCACGCCTGGACGAGGTCCTCGCCGAGCTCGACGACCTGGTCACCGGCAACGACCACTTCGAGTTCTACTGGTTCCCGCACACCCGTCGTGTCCTGACCAAGCGCAACAACCGCGTGCTCCCGGGCGCCGAGCTGCGGCCGGTCGGCGCCGCCCGCGCGTGGCTCGACGACCGGTTCCTGTCCAACACCGTGTTCGACCGGATCAACCGGCTGACGACCCGCCGCCCGGGCCTGATCCCGCGGGCCAACGCCGTGGCCGCCCGCGCGCTGAGCGCACGCGACTACATCGACCGCTCGTACCGGGTGTTCGCCTCGCCGCGGACCGTGCGGTTCCGGGAGATGGAGTACGCCGTGCCGCGCGCCGCCGTGCCGGACGTGCTGGCCGGCATCGAGCGGTACCTGTCGCGCAGCGGCGAGCGGATCGGCTTCCCGGTCGAGGTGCGCTACGCGGCCGCCGACGACATCTGGCTCTCGACGGCGACCGGTCGGGACACCGGGTACGTCGCCGTGCACCAGTACCACCTGCGCGAGCACGAACCGTACTTCCGCGCCGTCGAGGCGATCGCACGTGAACACGACGGGCGCCCGCACTGGGGCAAACTGCACTTTCGGGACGCGGAGTCGCTGCGTGCCACCTACCCGAGGCTCGACGACTTCGCCGCGCTGCGCGCCGAGCTCGATCCGCAGCGGACGTTCGGCAACGACTACCTGGCCCGGGTGCTCGGCGCCTGACCGATCACTCGTCCCATGGGGTGAGGACGCAGAATCGAGCTACCCGCGGGATGGGACGATTGACCGCGTGACCGCAACACGCCTCGTCATCCCGGAGTCCCTCAAGCCCGCCGACGGCCGCTTCGGATCGGGCCCGTCGAAGGTTCCGGGCGAGGCGCTCGCCGAGCTGGCGGCCACCGGCCGCGGCCTGCTCGGCACCAGCCACCGTCAGCAGCCGGTGAAGGACCTCGTCGCGCGGATCCGCGCCGGCCTCGCCGACCTGCTCGCCCTGCCGGACGGATACGAGGTGCTGCTCGGAAACGGCGGCTCCACCGCGTTCTGGGACGCGGCGGCGTTCGGCCTGGTCCGCGAGCGGGCACTGCACGTCGTCTGCGGGGAGTTCTCCGCCAAGTTCGCCGCCGTGACCCGCGGCGCGCCGTTCCTGGCCGATCCGGCGGTGCACGAGGCCGAGTACGGCAGCGGCGCCGTGGCGCAGGCCCAGGCGGGGGTGGACGTCTACGCGTGGCCGCAGAACGAGACCTCGACCGGCGTTCGCCTGCCCGTCCGGCGCGTCGACGGAGCCGGCGAGGACGCCCTCACCCTGATCGACGCCACGTCCGCAGCTGGCGCCATGGCGGTCGACATCGCCGAGACCGACGTCTACTACTTCGCCCCGCAGAAGGCCTTCGCCTCCGAGGGCGGGCTCTGGCTGGCCACGTTCTCCCCGGCCGCGCTGGAACGCATCGGCGAGATCCGGGCCGGCCGGTGGGCGCCGCCGTCGCTGGACCTGACCGTCGCCCGGGACAACTCCGCCAAGGACCAGACGTACAACACGCCGGCCATCGCGACCCTGTGGCTGATGGCCCGCCAGGTCGAGTGGCTGCTGGGCAACGGCGGACTGCCCTGGGCGGCAGCGCGCACCGCCGAGTCCTCGCAGCGCCTCTACGCGTGGGCCGAGGCGAGCGCGTACGCGAGTCCGTTCGTCGCCGACGCGGCGCTGCGCAGCCCGGTGGTCGGAACGATCGACCTCGACGGCAGCGTCGACGCCCTCGCCGTCGCCGGCACGCTGCGCGACAACGGCATCGTCGACACCGAGCCGTACCGGGCGCTCGGACGCAACCAGTTGCGGATCGCGATGTACCCGGCGGTCGACCCGGACGACGTCACCGCGCTCACCGCGTGCGTCGACCACGTCGTCGAGCGGCTCTGACATCACCTGCTCCTGCGGCGTGTACTCCCCGGGATCCGGCGGTGGCGCGCTTATCGTCGGCGCATGCGTCAGCTGCGCTTCGTGACCCGCACCGACGGCGGCGGGCTGGTCGTCGAGAGCCACGACGGCCTCGACCGGTACCTGCTCACCGTCGACGACTCCCTGCGCGCGGCCGTGGCCGGCGCGTCGCCGGGCCTCGCCCCGCAGCCGAGCCCTGCTGCGGCCCCCGCCCCGGCGGTGGTCGGCCCGCGCCCGGCCCCCGCGCCGGCATGGTCGGCCGCTGCGGACCCCGAGCCGGACGCCGTCTCGCCCCGTGAGATCCAGACACGGGTGCGGGCCGGCGAGTCGCCGCAGGCGGTGGCCGACGAGCACGGGCTGAGCCTCGAGCGCGTCATGCGCTTCGCCGGCCCGGTCATGGCCGAGCGGATCCGGATCACCGAGGAGGCCCGCCGCGCCCGCGCCCGCCGCACCGGCCGCGACGACAGCGAGCCGCGCACCGTCCAGTTCGGCGAGGCCGTCGAGGAACGCTTCGCCGCCCACGGCATCGACGTCGAGGCCATCGCCTGGGACTCCCGCCGCCGCGAGGACGGCGAGTGGATCGTCGTCGCCACCTGGCTCGGCGGCGAGGGCAGCCACGACGCCCAGTGGCTGTTCCACCGCGGTTCGCGCAGCGTCACCCCGTTGGACGACACCGCCGCCGACCTGCTCAGCGACCGGCCGATCCGCCCGATGACGCCACCGGCGCCCGAGGCCGACGCCGCGCCACGGCTGATGCCGGGTGTGATCGCGTTCCCGCCGTTCCCGGACGCGCACACCGGCCCGATCCGCAAGATCGAGGAGGTCTTCGACCAGGAGGCCGCGCCCGAGGGTCCGCGTGCCGTGCCCCCGCTCGTGCCCGCGGCCGCGACGGCCGACCTCGACTTCGACGAGCCGCCGCTGCCGCTCGCGATCACCGACGCCGAGGGCCGCCCGGCCTCGGCCGGCGCCGGCGCCCTGCGCAGCGTGGCCCCCCGGCGCGAGGAGTCCGAGGACGACAAGGCGTCCCGCGCGCGCATTCCGTCCTGGGACGACATCCTGCTCGGGGTGCGGCGCAAGCAGGACTGAACCCGCCCGGGGTCGCGGCCGGCCCGCCGGCCCATTGAGCCGTCGGCGAAACTCACTCGCCGCCGTCGTACCCACGTCGTACCGTCACAATTCGTGGCGAACCCCGATCATCGGCCTCAGCAGGCGAGCACCATCGCCGTTCTGCTGCGCCTTCGCCGGTGGGTCCGTCCGCACCGCAGGGCGATGGCGTTCATGCTCGCCGCCGCCACCGGCGCGATGCTCGTGCAGTCGCTCGTCCCGATCGTCATCGGCAAGGTCGTCGACGGCCCGATCCGGCACCGCGACATCGGCGGGATCTGGGAGCTCAGCGGCGTTGTGCTGATCTTCGGCGTCGCCGAGTCCGTGCTGTTCTTCGCCCGCCGCCGGTCCATGGCCACCGCCGCGCTCGGCGTCGAGACCGACGTCCGCCGTGACCTGTTCGCACACCTGCAGCGGCTGCCGGTGGCGTTCCACGACCGATGGCCCAGTGGTCAGCTGCTGTCGCGGCTGAC
>Ga0164242_10003900_pt1 | contig 16870 bp, 16 predicted proteins | sample OricomgcompostMG_FD_108783 | JGI IMG/M metagenome (GOLD analysis project Ga0164242, IMG submission 108783) | Miracle-Growth compost microbial communities from Emeryville, California, USA - Original compost - Miracle growth compost (MG) ...
CCCCTGTGTCCGTGATGCATTTTAAAAGTTGGAATATCATTAGCGAGTGCCAATAATTGCTGCCCAAGGCAAATTCCAAAGAAAGGCTTTTTTTCTGCAAGAATTTCTTTTACTGTATCAATTGCATAATGCATCGGTTCCGGATCGCCGGGACCGTTGCTGATAAAATAGCCATTCGCATTGAATTCTTTTAATTCATCGAAACTGGTTTTGGCATTAAATACTTTTACAAAAGCACCTCTTTCAACAAAGCAATTGAGAATATTTTTCTTGATTCCGTAATCCAAAACCGCTATTCTTATTTTGCTATTTTCATCTCCTGCTGTATAATTATTTGTTGTGGAAACGGTGGAGGCAAGTTCAAGCCCCGCCATTGAAGGCACTTCAGATAAGATCTTTTTCAATTCTTCCACTGATTTCTCCTCAGATGAAATAATACAATTCATTGCTCCGGCTTCACGAATATGAATCACCAAAGCGCGGCTGTCTACTCCGTCAATTGCAACAATATTTTGCTTTTCAAAATATTCCTGCAAAGAATTATCAGCGGCAAAACGTGAATATTGTTCTTCTAAATTTCTTCCGATAATACCTTTCACCTTTATAGAATCACTTTCTACTTCATCTTTATTAATCCCATAATTGCCAATATGAACATTGTTCATGATTACAATTTGACCATAATAACTTGGATCTGTAAAAACTTCCTGGTAACCGGTCATTCCGGTATTAAAGCAGATTTCACCGGTAGTAGTTCCGATCTTTCCGAAAGCTTTTCCATAAAAAACACTTCCATCTTCTAAAATTAAAATTGCCGGTTTGGGAAATTGAGTATGAGACATGAATAGAATTTTGCAAATAAAAGAAAATGAAAGCAAATAATTATCCTAAAATTTCATTTGTCAATAAATTATTCAAAATATTGAACAAAAAAAAGCCTGCAATTAAGCAGGCTATAGAATTATGCATTTGTTTCAGAATCGGGTTGCTCCGGCTTTTGTGGGGCAATTTCGTTTTTAGCTTCCTCAACATCACTCGCAGGAATTGGAAGTTCTTCAGGTTTTACTTCAGGCAATTCAGCTTCCACAGCAGGTTTAGCTTCTGCAGTTTTTTTACTTCTTCCAGCTCTACGCGTTTTCTTAGTTGCGGATGCTTCTTTTTCACCAATTCCTTTTCCGTAAATTTCATTATAATCAACCAATTCGATCATTGCCAATTCAGAATTATCTCCTACCCTCTTCCCAAGTTTAATAATCCTGGTATAACCACCTGGACGGCCGGCAATTTTGGGGCTGATGACATCAAATAATTCTTTTACAGCAGCTTTATCCTGTAAACGACTAAAAACCAAACGGCGTTGGTGGGTAGAATTTTCTTTTGATTTGGTAATCAAAGGTTCTACAAACGGCCGCAAAGCTTTTGCTTTTGCCAATGTAGTTACAATCTTTTTGTGTTCAAATAATTGACAGGAAAGATTGATAAGCAGGGCGTTTCTGTGGCTCGCCGTTCTGCCTAAGTTGTTGATTTTGTCTCCGTGACGCATGACTTTTGTTTTTTAAACCCTGTACCGTGTCAGGAATTACAGGGCGAATTAATAAAATGTGCTAATTAGCAACACGCTAATCAATTATTCTTCGTCTAATTTTATTTTGCTAAGGTCTAATCCAAAGCCAAGGCCTCTTTCGTTCAAAACCTGTTCGATTTCGCTTAAAGATTTCTGACCAAAGTTTCTGAATTTCATCAGGTCTTCCTGCTCATATTGAACCAGTTCGCTTAATGAATTAATTTTAGCAGCTTTAAGGCAGTTGAAGGCTCTTACAGAAAGATCCAAATCTTCCAAAGGAGTTTTCAATACTTTGCGAAGCTGTAAAGTTTGTTCATCTACCAGGTCTTCTTTCTTTTCTTCTTTATTATCAAAAGTGATGTTTTCATCAGTGATAATCATCAGGTGTTGAATTAAGATCCTTGATGCCTGTTTAACGGCTTCTTCAGGATGAATTGTTCCATCTGTTACCACATCCATCACCAATTTTTCAAAGTCTGTTCTTTGTTCAACACGAGTGTTCTCAATGCTGTATTTTACATTTTTGATGGGGGTGTAAATTGCATCAATCGGAATGTATCCAAAGTGTGAACTTCTTTCTTTGTTTTCTTCTGCCGGAACGTATCCGCGTCCTTTAGCAATGGTGATTTCAATATCTAATTTTGCAGAAGGATCCATTGTGCAAATCAGCAGATCCGGGTTCATGACTTCAAATAACGGAGAAGCCTCACCGATCATTCCTGCAGTAAATTCTGTTTTATTTTTTAATGAAAGACTGATTTTTTCAGTACCTGTGTCCTGATCAGTTTTCTTTTTAAACCGAACCTGTTTCAGGTTAAGAATAATTTCAGTTACGTCTTCTGTAATACCTTTAATTGTTGCGAATTCATGATCGGCGCCTGCAATGCTGATACCAACGATTGCATACCCTTCCAATGAATTAAGCAATACCCTGCGAAGTGCGTTACCAATGGTAACACCGTACCCCGGTTCTAATGGGCGAAATTCGAATTGTGCTTCGAAATCTGTACTTTTTTGAAGAACAATTTTGTCTGGTTTTACAAAATTTAAAATGGCCATTTTTTATTTTGTTTTAGATTTTATCTTAAAATCCATGTGGAGATCAAGAGTTTTTTAATTAGGAAACTTTTTATTTGTTCCACTTGCCGTTTTAAGCAAATGGTGGATTATTATTTACTATACAATTCCACGATAAGTGATTCCTTAATATTTTCAGGAACACTTTCTCTTTCCGGATAGGCAATAAAAGTGCCTTTCATTTCAGCTTCATTCCATTCAAGCCAATTAAATTTTGGATTTTTTGGCCGAAGATTAGAAGTGATAGAAGTGTTGTGGGCAGCCTTTTCTTTAAGACCGATTACATCACCTGGTTTTAAGGAGTAAGAAGGAATATTTAGTACTTCACCATTAACGGTAATATGTTTATGAGACACCAACTGACGGGCAGCCTGGCGGCTTGGAGCAATTCCCATGCGGTAAACAGTATTATCCAAACGAGCTTCCAGCAATTTAATTAATTGTTCACCGGTAACTCCCTTACGCCTTGATGCTTCATTAAAAGTATTGTGAAATTGTTTTTCCAATAAGCCATAAGTATATTTGGCTTTTTGTTTTTCGCGAAGCTGAAGAGCATATTCACCAAGGCTTTTGCGCTTGCGTGCTGCTCCATGCATCCCCGGAGGGTTGCTGTTTTTTGTTAACCATTTTCCATTTCCTGTAATCGGCTCTCCGAATATCCTGGAAATTTTGGTTTTTGGTCCTGTGTAACGAGCCATAATTGTTATTTGATTTTTTAGTGTCGGTGCATCATCATTAAAAATCGAAAATTAATGATGCACCCGGTTATGAAATAAATATGTATGAAGTACGATGTGTGATGTTTGATGTACTCATGTTACATCAAACATCACACATCAAACATGTCTTAAACTCTTCTCTTTTTGGGAGGTCTGCAACCATTGTGAGGTAAAGGAGTAATATCTTTAATCATTACTACTTCAATTCCGGATTGTGATAAAGAGCGGATCGCTCCTTCACGGCCGGAACCAGGTCCTTTTACGTAAACATCCACCCTTTTTAAACCTGCATCTGAAGCTGTTTTTGCTGCATCAGAGGCGGCCATCTGGGCTGCATAAGGAGTGTTCTTCTTAGAACCCCTGAATCCCATTTTGCCAGCTGAAGACCACGAAATAACCTGGCCTTGCTTGTTGGTTAAACTGATGATAATGTTGTTGAAACTTGCTACAATGTGCGCTTCTCCATAAGGTTCTACTTTTACAACCCTTTTCTTTGAAGATGCTTTTGCATTTGATTTTGTGTTTGTTGTTTTTGCCATAACGAAATTCTGTAGGTAATCTTTTAAAAAATGTATCCGCGAAAGGCGGACTGAATCAATCCTATTTCCGGCTTAAGATATCTGGTATTGATTCAAAAAAAATAAGCCTATAAAAAACTTTGAGCCGTCAACTGATTGCTGACAGCTCAAAGCTGATTTTATTTCTTCGGTGCCTTTTTCTTTCCGGCAACTGTTTTACGTTTTCCTTTACGTGTACGACTGTTCGTACGGGTACGCTGACCACGTAACGGCAAACCTTTACGATGTCTTAAACCACGATAACAGGCAATATCCAAAAGGCGTTTGATGTTGGTCTGAACTTCACTGCGTAAAGCACCTTCAGTTTTAAATTCGCTACTGATGATGTTTCTGATGGCTGTTTGTTCCTCATCATTCCATTGGTTCACTTTTTTATTTATATCAACACCAGCTTTTTCCAAAATATAACGGGCGGTTGATCTGCCTATTCCATATATATAAGTAAGACCAATTTCGCCTCTTTTGTTTTTAGGTAAATCTATACCGGCAATACGCGCCATAAGAATTTTTAATTTTAAATTTTAATTTTTGATTTCTTTTAACCCTGTCTTTGTTTAAAACGTGGATTTTTTTTGTTGATTACATAAAGCGTACCTTTTCTTCTTACGATTTTGCAATCAGCACTTCTTTTTTTTATTGCAGCCCTTACTTTCATGATCTCACTTTGTTTTTTACCTGTGAAAAGTTTGTTATTTATATCTAAAAATGATTCTTCCCCTAGATAAATCATAAGGGCTCATCTCTACACCTACTTTGTCGCCGGGTAAAATGCGGATATAATGCATTCTCATCTTACCGGAAATTGTCGCCAAAATTTCATGCCCGTTTTCAAGCTTAACCCTGAACATCGCATTGGATAAGGCTTCCAGGATTGTACCGTCTTGTTTAATTAATGCTTGCTTGGCCATATTGTTTTTGGAGGCGCAAAGATAAGTGTAATATTTTAATTTTTAAAAAAATATAGCAATTTTATTACAGGTTAAAACGTAAAAAAGAAAAATAAAAATTCAACCGTTTCCCCCACCATTGATTTTTCTATGTCCTAAGATTAAACTATTTTCTATATTTGTATAACCCTTAAAAATAAATAACATGAAAACAAAAACCCTTTTCCTTCTTTTTGCGGCTCCATTGATTTTCACAGCCTGCAACAAAAATGATTCCAAGGATAACACTATTTCATCCGCTTTTATTAATACAAATCCGGGAAGTACCTGGACTTATCATGAAGATAATTCTTCAGGAGTCAGTCCTGCAAGTACTGATTACACCGTTACTTCTACCAACCAGGACACTTCAATTAATGGAAGAAAATATCATGTCTATAATTATTCTTATGGCGGTAATCAATTTCTGACTGCATCCGGAAATGATTATTATCAATTCGATTCCATTCCTATTGCAGGAGCATCAATACCAGTTGACAGGTTATATTTAAAAAGCGATGCAGCTGAAGGAGCAACATGGAGCCAGGATTTTAGCTTACCTATACAAAGTGTTCCAATTCCGGTACCTTTAAAAGCAACGAATAAAATTACTGAAAAAGGAATTTCAAGAACCATAAACGGGACAACTTATACTAATGTAACCCATGTGTCAACTTCTCTTTCTTCCGCTTTGATTACCTCAGGTTTTACTTCAAGTATTGACAGTTATTATGCGCCTAATTACGGGATGATAGAAAATACGACTGTCATTAACCTGGATTTTTCAGGAATTACAGAGAATATAAACGTTACTACAAAGTTGATGAGTTCAGATTTAAAATAATCAGATGACGTCTTCAGTAAGATGAACCTTCGTCATTGCTGTATAATGGTTCTGTAGAACATGCACCGGAATGGGATGAGTAATAATTCTTTTTTCGTTTCTGTACCAGATTTCGAAGTGAGAAAAATCATCCTGTTTCGGTGTTTGAATTCTGAAAGCGCCTTTCAAGTATTTTACCGATCCATCTTCATTCACCTGTTTTGTGAATTTTAGCTTAGTGAGTTGATCCTCATCAATTGGTAAAGGATAAAGGTCTTCCTCTTTAAAATACATGTCCTGGATGCCGTTGTTGACACAAATTTCCTTTTCATCATTATTGAAATTTGTTACTTCTGCGCGCCATGCCTGGCCGTCACTTTCTGCAAGTACATAATCTCCTTGCTTTAATTCGCTGAATTTTATCATACTGAAGAATTTTTGCTCAATTTAGGAAAAATTCAATTATCAAATTATTGAATTATTCAATTACTAAAGTATTTGATTATTAAATTAGAAAATGAAAACATTTGCCCGCTATCCAATTAGCTCGTTAAAGGTTATTCAGCCCAACTCATTACATAATTTTCATCTTCAATTTCCAAAGCATCTTTTGTTAATTGTAAAGGATGAAAAGTGTCAACCATCACCGCAAGTTCATCTGTCTTTTTTGCACCTATACTTTTTTCTACAGCACCCGGATGAGGACCGTGAGGAATACCGCCGGGATGCAGGGTAATCATTCCGCGGGTAACATGCTTGCGGCTCATGAAATCACCATCCACATAATAAAGCATTTCATCGCTGTCAATATTACTATGATTATAAGGCGCCGGAATAGACAAAGGATGATAATCAAATAAACGCGGAACAAAAGAACAGATTACAAAATTATGCCCTTCAAAAGTCAAATGCACAGGCGGCGGTTGGTGAACGCGCCCTGTAATGGGTTCAAAATCATGAATGGAAAATGCAAAAGGATAACAATACCCGTCCCACCCTATCACATCAAAAGGATGATGCAAATAATGAATTCCATACATCATTCCTTTCTTTTTTACCATTAATAAAAAATCTCCTTCTTCATCAATAGTTTGCAGATCTTGTGGTACACGTATATCTCTTTCACAGTAGGGAGAATTTTCCAGCAATTGTCCATAATTACTCAAATATTTCTTAGGATAACGAACAGGACTGAATGATTCTATAATCAATAACCTGTTTGATTCTTTTTCAAATTCAATTTGATAAATAGTGCCGCGTGGAATCACTAAATAATCTCCATAAGAAAATGGAATCTCGCCATACTGGGTTTTTAATTTCCCACTTCCTTCATGCACAAAAATCACTTCATCAGCATCTGCATTTTTATAAAAATAATCAGGCATACTTTTTTGTGGAGCAGCCAGCGAAATATGCACATCATTATTTACCAAAACCGGTTTACGGCTTTTTAAATAATCATTTTCCGGTTTAATATTAAACCCCTGGAAGCTACGATGCTTCAACATTTTTTCTTCAGCCACTTCAGGAATGACACTGAAAGGTTTATCGGTTTTTATGATTTGAGTGGGAGGATGAGAATGATAAAGTAAAGAGGAATCTGAAGAAAAACCTTCTGTCGAAAATAATTGTTCGGAATATAAACCTCCATCCGGCTTTCTAAATTGTGTATGACGTTTATGTGGAACAGAACCTGATTTATGATAATGTGGCATAATAAAATATTTGAGAACAGAAAGAAATAGTTATTTTAATTGGATAAAATTACAAAATAAAGAGGCAATATATTTTTCATTTAAAGGAAGCAAATGTTTGAAACAGCAGGAAAAAAATACGAGCACTTCTGTAATAAAATTTTATTTTGCGAAAACTTAAAAAATATCAATTGACTCGTATAGGCCTCATTTCAGATACTCATAATTATCTTGATCCCACAGTTTTTGACCATTTTAAAAACTGCGACGAGATTTGGCATGCAGGAGATTTCGGTACTGCGTCAATATCAGATCAATTAAAATCTTTCAAACCAGTTCGCGGTGTTTATGGAAATATTGATGGCTATGATATAAAAAGCATCTTTCCAGAACAGTCGGTTTTTATGTGTGAAGATGTAAAAGTGATGATGCGACATATTGGTGGTTATCCTCCCAAATATAACCCCGAAACAAAAAAAGAAATCCTGGTTCATCAGCCACAACTCTTTATTAGCGGACATTCTCACATTCTGAAAGTAATATACGATGAGAAATTAAATTGTTTGCATATGAATCCGGGAGCAGCAGGAAAACATGGCTGGCACAAAATGAGAACCTTGATCCGCTTTACAATTGATGAAAAAAATATTAAAGATTGTGAAGTAATAGAATTAGGAACCCGGTAATTTTCGTTTATACATAACCGTTATGTTCAAAAAAGATTCCAAAGTCAGCAAATTATTTAAAATGTTTTGTAGCAGGTAAGAAATCAATAAAAATATTTTTCTACACCTTTTGCTGGTTTCCATCCATAACCAGGTTCGAAATAATTCCATAATAATGCAGAAACATTTCGTGCCAGTTGCCATGCTTCATTATCTGGTTTCCATCTTTTATCTGCATTATTTTTTGTGGCCACATAAAAAACATAATCACCATGAGGCGCATTTACTAAAACAGCTTCTGACCTTGAAGCATCCACCATTCCCTGCTTGGATGCAGCCTGAACATACGGCGGCATTTGAGAAAGCGCATACTCATCCCAAAAAACATTAGTAAGATCACGATACATCCTTTGACTTGCTGCGGCGCTTACCGCTTTTCCTTCACGAATCATTACCATTAGGTTTGACATCTCGCGGGGTGTTGTTTGTCCCCAGCCAAATTCTTCGTTATCCTTCTCCCTGCCCGGAGTCCGTGCGTTTACCCTTGTATACTTAAACCCATTTCCAGCAAGCCATTGATTAATTGTAATGCCCCCGCCAGCTAATTTTTCACACCACCTGGCGGCCGTATTATCACTATGGGAAATCATTAAAGTAATGGCAACATTTAAAACTGTTTGCGAACTGTCTTTAAAAAACTGCATAAGGCCGGATCCTCCATGAGCTGCACTATCCCGGTAAATCATAGGTTGATGGTAGGTAAAAACTCCGGAATCAATTTTATTAAAAATTCCAATTAAAATCGGCACTTTAATGATGCTTGCAGTCGGGAAAATGGTATCAGCATTGATCGCTGCTTCTTTTTCTGTTTTTAAATTGCGAACATAAACTCCCGCCGTTCCATGAAATGAATCTATTAATTCTTGTAATTCCTTTTGTAGCTTCTTATCCGTTTTGTATTGTTGTGAGAAGGCAGTTTGAGAAATAAAGATCAAAATAATTTCCAAAAACCAATAACCTTTTTTCATTCGTTTTTTTTCGAAAAGTACAATTTACTTTTTATACCCTTTCAAAAAAGTAGGATCTAAAAGTAGCTGTGGTAAAATGAGGCTGACTCTTTCAGCCTCATTTTTACTTTCCTTTAAAATGTTGTAAGCTATTTTCCTGAAACAGTTACTTCATCTTCCTTTGCAGGAAATTTCGCATAAACGATTCCTTCAACAGAAGAAATTTTCTTTTGTGAAAAATGGCCGGATTGTGTAAACGCACTCACATTTGTTGTATCAGTTGTGGGTTTATTTGGCGGAACAGTATCCGTTTTCGGCTGAGGCATAGGCACTGTATCCTTTTTGTTTTGCGCAAATAAAGAACAGCTGAAAAAAATGAGGCCAAGAGAAAATGCCAATGATTTTGTTTTCATAAAACTCAATTTAGGGGTTAAGAAATGATGATTAAACCCTTGAAAGTGGCAATTTTGATGCCACCACCGATTTTTTTATTCCTGACTCCATAAAATTGAAAAGCATTTATTGAAACATCGGTTACGTCAGGAATTTGAAAATTAAATTGTTAATTTTTGCAAGTTTTTAAAAGGATTTTAAACCTTTTTAAAAAAAATACATCTACAATAGTTGAAATTCATTTAAATAATTTAACAATAACATGCGTTTAAAAAAGAATAAATTTGATAAACGAATAAAAGCACAAAAATTTATGCAAAAAATACTTCAAATCTGTTTTTTTCTTTCACTTTCTATAGGGCTGTTGAATAGTGCGGATGCACAACGAAGCCGTCAACTTAGCCAGGGCAGAACTTCAAGTGCTCCTTCAAGAAGTTTCTCTTCTTCTTCAAGATCATCTGTCTCACGACAATCGTCTTCCAGGCCTACCCCTTCAAGAACTTTTAGCAACACTGAAAGAACATATCAGCCACGTGCAACAGAAAATGTTTCGCGAAACATGACAACAAGAAACTCTGTTGAAAGAACAACAGCTCAACGAAATTATTCTCCTGCTTCTCCCCAAAGAAATTATACTGCTACTTCTCCTCAAAGAATAACTGCAACCAGGAATGGTTATAATTCTTATAGCAGGCAAAACAGGATGGTTAGCAACAATTATCGTTATAATAATTACCGCTATAATAATTATCGCACCAGTTATTATGGAAACATTTACGGAAGAAGGACTGTTTTCATGTATGGTCCGCGTTACAGGGTAATTCCACATAATTTCATTTCAATCAGGTTTGGTGGCTATCCATATTATTATCATGGCGGATGCTTTTATGGATACTATTCAGGTTATTATCAGCCGATCTTTCCTCCGTTCGGATTAAGAATTACAGTATTGCCTTTTGGTTATAGAACGATTTTTATTGGTACAATTCCATTCTATTATTACAACGGAATTTATTACCGTCAGTTTGATAATAGCTATGAAGTAGTGGATGCACCAATGGGGGCTACTGTTTCAGCATTACCACAGGGAGCACGTTCTGTGCTAATTAATGGTGAAAAATTATACGAACTCAATGGAACCTATTATAAAGCTGACCGTGATTCAAATGGTCGTGATGTATTTATTGTTGTCGGTAAAAATGGAGTGATAAATAACACAGATGAGCCACAAACAAATATGAATAATGCTCCTGCTTCATTGGAAATTGGAGATATAATGAATCAATTACCAGAAGGCTCAAAAGTAGTAACTGTTAATGGGCAACAACTATATGAAACGCCGGACGACATTTACCTCCAGGAACAATCTGAAAACGGTACTGTAGAATATAAAGTGGTAGGTAAATAATTTTAGATTTTATAAATAAATAAGAACCGGCTTTGCCCGGTTTTTTTTTGCCCTTTTTTCCCTAATTACTTTTTATAAAGAATGCAAATGTTAATTTTTTTTTGAAGAAATGAAAAGGGAAGATGCAATGGTATAATTCTGGGGGCCATTTTTTGTAAGTTTACAATTTTCACAGCAAAAAGATTTTTTTTTGAGTTGAAACAGTGATAACGTTTTGCTTTCAACGATTTTGTATTTATAGTTTGTTGAATTTTTATTTTATGAAGTATCTTTTTTTATTTTTTTCTTTAAGTTTAATTGTTAATAATTCATTTGCCCAAATCGATAAAGAGCCACTACCTGCCATAGATGCCGATGTGATCCAATTAAAATCTTCCAACACCTTGATTGGAAAAGTGGTAGATATTCAAAATAATAAAGGGCTCGAAGCTGCTTCTGTTCAGCTTTTTGCACACATAACAGATTCTGTAACCCATCAAACAAAAGATTCTTTGATAGCAGCGATGCTCACTAAAGCTAACGGCGATTTTCATTTCACAAACATTCCTGGTTTTAAAAATATAAGGTTGAAAATTTCCTCTGTTGGCTTCAGTAATTACGACCACATTTTCCCTTATGAAAATGGGAATGTTGATCAACCGGTTCAAAAAGATTTGGGAAATATTGTGATGTCACGTCAAAATGAAAAATTGCAGGGAATCACCATAGTTGCTGAACGGCCGGCTTTAAAAATGGGAATAGATAAAAAGATCTTTGATGTTGATAAAAGTCTTACCTCAAAAGGAGGCACTGCAATAGATATCATGAAAAATATTCCTTCTGTTTCTGTTGATGTTGATGGAAATATTGAACTAAGAAATTCATCTCCAACTATCTTTATTGATGGACGACCTACGATTCTAACCCTTGACCAGATTGCTTCTGATGATATTGAAAGAATTGAAATAATAACCAATCCATCGGCAAAATATGACGCTTCCAGTACTGGCGGGATTATTAATATTATTCTCAAAAAAAATAAACGTCATGGCTTGAATGGAATTGTTTCAGTAAGTGGTGGGATACCTGAGGATTATTCAGGAAACGCAAATTTAAATTTAAGACAAGGGAAATTTAATTTTTTTGTAAGCGGACATTACAGTTATTCTAATAATGATTCCAGGAGCAGAAGTTTCAGGCAAAATAAAAACAATGGAATTGTAGAAGATTACTTTAACCAGCATTCTCTGAACAATCGCGTTCGCAGGTTTTCCTCCATCAGGGGCGGAGTAGATTTCTTTATGGACAACCGAAATACCTTCACTCTTTCACAAGGATTTGTTGATGGTCGTTTTGGCAATAATGAAGATCAGGACCAGGAGTATATGACTATTGAAAATGAGTTGGAAAAAACCGGCTTAAGAACATCGGATAGTCATTTTGAATTCAAAAGAAATAATTCGCAATTGCTTTACACCCATAAATTCCCAAAAGATGGAGAAAAGTTAGACGCAAGTGTAAATGTGAATTATGGGAATGTAAGTGATTATTCTTCTATTCTTAATAGTTTTTATAACCCTGATGGAACTTTGCAGGGCGAGGTAAACAAAGTAGAAAATAGCGGTGCAAATAATAACAACCAGGTTACCACAAAAATTGATTTTGTGAATCCTCTCGGTGAAGATAAAAAACTGGAAGCTGGAGTAAGAAGCTATTTTAATAACTATGAAAGTTACTTTAATTCTTTTTCAGTCAACAACCAGGTTGAAACAAAACTTCCCTTAAGTAATAATTATAAATATTCTGAGAGCGTACAGGCGGCATATATAACCTACACAGGAAAATTAAAAAGTATCGGATACCAGGCAGGACTTCGGGGAGAATATTCAAAGTTTACCGGAACATTGATCGATAGCGCCAGAAAGTTTGGTTATGAATATCCATCATCAATAAAGAACATTTGGGATGCACTTTTTCCAAGTCTTTATCTTTCTAAAAAATTAAATGAAACAGACGAGATTCAATTGAATTATTCCAGAAGAATCCGCCGGCCTGACTTCTGGCAATTAAATCCGTTTATTGATATCAACGATCCATTAAATATTCAACAGGGAAATCCGCAGTTGCAACCGGAATTTACCAATTCCCTTGAATTCAATTATAGCAAAACCTTTAAAGACAACAGCAATTTTCTCGGGGTAATTTATTACAGAAATACAAGAGGTGATATTACGCGATATAGCGACACAATAAGCCAGGCTCAATTTCAACAATTACAAAACGCAGCAGTAGATCCCAATGCAATTCTTAATACTTTTATCAATTCACAAAGTGTAAACCGAATTGGTGTAGAACTAACCCTTCAACAAAAATTGGGAAAGAATTTTGATGTCACACCCTCAGTCAATTTAGGTTACAGGAAAGTAAATGCTAAGCAAAAGGATTTGGATTTAAGTAATGAAGGATTTAACTGGAGTTCTAAATTGACTGCAAATTATAAGATCACTGCCGGCAACGAAGCTTCTGTTTTTGACAAACTGGGCTTTCAGCTCACTGCTGATTATCATTCACCAAGAGTGATTCCGCAGGGCAAAAGATTAGAGCGTTTTGATGCTGACTTTGCAATGAGAAAGGATTTATTGAAAGACAAGGCTTCCCTCACTTTTAGCATCAATGATCTATTCAATTCTCAACGTTACGGGGTAATTTATGACACTAAAGATTTTTACCAGGAAACCTACAGCCGGCGCCTGGTTCGAAGCTTCCGGCTTACATTCAGTTACAAATTTGGCAATAACGAATTTTCATTATTCAAAAAAAATAATGGGAATAATGATACAGAAAATGATTAAAACTTTTAATTAAATTTCTTTCGTTTTTCATCGAAGAATGATTTTTCCGAAAGCAGAAAGAAAACACTTTCTGTTTATCTTCACATCATGTTCGATTTTCGTTTAAAGGTATTCCAAACTGTTGCCAGGCGCCTTAATTTTACAAAAGCAGCCTCCGAATTATATATTACCCAACCGGCAGTAACAAAGCACATCCACGAACTTGAAAATCATTTTAAAGTAAAGCTTTTTGACAGGAATAATTCTGGAATCCGACTAACGCATGCAGGCGAAATTTTGCTTCAGCACACCGAAGAATTGTTTTCATTCTATAGGAATCTTGAATTTGAAATGAATACGTTTGCGCAAAAACATAAAGGAAAATTACGATTGGGTGCCAGTACAACGGTTGCCCAGTATGTATTACCGCCGGTACTTGCTGCATTCCATAAAAAATTTCCGGACGTACAAATCATTCTAACAACAAATAATACAGAGCATATTGAAGGTGCCTTGAAAAACAATGAAATTGATTTAGGCATTGTAGAGGGTCGTTCCAAAAATACTTCTATAAAATATTCTGAATTCATAAAAGATGAGATCGTTTTGGTTTCGTCAAACAACAATTTATATGCAAAAAAAGAAGTGATTAAACCTGCCGAACTAAAAAATATTCCATTGTTGTTGCGTGAACCTGGTTCGGGTACTTTAGAAGTAATTGCTCATGCGCTAAAAACTTCTGGAATTAAAATGCGTGAATTAAAAATTGAAATGGAATTAGCAAGTACAGAAAGTATGAAGTCGTACCTGCTTCATTCAGACTGTATGGCGTTCCTCTCAATACATTCAATTTTAAATGAGCTGAAGAAAAACGAATTCCATATTGTTGATATTAAAGGAATAGAAATCGGGAGATTTTTTTACTTTATTCAACTTCATGGAACATCAGAATCATTATCCAACCTGTTTATCGAATTCGCCCGGCACCATAACTTCAGGTAATGGCTTATTACTAATTACAATTTCTCTTTCACTTATTTCCGGATGAAATTTGCAACATGAAAGAACATGTCTTAAACATGTTTTGCAATAAGAAAATTTCAGTGGAAATGAGCAACACAATTACACTTCAGAATAAGTTTAAATTATTTTTAGAAAAGAACATTACAACAAGAGAAATCATTTTTGTAATAGCTCTCTTATCATGTCTTACTCCCGTGATATCACCGCCAGTTGCTTTATTAATAGGCTTTGCAATTGCTCAAATAATCGGTCACCCGTTTTTAGATTTAAATCATAAAGCAACTTCTTTTTTATTAAAGTTATCAGTGGTTGGTTTAGGATTCGGGATGAATGTACAAAGCGCTGTTCATGCAGGAAAAGAAGGAATACTTTTTACAGTGGCGTCGATTCTTGGAACACTTTCTCTGGGATTGTTGTTAGGCAGATTTTTAAAAATTGAAAAGAAAACTTCACATCTGATTTGTTGTGGAACTGCTATTTGCGGTGGCAGCGCAATTGCTGCGATCAGTCCTTTAATAAAAGCAAAAGAAAAACAGATCTCTGTGGCATTGGGAACAATATTTATTTTAAATTCAATCGCTTTATTTTTATTTCCTTTCATCGGCCATCAATTACATTTATCACAAATGCAATTTGGTTTATGGAGCGCTATAGCGATTCATGATACAAGTTCAGTTGTTGGCGCTGCGAATAATTATGGAGCAGAAGCATTACAGGTAGCAACAACCGTAAAACTAGCACGGGCGCTATGGATTATCCCGGTTGCATTGTTAACCTCCCTGGTTTTTAAAACAGGAAAACAAAAAATAAAAATCCCCTATTTTATTGGATTATTTATCATTGCCATGATCATCAATACTTATGTTCCTGCAATTCATTTTATTTCAATGAAAGTTGTTGAACTTTCAAAAAGCGCATTGACAGTTACGCTGTTTTTAATTGGGGCCGGCCTGTCAGCGCCTGTTTTAAAATCAATAGGAATAAAGCCTTTGCTGCAGGGAATTATATTGTGGTTGGTTATTTCGGTTGCTGCATTGATTGCGGTTATCAATTTTACAATTGGATAAATAATATCGCCTTAAATCTCCAAAGAATTATTCATCAAATTTTCTAACAGAGAACTTTATTTTATCAACATCTGAATCAACCTGCCATTTATTTTTGTGAAACCGTACTCCAATGTCAAGTAAATTATTGCCTCGGTATAAATAGCCTTTGGCAGTTTCATTTTCTTCAGTAAAAACGACCAGTTCTATCTTCGTCCAATCCATAAATTCTGTGGATTGAGCTAAAGCAATATGAGGAATTACAGAGCCATTTTTTACCAATACAATTCCAGGCAATTCTCCTGTTGTTATATTAATCCATTGTGAACCTGCATACACCTTTTTTGTCTGGTAATCGATCCATTTTCCCTTCGGTAAATAAACATCTCTTGATAAGGTATTTTCTTCCATTAAAGGTGCAATCAGCATGTCTTCTCCAAATAAAAACTGGTCTTCCAAACTCCATGTTGTGGGATCATCAGCATAATTTAAAAACATCGCTTTCAACAATGGCCAACCATTCTGTGAAGCAATGAAAGCTTGTGTAAAAATATAGGGCATTAGCCGGTAGCGCATCTCCACCATCTTGCGAAATAGGTTCAAAAATTCATCACTGAACTCCCAGGGTTCGCGGGGCGGAAACCCGTGGACACGGCTGTGAGAACTAAACATTCCAAAAAAAGTCCAGCGTTTAAAAAGTTCTTCTTTTGGCGAACCGGAAAATCCACCAATATCATGACTCCAAAATGAAAAACCACTTAAACCCAAAGATAGTCCTCCTCTTAAACTGCCCGCCATTCCGGCATCAGACACTTCTGCATCACCACCCCAATGAACAGGATTTCTTTGTCCGCCAGCCCACGAGCTGCGCGACCAAATTAAATTATCGCCATTGATCTCTTTGGTAATTTTATTCACCAATTGTGTGTAACGCAATGGATAATTATTGTGTTCATAATATCCACTTCTGCCACTTGCGTATAAACCTTTTAGCGGTGCAGCTTCGCCAAAATCTGTCTTTATAACGGCGATGCCTAAACGCAAAAGCGCTTTTATTTTTTTTGTATACCAATCAATCGTTTCAGGATTGGAAAAATCAAGAATCGCATCTTCTGTTGCTACATTTCCGTTTCCGTC
>Ga0164242_10003901_pt1 | contig 16868 bp, 16 predicted proteins | sample OricomgcompostMG_FD_108783 | JGI IMG/M metagenome (GOLD analysis project Ga0164242, IMG submission 108783) | Miracle-Growth compost microbial communities from Emeryville, California, USA - Original compost - Miracle growth compost (MG) ...
CCGATGTTCAGTTTCGCCCGCGGGTCCATCGCGTACTCCGAGTACATGTATTCGCGCTCCTCCTCGGTCACCATCTCGAGCGTCAGCTCGTCGTGGTTGCGGAGGAAGAGGCCCCACTGGCAGGAGTCGGGGATCCGCGGCGTCTGCTCGAGGATCTCGACGATCGGCGTCGCGTCTTCGCGGCGCAGGCCCATGAAGAGGCGCGGCATCACCGGGAAGTGGAAGGCCATGTGGCACTCGTCGCCGTCACCGAAGTAGTCGACGACGTCGGCCGGCCACTGGTTCGCCTCGGCGAGCAGCACCCGGTCAGGGTAGTTGCGGTCGATCTCCGCCCGCACCCGTTTCAGGTAGGCGTGCGTCTCCTCGAGGTTTTCGCAGTTGGTGCCTTCGCGCTCGTAGAGGTAGGGGACGGCGTCGAGGCGGAAGCCGTCGAGCCCGCGGTCGAGCCAGAAGCGCAGGGTGTCGAGCATCGCCTCCTGCACTTCGGGGTTGTCGTAGTTGAGGTCGGGCTGGTGGTCGAAGAAGCGGTGCCAGTAGTACTGGCCGGCCTTGGCGTCCCAGGTCCAGTTCGATTGCTCCGTGTCGACGAAGATGATCCGTACCTCGTCGTAGCGCTTCGGGTCGTCGGACCAGACGTACCAGTCGCGTTTCGGCGAGTTCGGATCGGAGCGCGCCTCCTGGAACCAGGGGTGGGCGCTCGAGGTGTGGTTCATCACCAGGTCGGCGATCACCCGGATGCCGCGCTGGTGGGCCTCGGAGATGAAGCGTTCGAACTCGGGCAGGGAGCCGTAGTCGGGGTGGATCGCGTCGAAGCCGGAGATGTCGTAGCCGCCGTCGCGCAGCGGCGAGGGGTACATCGGCAGGAGCCAGACGCAGTCGACGCCGAGCCACTGCAGGTAGTCGAGCTTCTCGATCAGGCCGCGGAAGTCGCCCATCCCGTCGCCATTGCCGTCGAAGAAGCCGCGCACGTAGATCTCGTAGAAGACGGCGGTCTTGAACCAGGTCGGCTCGGACTCGAACCAGTGCTCGGGACCGGCCTCGAGGGCCGGGTTGGGGCCGGCCGGGGTCGCGGCGGCGGCCCGCAGGCCGCCGGGGCGCAGCGATCCGACCGCCGCGTGGACGTCGGTGGTGTAGCGGCTCAACGTTCGACCCTCATCACGTGAGCCATCCGGTTACCCGGTGCGAGGCGCACGTAATTCCGGCCGATCGACCAGTCGTATTCCTGGTCGTCGAGGAGGTCGCGAACCTTGAAGGCGGGCGGCGTGCCGAGGTGGGCGGGCACGTTGACGATCCCCTCCTGGGTGTGGTGGGAGTCGAGGCTGACCACGGTGACGACGGCGTTGTCGCCGGTCACCTTCGCGTAGGCGATCAGCGCCTCGTTCTCGGTGTCGAGGAAGGTGACGTTGGAGAGGTACCGGAGGGCCGGGTTGGCGCGGCGCGCGGCGTTCAGCTTGCCGATCATCGGCAACAGCGGGCCGTCGAGGCGGCGCTCGCGCAGCTGGTACTTCTCCGAGTCCATGTACTCCTCGCTGCCGGGGACGACGGGCTCGTTTTCGAAGGACTCGAAGCCGGAGTAGATGCCGTAGCTCGGCGAGAGCGTGGCGGCGAGGACGAGGCGCGCCTCGAAGGCCGGCGGGGCGCCGTCGACCAGGTACTCGGTGAGGATGTCGGGAGTGTTGGCGAAGAAGTTCGGGCGCACGTAGTCGCCGTCGCGGTAGGCGAGCTCGGAGACGTAGTCGGTCAGCTCCCAGCGCGAGTTCTTCCAGGTGAAGTAGGTGTAGGACTGGCTGAAGCCGAGCTTGGCGAGGGCGGTCAGCTTGGCGCGGCGGGTGAAGGCCTCGGCGAGGAAGATCACGTCCGGGTGGGCGGCGCGGATGTCGGTGATCAGCCATTCCCAGAACGGCATCGGCTTGGTGTGCGGGTTGTCGACGCGGAAGACGCGGACGCCGCGCTCGACCCAGAGGGCGACGATGTCGCGCAGCGCCTCCCAGAGGCCGCGCCAGTCCTCCGAGTCGAAGTTCAGGTTGTAGATGTCCTGGTATTTCTTCGGCGGGTTCTCGGCGTACTTCAGGGTGCCGTCGGGGCGGTGGTGGAACCACTCCGGGTGCTCCTTCAGCCAAGGGTGGTCGGCGCTGCAGTTGAGGGCGAAGTCGAGGGCGATCTCGATGCCGAGCTCGTGGGCGGCCTCGACCAGGTCGGTGAAGGAGGAGAGGTCGCCGAGGGCCGGGTCGATCGCCTCGTGGCCACCGAGCTCCGAGCCGATCGCCCAGGGGCTTCCCGGGTCGTCGGGGCCGGCGACGAGGGCGTTGTTGGGGCCCTTGCGGTTGGTGACGCCGATCGGGTGGATCGGCGGCAGGTAGATGACGTCGAAGCCGAGCTCGGCCAGCTTCGGCAGCTGCTCGCGGACGCCGTCGAAGCCGCCCCAGCTGCGCGGGAAGAGCTCATACCAGGCGCCGAAGCGGGCGCGCTCGCGCTCCGCCTCGACCGTGCGCGGCGGGCCGGTGGTGAAGTCGCGGCGGTCGGGGTGGCGTTCGAGCGCCTCGAGCAGGCGCGGGGCGAGGATGGCGTCGAGCTTCGCCTCGAGTGGCTTCGAGTCGTCCACGGCGATCGCCAGCGCGGCGGCGATCCGCTGGCCGTCGGTCCCCTCGACCCGTGGCGCGGCCTCCTCGAGCAGCAGCGCGCCTTCGGCGACCTCGCTGGAGAGGTCCTCTTCGCCGGGCGCGTTCCGCTTGCGGCTGACCTCGTCGTGCCAGGTGGCGAAGCGCTCGGTGAAGGCGCCGACCTCGAAGGCCCAGATCCCTTCCTTATCCGGCGTGAAGGTGCCGACCCAGCGGTCGCCGTCGACGTCCTTGTCGACCCAGCCCATCGGCGTCTCCTCCCACTCTCCGCCCGGCGGGCGATGACGGAGCACCGCGCGGACCTGATCGTGCCCGTCGCGGAAGACTTCCGCCGAGGCGACGACCGGCTCCCCCAGCGTCCGCTTGACGTCGAACCGCCCGCCGTCAACCGACGGCTGCACGTCGAGGATCCGGATCCGCGGCGGCGGCGGGTCGAGCGCGACCTTCTCCTTGACGGGCGCGGGCTCGACCACCACCTCCGGCTCCGCCTGCTCCGGCACGATCGTCGCGGTCGTCGTCGCGGTGCCGAACAACCCGCCGAACAGGCCCGCGAGGGCTCCGAGGAGGCGATGGGTGAGCCGGCTGAAAATGGATACTGGCATCGAGAACTTCATATTTCCCCAGATTCGACTCGCTGGTAACTCCGATAACCGATCTTTCTCAACTCGCATGACCCGTTCTTCGGGGTCGACCCCCCTGCCGCGGGCGAGCGGAGTGCAGTTGCACCCGACCTCGCTGCCGGGCGGGCGCCTCGGCGAGGAGGCGTTCGCCTTCGTCGATTGGCTCGCCGAGGCGGGCCAGAGCTGGTGGCAGGTGCTGCCGCTGGGGCCGGTCGGCGAGGGCGGCTCCCCGTACAAGGCGCCCTCCGCGTTCGCCGGGTCCCCGACGCTCCTTGCGGAGCCCGACGCGCCGGTGAGCGCCGCGGAACTTGCTGCGCTGCGCGAGCGCGAGGCCTACTGGCTGCCCGACTGGGAGGCCTACGCGGGGGACGGTGCCGGCGAGGACCAGGTGCGCTTCGACCGCGAGTGGACGGCACTGCGCCGGTACGCCGCGGGGCGCGGCGTGCGGATCATCGGCGACCTGCCGATCTACGTCGCCGAGGACGGCGCCGACCACCGCGCCCACCCGGAGCTGTTCCAGCGCGGCGTGCAGGCCGGCGTCCCGCCCGACGCCTTCACCGACGCGGGCCAGCTCTGGGGCAACCCGCTGTACGACTGGCCGGTGATGCGGCGCCGCAAGTACCGCTGGTGGGTCGAGCGGCTGCGGCGGACCTCGCGCCTCGTCGACCTCTCCCGCATCGACCACTTCCGCGGCTTCGTCGCCTACTGGTCGGTTCCCGCGGGCGACGAGGACGCCCGCGGCGGCCACTGGAAACGCGGGCCGGGCCGGGCGCTCTTCGACGCGATCGGCGCCGAGCTCGGCGACGTGCCGCTGATCGCCGAGAACCTCGGCGAGATCACCGAGCCGGTCGAACGCCTGCGCCGCGAACTGTCGCTTCCCGGGATGGCGGTGATGCAGTTCGCCTTCGATCCCGGCGAACCGAAGAGCCCCTACAAACTCGAGCGCCACGAGGAGAACGACGTCGTCTACACCGGCACCCACGACCACGACACCGCCCGCGGCTTCGTCGAATCGCTCGGCGGCGCCTCGCGGGGAGAGTTCGAGGACGAGCTGACCCGAGCCGGTATCGACGACCCCGAGCCCTGGTGGTCCCTGATCCGCCTCACGATGTCCTCCCGCTGCCGCACCTGCATGGTCCAGATGCAAGACGTCCTCGGCCTCGGCAGCGAGGCCCGCATGAACACCCCCGGCACCGTCGGCCCCCAGAACTGGACCTGGCGCATGGACCCCGAATCCCTGACCCCCGCCCTGGCCGCCCGCCTCCGCGCCGCGACCGCCGCCGCGAACCGCCTCCCCGCCTAGCGCGGTCGACCTAAGGCCCGCCCAAGCCGCCCGCGGTCGACCTCCGTTAACCCGCCAGTAGGGCGGTCGACCTGAGTTAGCTCATGGATAACGAAGGTCGACCGCGCTCGGCGGGCCTTAACGCAGGTCGACCGCGGTCAGTGGCCGAGGAGGCGGAGGCGGGCGGCGCGGGCGGCGACCTTGGCGTGGCGGTAGGCGTAGGTGAGGTCGCCGCGGAGGCGGCCCGTTCGCGTGGTCTCGTAGTGGATGAGGTCGGACGGGCGGACGAGGACGGGCATGCCGTCGCGGGCCAGCGCGTCCACGACACGTTCGGCGATCGCGATCTGGCCGAATGCGGTCGGATGGACGTGGTCGGCCATCAGCACGCGACGGCCGCGGAAGCCGCGGAGGTCGACGATCGTCGCGCCGACCCCTCGCGCCGCCGCCTCGATCGCGGCGTTGGCGACCTCGACCTTGGCGCCCGCCCGCGGGCGTCCCAGGTCCAGGGGGATGGTGAGGACGACGACGCGGTCACAACGCTCCGCCAGGTAGGTGAGCACCGCGCCCAGGTCGGCGGCGAAGGCGTCGGCGTCCCAGTCGAGCGCGCGGACGTCGTTGACACCGATGTGGAGGGCGCCGAGGTCGTAGCGGGACTCGGGATGAGCGCTCCGCTCCCGCGCCGCCGTCACCTGCGCCCCGGCGACATCCGCGACCCGCGCCCCGTCGACCGCGTAGTTGGTGAACGCCAACCCCAGCGCCCGCGCCGCCCACTGCGCCCACGACTGCAGCGCCACCCCCCACTGCAGCTCGCCGCCGCCGTTGGTGATCGAGTCGCCGAAGGCGAGCAGGCCGAGCCGGTCGTTCGCTTCCACGTGCGCATCTTGGCGGGTCGGTCTTTTTGGGCTCCCGTCCGACAGGCCGGGCACGCCGAGCAGGTCCGAGAACGAAATACGTCTACTAAACGAACGCGGGGCCAATATTCGAGCGTTCGCTCGATACTGTTCCCGGTCGCAGTGACGAGACCAAGGATCAGCCGGTTCACGATCGCCGTCGCCGCCCTGGCGGCGCTGCTGCTCGCCATCGCCCCCTCCGGCGCGAGCGCCGCCGGCCCGCTGCCGCTCGAATACAGCGGCAAGCTGCTCTTCGAAGCGCCGACCGGCTACACCTACCCGCCACCGCAGAACTTCGGCAAGTTCAAAGTCACGCTGCAGTGGGTCGCCACCGCCGACACCGAGGGCTCGGGTCCCTGGGACTTCAAGGAACTGAAGGGGACCGTCCACTGGGACCAGGAAGGCAACCGGTACCCGCTTGAAGGCGAAACGCCGCCACCGCCGCCCTGCGACGCGACGCTCAGCGAGAAGCCCGGCGGTGAAGACCTCGTCTACGTAGAGCCTTTCGAAGGAAATGAATCGCGTCCCGAAATCACGACCCAGCTGCCGCTGATCGGCGAACTGCTGAAGTCGACCCAGGAAGGTGAAGGCGGATGCAGCGTCTTCGCGATCCTCAACGGCTTCAGCTACGCGGGGACCAACGAGGTCGAAGAACTCGAAAAGAGCGCCGCCGGCATCGAAGCGATGCGCCTGGCCCTGGGCCCCAAGCTCATCGTCAAGGCGGGAAGCACCGGCACGACCCACTTCGACTTCACCTTCAACCGCGAAACCACCACCGGCGCCGGTGACCCGACCGTGATCGAAATCCACTCGCAGATCGACGTCGGCCCCAACGGCACCGGCGGCAGCACGACGACCTCACCGGGGAAGAAACACGGCGGCGCCAAGAGCGGCTCCCACGGGGGCGGCACCGCGACCTGCAAGGTCCCGAAGCTGGTCGGCAAGACCCTCGGCGCCGCCAAGAAAGCGCTGGCGCAGGCCAACTGCAAGCTCGGCAAGGTGCAGAAGCCGAAGGGCGCGAACCTGAAGACCGCTAAGGTCGCGAAGCAGGACCCGCAGCCCGGCACCGTCCACAAGTCCGGCACCAAGGTCGCCGTCAAACTCGACTGAGCCGGCCGGCCCGGCCGTACCCGCCGTCCGAGCGCGCGCCCCCGGCACACCCGGAGCCCGCTTCTCCGCCCACGGCTCGCGCGGCGGGGGTGCCCGGCGGCGCCATTCCTCGCTTCTGTCAGGCGACGCGCCGGCCGCCCTGACCGAGGATCGCGATCAGCTCTTCGGCCTGCTCGAGGAGCTGATCGGCGGAGGCGGCGGTGTAGGTGAAGTCGACGTGGACGCCGTCGGCGCCGCGGCGCTCGGCCTCGCGGACCTGGTCGGCGGCTTCGGCGACGCTCATCCCGGCGTAGGTGTTGACCCGCGTCTCGCGGCGCAGCTCGCCGGGGTCGCGGCCCGCCCCCTCGGCGGCGGCGCGGGCCATCTGCCAGAGCGACTCCTCGAACTCCTCCGGTGAGCCGGCGATCGCGATCCAGCCGACGCCGCGCCGGCCGACCCGGGCCATCGCCGCCGGCGTGAAGCCGCCGAGCAGGACCGGCGGTCCGCCGGCCTGGGCCGGGCGGAGGTCGACCCTCGACGGCGGGATCGCCCAGAAGCGCCCGCTGTGCTCGACCGTGCTGTCGGCCCACAACTTCTCGAAGATGTCGAGCATCTCCTCCAGCCGCGCTCCGCGCTCCGCCCACGGCACGCCCGCCGCCTCGTACTCGTCCCGCATCCAGCTCGTCCCGAGCCCCAGTTCGAGCCGCCCCTCGCTGACCGCGTCGAGCGAGGTCAGCGCCCGTCCCAACAGCAGCGCGTTGTGCCAGGTCGGGATCAGGGTGCTGAACGAGAGCCGCACCCGCTCGGTCACCGCCGCCGCGGCGGTCAGCGTCACGATCGGATCGAGCGCCGCCGTGAACTCCGGCGGATATGGCACCTCCTCCGTCCCACCCACCGGATAGAGATCCTGCGGCGTCTCCGGCGTCAGCAACCGGTCCCCGACCCAGAGCGAGTCGTACCCCACCTCCTCCGCCCGCCGCGCGACCCCCGCGACCTTCCCCCCTTCGGCGGTCGGACCGAGCTGCGGCAGACAGAGACCAAGTTGCATCGTGTTCCTCCTCCTGGGTCGCAGCGGCTAACCGAAGAGGAGTATCGCCAGGTTGATCAAGATCGCCAACGGCGTGCCGAAGAGGGCGAGGTCGCGGAACAGCTTGGCCCAGCTGCCGTGGTAGCTGACGCTGTCCATCAGCAGCGAGCCGACGACGTTGGACATGTTGACCAGGGCGATGGCGATCGCGATGCCGATCGCGACGGCGTTCCAGCCGATCGCGGCGCTGCCCGCGGTGGCCGCCGCCGCGAGGATGATCGCGACGATCGTGCCGACGATGCCGAGGACCAACACGGACACGTCGGTCCGGGTCAGGCCAGGAATGTAGGACGAGCCGAATTCACCCTCGACGTGGGCGTGGGCCTCCAAGTGCCCGGCGGCCGCCTCCCGTGTGCGGACGACGCGCGCGGTCTCGCCGCCGTCGAGGACGACCATCTTCAGCGGCGGCTCGAGCCTCTCCTCGGCGTGCTGCCAGAGCCCGCCCTCGTACCACTCGCGGCAATCGTCGTCGTGACAGAAGATCAGCACCTCCTCGGCCGGCCGCTCGAGCAACGCGTCCTGCGCCGCCTGCACCGGATCAGCGTCGCCGACCTCCCCGCTCACCGACAGCCCGAGCGACCGCGCCGCGGCCAACGCGCTCTCCAGCCGCTCCCGCGCTTCGACCCGCGGCTCGTCGACCTCCCCGAACGCCCCGTCCAGCGAGTTCGTCGCCACCGCGGGCGCGACCAACCGCACCTCCGCCCCGTCCCCGTCCACCTCACGCGCGAGGGCTTCCACCGACTCAGGACACCCGAAAGCCGGAGTCACCACCGCGATGAGGCTGCGCACAGCCATCCCGCGAAGATCATCTCGCGACTTTCGAAAAGGTCAAGCCCGCGACCGCCTCTGACACACCGGGCGTCAGGACGAGCGCGCAAGACGACTGGACCGAGGCGCAATCCTCGCCGTCTCGGCGCAAAGAGGGGTGGCAGACGGGGATCGAACCCGCGACCGCCGGCACCACAAGCCGGAGCTCTACCAGCTGAGCTACTGCCACCGCGCGGCCACCAATCTAGCGAGCCGGGGCTCGGGACGGCGGTGAGCCGAGGGGCGCCCCGCCGGATCGGGCGGGGCGCCGGGCCGGTGGCTCAGACGTGGCCGGCGATCGGGTGGGGCTGGTAGGGCTCCTCGAGGGCGGCGATGTCCTCGGGGGAGAGCTCGAGGTCGACGGCGGCGATCGCGTCGGTGAGGTGCTGGGATTTGGTCACGCCGACGATCGGGGCGGTGACGGCCGGGTTGGCGAGGACCCAGGCCAGCGCCACCTGGGCGGGCGCGGCGCCGAGGCGCTCGGCCACCTCGAGGACGCGGGCGACGATCTCGGCGTCCTCGTCGCGGTAGAGGCCGGCGCCGAACGCGTCGGTCTCGGCCCGCGCGGTCGCCGCGTCCCAGGGCCGGGTGAGGCGGCCGCGGGCCAGCGGGCTCCAGGGGATCACACCGATGTCGCGGGACGAGCAGAGCGGCAGCATCTCCCGCTCCTCCTCGCGGTAGAGCAGGTTGTAGTGGTCCTGCATCGAGACGAAGCTCGCCCAGCCGTGGCGCTCGCTCGTCGCCAACGCGGTGGCGAACTGCCAGGCCCACATCGAGGATGCCCCGATGTAGCGCGCCTTGCCCGCCCGGACGACGTCGTTCAGCGCCTCGAGCGTCTCCTCGATCGGCGTCTCGTAGTCCCACCTGTGGATCTGGTACAGGTCGACGTAGTCGGTGCCGAGGCGCCGCAGGGAGTGGTCGATCTCGCTGAGGATCGCCTTGCGGGACAGCCCTCCCCCGTTCGGCCCCGGGCGCATCTGCCCGTTGACCTTGGTCGCCAGCACGATCTCGTCACGGTTCGCCATGTCGGCGAGCGCCCGCCCGGTGATCTCCTCGCTCGTCCCGTCGGAGTAGACGTTGGCCGTGTCGAAGAAGTTGATCCCCGCGTCGAGCGCCTGCTTGATCACCTCGCGGCTCTCCGCCTCGGGCAGGGACCATTCCTGTTTGCCGCGGCCGGGCTCGCCGAAGGACATGCAGCCGAGGCAGACCACCGACACATCCATGCCGGTCGGCCCGAACTTCGTGTAACGCATCTAGAACCTTTCTATGAGGGGTGCGACCTCGCGGCCGATCAGCTCGATCGCCTCGATGTCACGGTGTAGAAGGTGCTGGGCCATGACCCGGGTGCAGCCCGCCTCGTGCAGGGCGTGGAGCTGCTCGACCGCCTCCTCGACCGTGCCGACGATCCAGGCGTCGTCCGCATCCGCCAGGAGCGCCTCGCCGTCGTCGCCCTTCCCCTGCCAGGCGGCCAGCCGCCCGGCGCGCTCGACGACCTCGCCGCGGGTCTCCCCCACGATCCAGCCCGTCATCAGCGACAGGGGCAGGGACGCCGGGTCGCGGTCGGCCGCCTCGCAGGCGGCGTCAAGCTCGCCGCGCAGCTCGACGATCCGCTCGGGGCCGGCGAAGACCGTGTTGTACTCGGACGCCCAGCGGGCGGCGATCCGCAGGCTGCGCGGCCCGCCGGAGCCGCCGACGACGAGCGGCATCGGCCGCTGCAGCGGCTTCGGCCGCGCGTCGAGGTCGACGACGGTGAAGTGCTCGCCGCTGAAGCTGAAGGCGCCGTCGGCCCAGGAGCGCGTCGCGACCTCGAGCTGCTCTTCGAAGGCCTCCATCCGCGGCCCGAGCTCCGGCAGGTCGAAGCCGTAGGCCTCGTGCTCGCGATCCCACCAACCCGCGCCGAGGCCGGGGGACACTCGCCCGCCGCTGATCTGGTCGACCGTCGCCGCCAGCTTGGCGAAGACCGAGGGATGGCGGAAGGTCGCCGGGGAGACCATCGTCCCCAGCCGCAGCTTGGTCGTGATCGCGGCGAGTGCCGCCAGCGTCGCCCAGGCGTCGAGCGACCCGCGCTCGCCCTTGTCTTCGACCGAGAGGTAGTGGTCGGAACGGAACAGCGTGCCGATGCCGCTGCGTTCGCAGGTCTCGGCGATCGCCACCCAGTCGTCCCAGGTGACGTCCTCCTGTCCCTCGATCATCAGCGTGATTTCCACGCGGGCCAACCTACCCAAGTGGTCGCGCCGGCATGCGCGGAGGCCGTGAAACGGCGCCGGGACGGGCGGCCCCTTCCCTCACGAACCGCGGGGAGGTTCGTCCAGGGGCCGCCCGCCCCGGCTACGCGGCGGCGGGGAGCCGATCCAACTTCTCCACGGTTTCAGTACAAGCGACGGCGACCTCGCGGCCCTTCACCTGGAAGTGGTCGTGGAAGAAGCGCTCGTGCTCCATGTGCTCGTGGAAGTGGTGCGGCGTGAGGACGGCGGAGAAGACGGGGACGCCGGTGTCGAGCTGGACCCGCATCAGGCCGTCGATGACCGCCTCGGCGACGAACTCGTGGCGGTAGATGCCACCGTCGACGACCAGCCCGGCGGCGACCACGGCCCGGTAGCGGCCGCTCTCGGCGAGGCGCTTGGCGTGGAGCGGGATCTCGAAGGCGCCGGTCACCTCGAAGAGGTCGACCTCGTCGGCGGGCACGCCCCGCTCCTCGACCTCGGCCATGAACGCGTCCCGGGCCTCGTCGACGATCTCCCGGTGCCAGCACGACTGCACGAACGCGATCCGTCCCTGACTCTCGATTCCGCTGCTCTCCATCACCCGCTCCTCTCGCTCGTCTGCCTGCGATGAGGGTACCGCCGCGCTGCGCGGTTCGAAACTTCGCCCTGGCCTAAGTTTCGAACCGCGCAGCGTCAGTCCCCGGCGCTGAACTCGGCGATCGCGATGCCGAGCATGATCATGCCGAGGGCGAAGACGGTGAAGATCTGCAGCGCGATCGGGACCGACCAGCCGAACCAGGTGATCGGCGGGTTCAGCGCCTTGGTCGCCGCCTCGCTCAGGTTCAGGTTGGCGAAGACGAGGGTGCGCATCGGCGCGACCGCGTAGGTGATCGGGTCGAGGCGGTTCAGCACGGCGAGCCACTGGGGCAGGTCCCCGGACGGGAAGAGCGCGCCGCTGATGAAGAACATCGGCGTGACGATCATCTGCATCACGCCCATGAAGGACTGGATCTGTTTGATCCGCGCGGCGATCATCACCCCGAAGGCGGTGATGCTGAAGGCGAGCAGGAGTTGCAGGCCAAAGACGCCGAAGATCAGGCCGAGACTGTACGGGACGTGCACCGCCCAGGCGAGCGCCAGCAGGATCAGGCCCTGCAGCGAGGCGACGGTGGCGCCGCCGAAGACCTTGCCGATCACGATCGAGCTGCGCCGCACCGGCGCCACCATCATCTCCCGCAGGAAGCCGAACTCGCGGTCCCAGACGATCGAGGCGGCCGAGAACATCCCGGTGAACATCACCGAGATGCAGAGCACGCCGGGGTAGATGAAGGTCTTCAGGTCGACCCCGTGGGTGCTGGCGGCGGAGAGCTGCTGCAGGCCGGAGCCGAGGACGAAGAGGAAGAGCAGCGGCTGCACCAGCGAGGTGACGATCCGCATGCGGTCTTTCTGGAAGCGGATCAGCTCGCGTTTCCAGACGATCTTGATCGCCCGGATCTCGGAGCGCCAGCTGCGCGGCGGGACGCGGACCTCGACCGTCTGGTGCGGGGAGGGCGCGCCCGCCCCGGCGCCCGCGGGCAGCGGCTCGGTCGTCGATGCCATCCGGGTGACCTCGGGACGCCCGCTCATCGCCGGCCTCCGTGCATGGCCTGCATCACGGCGCGGTTGCGGTTGGTCGCGCTCGACTCCTCGGCGTCGCGGATCGTCGACCCGGTGTGGGTCATGAAGACGTCGTCGAGGGTCGGCCGCGAGAGGCTGACCGCCTTGATCGGCACGTCGAGCTCGGCGAAGAGCCGCGGCACGAACGCCTCCCCGTCGGCGACGGCGAAGCTGACCGCGCCCTCCGACATCGTCGCCTCGAGGCCGAAGCGCTCGCCCAGCTCGGCGATCGCCCGCTCGTCGTCGTCGGTCTCGATCCGGATCCGGTCCGCCCCGACCGCCTCTTTCAGCGCCTCGGGCGTGTCGAGGGCGACGATCTCGCCGCCGTCCATGATCGCGATGCGGCCGCAGAACTCGGCCTCGTCCATGTAGTGGGTGGTCATGAAGATCGTGATCTCCTCGGTCTGCTGGAGCTGGCGGATGTAGCCCCAGATCGAGGCGCGCGTCTGCGGGTCGAGGCCGATCGTCGGCTCGTCGAGGAAGAGGACGCGCGGCGAGTGCATCAGCCCGCGGGCGATCTCGAGCCGACGCCGCATGCCGCCGGAGAAGGTCATCACCTGTGCGTCGCGGCGCTCCCAGAGGCCGACCATCCGCAGCACCTGCTCCATCCGCGGCTTGACCACCTTCGATTCGACCCCGTAGAGCTCGGCGTGGAGGCGCAGGTTCTGCTCGGCCGAGAGGTAGCCGTCGAGGGTCTGGTCCTGGAAGACGAGGCCGATGTGGCGGCGCACGTCGTCGCGGGCCTTGACCACGTCGTAGCCGGCGACTTCGGCGGAGCCTTCGCTCGGCTTGGTCAGCGTGCAGAGCATGTTGATCGTCGTCGTCTTGCCGGCGCCGTTGGGGCCGAGGAAGCCGAAGACCTCGCCGGACGCGACCTCGAAGTTCACGCCTTTGACGGCTTCGAAGTCGCCGAAGCGTTTGCGGAGGTCTTTGACGGTGATCGCTGCCATACGCTGTACGGACGGTGCACTGTACAGTGTACGGACGATGGGCGTCACGCCGGACGAGCAAAACGCGCAGAAGGCCTGCAAAAGAGCCGAAATCGTGTCCGCGGCGGTGCGGATCGCCGACGCCGAGGGGGTCGACGCGGTCTCGATGCGGCGCCTCGCCGACGAGCTCGGCGTCGCCACGATGACCCCCTACACCCACGTCGCCTCGAAGGACGAGCTGCTCGACCTGATGCGCGACGCGGTCGCCGCCGAGATGCTCCTCCCCGAGCCGCTGCCGGAAGACTGGCGCACCGCCCTCCGTGCGATCGCCGACCGCACCCGCGCCGCCTACGAAGCCCACCCCTGGAGCCTCGACGCGGTCCCCCGCCGCCCCCGCGCCCGGATCAACCGCCTGCGCCACGTCGAGCAGTCGATCGGCATCGTCCTCCGCCTCGGCCTCCCCGCCGAGACCAGCCGCGCCGTCCTCCTCTCGATCGACGACTACGTGATCGGCTACTGCTCCCGGGCCCGCGCCCGCCAGCGCATGCTCGACTCCCTCGGCGCCGAGCACAAGGACGCGCTGCGCCAGCTGCACGACCCCGACCCCGAGGTCGCCGCCGCCCTCGACGCGGGCGAGCTGCCGATCATCAAGAGGATCGCGGGACGACGCGACCGCCGCAAGCACCCCTTCGGCATCCCGCCGGACTCCGGCTTCGAGCCGGGCCTCGACTGGCTCCTCGACGGCATCGAAGCCTCCGTGGCGCGCGCCGCCGACCCCGGCCCCGACCCGCGGCTCGATGGCCTCGACGAGCTCGAGAAGCGCCTCACGCGGGCCCACGCCGAGGACGGGCAGGCCGCCGCGCACTAGCGCGACCCGCGCCGCTCGGAGCCTCGGAATATTCGTCCCCGGCGAGCGGCCGGGAAGGTACGGTTCGCGCATGTCCCGCACGAAGCGCCGCGCCAGGCGCCGCACCCGCCCGGCGACCGACACCCTCGGCGCGATCGCCCGCGGTGCCGTCGCCACGATCGTCGAGGCGCGCGGGGCGGTCGCGACGGCCGCCGAGATGCGCGGCGCCGAGGCGGTCGGGGCGCTCGCGGTGGGCGCCGCGGCCGTCGGCGCTGTGGCGGTCGGCGGCTTCGCGATCGGTCGCCTCACCATCCGCAAGCTGAAGATCGAGGAAGCGACCCTCGGCCGCGTCGAGATCGAGGAGCTGATCGTCGACGACCTCGAGATCGGCAAGCTGACGATCCGGGAGCGCACCCCCGCCGACGACGCCCAATCGTGATCCCCCCGCGGTTGCGTTCGCACTTCTCCGTGTTATTTACGGCAAAGTGCGAACGCACTCGGGGGAGGCGTGACGGATTACTCCCGCTCGGCCTCGCCGTGCTGCTCGCTGCCGCCATCACGGTCCCGCTCCTCGCCGCCGGCCCCGCGACCGCCGCCGGTCCGTATCCCGACCTCGGCTCCTGTCCCGTCTTCCCGGCGCCGCCCGCGTCGCTCTCCCCCACCGCCCCGTCGCTCGCCACCGAGGCCGCCTGGAACCAGAACATCGCCAAGGCGCCTCGCGCCGCCGACTCGGCCAAGGTCATCGCCTACATCGACTCCCACGGCGGCGACGCGATCCACCCCGACTTCGGCTCGCCGCGCGCCTACGGCTTCCCCTACGCGGTTGTCGGCGCGGGCGCCAAGGAGCTGCCGATCCACTACACCGCCTACGGCTCGGAAAGCTCCCCCGGCCCGTTCCCGATCCCGGCCGGCGCGCCGGTCGAGGGCGGCGCCCACGCCGAAGGCGACCGCCACGTGCTGGTCGTCGACCGCGCCAGCTGCAAGCTCTTCGAGCTCTACGACGGGCGCTACGCCGCCGCCCCGAAGCCCCACTGGGACGCCGACGCGGGCGTCGAATGGGACCTCCGCTCGCCCGCCCTGCGCCCCGACGGCTGGACCTCCGCCGACGCCGCCGGCCTGCCGATCTTCCCCGGCCTGGTCCGCTACGAAGAAGCGGCGGCGGGCCATGTCGACCACGCGATCCGCGTCACCATGGACAGCACCCGCGACGCATGGGTCCACCCCGCCTCCCACTGTGCCGGCGACACCGCCTCCGCTGCCGCCCCGCCGATGGGCCTGCGGCTGCGCCTCGAGGCGGGCTACCCGCTCGGCGGCATGGGCCCGGCGGCGCGGGCGATCGCCGTGGCGATGAAGGAATACGGCCTGATCGTCGCCGACAACGGCTCCAACTGGTACATCTCCGGCACCAGCGACCGCCGCTGGGACGACGGGGAACTCGACGCGCTGAAGGCGATCCCCGGGCGCGATTTCGAAGTCGTCAGGTCTGCTGCCCGCGTCCACGCCTGCTGATCGCCCGCGCGGGGGCGGTGATCAGCCGCCAGATCTTCCCCAGCGCCGCGAGGATGAGGAAGGCGGCGGCCAACCCGATCGCCCCCAGGACGATCAGGAAGACGAGGAAGGCGACGATCGCGATCGGGATCAGCAGGACTTTCAACGCCCAGAGAACCTAACGGGCGGTTCACATCCGCGACGGCGGGGCGGGCTATCGTTTCCCCGGTCTGGGTCAGACGATGCGGCACCAGCGCGGAACCGACAGCAGCGGCAGCAGCAAGCGCGCCCGGCGTGGAGCCGGGGCAGTGTCGTGCGCCCTCGCCTCGGCGGTGCTCCTGATCGCCGCCTTCGGCCCCGCGAGCGCCCTCGGCCCCGCCGACGCCGCGGCCGCCCCGTCCGGTTCCCCGGTCGAAGGCGCGACCTCCCCCTCCCCCAACCTCTCCCGGTTCGGCGAAACCGTGATCCAGGCGCTCGGCGGCGGTCAGGCCGAAAACGCCCTCCACGCGATCGGCCACGCCCTCGTCCTCTCCGCCGCCCAGGAACGGATCGCCGAACGGGAGCGCGCCCTCGCCGCCGCCGAAACGGCCGAAGAAGAAGCCGCCGAGGCGGCCGCCGCCCCTGAACTCAACGCCAACGGCGAAGTCAAGAATCCGGGCGAAATGCCGGCCGCCTCGGCGGGCAGCAACGGCACCAAGGTCCCCCACACCGGCGGCGGCAAGCTGTTCGCCCACACCCGCGTCGGCGACACCGGCTCGACCGCGATCCTTCTCTCCGGTATCGCCCTCGCCCCGCCCGACGTGCCGGAAGCGGTGCAGAAAGTGATCAACCAGGCGAACACGATCGTCGGCCGGCCCTACGTCTGGGGCGGCGGCCACGCGAGCTTCTACTCCTACGGCTACGACTGCTCCGGCTCGGTCAGCTACGCCCTCTTCGGCGCCGGGCTGATCCCGGAACCCCTCACCTCCGGCTCGCTCGAGGGCTGGGGCGACCCCGGCCCCGGCAAGTGGATCACCGTCTACGCCAACGCCGAGCACACCTTCATGGAGATCGACGGCCTGCGCTGGGACACGGTCGGCGACGCCCGCGGCACCGGCCCCCGCTGGCACCTCGAGCCGACGAGCACCGAAGGCTTCGTCGCCCGCCACCCGCCGGGCCTCTAGCCCTTCGCGCCGGCCGCCACACCCGTCCGCGCCGCCCCGCCCGTCCGAGCTACGTCCCGGGCGTCTCGTGGCGGCCCTGGCAGGCTGTGGCCGCCACGAGACGCCCGGGACGTGAGGGGGATTGCGGGAAGGCGCCGAGGGTTCGACACGTTCCCGCCGGGAAGACGCCACCGGTCCGGCACGAGGTC
>Ga0164242_10003902_pt1 | contig 16867 bp, 16 predicted proteins | sample OricomgcompostMG_FD_108783 | JGI IMG/M metagenome (GOLD analysis project Ga0164242, IMG submission 108783) | Miracle-Growth compost microbial communities from Emeryville, California, USA - Original compost - Miracle growth compost (MG) ...
ACCGGTCCAACGGGAGCAACCGGAAACACCGGTCCAACGGGAGCAACCGGAAACACCGGTTCAACGGGAGCAACCGGAAACACTGGTTCGATCGGAAACACCGGTCAAATGGGAGCAACCGGTCCAACGGGAGCAACCGGAAACACCGGTCCAACGGGAGCAACTGGAAACACCGGTCCAACGGGAGCAACTGGAAACACCGGTCCAACGGGAGCAACTGGAAACACTGGTTCGGCCGGAAACACCGGAGCAACCGGAGCAACCGGAGCAACCGGTTCCGATGCTACTTCAATCACATCGGCAAGTTTTCAAACATCCGAAAATCAAACTACGTTAGTTCTCGATTTAACGGATGGTTCGACTATCGACGCCCCCATTACCGAATTGGATATTCCGGATAATTTACGGGTTAGTGGTGGAATATTTGGTAGTTTTGGGGGTTCAACAAATCTACTTCAAGCGAATGGTTCTGATCAAATTACTGTTTCGGATATTAGCCCAGCTGATGTTGACGCCTTGTTAGCAAGATATCCTTCAACGTTAACACCTGATAGAGCACTGATTAGTGATACATCGGGTAATTTAACAACATCACCAACAACATCAACTGAAGTTGGATATTTACAAGGAGCGACAAGTTCAATTCAAACTCAGATCAATAATCGATTACCGCTTTCAGGTGGAACATTGACCGGCGATTTAAATCTCGGACCAAATCGCGTTACGTTTAACGGTCTTCAAATTATTCAAACAAGTTCATTATCTTCTACTTGGGGAGGTATTATTAGTTTAGCGTTAAACCCAAGTGGTAATCCTCGAGGACATTTAATTATTGGAGATGGTTCAGGATATAAATTTGCGATATCTAGTTTGAGTGCTGGGGTGATAACCGATGTGATAACGTTTGCTGATGGTGGGGATATTACTTTAGCCGGAAATCTTCAACCATCGGGAAATAATGTTAAAAATCTCGGTTGGTCAGCGAATGTTTTTGCAACAACTTATACAAATAATGTCGCTTCTTGTTCCTTGGCTGGTTCATTGTCGAATTTGTATCTCAGTGCTCCTTCGGGTCAAATCATATCTCAACGAATCAACGGAACATCGATTGTTCAAACTGGAAGCAACGGTTTTTATTCAACATCTGATAATTCGATTTCTTGTGGTATTTCATCGAACCGTTGGTCGAATATTTGGACAACAAATATTAATTCCGGTGGAAGTGATAATTTGAATTTAAACGCCCCAACTGGGAAAAATATCTTTTTACAAAATAACGGGACATCTGTGATGGGAATTAACGATGCCTCAGTATATCCAGCGGTTGATTCAACTACCGATCTCGGAAACCCCACAAATCGTTGGAATACAATTTATGCTTTGTCGGTTTATTCAACTACGACTTTTGGTTTTTTCGCTAATAATGATATTAATATGAATAGTCTCGGAACGATAAATTTTGACACAGATAGCAACATTAATTTTTTACGTAGCAATGGTATTTTTATAACTATTGAAAATTATTCGATATATCCAAGTCTGACCTACAGTGGTAGCGGTACCAAATATAATTGTGGAACATCGAGTAATCCTTGGAGCAACGTATATAGTAGTGCTTATCCGACTGTGTCAGATAGGAGGAAGAAAAAAGAAATTATTGATATCGATTTAGGGCTTGAATTTATTGATAAACTTCGACCGAAACAGTATAGATATAAGATTAATGGCGAGAAAAAACGTCTCGGTTTAATCGCTCAAGAAGTCGAAGACGTTCTTCAAGAAACGGGAAAAAATGCCCGGTCTTACGGAATTCTTGATATTGAAAAAAATGAAGATGGAAACGAGAATTATTCGCTTAACTATCAAGAATTGATTGCACCGATGATAAAAGCGATCCAGGAATTAAAAAATCAAGTTGAAATATTAACAAAAAGACTCGATGAAAAAGATGAAAGAATTAGAATCTTGGAACAAAACCTTTCTTAATTAAGAAAGGATACTAAAGATCATTTTTCTTTTCAATAATTCTTGTTCATTATGAGGTTTAAACTTTCGAACAGCGTCAACGAAGTCTTCCGGTTGGTTGATTCGGGGATAAAAAATAACAAAGCAACGAATCGGATATTGTCCCCGAGCGATAAAAGTCAATAAACGACGATTAATTCGATAAAAATAGGGGTTAATTTCATTGTTTCGGAAGAGATAATTAAATGCTTCATCCCAGTCTTCAACAAGAATCTTTTCGATTAATTGTGAAATTAATTCAACATTGTATGGATAAGAATTTATAATTTCGATTAAGACTCTTTCATAATCAGTCAGTGAAATTAAGTCAAGAAGTTTATCTTGTCGAATAGAACGCGTTTTAATCAGTCGAAACAGTGTCTTATAATCTGGTGTTTCGCTTTCGAGGATTGTGTCGATGACTCCTTCGTTGAGGGAATCTTCGAATTCATCAAAATGAAAGGCGTTTTCATATCGAATTCGACGGTTATTTTGTGCCGGTGATGGAGGAGTTCGATCCATTATTTTAATACTTCTCTTTATAAATAATAAAATCGATTTTATGAAACAAAATTTTGTTTCATACTATTATCAAATTGAAGGTCATTTAAGGGTTAAAATTTCTTTGTATTCGGTTTTTGTCCCGCCTTGATGTTTGACACTGTCGGCAATAATGTAAAGGGCGTCCTTTGGTTCTCGAATCCCTTGAGTTTCAAAAACCTTTGTTGTTGTTAGTTCAACAGGGTGATATTCTGAATAAAAAAGCTGATTTATTTTCCTTTCACGCCACGAAACAACTCCGCCGACAACTTCTTCTTTGGTTGCTTCAGAAGCCTTAACAGGCTTAATAATACTGATATGTTGATAAGGTCCTTTAATGATTTGAAGTCGCCTTAAATTTTGATACTGAGCTTCGTAAGCTTTGGTTCCAAAGAAAATTTCTGTGTTTTTTTGGCTTTCAAAATCATCAATATTTTCATAAAACCCTTCAATAATCCGAAATTCTAATTCAGCCAGTTTCATCTTCTCACGGTTAGCGAACCAACGTCGAACATAAGACATTAACCGATCAACAATGTCTTGATTTGTTAGTTGAATGAATCCTCGAGACACAAGACCGGTATCGGCGAGCTGGTCAAGGACTTCGTTAAAACTTCCTTGGGGATAACTTCCCCGAAGAGATCCGAAATCATAAATTGCGTCAGGATTCAAGACGAAATTATCTTCAAACTGTTCAAAAGGGAGGTCTTGAACTTCTTCAAAACCTCGACTAAGGAAAAACTTAGTTGAAAGGTAGGTCAAGAGTTTTTCGAGTCGTTTCGCCGTCTTTCGGAAGTATTTAACATTTTGATAATTATAAGTGTCCCAAGATTTAACCTTCGACTCAATAACCGGATAAGGGATATTCTCTTTTGTCGGTTCAAAAAACATCTGGATTTTAAATCCTGTCTTTGGAAAGGTCCAAACAATCCCAAAGAAACTTTTGCTTTTGAGGGTGTAAATCCCGGCACCAACAAAAACTTGATTCAAATTTTCAACGACTTTCTGATCATACTTATAATGATCAAGTTCAACGGTCAGGTTCGGGAGTTCAAACGCGCTCACCGCCGGAATCATCAACGCGTAATTATCAAAAATTAACCATCGCGTTTTTCCCAACGTGTCAATTTTTTGCCCAATTGGGTTCAAAGAAAGGAACATCTCTCGGCTAACAACAACGTTTTCAAAAAGGATCATTTCATCGTTGTCAAAATTCAAAATATAATTCTCAGAATTAGAAATAATTATTTTCCTAATTTTGTTCGTAAAATTAACATCATATTCAAAGAAGAATGTCTTCGAATTCGTCGGGTTAATGTGGGCGCTGATTTCCCATTTCGGGATCGGGGAACGTTCGACCGTTTGTCCAATGACAATCAAACTTAAGGGATAATCTGAAACAAGATTTCGACCGGGGAAAAAGGCATAATCAAATGGAACGAACAAAAGTTTTTCACCCTTGAGTTCAAATGAAATAATATTAACTTTAAAATATTGCTCGAGAAGGGGTGAAAATTTTCGAGGGTCAAAATAGACATTTGGATCACTGATTAATTTCTTGATTTCTTCAACCGATTTCATCGGAAAACTTTCGCGAAGAACGGAAACATCTAATTTTGACAGTCGGCGACGAAACTTCGCGACGTAGCGGTCGACCTGGTCAGCCCGATCGTTCGCCTCTTGATTAATAGTATTTCGAAATTCGGGATCCATTGCAACAAGGACCGACTGGGCGAAAGAATTATTCCCTTCATAAACCCCATATTTGAGATAGTTAAAATTCGGTGAAATTGACTTGAAAAAATTGTTCAAGATTTCGGGAATCACCCCGGTAATATTAACACTGAGGAGTTTCGGACCGGCGGTAATCGCCCCGACAACGGTCTTTTGACTTGTTAAAACATTCCCTTCGAGATATTTTTTCAATAATTTATTCCCTTCATTTTGATTTTCAACAAAACAACACGGATGAATCCTTTCTCGTTCGTCGATATTCAAACCGATGAACGGTTCTGAATTGGACGGACAACCCAAATAATACTTCGGTTCTGCAATACTTGGAAAAGGCAACGCGGTTCGATTATATATCTTGTTTCCGACCTCGAACCGAAGTTTCTCCCATTCTTTGACTTTTTCAGGCTTGATAATCCTCGGTGATGACGAACACTTCATCAATTCATAACCAAGTTCAAGTGGTTCGTCCGAGAAAAAGTCAGGAAGATAAGCCTGGTCGATGCTCCGGATGGTCCGCGACCCCGTCGTCGACCAAGAGGTCGTTCTGATTGACGACGTGCTGACTTGACTTAGGTTTTCAGGCGTCTGGGATCCGCTTTTGACCTCTGACAAAATTCGACCATCGAGTTCGATATGGTTGCTGAGGACAGCTCGATAAGGAATTTGGACCTCAATATATTGAACCAAAAGATAAGCGATAATTTTAATATAATCAACGTTGTATTTTTTCGCGTTGAACCGAATTGTGAAATTGAAATTGTTGTTCGTGGCTTGAATGTCCTGAAGGGACCGAGAGATTCTTCGGGGAGGAATTTTTTCAGTTCCGTAGAGATAGAAGGTGAAAGGTTTCCTGGTTTCGGTTGGAAACGGAAATTGATAAGTCAGATGAATACTGCCGGTTTTGTCAGTGATTTTCGGCTCAATGACGTTCAAATAACGCGAGAAAAAACCGTCAATCATTAAGACGGTGTCAAAAATATCGATTTCAATCACGTCGGGCCGAAAGAGTCGAAGTCGGTAGGTCTGAAAACTACCGAGGTTTTCAGTGTCTTCAATGTCGTAGGGGAAAAAATTGATGTCATTTCGGAATGTTTCGACGTTTTTAGCGCTGTCAAGGACAACGTGAAAAATGAACTTGTTATTCTCAAACGTGATATCAGCAATCCCGAAGTTCGTCTTCAACAGAAGAACGTCCTCTTCGTCAACCCATTGCTTGATCCAATTTAAATCATAGTGTTGTTTGTCGTAAATTTTGAGTAATTTTTTGAAGTTCGGATAAAAGATAATCGGGAAATGTTCGGATACCGTGAACGAGTCAAAAAAGGCAAGTAAAGAACCAAAATTTGACGAAATTTCAAACTTAATCTCGGTTTTGTTTTCGCTGGTGATTTCATAGCTGAAATTTTCTTCGTTGTATGATTTGAAATCTTGAATAATAATTTGATAATATTTGATAATTCTTTTCATCTCAACGACATAAATCTTTTCCCAATTGAAAAAATCTTCGAGAACTTGTTCTAAACTTTCGTGTTCACCAATTTGCCCAACTTGATCCAAAATTTCACCGAGGAGTATCTCAGGATTTTCTTCCTTGATAATAACAAAGTTAAAGATAATTTCTCGTTGATTTGGGTTATTTTTGACTGTCTCCGAAAGAAATTCGATGTCGTCGCCGGTGATCGCATCCCCGTATTCATACAATGGAATCAAAACCCGATTTGTTGCGCAATAAGCGTAGTCGGCAACGTCAGGCAATTCGGTCCAAGATTCCATTGTTGAGATTCTCTTCAAAAATCTTTAAGAATGAAATTAATTTAAATTAGTTAAATGTCGAATAATGAACCATTAGATATTATTAGGAGAGCGAGGGAACTTTTCAATCAACAAAGACCGGCGCGAAATCAACTCGGTCCGGCCGATTCGAAATACATTCGCGAAGTCGGTTTCTCTCAACAATACGAACATTTCTATCTCAAGGCAGAAGAATATCTTCGTTCTTACGGTGTCTATACTGAATATATTTCGCCCTTTTCTTACGTCGCAGTTCTTGCTGGTTTCCTCTACCATAATGACCTCGACCTTCCGATCGACTTTTGGCAAAACGAACAACTGACCCCAAGTTCGATTTTTCTGATTTCTGACGCCGAATATCGCCATTTATCACCGTATCGGATCGAAAAAGATGATTATCTTTTCTATGTTAAACTTACGATTACAAGAATATTTCTTGACGCTCTTGCATATCTTCCCTATCAAACTTTGTTGATTTTTTATCATTATTATTCAAAAGAAAAATTATATTTTAACACCAAACGAGAAATTTTATATCGATTTCGGGACAACATCAAAACTCATCATCTTTTCGAACAATTAAAGAACTTTTACCCCGACAAGCCTAGAATTTTTGACGATCCAAATTACGGCGTTATTTTTCCCCCGAAACGAGAAAAGCCGATTGACCCACCGATCCCAACGAGAAAAGAACTCGCACAACTCATTATTGATAAATCACCGCATCTTATCAATTATTCGAACCGAAATTTAGCAAAGGCGAGCGGTTGGATTAATCATTTCAAGGGAACAAATTTTCACATCATTGAAATAATAAAACAGAATATCAACAAACCATCTTTCAATATTTTGAATCGTCCCGAATTATGTTCAACGCAACACGATATTAACTTCGAACCGTTTGAAGGTTTGATTATAACTTTTGGAACTTATCTTGACTTTGCTTGCTATTCGGCCGAAGACCTCGAACAATCTTTTATCGTTTCTGATGTTGTCCTTTTTCGCGACCCTTGGCGCCCTCAACACGTCTTTAGGAACGTTGAAGATCTTCTTTTGATACTTCGTTCAGAAGGACTCTTCGAATCTTTGGCCCGGAAAATCGAAAGGGGGCTTCAACGCACCGGCGACCTCGAAGAAGACCGGATCCAAACTGAATTTGACCAACTGAGCCCTGATGGTCGAAAGTTGGCGAAGAACATCTTTGAATCCCTCTTCTACGCTGGGATGTATCAACGGGTCTGGCGAGGCCCGGGCTACCCCTTTCCGATGAAAACAATTCAAACTTCCGGTTCTTGCCTTGAAAATATTGAGGCAAAAATGACCCCGTTGCTGTCAAAGATTCGAATTGACTTTGAAATGATGAATCCAAATGACCAAAATATTATTGAAAAACTCCCGATGTTATATGTTAATATTGATGAAATTTACCCCGAAAAGATTATGGATTTTGTGGCTGAAGTTGGATCGGGAAATTTTTGCATCGAGATGGGAAATGGGTTAATGATTAGCACCGCCTATCACTATCTTCGCTATCTTGGGGTTCGAATCACCGATTTTAACATCGATAATTTCGAAACGGCTTCAACTTCGCGTTAATTAGGATCAAAATATCCTAGCTTAATATATTTTTCTGATCAGAAAAACAGAGAATAAAATGGATCAAATTATTGTTGAACATTTCAGATCAGGTCAACCTTGCCGAACATTTTCGTTAATCTTCAAACCTGAATTATTATTTATTAAAAAGAAGAATCAAATTTATTTCTTTCAAGAATTAGTTTTTGGCTTTAATAATTACGACGAGGATGATGAAATAGTCAGTGAGGGGATTATTTTAAAACGCCGAAAAGAAGGATATTGGACCGTTTGGTGGAGCCGAAACGACAAAAAAGAAAACGGAAATTATCATCGCGGAAATAAAGAAGGACTGTGGACTTACTACTATGACGGAAACAAAAAATGGAAAGAAGGAAAGCACAAAAAGGGAAAGAAAGAAGGATTATGGATTTTTTGGCATTTTAACGGTCAAGAACGAGAAAGAATATCTTATGAGAATATCTTTAAATTTATCGATCGATAAATTTATCGATCTAAATGGAACAAATTATTGGCGAACATTTTTCTTCTCTTGAATCTTTTCGATCTCTTGTGTTGGTTTTTGATCTTGATCCTCCTTTCATCAATAATTCAATTTTTGAAATTAAAGCATTTCAGAAAGAGGGGATTTATTTAAATGGGAAAAGAGAGGGTCATCAGACTTTCTGGTGGGATAATGATCAAAAGGCATTAGAGGGAAATTATCGAAATGGATTAAGAGAAGGTTTATGGATTTATTGGTGGGATAATGGTCAAAAATGGCAAGAAGGAAATTATGTTAATGGGAAACAAGAAGGTTTATGGATTTTTTGGTATCCAAATGGTCAAAAACACTTAGAAGGAAATTACGTCAATGGAAACCTTGTTAATAAGACTATCTTTTAAATTCCTGATCAAGAAATTTTTCGGTTTAAAAATGGATCAAATCATTGGCGAACATTTTTCTTCTCTTGAATCTTTTCGATCGTTAAGTTTAATCTTTGATCTTGAGGTTCCTTTCGTTAAAAGTTTGATCTTTGAAATCAAAGCATTTCAGAAAGAGGGAATTTATTTAAATGGGAAACATAAGGGTCGTTGGATTCTCTGGTTTGGAAATGGTCAAAAGGCATTAGAGGGAAATTATCGAAATGGATTGAGAGAAGGAAGCGGAGCTTACGGCGAAGCCGGATTATGGATTACTTGGCATCCAAATGGTCAAAAAGAATCAGAAGGAAATTATCGAAATGGAAAAGAAGAAGGTTTATGGATCATTTGGTGGAATAATGGTCAAAAACGTTCAGAAGGGAATTATCGAAATGGAAAACAAGAAGGATTATGGGTTTCTTGGTATGAAAATGGTCAAAAAAGAATAGAAGGGAATTATCGGAATGGGTTAAAAGAAAAATTATGGATTCTTTGGTGTGAAAATGGTCAAAAAAGGAGAGAAGAAAATTATGTTAATGGAAAGAGGCTATCTTTTAAATTTCCTGATCGATAAATTTATCGATCTTAAATGGAAGAAATCATTGGAGAACATTTTTCTTCTCTTGAAGATTTTCGATCGTTAAGTTTGATTTTTGATCTTGAAGTTCCTTTCATCAAGAAATCGATCTTTGGAATTCAAGCCTATCAAAAAGGAGGAATTTATTTAAATAGAAAGAACGAGGGTCATTGGATTGAATGGTATTCAAATGGTCAAAAACAATCAGAAGGGAATTATCGAAATGGAATAAGAGAAGGTTTATGGATTTATTGGTATGAAACTGGTCGAAAATATTCAGAAGGAAATTATATTAACGGAAAATTAAGATAGTCATTTAACCAATTGGTTAAATCGTTAATCGTGTTGAATTCTTTTCTGTCCGAGAGTGTCAGGGCGGGTCAATGGATTATAACGGCCGTTTGAGAGGAAACCGTTAATTTTCTGTGATAATTCGTTCGCTGATCCGACCCCTTCATAAAGTTTCGAATACTCGTTTAAAATTGTGTATTCAGTCATACAGTCATAGCAAGCGTCAAGTCCCTCAATGGTTGGATGTTTGTAAAATTCAACTCGACGGCGATAGTTGAAGTCATAAAGGGCGTCTTGATAATTCTTGAGGTCCCAAACTTTAACTTGACCGTTCGGAACAAGACGCGTTTCGGTGCTCCGCTTTCGTGAATAGGCTTGAAGATAGACATCACCGTCAAGATATTCGAATTTTCCTTTGTATTTCTCGGCGACGGTTGGAACGTAGTAATAAGGAAGGCGGAATTTTAAGAGGGCTTTCTTCGGCTTCAGAACGTTATAGATATGTTCTTGAAGTCTCATATCCTGAACAATCTTTTCTTCGACGATGCTTCGTTCTTCCCGGTCAGTGTCAGCCGTTCGAATGTCTGAAATCAGGAGGACATCTTTGTAGCGAAATGAATCGGTTGTTGTGAAGAGTTGCTGTCGAATTTCAACGTTCGGATGATTGTAAAGTTCAGCCGAAAACTCAGCGGGATCAAAGAGAATAAACTGAATATCATTGAAGAATTCAGCTAAAAGTCCAATGTGGACCCCGGGCGCTCCGCCGATGTAAATAACCCGGTCGCCTGGAGATGAAAATTTTGACAAAAACTCAACTTCGGAGAGAAGGAGCTTTCGCTGACCCCAATGAGCAACCGACCGAGCCGAATCTTCGTCAACCCAAGGATATTCAATATTTTTATAGTCAGGAAAACGCGAATATTGACCGTTTCGTTGGATCGATTTTCCGGATTCTTTCCATTGGAGAAGGTGCTTGTTATTCCGGTAGATCGTGTCGTCGGTCAACTGGACCGTTTGTGGCCGAAAAGTTTTTTCCATTTAATGAAGATGAAAAAACTTTCTTCTTCATTTAGAGATAGTCCATCTAAATAATTTTCAAATGATTTAAATGTTGAATTATTCGGTTGTGGCGATTTGTCGAAATGAAGGAGAATGGATCGAAAATTGGATCAAGTCAGTTCGAAAAATGCTCGACCCGAAAGTTGAAATTATCCTTGTCGATACCGGGAGCAATGATAACACCCTCGAGATTGCGAGAAAATACGGTTGTCAAGTTCACGAAGTTGGGGAAAAATTTGTTCATTACGTCAGTGAAGAAGAAGCTCTCGCGGTCAACAAAACTTTCAAAGATGACGTCTTAAACGCCGGGCAACGAATTTTCAATTTTCGCGACGCGAGAAACCACGCCGATTCATTTTGTAAGACCGAGTGGGCGATTTCCCTTGACCTCCGTTGGAATATTACCAAAGTTGAGAAGAATTTTCTTTCGAACATTCCAGACGATGTTAGTATCTTGAATTTCACTCTTCGGTTAAAATCAGCTGAATTTAGTACCGGTCGAATTTATCGGGTCAAACGAGGGAAATGGCGATACGCAATTCACGAACTTTTTGACGCGTTTGTCGGACAAACAAAAACCACAAATGATTTTGTTTGTCAAAAAATTTCAACTGAAGCTCATTCTTACCTCCCTCACCTAACTTATGAATTTTTCATCAACGGACAAAATTATTCACCGGATAGTCCTGACTACAGTCGAATGTTATATTACACCGCTCGCGAAATCTATTATCAAGGGAAGAAATATCAAGATGTTGCGAAAAAACTTCTCGAAGAATGCGTTGCGAATAAAGGAAATTGGTTCAAAGAGCGGTCTCAGTCTGCCTGCTATCGGGCCGAATACGCTGATGACATCAATGAGCGTCGTCATTGGTATATTCTTGCAATCGCTTGCAATCCCGTTTGGCGAGAACCTTATTTGAAATTGGCTGATCTGGCTTATAAATTAACCGATTGGTTCGGGATGCTTGGTTATCTTAACAAAGCTCAAGAAATCAAAGGACAGGAAGGACCCCTTCACGTTGAAAATGAGTCAAATTATGGAGCCGAATTTTATCGGCTGAAGTTTCTTGCCCTCGTTCAAGTTGCTCGGACCTTTCGAATGGTCGGTTCTCTCCAACGGGCGATTGAACACGTCGAAGAAGCGATTAAAATCGAGGACAAACTTCCAAACATCGAACAAATCGGCCATCTTGGTTGGATCGAAATGTCGCGCGTTTATCACGATTCGAATCCGAAAAAAGCTAAAATATTTTATAACAAAGCTGTTCAACAACGACCTGATCTTTACACGACTTAAATTCAATTTCATTTAAATCTAAATGAAGGAAATCATCCAATTTTTATCACCGTTGCTTGTTCGTGGGATTATCGATTTGACGGAAGAGAAAGAATTTTCAAAATTAATCAATCGAGAGCCCACAAATCCGGTTGTTCAGATTGTTGATGATCAAATTTCAAAGGATAAAATTATTGTCAGTAAGAAAAAATTAATCCCAGATTATAACAGTTTTCAAATTGAAATTGATGGTTATCATATTATCTTTCCCCGGGTTGAACCAATGAAAATCAAAACCGTAAAAGGCAACAGCGGAACATTCCGAATTGAAAAGATCCGACAAAAGGAACTCGAAGAACACGGCGAAATTCTCTACGCGGTTGAACATTTGACCAATGGAAAATCAATAATTGAAACATCGATTGGCAATTCTTTCATCATTAAGAAAGAAAAAATTCTTGGTGTTCAAATCAATGATGCTATTTATTGGTCGGATAACACGATTTGGAACTATCAAATTTAGAAATAGTTTATCTTTAAATATCAAAGACCACGAATTTTTTATTTTAAAGATGCCTTATCGTTTGAGAAAAATTATTGACACAATCGGAAATGAAACAGATTTTAACACGTCATTTCTTATTTTCAACCTTTGTTTCTTTGATATGAAACCAAAAGAAGCGAGTAAAATTCTGCTTGCGATTTCACGCAATCCACCGAATAATTTCGCTTCTATTATTCCAATTCTTTATTTTTATGGGGCAAAATTCGATATGAACCTTCTTCGACAATGTCAAAGTCGAAATGTCATCGAAGCCTTGATTTATGACGTTAGCGGAAATGAGAGTTTGATCGAAACTATCTATCGACTCGCCGATTTTCTTCCTCCGTTTATGTTTCCCGAATTGGATCATTTTTAGACAATTGTCTAAAATTACGGTAAATAACGAAGAATGTTTGTAAAAGCGTCAGAAGCCCAAGCTAGTTTTTCATTGTTATTCACAAAGAGAAGTAATTCGACTCGGTTTCCGATCTCGGGAACGAAGTTTACGCCCAAAGGCGGATGTGTGATGGTATTTCTCGACAGAGAAAGTTTATTATTCAAATCGTACCAAGTTCCAACCGTAATTTGATAGGTTTCAAACAATAAATTAGTTAATGGTTTAGGATTATTTGAATGACTTTCTTTCATTAATTTTTTGTTAAACGTTAAAATTGCATCATCATCTAATTTATATTCCCCGAACTGGTGAATCAATGATATTCTAACTTTGTTAAGACACGAACTAAGACGTAAAATTTTTTCATCATTTTGGCGTTGTAAGGCATCATCCATTAATATTCCGATATTTATTTCGAGTTGACGGATTCTTCTTTCAAGATTATCGTTTTTATTCACTTGTTCGACGATATCCTTCGAGAATTCGATCGCGATTTGCTGTTGTTTCTCATTTATGTATGGTTCAACAACATTTATCTTCACTCGTTTATTTCCACCAGAAACTCTTTGTAGTGTTATTCTTTTACCATTTGATAATGGTATATCGCGAATTGGATTAATCTCCGTTTGAACTGTTGTCATTTAAAAATAAATATTTTTAGTAAAATCAAAATATAAAGATTGGCTATATTATTTTTGACGTCGTTGAATATATTCTTGAAGCCACTTCGGAGCCTTTTTTATCTTAAAAACGTTATCTTCGGGATATTCTTCGAATTCGTAAACGTTCCCGTTTGGATGAATCGAATTCACAAACACAACTTGACCAGCGTCAGAACGAACGTCGAACGTTCCGCCAGTGTCCATTGCCATCCGAGTCGAATTTTTTGACGGGAAATAAACAAAGTAATAATGCCTTCCTCCGCCTCCCGTGATAACTGTTAACGTGTTAATCGGCTTTCCGTCATTATGAGCGAGAACAAAACGATGCCAGTCTTCTAAATCTTTCTTTTCAACGTCGACAACGGTAATATCTGACGCTTTGCCCGTCAGAACCCCGATATTAATTCCTTTTCTCGGTTTTGAAAAGAATCTTTCGGCTCCTTCTCGAGTCTCATTTTGCCAGCCAGGGCGAAAAGGTCGCTTTGTTCCCTTTATCAAAGGGATCGGGACAAAATCCAAATCAAAAGCCAAATTTGTCGCTTCTTCGATTGCTTCTTCATCCATTTATATTGCTTTCGAAATTTCGAAAGAAAAATTTGAGTTAATACCGCCGAGGAGGTCCGGGGAAGGGCGGGGTTTCGCCGATGAGACGAGCCGGACCGATCCTAATATCCTCGCGAATCCGTTCTTCGACAACGATCGGGCGACGATAAACGATATCTTGGTAATATACCCTTTCTGACACCCTTTCACGTGGAGGATTACATTCGTTGTAATATGGATTTATTCGCCGATCATACGGATAACCGTTCCCCGAACGATTGCAATCACACATTTAAGAAAAGATAAAATTAAAATATTTTATTTTGATAATAATCATAAAAGATATCTTTCGCAGAAACAATATAAGTAAAAACGAAGTTTAGGGCACCTTGAAATGACGGTAAACGATAATTATTGACACCATTGTTCACGAACTTAAAATATCCAAAGATACCATTGAAAAGAAAATTTTGTTCTTCAACACCTGACATTGGGTTCACGTCAAACCAAACTTCAAACGGATCGTCGCGATTTGTTGTCAAATAATAAGAGGTGTCAAGGCGTAAACGTCTCACCATTACACCGTTAATCGTGGTATCTTCCGAATGAAACAGTGAATCGCTCTCGGGAAGGGCGAAAGCTCGACTGTCGGGACCGTTTCTTTTCGATAATTCATTAGAAAAGATCGGAAATTTCCCCTCCGGAAATAGGATATTCGGAACGACATAACCGTCGTTGTTAATCATATCCGGGGCGAGGACTTTCGGGACAGTAAAGGGGTTCGGTTGAAAGATCGTGATCGGTTCATTGATAACGTTATTGCTACTGACAAGACGATAACTGATCGCCGGGAAATAAAGCGTCCCGTCGTTGGTTGGTGGTGAAGAATGAATCGTGATCTCAATTGACCAAGTTATCGGACCGTCGTAAAAATAAGGATAAGTGAGAATGGTTTCAGTTGAACTTCCATCGAGATTTAAAACATTGAGAAGAATTGTTTTTTCGGTAATAACGGAACCGGCGACAACTTTGAAATGAAGTTGACTCTGTGAAACGCTGTCATAGCCGTTATAATTGAAAATAAGATTAGCCAGTTGAAGAGTAAAAACGAGCGAAAAACTGTTAACCTTATACAGTTTTAGATCTCTCCCTTCGACGTAGGTCCAAGGTTCATCGGGAAGCATTCCAATCGTGTTCGAAACAACACCCTGATTATTGAGGAAATTCGAAATCAAAATATTAACCTTGTTGAAAACGTCCCCGGTCCAATCAACAACAAAATAATGAAATGTTGGTTGATTGTTCGCTTCGGTATAAAGAAGAAAGTCGGTGATAAAAATATCGGGGTCGTTAATATTTAAAATCCATTTCGGAAATCTCGGATTTCGTTCTCGAATAACCTTTTTGAGGCCATCAAAAGTCGAAGATTCAAAACCAGGTAATCGAATAACCATTTAATAACACATATTATTATTTATCAAAAAATATCAATCCTATTTTTTGACCAAATCAGAAATTTGATAATTTCTGATTTGGTCAAAATGATCACCTTTGACAGTTATGAATCAAAATTTGGAAATATCGTTGTCGGATTCAATGAGGAAAGGATTTGTTGGTTAAGCTTTTCCGACATAGAACCGTTCATTCAAGAATTCCCTGAAGCAGTCCGAAAAAATGTTCCGAATTTAATGAAAAGGATTTTTGAGGACAAAGAAGAATTTCCTTTGTATCTTTTTGGCACCGATTTTCAACTCAAAGTCTGGTGGAAGTTGAAAGAAATCAAAGAACCGACGTCATATAAAAAACTTGCTGAATTAATTGGGCATCCAACAGCGATTCGAGCCGTTGCAACGGCGGTTGGAAAAAATCGAATTTCTTATCTAATTCCTTGTCATTTCATCATTCCATCAAACGGAGGAATTGGAAAATACCGATGGGGTTCAGAAATCAAATCAAAGATTCTATTTTCTTAATCAAGAAAATATTTTAGAGAAGACTTTCAAGAAAATTATCATATTCATTCAACGGGAGAATTCCATAATCGCATAAAACATTTAAATAGGGGCGAAGAGATTTCAGATCAAAACAACCGATAATCTTATCACCGATTTCCTCCAAATTGACATTCAACTTCGCACCTTGAGCGAAGAGATGACGAATGACTGAAAACATTTCAACCGAAAAGATGATCCGGTTCAACGCTTTCGTATAAAAAGATAAACCATAAGATGAAACAGCTTCTTCGATAACGATATAAAGACGAGTAAAGTTGGTGGGCTTTCCCCGACAAGAAAGGAAATAATTCCGATAATAATCCTGAAGATATGACAATAGGTTTTCTTCGTCTGGTTTGAAAACTGAATTTGAAATTAGATAAAACAGATTAAACGAACTAACATTGTGGGCAAGTTCATTCGCTTGAAGATTATCAAGACGCGAAAGAGAATATCGTAGAATTCCCGGGTTTTCAGAAAACTTCGCCAACGCTCGACAAAACTTTTCTGTTGGTTGATAATTAATCAGACGAAAGAATTTTATCAATTCAAAATCATCATAATCATAAAACATCGGCGGTTTCGGCTCAACGAAATATTGACTCTTGTCATAATCAAGAACGAAATTCGTCAATTTGATCCAATCCTTCGTCTCAACAGCTGAAACAAAATCGCTTTGCATCATTTTTTGTTTTTGACATAACCATCGTCCGAAATCAGAGTCTATCTATCAAAGAACTTCAATTGAAATTATATTCTTCCATCGTCAGTTTGACAACCGCTGGAGAATACCACGTAGCGGTGCGAAATTCGTCAGTTTGAGAATATCATCAGTTTGAGAATATCGTCAGTTTGAGAATATCGTCAGTTTGAGAATATCGTCAGTTTGAGAATATCGTCAGTTTGAGAATATCGTCAGTTTGAGAATATCGTCAGTTTGAGAATATCGTCAG
>Ga0164242_10003903_pt1 | contig 16865 bp, 17 predicted proteins | sample OricomgcompostMG_FD_108783 | JGI IMG/M metagenome (GOLD analysis project Ga0164242, IMG submission 108783) | Miracle-Growth compost microbial communities from Emeryville, California, USA - Original compost - Miracle growth compost (MG) ...
GTGGGGTCACAAAGCCCTGCCCATAAGGAGACGTAGATGCATTTAATTATTGAAGGCCGCGGCGGCGATTGGCACAAGCTGCAAGATTTGCCGGCGCTTTACGAACTGTTGGATACGCTGCCAGGGCGCATCAACATGACCAAGATTATGCCTCCCATCGTGACGCGTTATGTGGGCGTCACGCCGGAAGACTGGGGCATCAGCGGATTTGTGATGATCGCCGAATCTCATATTTCCGTGCACACCTTTCCCGAAAGCGGCGAGGTTTCCATTGACGTCTTTTCCTGCAAAGAATATGATCCCATTCGTGTTTGCCAGGAAATGTGCGACGCCTTTGGCCTCACCGATACCGAAACCTGCGTATTGAGACGCGGCTTGGAATATGGCAGCGAAACCACCATGTTGCCCAGCCGATTTGCGCATCAGGCGAGCGCCTATACGCCAAATGTAACCAAACCGGAAGAGCCGCAAACTGCGTTGGAAGGTTATCATCCAAATGGCTATGAATCTAATGCGTCGACGTTAGTTACTGCCTAAATAAGTCAGGAAGAAAAAAACCGTCATTCTAAATAGGATGGCGGTTTTGCTGTATGTGGTTCAAATGTACTTGTTTAGAGTGTATAATCCTACAGTAATTTTAAGGGCTTTTAATATCATGAATTCATCGGCAAATAATATACAAGAGAGAAGTAATTTTTTGTTGTCGAAGTTTTCAAGAAACGTGCTTCTTGTGTTGGCGATTGCGCATTTGGTAATGCAGGTATTCGTGATTGCCCCAACGTTATATTCGAGAACCGATCAAAATCGTGATGTCGTTGTCTACTGGCTAGCTGCGAAAGACGCTCATAATCATCAAGCAATTTATGGCCAATATCCCAATTATGGCCCAAGCAGCCTCCCCCAATACTATGATTACGCACCGCCATTTGCAGCAGTGTTGTCTCCGCTGGGCGCATTATCTTTTGTGACATTTGCGCGAGTTTGGCTCATCTTCACGCTCATCGCATTTTGGCTTTTTGCATGGGGACTCGCCAAGCTTTCCGGGGAAGGATCGCTTTCCCGAACATTGATTTGCGGATTAATCGCAGGGGCATTTCCCGGCGTTTATTTGGCTATTGCTTTGGGGCAGATCGATCCCATTTTGTGGACGCTCTTCGCCTGGGGATTAATTGGAATATCGCGTCCCATTTTGTGGGGACTTGCTGCAATTGTGAAACCCTTTTATATCTGGCCGCTGTTGGCGGCAGAACGCCAATGGCGTGCGCTGATTCCCGCTGGAATCGTCGCTGTGATATTGATCGTACTGGGTGGATTTGTCTGTGGTTGGGAATCGTATATTATTTGGGTGCGCGATATTTTGCCGACATTGACGCAAGGCAATTTTAAGACGGGAAATGTTTCCCTTTCATTTGCCGTGATTCGGCTGGCGCGTTTTCTGGGCTGGAATTATTTAGGCGGCCCGTTGCCGGTGTTAGCTCATCTCTGGTTGACGGTTGCTTCCGTCGGAGCGCCATTATTGGCCTGGTATTTCTTACGGCGTTTTTCCACGCAAATTAAATGCGCAGGCATCATTGTGGCGTCCGTATTATTCGCCCCCATTTGCTGGACATGTTATTTGCCGTTGGCGTTGCCGTTGGCTGCGGTAGTATTTCCGCGTATCGGTCGGAATGCTTAAATCAATCCATGCTGATGTTTATTTCACCGTATAGATCGTTGACGTTCCTGATGTAAAAATGGGTTTTAGTGGCAAAGGCAAAGTTGCATCGATTTGTCTTTCATAACTTCCAATCAATATATAGCCAATATGGTTTTGATTTAGCCACATTTTTGCCTTCTTCGGTGACATACCACCTTGAAAGAATTGCATTGTTCGTAATTCCTTCTGCTGATAATTAATCGTTTCTGCCCAATGGCCAAGATACACCGTCATGCCAGTTTGTGGCGGAATATAATTACCAATAGGAGCCAGGGACAACACAGCTTTTTGGTTGTCGTAATGTATCTTCAAATAATTAATAGCTGCTTGATCCCCGTTAGAAATATAGAGAGGAGGCATCAGGGCATTATTTTGTGAATGCTGGCGATCCTGTGCAGTGGCGACGCTCCAGACCACGAATTGAAAGGATGAAATCGAGCTGATGATGACAACGCTTGCCGCTGCAATATTCCGAAGGGGGAGAGAATGTATACGTTCGAGGCAAGCCGCTAATCCAATTGCTGCCAAAATACACAACGGCCAATGCATACCTTCGATCATTTTGCGTTCGAAAGAGATAGGATGTCCCAGCAATGCAGGCACATAAATCACAATGATAGTGACGAATATCCACGCAATCAACAATAAATGGCGTGTATTCTGACGCAGTCGCCAAAAGAGAATGACTCCAGCTATTGCAAAAATGAAGACTAAACCATAGGATACCAAAACATCTGGTAAGTGTGGCGCTTGCGTATAAGTGATGGCTTTGAGGCGAAATTGTGTATCATGTTGAAATACAATATATTGGTAAATAACTGGTAATATTGCACCAACGATAACCGTGCCCAAGGCCAGGACGCTAAAAGTACTTTTACGCTGTGTTAATCGCCAAAACGTCCAAATCCCCAAGACTCCTAACATTGGAAGAGCATCGTAAGTGTGGATATTGGCGAGCAAGAACGCTGCAATTGCAGCCACACCGACATTTTTCCACGATTGCTTTTGCTCTGCTCTCAACAACTGTCCGTAAACCAAGACTATTAGCGCTAGCGAAGCAATGTTTAAACCAAAAGTATATGCCGAGGTAAATACATAGGATTCCGGCATCATCGGAAAGTCCGGCATATTCGGCTTATCCATAAAAAGGATGTTGGGGAAAAGCGGCCAAAGCCAACCAACTCCTGTCGAAAATGCTGCAAAAAGAAGTGCCAAGTAGCGAGTGCGTACAGATGTTGTCAATTGACTGCAAAAATCATAGAACCATACCATTGCCAGAACCGCAAAGATCAAGCGAAACAGATGCGCCATCCAGATAATGGAAATATGAGTTAGCCGTGCGCTGATTCCAATGGCTGTGGTGTATAAATTGATAAACAGCGAATTATCGGTTCCCAATGATTCACTGGTAAACATGTCTCGTAATGTAAAATGTCCTTCATAAGCCTGGCGTGCCCAGGCTAAATGAACATTTTGATCGCCGGAATTGAAAAGGATGCCACTGAAGTGAAACCCTGCTGGTGTGATGCTCCATGCCCATAGATAGGGAACAGAAATAATAAGTAATAAAGATACAATTGTAATTCCCAGAAAGTACTTTTCTTGTTGGGCGAGTGATCGGAGCATAATCATATTTAATCAGATTGTCTCGGCCACGCAATCATCGGCTCCAAAAAGTTATACAATTATAATCATGAATTTCGCGCCAGACGGAGTAAATCATTATGCGTAATACGGCAGCCATTCAACGCTTCCGTGTGATGCGTCAATCCAAACTATTCGGCGCAGCATTATTCGGCCTGGCGATTTTTCATCTGGCAATACAGTTGATTGTGGTGATGCCGCGTAATCTGGCTGTCACGAATCCTGAAGAAAATATTGCTGTGTATTACAAAGCTGCCGTCAATGCGCACAATCGCCAGCCGATTTATCGCAAGCAACCAAACTACGGGCCGGATCATGAAGTTGAAGCTGTTTATATTTATGCGCCGCCATTTGCTGCTATTATTTCTCCATTTGCCGCGCTATCGTTTGTGGCATTTGTGCGGCTTTGGTATTGCGTCATGTTCGCTGCGTTTTGGGTTTTTGCCTGGTGCCTGGCGCGGCTTTATTTTGATGGCAGAGTAGACATTAGAAAAGTACTTATCTGGGGATTAATCCTCGATCTATTTCCCGGCGGCTACGCTGCTTTCAGCATTGGTCAAATAGAACCGCTGCTGTGGGCGTTATTCGGATTGGGACTCGTGGCGATTGCGCGGCCGGTGTTATGGGCGCTATGTACTTTTGTGAAGCCGTTTTATATGTGGCCGCTCTTAGCGGAGGTCGCTGATTCGGCTCGCAAGAATAGTATAAAAGTACTTTTACGCTCACTCGCTCCTGCCATTATTATTGCTGTCGTTCTGTTATTTTGTGGTGGTGTTATTTGTGGTTGGAATTCATATTTTATTTGGATGCGTGACGTGTTGCCGACGTTGTCGCAAGGAAGTTTTAGTTCTGGCAATGCATCGCTTTCGATGGCCGCTTTGCGCGTAGCGCGATTTATAGGATGGCAATACAGCGGCGGCCCGTTGCTGGCATTGCCGCATTTATGGCTCACCGCAGCGAGCATCGGCGCTCCGCTCGTGACATGGTTTTTGTTGCGCCGCTATTCGCTACAACTAAAATCTGCCGCGCTGGTCGCCGCGGCAATTCTCTTCGCGCCGGTTTGCTGGATATATTATTTGCCGTTGCTATTGCCGCTTGGCGCGTTGATGTTTCGAGATGAGCAAGCGTAAAAGTACTTTTAATGTCCCCACACAATATCTTGTTGGATGAATGAACCGGAACTTTCTCTCCATTTACCGCCGTCATCATTACCATCCATCCCAACACTGTATAAAAGAAATGTACTCCCTTTGCTTTTATAACGGAAAGATTTGCTGCTGTAGGGATCGAGAGGAAAAGTACTTTTCCAGAATGTCTCCGCTTCTTGTAGCGTAACGGGATATTTTCGATATTGGGAACGATAGGCGTTCAATGCTAAAGCAATTTCGCGTTCCCGGCGCCTCACTTCACTCTTGTCAAAATTATTTCTAACTTGAGGATAAACCTCAATGCTCATTTTTGTCAGAAGATTGTACCAGGGTGTATGTTGAACTCGTTCATTTATCCGTGATCCATAATCAATAACTCTGCTTATGGGAACAGATTTGGCATTCAACAAAAGTTCCGGCCAAAAACTCAATGCACGCGCTTCATCCAATTTGCGGAGCGGCTTTATGGCACATTCCGAATACCAGATGTACCTGTCGGGAAAATCAAGAAAGGGATTATTTTCTTTCCACTGAGAAATGGGAATGTTTAATTGAAACATTTCAATATTGCTAGCTCGTTCCGTTAATAAAAACCGGTGCACAACATCTTTCCAATCAATTACCGGTAAGGACGCCTCAAATTGACGTGCCTGTGTTGGCGAGAGAGAAACGTGCAAAAGTACTTTTGCCAGCGTATCATTTGCATCTTTGTCCATCTCAAGCGCTGTGAATGAACTCCACACCAGCGGTTCGCCGGACAAGTGACGCACCATGAGGAACATACTCTGAATATCTTTAAGTGCCTGGGCCTTATTTCCCGTTTGTGCTTCATAGCGCGTTTGTAATTGTAATAATCGAAATAGATTACGCATCGGCTCCGTTTCTGTGGAAACTAACGCCGTGCCAGGAACATCTTGCCAATTTAAATCAAAACGACACTGTGGTTTTGCGGTGGCTTCTCGAATTAGTTTGATCGTAGCAATATTTTGCGCCAGAATAAATTGCGTTTCTCTTTGGCTCAAATCTTCTGGAGCATACTTTATTTTCAACTTTAATTTTAATGCTTTCGCGGCACGTTCGTACAAAATCGCTGCGTTTTGATCATTCGGCACTTTTGGCGGAGCCGCTTCCGCTAATGTCAGCGGCTCACCTTTTTGACGAATTAAATTCAGCTGATGGTTCAATTGCGACGTGGCGTAAATGTCCAAAGCCACATAAGGAATACTGATGATAATCGCTGCTGTCAATAAATAATGCCAACTTTTTTTCCAACCTTTCCCCAGCCATCGCGGGATTCTTAAAAAGTTTGCCGGAGCCGCATGCATGATTTCCAAAAATCTTGCAGGAATAGTGCGAAAAGTAGGAAATGCTTCACGCATCAGGTCAGGATTTTCCTGTTCTTCACCAAAAGTACTTTTAGACATTTTATTCGTCTCCTTTATTTCTAAATGGAGATATGTCGCCATAATTAATGCCGGCATTTGCGAATAATTCTGCGCGCTGCTGCTGGAAATTTTGGTATTCTTCCGGCGTCATGGCAAATCTCACAGTTGTTTGATTGCTATTATTTCCGCCCATCAGGATATTGTTTTGCGTGTTCAACGCCGAAATAGCCAGCCAGTGAATCGCACAAACTCCTGCCAGCGTTCCAATCAAAAACCAGCTGCGCCGTTGACGCCCGCGGTTTTGTTGATTCACCACCTGCGCGCAACGCGTCAATGTGCGGGCGCGTAAGTCTTCTGGAAGCTGGGGTAGGGCAGCGCGTCCCCGATTCTCGATGTCGTCAAAATTACTCATCCGCGTTTTCCTCCTCATACCATTTCCGCAATCGCTCAATGCCATATCGATAACGGCTGGCCGCCGTGTTGGGTGAGGTTTTGACGATGTGCGCAATTTCCGCGAACGTCATTTCTTCCCAGATTTTCAGCGCGATAATTTCCCGCTGTTCCAGCGGCAAACGCGCCAGCAATCGTTGCCAGTCATGATGCGCGGCGTTGAATGTTGCATCGCCGTTGGGAGAAGTTGTTTCTTTTTCTTCCCCATAATTTTCCATCAACCGATGTTCCCGTTTGCGGCGGCGCAGCATGTTGATGGCTTCGTTGCGCGCCATGCGAAAAAGATAGGGACGCAAATCCTCCACGTGCGAACAGGATTTCAGGGCGAGTTTTACAAAGACTTCCTGCAACGCATCTTCGGCGTCATCCGCGCGTCCCAGCAATGCAAACAGCAATCGATACAGCGCGCCGGCGTGGAGATCATAAATCATGGCCAGTGCATCAACGCCGTCAGAAGCAATACAGTTCGTAGATGCAACTTCCTGCGTTTTTGCCGTTTTGAGTTTGATTCCCGGAAAGCGAATCGCCGCTGTGAGTTGGATAATTGCAACCTCCAATAATGAAGACGCCTACGAGAGTACTTTTTGTCTAATTCATCATAGAATATCTCAAAAGTACTTTTATTAAACTTTCCAAGTCGCTATTCTTGATATTCTGGAAAACTGAGTAAAGCAGCATTGAGTTGCCATTGCCCAAGTCACCACGACATGTAAACGCCGTTGGCTCGGAATTGCTGATTATAATAGCTAAATATAACAATTTGTACCATAAAATTAGCCGATGAAACCATTAAAATAAATCTTCATTCAGCGTAAAATTAATGTTGGTCATTTATCATGGAACATTCAATCATCGAACCAGCCAGAGAATTACCCGTTATTCACGAAACCGATTTATGCGTTGTCGGCGGAAGTTGCACCGGAACTTTTGCGGCGTTGCGCGCGGCCAGATTGGGATTGCGTGTGGCGATTGTGGAAGGGCAGAATTGTTTCGGTGGCGTTGCCACAAATGCGATGGTCAATATCTGGCATTCGCTGTATGACACAGGTGGCAATAATCAGATTATCGCCGGGCTGACGGAAGAGGCGATTGAGCGGTTGAAAAAGCGCAAAGCCGTCACCGTGAAAGACAGCCGGAATCAGGGGCATAGCCCGATGTATTTTATCCTCAATACCGATGAATTGAAAATTGAGTTGGACGAAATGGTGACCGAAGGCGGCGTCCAGCCGTTTCTGCATACGTTGTTTTGCGCGCCGTATGTGAAAGACGGAGAACTGGCTGGGATCATCGTGGAGAATAAAGATGGGCGCGGCGTGATTTTGGCGAAGATGTTTATCGACGCCAGCGGTGATGGCGATTTGGCGGCGCGGCTGGGGTTGGAAACCTTTTATGCCAACCGTCTTCAGCCCGGAACGACCTGCGCCAAGATCGCGCGATGGAGCGATGTCGGTAAATCGCAAATCGATATTAAAAAATTGTATAACGAGCACAAGAAGGAATATGACTTGCCGGAAACGTTTATCTGGGGAGCGGCGCTTCCAGGCGATATTGATGTGCACATGTTATCCGCGAGCCGGGTTTCCATGGATATGTCCAAAGCCAGCCAACTGACCGCCGCCGAAATGGAAGGCCGGCGACAGGTGCGCGCGATTATGGATATGCTACGGGAATATTGCCCGGATGCCGATCCGGTGCTGGTGCAGCTTCCGTCGAGGATCGGCGTGCGCGAAACGCGCCATGTGCGCTGCCGGCGTCATCTCACCGGCGACGAATTGTTGCGGGGGATGAGATTTGAAGATGCCATCGCCAACGGCACTTATCCTTCCGATCTGCATCACGCCAATGGCGCCGGGATCACGTTTAAGTATTTAAACGGCACGCAGCGCTTATCGCGTCCGGGACTTCCCACGGAGGAATCGATGTGGCGCGAGCCGATGGAGGAAGATCCTCAATTTTACCAGGTGCCTTACAGCGCTATGTTGCCGCAAAATTGCCCATTCCCCAATCTCATCATGGCCGGCAGAATGATCGATTCCGACGAAATGGCGCACGCCGCCATTCGCGTGATGGTGAATATGAACCAGACCGGCGAAGCCGCCGGCGTGGCGGCATATTTGGCGATGAATGAATCTATTGGATTTGCGGATGTCGATACTAATAAATTGCGGCGAGAATTGAAGGCGGGCGGATCGAGTGTTGTGTAGAAGAGCATGTAAAAGTACTTTTGTGTATGCTGTAAAAGAGAACCCCCGGAACATTTAAATGTTTCGGGGGTTCTATAATTGATTTATAAATCTATCGTTCGTTTACTGGTTTCCATTTCAATCCAGTGTTACCAATGTATTCAGAGGCCGGACGGAAAAGGCGGTTATTGGCATATTGTTCCAACAGATGCGCCGTCCATCCTGCCACGCGAGAACAGGCGAAAATGGGAGTGAATAAATCGTGGGGAATATCCATCACATGATAAGCGGAAGCGGAGAAGAAATCGACGTTGGGATAGATACCTTTGGCGGCGACAGTGGGCTGAAAAATTTCTTCCACTTTTTTGCTGATCTCAAACCATTGCGGCTGGCCGGTGCGTTTGCCTAATTCCTCGCTCATCTTTTCGAGGATTTTGGCGCGCGGGTCTTTGGTCTTGTAAACGCGATGGCCAAAACCCATGACTTTCTTTTTCTCGCTCAGCAGTTTGGTCATCCATGGTTCCACATTATCAACGCTGCCGATGGCGGAAAGCATGTTCATTACTTGCTCGTTGGCGCCGCCGTGCAAAGGTCCTTTGAGCGTGCCGATGGCGGAAACGATTGCGGAATGCATGTCCGATAAAGTGGCGGCGGTGACGCGTGCTGAGAAAGTGGAAGCGTTTAGTTCGTGATCGGCGTGGAGAATTAATGCGACGTCGAAAGTTTTCGCAGCGTATTCGTCCGGTTCTTTCCCGGTTAACAGATACAGGAAATTCCAGGCGAAATTCTGATTGGCATTTGGTTTTAACACTTCCAACCCATTGCGCAAACGATTCCACGCGGTAGTGACTAACGCCAATTGCGCCAGCAATCGTGTTGCTTTGGCGCGATTAGCGGCTTCGCTGTTATCTTCGCCTTGTGCATCCAAAGTTCCCAGCGCGGCGACAGCAACTTCCAACACGCGCATCGGATGTGTATCTTTGGGCAGCAATTTCATGATGCCCAAAATGGAATCCGGCAAGTGCATGGCCTCTGTGATTTCCTGATGCTGCGTTTGCAGTTTGGCAGCGGAAGGCAAATTGCCGTGCCACAATAAATAAGCCACTTCTTCAAAAGTTGAATGAGTGGCTAAATCGTCAATATCATATCCGCGGTATACCAGTTGACCGCGTTTACCGTCAATGAAACAAATAGCGGATTGTGCGACAACGACATCTTCCAGACCTGCTGCAAATTTATCAGACATATTTCTTCTCTCTCAAAAATTAGGTTTTTAGGTGATTAGGTTTTTAGGTGATTAGGTATTTAGGTTTTTAGGTGGGTTGGAATACAAAAGTACTTTTACCTAAACACCTAATTACCTAAAAACCTATTCACCTAATTCTCACTCAGGCAAGGCACACAGAATGCGTTCGATGCCCTTGTGAATATTTTCCATCGAATTGGCGTAGGAAAAACGCACATGTTCGGGCGCGCCAAATCCTTCACCGGGCACGCAGGCCACTTTGGCGGAATCCAATAAATATCCAGCCAGGTCCGCCGCGCTGTTGATTTGTAATCCGTGACCAACCATTTTTCCAAAAATTCCCGACACATTGGGGAATAAATAGAAAGCGCCTTCGGGCGCGCCGCAGGTGACGCCGGGAATATCGGATAACAATTCGCGCATCACTTTGCCGCGCTTTTCAAATTCCGCCATCATGGCCGCGTCCGGCGTTCCTTCCAAAGCCGCAATCGCGCCAGCTTGCGCGAAGCTGGTGGGATTGGATGTGCTCTGGCTTTGCAATTTGCCCATCGCTTTGGCCAATTCTATTGAGGAACTGGTGAAGCCGATGCGCCAGCCGGTCATGGAATACGTCTTGGAAAGCGAGTGCACCAAGATGACGCGCTTGGCAAATTCCTCGTTATAATGCGCCACGCTCCATTGCTCGCTCGGCGCATAAACCATGTGCTCATAAACCTCATCCGAAATCACCAGGACTTGCGGATATTTATCCAGCACCGCACAAATTTCGCGCAACGCATCCGGCGAATAAACTGCGCCGGTGGGATTGCTGGGGCTATTGATCACAATCGCCTTCACGCGCGGATGGCTGGCCAGACATTCTTCCAATTGTTGCGGCGTGATTTTAAATCCGTCTTCCTGAGTTGTCGGCAGAAACACTGGCACGCCATCAGCCAGCAAAACTTGATCAGGATAACTGACCCAATATGGTGTGGGAATGATAACTTCATCTCCGCTATTCAAAATGCACTGAAAGATATTGAACAGCGAATGCTTGCCGCCGGAGGAAACCACGATTTGATCGGGCGAGTAGTGCAGATTATTTTCCCGTTCCAATTTGCCGCAAAATGCCTGACGCAACAGTGGCGTTCCCGCAGCAGCGGTATATTTGGTGTCGCCCGACAGCAGCGCTTCGATGGCAGCAGTTTTTATATGTGTTGGCGTGTCAAAATCCGGCTCGCCCACGTCGAACGAAATGACATCTTCGCCGGCAGCGCGCAATGCCTTTGACTTTGCGGAAACGGCGAGCGTGGGCGACGGCTGAATACGATTAATTCTTTCTGAAAGCATGGCTAACCTAATGATAAAATACCGCAAGGTATCTTAGCTTGCCGTTGTGCCCTTGTCAAACTTCTCAGAGTTTGCTATTTTGAATAGTTTTTGCTGATAGAAGTACTTTTAATGAAAGGAAGGAGATAGGAGTTAGAAGGTAGAAGGTAGAAGATAGAAGATAGAATTGTGTAAAAGTACTTTTGTTCTTGGATGATTTAATATGGCAGCTTCAGAATCGATACAATCTACTTCACGCGAAACGTGTCTGGGATTACCATTTGTGGAAGAACGACCAATTAGCGAGGAAGAACGTACGATATTGCAAAAGGAAGCACAGCAATCATTGGGGCAGAGTTGCATCTGGGGTTGTTTGGCTCCATTTGTTTATATCATTCTTATAACTATTTTTATAGTCGTCGGAAATATTATTTTTCCAACGACAAACGATGCCTCAACGTTCCAGGTTATAGCTCTTGCAATCATCATGGTATTTAGCACAGGCTTAGCCGCGGTGTTTTTACTAAAGGCAAATGATAAAAATAAAATACGTAAAATCGTTAGAAAGGATTTGCGCAAAAGCAATCTGAAATGCTATCAGGGTTTTGCACCGGGGATCGATCAGGAAAATATTCACAAGCCTGAAGTTCAATCAGAACCGTCAGTGCAAATTGCGGGTGTGGACATATCGATGTTTGAGCCTATTACGCTGGAAGTGTTCTCCAGTTCCCGGCGATTATGGCAAGTAAATGGGACTCGAGTGAAAGAGTTAATCTGTGTTCCGGAGGAGCATACCGCATTTCAGCCGGAACAGGCGCAAATTGCTGCAAAATGGGTGGAGCCTGCGCGGATTATTGAAGGTCGCACAATCGATGTTTCTCAAAGTGGACGACGAAATTTATCCAAACAGGAAGCTGATGAAATTCGTCGTCGCGCTCACATTGCTTGGCGTAAGCCGGGCTTGATAGCATTGCTTTCCACTGCTTATCTGGGGGCACAGGCAATCAGGCAGTGGCAGTTAGGGCCACACGCGAATTTGCAATGGAGTGTTTATATCTTTATCGCATTAATACTGTGGATAGACATCAGATTTGTAAAGATAGTTTGGGAATCGTGGCAACTTTCCAAAGATGCCACGGATGGAACTGTTGTTATTACTCGCTTGCCTGATGAAATGAATGGCGATGAAGTATTGCGAACAGGCGCTGTGATCGAATGGCTTCCCTATTCAAATTTCAATTGGACCATCAACGGCGAACCTGCGCGGTGGCGGCTGCGCGGGTAAAATGGAATGCAGCGGTAAAAGTACTTTTACCCATTCCCATGGAAACACAAGAATCATCACACGTCGCCCGCGAAACATGTCTGGGATTTCCCTTTGCCGATGAACGCGCCATCACTTCGGATGAACGCGTTGCTTTAGAGCGCGAAGCCAAACAATCCATGCAGCGCGGTTTTGGCTGGGGCTGCGGCGCGCCGCTGGCGTTTTATCTGGCGCTTGATATTTTTCTTTTGCTCATTGTCGCTTTCGTGCCGGCGCTGAAAGGTGATCCCCAGAATTTGAAAAATTATCCGGCGTTGGTGGTTGGCAGCGTCGGCATTTTTATGGTGGCGATTGCCTATTTTCTGCTCCGCGCCAAATATATGTATCGCCTGCGTAAAGCCGCCAAACAGGATTTGCAGAAAGGCCAGATCCGCCGTTATCGCGGTTTGCCGCCGGGCTTTTCCGTCAGCGAAGCCGCGCCGGAATCGGCAAAACCAAAGCGCCAGCCCAAACTTTTTGGCGTGCCCATTTCGCCGGAGCAGCCGATTACGCTGGAAGTGTTCGGCGCCTCGCGTCGGTTATATCGCGTCAATGGTGAGACGCCCAAAAGGTTAATTATATTGCCAGAAGAACGCACCGCGCCGCAGCCAGTGGAAGCGCAGACGGCGGCTAAATGGGTGGAACCGGCACGCATTGTTTCCGGCAACACCATCGACATTTCGCAAAGCGGCAGACGCCAATTATCGTTCGAAGAAAAGGCCGAACTGGAACAACGCGCTAAAACCGCCTGGCGGCGTCCGGCTTTTGGAGCCTTCTTTTTCACTACCTATTTAATCGGTCTATTGTGGATCGATCGCGTTTCTGGAACCGCCGCCAATCCAGGATTCTGGGAATATTTTTTCATCGCCGCCACCATTTGGGTGGATTACATTTTCATCAAAACGCTATGGTGGTCATGGCGGCTTTTGGAAGATGTCAAAATCGGCGAAGTGATTATCACACGCGAACCCAACCAAATGGGCGAAGGCGAGACCATCAAAAGAGGCAACGTGGTGGAATGGTTGACTGTTTCTAAACAAGGCTGGAGCATCAATGGCCAGCCCGCGCCCTGGCGTCTGCGTCAGTGAATAATTTTACATCGATTAACAAGATGGATAGGATAAAAGTACTTTTATGGATACTCCCAATCTTCCCGAAAACGAAACAGAAGAAATCACCTGGCAGGACGACGAAAACCGCGCCACGCTGTTTTTGCGGTCGGTGTTTGTGGTGCTTAGTGGGGCGTTGATTGTAAGCACGCAGCATATTATTTCGTTTTATCAGGGAGCGTTGGGAACGCTGTATTTACTGGCAATGAATATCGTATTGCCGATTTGTATCATCTGGTTTTTCTTCGGCCAGGGATTGCGTCCGGTGGAATGGCTTTCCGATCAAAAATATAACGCGTGGAATTATGGCCTTAATTTTAAGGATTGGAAAACGCATCTGAAATGGTCAGCTCTGTTGGTTTTTTTGATTTTTTTGATGCTGACGTTTCATAGCATCCAAATAAACTGCAATTATGGATACTTGCCCACTTCCCATCAATGGCTGTTGTATATAGTTAATTGGTGGTTCATGGCAGCTCTTCTGATTTGGCTGTTTTGGGGATATATCTGGTTTGGTTGCGCGCAAGGTTTTGGCGCGATTGTGGCAACTATTGTTGTCACAATTGGTAGCGTATTGCTTCTCTATTCTGTTCCAGAGTTTGCCGTCTATGCGGCAATCATTTCACTGCTAAACGGTTATATTTGCTGGAAAACCCGTTCCTTCGCGCCGGTGTTATATGCCTGTTTAATCAGCGCGCCGATGTTGATATTGATTACTTGGCGAATTTGGTAAAAGTACTTTTATTACTTCTGATGCAATTCCTGATGCATTTTTTCCATCTCGCCCAGCAAACTAAAAATCAATTCCACGCCCGCCAGATTTACGCCCAGTCCCTGCGTTAAATGTTGAATGCGGCGCACGCGTTGCACGTCGGCATCGGAATAGAGACGGATATTATTGGCCGTGCGGCGCGGCGTCACCAGGCCCATGCGTTCATACATGCGCAATGTTTGTGGATGGATTTCCACCATTTCGGCCACCACGGAAATGTAGTAGACGGGACGTTGCACATCGCGCTTGCTGGAATGATCGTCCGTCTCAAACAGCAATTTCATCACATCCTGCCAATCGGAGCCGTTTAATGTCACCTCGGTAAATTGCATTTTTGATTGATTTTGTTCGCGTGGCATTTACTCGCCTCCTTAAAAGTACTTTTGTTTATATCGCCGTCGGAAGATTGGCACGCAGCGCGTCGCCGTTTTCCAGGTTTAATTGCTGCACTAATTTCTTTTGTTCGTCCGTCAATTCCTTTGGCACGGCGATTTTCGCTTTGAAATACAAATCACCTTTGCCGCCTTTGGATTTTGGAATGCCGCGACCCGAAAGACGGAAATTTGTTCCACTGCTGGTGCCGGCCGGAATTTTTAATTTTACGGTGCCATCCAAAGTGGGAACTTCCACGGTTGCGCCCAGCGCCGCTTCTTCAAAACTAATAGGAAGTTCGGCGTGCAAATCATCGCCTTTGCGCGCCCAAAACGGATGTGGCTGCAGATGAATGCGCAGCAACAAATCGCCATTTGCGCCGCCGCCCGGGCCGGGCGCGCCTTGTCCTTTGGCGCGAACGGTGGAACCTTCGCGCACACCGGCGGGGATCTTGACGGTCACGTTACGCGGAAAAGCCTGGCCACTGTGCGCGCCTTGCAAAGTGAATTGAAAAGTGCGCGTGGCGCCGCGCACCGATTCGCCCAATGTGATGGTCACAGGCTGTTCCACATCCTGGCCTTTGGGAGCGGATTGGCCGCGAAAAGGATCCTGGTTTGGCGCGCCCTGGCCGCGTTTGCGGAACCCGAATAATCCTTCAAACAAATCCCCGACATCGCCGCCGCCCTGCCATTGCACGCCACCGCGGCCTTGGCCGCCTTGAGCCTGGCGAAAAATATCCGCAAAATCCACACCGCCCGGAACGCCGCCGCTGGCATATCCACCTGGCGCCGAAGCGCCCGGCGGCACTTTGTCAAATTGCTCGCCCCATTGATCGTACAGCGCGCGTTTGTCGGGATCAGAGAGCACTTGATAGGCTTCGCTGATTTCCTTAAATTTGGCTTCCGCGCCGCTGCTTTTGTTGACGTCGGGATGATTCTCCCGCGCTAATTTGCGATAGGCTTTTTTGATGTCTTTTTCGGAAGCGGAGCGTTCCACTCCGAGAATTTTGTAGAAGTCTTTGGCCATAATTATTTATTTTCGACGTCATTCTGAACGCAGTGAAGAATCCCCCAAAGTGTCGACGACGTAATCCAGGGGATCCTTCAGTCACTACGCTCCTTCAGGATGACATGTATTATATGTTTCCGCGTCCACATTTTTCACATTACCAATCGGGATTTTTCGTGGCTTCGTCGTTTCTTTTTTCGGCAATGTCACCATCAAAACGCCATTTTCCAAATGTGCTTTCACGGCATCTTCCTGTACATCGTTTGGCAATAATACGTCGCGTGAAAAATCGCCATATCCGCGTTCGCGGCGGCGTGATGTTTGGCCGTTGTTTAATTGCGGCGGCGCTTTGTGGCCTTTTATATTCAGGATATTTTCCTGCAGCGAAAGCGTCATATTTTCCCGCACCACGCCTGGCATTTCCAGCGTCACATAAAATGCATCCGCGTCTTCCCGCACATCGAGTGGCGGCAAAAGATTTTCCGGCGCATTTTCAATCTGCAGCGGAGCGAGGACTTGTTCCTGGCGCAAGTTGCTATGATATTGCTCGGCAGGATTGACTAAAGATTGTAATGGATAAATGCGATAACGAACCAGACTCATCTTGCAGCTCCTTTGTTTTTATTTTTGTAAAAGTACTTTTGTTGCAACGTATTCCCCCTTGTAAAGGGGGACAAAGGGGGATTTTTGAACGTATGAATTTGTGCAGCGTTCGCTGAGTGCGTTACGCATAAAATCCCCCTAACCCCCTTTACAAGGGGGAATTACGCTCCATCCAAATTTACTTGACATCAATTTCAATTTGTCGCGGCATGGCGGTTTTTGCTTTTGGCAAATGCACCGTCAAAACGCCGTTTTCATAACTGGCGCTGACATTGGAAGCGTCGATTGCGACTTCCAATTGAAAACTGCGCCGCCACGAACCGTATTGGCGTTCGATGCGCAGATATTGTTCGCTGTTTTGCGCTTGCTCGAACTTGCGATGGCCGCTCAACGTCAGGGTTTCGCCGCTCAGCGAAATATCAATATCCTCTTTTTTCATACCGGCCAATTCCGCTGCCAGCACGATTTCATCCGCGGTTTCGGTGATGTCCACCGCGGGCGACCACAGCGGCGATTCGCCCGTATCAAAAAGGCGATCCATCCGCCGTTGCAAATCCCATAATTCCTGTGAAGATGCCATAAACCCTCCAGGTTTAGGTGATTAGGTTTTTGGGTGTTTAGGTATTTAGGTAAAAGTA
>Ga0164242_10003904_pt1 | contig 16863 bp, 13 predicted proteins | sample OricomgcompostMG_FD_108783 | JGI IMG/M metagenome (GOLD analysis project Ga0164242, IMG submission 108783) | Miracle-Growth compost microbial communities from Emeryville, California, USA - Original compost - Miracle growth compost (MG) ...
GGGCGGCATCAATGTCGGGCGCCGATGGGTGCAAGCCGGGCAGGCGGTGGCTATCCTCAACCCCGATCTGGTGGTTGCCGCCGACGCCCTTGAGCGGATGCTGCACGTACTCGAGTCGGAGGGCGCCGGAATTGTCGCACCTTCGATTTCGGACGAAGCCGGCAGCACCTTCCACGGATTGTTCCGCGAGCCGTCCGTCATCGGCACACTCGGTGAGGTCGCCTTCGGCGATCGCTGGCCGTCGAGGCCTGCCGCACTCACCTTGACGCTCCGTCACGCCAGCAGCTACGCCCGGCGCGGGCCCGTCGATTGGGCCAGCGGAGCCGCGCTGCTGCTCTCTCCGGCTTGCGACGCCGCCATCGGCGACTGGGACAGCGAGACGTTCTTCCTGTACTGCGAGGAAACGGATGCGCAGCACCGCGCGCATGCGAAGGGCTTCAGCACGGTCTTCGAGCCGTCAGCCATGGTGGTGCACAGAGGACAGGCGTCCGGCTCCTCGCCCACGCTGGAGGCGCTCGCGGCCGTCAACCGTCTTCGCTATGCCGCGAAATATCACGGCCCGCTATGGACGGAGGCCCTGCGCTGGGCAACGATCGCCTGGTACGGCTCGAGGGCGATGCGCTACCCCCAGCTCAAGCTGGCCGTCGCGATGCTGCTGAGACCGCGCAAGTGGGGCCAGCTTCCCTCGAGCGCGACGCTTCCTGAGGTCGTCAGCGCGATGAACCCGGCGGGAGGATCGTCATGACGCTCGGCACCGGCCTGCGAATCCTTCTGAGGCGGTGGTACGTCGTGCTGCTGGTGCTGATCGCCGGCGGGGGCTGCCTTGCGTGGCAGCTGAAGCACTCGGGCCTGTACGCGACACACGCGGTGGTGGCGATCCTGCCGCCCGGCCGCGAGCTGATAGCGGACCACCCCTACTACGACCAGGGACCGTACACCGCGTTCGCCAGCACTCTGGTGCAGGAGTACAACACGGGGCGCACCCAGGTGCCCCTGTCGTCGACCGCCGCGCCCCTATACGGCGTCGGGATCCGCACAGGGGTTCAAGTGCAGCTCTCCAACTCCGGCAACCAGTGGGCCTACTGGTTCAGCAAGCCCACCATCGACATCCAGGTCGTCGGTCCCAGCGAGCACTGGGTGCGCGCGAGAACGAACACGATCGTGGCGGAGCTGGTGGCAGCGAGTGAGCGCGATCAAGCGCGATCCGGAACGGCGCCCGCCGCGCAGATGGTGGTAAAGAAGCAGCCCCTTACCGATGTCGTGAACCATGTAGCGCCGGGCTCTACGACACGGCTCGTAGCGATCTCAACCCTCAGCATCTCCGTTTTGCTCACCGCGTCCGCTCTTGCGGTGTGGACCGACCGATTGCTCGCCGTGATCCAGCGCCGGCGCGGTCTGACACGCCCCGTTCTGGAAGGGTCCAGCATCCAGAAAGGAAACGAACAATGAATCTGTCCAGCCTGCTTCGCGCCACGCTACGGCGGTGGTACATCACGGTACCGGGGCTCCTTCTGACGGCGCTCGTCGTCGTGGCGGCACACGCTTTCGTCCAGCCGTCGTTCACGCGCTCGGCCGACGTGATGCTCGTCCCGGCTCCGGCCGCGGTCCCGAAGGGAGCTAATCCGTACCTCTATATCGGCGATCTCGGCCAGGCCGCCGACGTGCTGGTGACGGCTGCGGGTTCGCAGTCCTCGACCAGCGCGATCCTGGAGGGTGCCGCTGCAAGTACCGTCACCATCGCCCGAGACGTGGGCACCTCCGGCCCGGTGATCCTGATCACCGTGGAGACGCCGACCTCTGCCCAAGCCGGTGTGCTGCTGGACAGGAGCATCAGCGCGGTCAGGTCTACTCTCGCGAAGGTCCAGACGGATGAGCACCTGAAGCGCAGTGAGATGATCACGATGTCCACCCTCTCGGTCGACACCGTCTCGACGCCGAAGACGAAGACCCAGCTCATGGCGACAGCCGGCGCGGGCGTCCTCGGGGTTGCGGCCACCCTTGTGCTCGTCAGCCTCATCGACGGTCTGCTCCTCGCCCGCGCTTCTCGGGAAGCGCGCCGGACGTGGGCGACCCGCCCATTCGAAGACCGGGGAAAGTCGCTGCCGGACCCGATGCCCAAGACCCTGCTGCTGTCTGACCACGACATCGCACACGTCGTCGGGTCCCCACGGCTATGACGCTGCTCACGCGAACTCAGCTGCTTCGCAGCCCTCTGGCGGCCACGGACGTCGAGTCCGCTCGCCCTGGCACATTCGACGCGGTCTCACTGCTGTCGATCTACGCCGCAGTCCTTCTCGTCGTTCCGTCGTCGCTGTACTTCACGCCGTTGAACAGCATGGGGCGACCATCGCTGTGGCTGGGGCTCGCGCTCATGTTCTGGTGGGCCCTCCACCAGCTCCAGCGCAGTTCTCCCGAAGCCGACGTCGTCCATCAGCCGCTCCGGATCGCCATCTTCGCGCTCTTGGCGGTAGCACTGGCGAGCTACGCGGTCGCACTCTTCCGCGGCGAGCCCGCCGACCAGGTCAGCCCGGCCTCGGTGTCGCTCGCGAATCTGGTCGCCCTAGCAGGCGTCACGCTCGTGGCGCTCGACGGCATCACCACGCTAGAGCGCTTCCGTGCCCTCGTCGGGACGCTCATCGCGTTCGGAACGCTTGTCGCGCTTCTCGGACTCGCCCAGTTCGCGACGGGGCGCGCGCTTGTCGATTCGATCAGCGTGCCTGGGATGTCGGGAAGCGCGTCCGCCGTGCTCAGCCGGGATGCGTTCGTCCGTGCGGCAGGCACAGCGCAGCATCCGCTCGAGTACGCCTCGGTCCTGTGCGTGTGCCTTCCCCTCGCCGTCGTGTACGCGCTGGATCGCGCCGTCAGCCCGCTTCGCCGCCATCTCGCCTGGTGCGCGGTGATGATCGTCGGTGCTGCCGCCGCCGTTTCAGTGTCACGGTCCGCGCTCGCCGGGGTTGCCGTCGCAGTCGTCATCGTCCTGCCGGCACTGCCCAAGAACCTCCGCTCGCTGTTCATCCTCGGCGGCATCGGCTTGGTCGCTGTGGTCCTCGTCGCGGTGCCGGGGATGCTCTCGACGATTATCAGCATGTTCAGCACGATATCCGGGGACCCGAGCGCGCTGTCCCGTTCTAACGCGTTCGCGGCCGGGTTCCACTACATCCCGTTTGCGCCCCTGCTCGGTGTGGGATTCGGGACCTTCCTACCGCGCTACTACATCTTTGATGACGAGTGGATGCTGCTGACGGTCCAGCTCGGCGTTCTCGGTCTCGTCTCATTCGCGAGCCTGTTCGGCACGAGCTTGTACAGCGCCTATTCGGCGAGGCGCCACGCGCCCAGCATCCCCGCCGCGCGCTCCTACGGTCAAGCCCTGATCGCCGCGCTCGGTGGTCTGGCCGTTCTCTATGCAAGCTTCGACGCCCTGTCGTTCGCGCAGTCGGCGGGGCTCGCGTTCCTGCTGTTCGGCCTCGCCGGCGCGCTCAGGCGGATCTGCCGTCACGCGTCGGCGCAGCAGACGACGCCGGGGACGTCGGCCGCGCCTCATCGAGACAGGGCGACCTTATAGATGTGGTACGTGTACTCCTCGTCGAAGGTGTCGGAGAACTTGCCGCCACTGATGGCGATAGAGCGGTTCTCGCCGACGGCCTGAGCCACTGCACCGCCGATCCCCGGGGGAAGCGCGAGCGTCCTCGAGCCCGGCGTGCCGGTCCCGTCGGTCATGGCGAAGATGTACGCGTAACCGTCCCGGTCCTTCAGCATCGTGTCGAGCCCGGTCCCGAAAGTCCATCTGTAGGACTGCGTGTTCAGTACGGGCGCCAGCGACCGGACTACCGCGTCGACATGCTGCATCGCCTTGAGCTGCGGCGCGCCGCACCCAGCGGAGTCGCGTCCCGTCGCCGTGACGTTGCCGGTCTCACACGCGCCGCTCATGCTCTGGTTGAAGTAGATGATTCCGCTCGCGCCTCTGATGACGGAATCCATCACTGCGCCTTCAAGTTGGCCGGGCTGGATGTACTTCGGTTCAGGCGTGCCGCTCGGCGCACCGGACAGGTCCTCGATGAAGTTCCACACGGCCTGGGGCTTTCCGTCGCTGGCGTCCCGAGCCCGTAAGGCCCGCACGGTGTGACCGTAGCTTGAGGCTGAGCTGCAATGCGCCTGATCCGCCGGAGGGAAGCGGCGGTTTTCGATCTGGTACCAGATCGTGTCGCAGCCGCCGTCGGTGTAGTAGTAGGAGTCGATCGACACGACGTCCGTGAAGTCGTTGGCGAAGGCGTTCGCGGCGGCATCGTCCATGTAGCCGCCGACGATCTGACTGGTGAAGTTTGCGTATTTGAACCGCCCGTCATCGCCGAACGCGTCGCGTTCCGCGGTCAGCTGGGACTCGGCGGCACCGACCGGGGTGACGCGGCCATCGATCTCGTCATCGAGGAAGTCGCCGACCCAGTTCCTGCTCTTGCTGGTGAAGCTCCGGTTCAGAGCATTCCCGATGAAGTACATATCGTTGCGGGCGAGGAGGCTGTACGGGGTTGAGTCGTTCAGCAGCACATAGGTGTTGATTCCGAGGGCCTTATCGCGGCGGACATCGGAATCAGTGGTGACGCCGCCCCACCACAGCGCGATCGGGAAGAAGTGCGGGTTGGCCCATCCCGCCGCTCTGGCCTTCGAGAACTGTGCCCAGTACGCCGAGCCGCCGGCCCACGGCACCCGGGGAAGGTTCAGCTCGGGGGCGTGAGCGGAGGGCGGCGGTGCCGCGCTCGGCTGGGGCAGCACTGAGAAAGCGACAGCAACGCCGGCGACGAGCGCCGTTGCCGCTGACAGCGACGCCACGCTCCAGCGCCGCCGCCCGCGGGAAGACGGCCATCTCCCAAGACCTGGGGCAACACTTCTCATGTCCGCAATCCTTCGGGACCGGCGGCGGCACCGCCCATGGGCGCACCGCGGATCACATGAGCATACGTCAATTAACAGTTTGCTGATTTATGCTCAACACCCGCATGAGGGTGACAGCGCTATGGCGGCGAAGCCGCTACCGTTCAGCACATGGCCAGAGTGCTCCTCATCGCGCCCGCCGCCGACGGCACAGACATCAGTGAGCCCCGCGTCGGATACAGCTGGGCAAGATCGCTGGCTGAGCGGCACGAGGTCACCGTGCTGACGCTGCGCAAGACAGGGCACCCCCACCTGCAGGATCAGGTGCCCAAGGCGGAGGTCGTCAGCTGGGATGAGCCGCACCTGGCGCAGCGCGCCGAGCGCTTCAACAGCCTCGTCATGCCGTGGTACCCGTTCTTCTACCGCCGCTGCGCTCGCTGGATCGAAGACGCCCAGCGCAGCGGCCGGGTGTTCGACGTGGCACATCAGCCGACCCCGGTCGGGATGCGCTACCCCTCCCCCTTGTCGCGATTCGACATCCCCTACGTGCTCGGACCGGTCGGCGGCGGCCTGGACTCGCCGCCGGCCTTCCGAGGCGAGGACACCGCACCCTGGTACGTCGGGCTGCGGCGCATCGACCCGGTGCGCCTGCGGTACGACCCGATGATGCGACGAAGCTATCGCCGGGCCGCGGTCGTGTTCGGCATCGCGCCGTACGTCGACCAGGCGCTGGAAGGCCTGGGTATCAGGCGACTCGAAACGATGAGCGAGGTAGGAATCGACGCGGTCCCTGGGGAGGTCGATCGCAGCGGCCGAGAGGGACCGGTGCGCTTGCTGTTCGTGGGACGCGTGATCCGCACCAAGGGCGTGCGCGACGCGGTCCGGGCTCTTGCGCACCTCAGGGATCTGCAGCTCGTGTTCGACGTGGTCGGCGAGGGCTTCGACCTCGACGCGTGCCGCGAGGAGGCCCGGCGACTCGGCGTCGAGGATCGGGTCGTCTTCCACGGCCAACAGCCGTTCGAGCGCGTGACCGAGTTCTATCGAGCCGCCGATGTGTTCCTGTTCCCCAGCTATCGCGAGCCGGGCGGCTCCGCGCCGCTGGAGGCCATGTCCTTCGGGCTGCCCATGGTCGTCGCCGACCGAGGCGGGCCAGCCGCCGCTGTCGGCGACTGTGGATTCAGGATCGAGCCGATCGAGCCGCAGCAGTACGCCGCCGCCCTTGCGCACGCGGTGCGTCGGCTCGTCACCGACCCGGCCCTGCGCGCCGAGATGGGCCGTGCCGCGCGGGCGCGAGTCGTGGCGACTGGCACGTGGGACGCGCGGGCGGCGGAACTGTCGAGACTTTTCGAGGAAATCCGCCTCAGGCGTGAGAGCCCGGCGCCCCGAAGCTGACCGGGTCGCCCGCGCCCGCCTGCTCGACCAGTCCCAGCAAGGTGCGGGCGCGGGCCAACCAGCTGTGCGCGGCGGCGAACTGGCGGCGCGCGGCCTCACGGCCCCTGTCACCACCGGCCGCAATGTCGGCGCGAACGGCGGCCACGTACTCCGCCGGGTTCCGGCACACGGTGACGAGCGCCGTGTCGAGCCAGGTCGACGCCTCGATGTTCGTCGAGACGACAGGCAGTCCGGCGGCGAGATACTCCAGGGTTTTCAGAGGGAAGCTCGCCCGGTTGAACTCGGTCATCGCGTACGGCGTCAAGCCCACTGAGAGCCGAGCGAACTGGGCGGGCAGCTCGTGCCACGGCACAGGTCCCGTCCACTCCACGCCCTCGCGTCCGATGAGCGCGTCGAATCGGCGGCCGAACTCCGGATCACGATCGAAGCGGGGCCCGATGATCCGGATGGGGATGCCTCCATCCACGACCGCCTCGACGTAGTCGAGGTCGAGCCGCTCGTTGATCTGACCGACGATCCCGGCCACGGGCTCGCGCACGCGTTCCACGATAGGCACGGTCGGGGCGCCGTTCGGGAGCACCAGCGCCAGCGCCTGGGCGCCCGATTGCCCGATCACCCGGTCGAGGAGCCGGGGTGACACGGCAGCGACGATGTCCGCCGTAGCGACGTTATGCGCGAGCACCCGCTCGATCCACCGTCTGTCGAGACGCATCAGCGCAGCACCGGCCGGCCAGTCGTCGGTCGCGTAGAGAATGCGGACGGCGCCCGGAAGCGTTGGAATTGCGATGACGGGGCTGGCGCTCACGATCGCCGCGATCTTCCTGCCGCGCGTCGCCTGCGCCACCTTGAGCGCGTAGAGCCCGGCGGTGGCCGCGCGTACGGCGGGGCGCCACGCCCAGGGCGGTGCGGCCGTGCGCACCCTGAACACCCTCGGACTTCCCGGCACCGGCCGGGCCCGTTGCCCGAACGCCGTCCAAGCGGTGCGCCGTGGCGGATCGACCCAGATGACCTCAACATCACCCGCCAGCGCCTCGACCAGGCGTCGGTCCGTTCCAGGCACGTCGTCCCAGGCGACGCCTGCGAGCCAGAGGACCGTGCTCATGGGACCGGTACGGCTTCACGTGAGCGGGAAGTGGCGCTTGCGAGCGCTGTCACCACGTGCGCGATCTGCTCCGGCGCGAGTTGCGGGTACATGGGCAGCGAGAGGATCCGCCCGGCGGCGCGCTCGGCGACCGCTAGCCCGCTTCCGAGCGTGACGACGTCGCGCAGCGCCGGGGTGAGATGTACCGGAGTCGGATAGTGGATGCCAGTACTGACCCCTGCCGCTGCGAGCGAAGCCTGTACCCGCTCGCGCTCGTCGACCTGCACCACGAACACATGCCAGACGTGGTCGTCGCCTGCCTGGTCAGGCAACTGCACCTCGGGCACGTTGGCGAGCAGCTTCATGTACCGCTGAGCCGCCTCGCGCCGTGCTGAATTCCACGCGTCCAGGCGGCGCAGCTTCGCGGACAGCACGACCGCCTGGATCGCATCGAGCCGGGAATTGAAGCCGAGGACCTCATGCTCGTACTTGCGCTCGCTCCCGTGAGCCGACATGAGCCGCACTCGCCGCGCCAACTCCGCGTCCTGCGTGGTCACCGCGCCGGCGTCGCCCGCTGCGCCCAGATTCTTGCCGGGGTAGAAGCTCGTGGCTGCGATCCTGCCGATGCCGCCCGAGGTTCGGCCATCACGGCGAGCGCCCTGCGACTGCGCTGCGTCCTCGATCACGACCACGTCCGTGCCTGCCAGCGCATCCTGCAGCGCCTCGACGGGGGCGAGCCGGCCAAAGAGATGAACCGCCATGATGGCGCGCGTGCGCCGGGTGACTGCGGCGAGCGCCGCCTCGACATCGATGAGGAGCGTACCGGGGTCGACATCGACCACCACGACGTCCGCGCCGACGCGGAGGACCGCTTCGGCGGTGGCGATGAACGTGTTTGCAGGCAGGATGACCTCGTCGCCACGCCCGATACCGAGGGCCCGCAACGCCAGCTCGAGCGCATCCGTGCCGTTGCCGACGCCGACAGCGTGGTCGACGCCGACGAATGACGCGTAGGCGCGCTCGAATTCCGAGACGGCGGCGCCACCGATGAAGTGGCCTTTGCGCAGGGCATCGATCACGGCTGGCTCGACGTCGGCCGCGATCTCTGAGTGCTGTGCAGCGAGGTCGAGGAAGGGAATGGTCATGATCGGACACCTTTCGTGGCAGTGGAGGTAGAGGAGGTGCGGCGGAGCGCGAGCACCGGGCCGCCGTACCGAACCGAGGAGTAGATGGTCTGCAGCCGCGCCTCGCTGAGTTCGGCATCGATGCCCCCCGCGCTTGCGACGTCCTCGAGAAGCAGTGCACGGATTCGCGGATCCCGATGATCCAGCCCTGCTGGCTCGCCGCGGCCGCGCGCCACAAACACGAGCGCGTTTCCCGTCACCGCTCCCGGATCCCAGGCGCGGCCGCTTTCGATGACGGCGATCTGCGAGACCCGGGGGTTGCCGGAGAGGCCCTTCCGCACCGCTCGCGCCGATCTCGTCCAGCCGTCGGGGCCGAGCATCAGCATCGCGGAGTCGATCGGTTCGCTACGCGCGAGGTCGACAAGCAACTCGCACCACGGCTCGCGCGCGAGGTGATTCTTCAACGGCGACAGCCGCCGCCGCACGCGGTCCTCCGCGACGGCGAGGTCGGCGCGCAGCAGGGACGCTCGAGCACGCGCGGTCCTCGCAGTCGGGAAGGCGGCGCGATTCCGCGGCGCCCTGCGGGCCTCCCCCAGCGCCGCGGCGAGCCGCGGCTGCCCGCAAGCGGCCAGCATCGCGACGAGCTCGGCGGTCCACTCGGCGTCACCGCACGGAGGGAGGGGGCACACCGTCGCGCGCCGCGCTGCGTCATCGCGGGCGATACCGTGCCCGGTGAGGACGCCGACCGCCCCAGCCAGTCGGTCGAGTTCTTCGTGGCGCAGGGCCGGATAGCGCGCGAGAGCGGCCTCCGCCCTGCTGAGCTGCCCGGCGCACAGCAGCGCTCGGACTCGTGTCGCCCACTGCACGGGGTCGGGCGTGCGCCCACCGTAGAACCGCGCGTCGGCGATCGTCCTGTTCGTCCAGGCGAGCGCGGACGCAGCGTCTCCCCTCTTCAATCGGATTCGGGCGATCGCGATCGCGGGCTCGGGCATGAAGTAGTAGTTCAGCGCCCGCCGAAGCACGCGCTCGGCGCCGTCGGGATCCCCGGCCGCCGCCGCATCGGCGGCATCCCGCAGCAGCACGCGGTCACGCCCCGTCGGCCGCGGCTCGGCCGTGCGCGCGGCCGTTTCGACGGCAAGCGCGCCCGATGGCCAGGACTGCCGGAGATGAAGGCCGTCACCGAACTCGCGCACCAGCTGCAGCCACTGCAGCGGCTGGGTTCTCGTCGCGAAGGTGTGCAACTCGTGGACCAGCCGGTTTCCGGCGCGAGTGATCCGATCGAGCACGTCGCGGTCGTCGAGCAGCCAGCGCACCTTCTCCACGACGTCGTCCTCGTCCGCAAATACGCAGTTCACGAGGTCCCGGAAGCCGAACGCCTCCACGGCGGGGGTGCGCTCCGTCACCAGGCATGCCATCGCACCGGGGATCTCGAGGTGCTTGCGCACGACGTCGCCGGCCATGGTGCCGCACGTGGGCGCGAAGAGAGCAGCATTGATGATCCGCGCATACGCCTCGCCCTGCGGCATGCTGTGGGCATCGGCGCCGACGCCCCAGCCGTGGTGCGGCATGACGCGGGTCGTGAATGAGGTCGACAGCGCTCGGGACACCGCATTCCGCCAGGGGTAGTGACTTGCCTGGCTTCCGGTGAACAGCACCTCCACTTCCTTGGCCTGACCGTAGTCCCGGAAGACAGCGGGGTCCACAGCGTTCGGCCAGACGAAGAGCCGGTCCGCCAATTCAGGGGTGTATTCCGCCATAGCCATGGAGGTGGTCATGAACCAGTTCACGCCCCAGTCGGTCATGTTCTCGATGAAGACGCTTCTGGCGGAGTCGAACGGGTCGGCATGCAAAAAGCCGAGGCGCGGCACGCTGGGGTGGGCACGGGTGTTGCGGATCTTTTGGCCGCCGGCGTAGACGCCGCTCTCGAAGATCGCCAGGTCGGGTTGGAGCAGGTCACAGACTTCTGCGAAATCGCAGTCACCCGAAACCAGCGTGACGTCGAACATGCGGTTCAGCGCCGCAAGCTGTTCGTCGAGGTGATGCAGCAGGAACGACGGCTGAGCTCGGTGCAGGGAGCGGAAGAATACGGCCCGCGGCTTCATCGCGCGTCCGATCGGAGCAAGCGGGCTGCCGTCAACGTCGCGACGAGATCCAGATACCTCGGCATCCGCCGTCGAAGCGACTGCGGCAGGTAGTCCCGCGCGACGGGCAGCGCGAGAAGGGTATAGACCACTCCACCCGCAGCTAGCCCCGCGATCAGCTTGAGGGGCTCCGGCTCGAGCAGGGCACTGACAGCGAGCGCGGCAGCTGCCGAAACGGACGCCGCGATGAGAGGGGCGATGACGGCGCGGCCAGCAGCCGAAAGCAGGCCGGAACCTGCACCGCGCAGCGCCCAGCAGTAGAGCGGGACCACCACGGCGCAGATCACGACCACGTGCGCCACCGCCGCTCCGATCAGCCCGAACAGCTCTACACCGACGAAGATCGCGACGATCAGTGCGGCGAGCCAGCTGGCCTGGATGATCAGCACCCGGCCTGTGCGACCGAGGGCCACCAAGAGGTTGGAGAACAGGAGGGTCACGATGAAGACCGCGCTGTACGTGCACAGGACCGCGAGCACTGGGATCGCCTCCGTCCAGCGCTCGCCATAGAGGGTGATTATCAGCGGCCGGGCGAGGACCGCGAGAATCGCGCAGACCGGGAAGGCGAGGAGCGCAAGCATCCTGCACCACCTACCAAGCGCGGCGGCGAGAAGTTGAGGTGCCCCGCGATCTGCCGAGAACGCGGGCAGAGCAACACTGTTGACCGTTCCCGCGAGAGCAGCGGTAGACCACGATGCCGCGGTGAACGCCAGGGTGTAGCTCGCAAGAACCGCCGGTCCAAGCAGGCGCCCGACGAACGCGTAGTCGGCGTTGAGGAACAGGTAGTTGAGCAGGTTCGCTCCCGCAAGCGGAGCGCCGAAGCCGACCGCGATACGAGCGGCTCCCACGTTCCAGGCGGGCCACCAGTACCGCCCGGCAGCGACGACCACCCAAGCGCTGAGCACGGCCTGCCCGATGACTCGCGACCATGCGAAGGCGAGAGCTCCATCGCCGTGCAGCGCCAGCACGACAAGGGAGGCGTTCATGGGCACGAATGCGACGAGAGAGCCGACGAACAGGTTCCCCTGCCGGAAGTCCCGCGCGAGAGCAGCATTCGAGACCGTGGTGAACGAGCTGATCACGATGACGATCGCCAGCACTCGAATCGGTCCCGCCGCGTCGGCAGAGCCGAGCAGAGCCCCGATGGCGGGCGCGAAGGCGACCATCATGCCGGCCGTCGCGAGGCCGCTGGCGAGCGAGAGCAGCGCGACTGATGGTGCGACGGCGGGCAGCTCAACGTCCCGCCGCACGATGCATGCGGAAAGCCCCAGCTCGCTGAAGGACGACACGATCGCGTACACGGTGGCTGCGATCGTGAATACGCCGAAGTCGTGCGGGCTGACGATGTGGACGACGATCGCGGTGATCGCGATGCCGGTCACTCGCGTCACCAGCGTGCTCGTGAAGCTCCACACGGCCCCGTGGCCGAGGGTCTTGGTGCGCGCCGGCGCTTCCCCCGACGCCGCCGCACTGCTCATCGGCGGCTTCCGAGCGTCTTTGCCGCGAGCGGCTGGGCGGGCACGCCCGCCCAGGTCTCGCAGACGGGCAGGTCCGAGAGCAGCGCGGCTCCCATGCCGAGGACGGCATCGGCACCGACCTGCACGTTCTGGCGGACGCTGGAGTTCATGCCGAGATATGCCGCTTCGCCGAGTCGGACGCTGCCGCCCAGCGCGACGCCGGCGCACAGTGTGACGAAGTCCGCGATCGCGTCGTCGTGGGTGAGCGTTACATGAGGCATCACGACGACGTGCCGACCGATCGTGACGTTCGTCGTGAGGACGACCCCGTCGAGCAGCACCGTGCCGGGCCCGACAGCGCAGCCCTCCGGGATGCGGACGCCGCGCGCGATGAGAGTCTCGTAGTCGGAATCCGTCACCCCGAATTCGCCGAGCCGGTTCACAAGAGCGCGCCGCGCCGCGCCACTGCCCGCGCAGACCGTGAGCTTGGCTGGGCCACGTTGCGCGGCCTCCTCGAGACCGCCGATGACCGGGACGCCCGCCACAGTGGAACCGACCTTCTCTCGGTCGTCGTCGAGCACTCCGACGAAGCGGACCCCCTTCGGCGCGCTCGCGATGACTTCACGGGCGAGGCCGCTCGCCGCGACGAGCAACACGTCTTGGGCGGAGACGTGGGAGGTCATGCCGACACCGCCGCTCGGGGCGACTCGGCCGCGCGCAGCAGCGCGCTGACGACCCGATCCTGTTCGCGATCGGTCATCTCGTGGTAGACGGGAAGGATCAGCGTGGAGTCGGTCAACCGCTCGGTGACCGGAAGCCAGGCGTGCGAGCGATTCGCGTAGGCGGGCTGGCGGTGAGCGGCCATGATGCCGCGCCGCGCCGAGACACCGGCTTCGGCGAGCGCGATCATGACGCCGTCACGATCGAGTGGGAAGTCGCCGAGCACCTCGACCCAGAAGGACTGGAAGTTGCTCGTGCCCCAGCCCGGGTCACGCACGGGTTGCAGGCCCGGCGCATCCTCGAGCAGGACCGTGTAGCGCTCGGCGATTTCCCGTCGACGCGCGACGATCTCGGGCAGGCGGCCGAGCTGTACGAGGCCGATCGCGGCCTGCACGTCGGTCATGCGGAAGTTGAAGCCGATCTCGAGGTACTCCTCGGCCGGCGCGAGCACGCTCGCCTGGCGGTCCGCAGCCGAGACGCTCATGGCGTGCTCTCGCAGGCGGCGAGCGCGTTCGGCCCAGTCGGCCCGCGAGGTGGTGAGCATGCCGCCCTCGCCCGTGGTCAGAAGCTTGCGCGGATGGAATGACCACGCCGCGATTTCGGCGCCGGCGCCCACGGGGCGGCCCTTGTAAGTGGAGCCCGCACCGCACGCGGCGTCCTCGATCACAACGATGCCTCGCGGGTCGCAGAGCTCCCGAATCGGATCGAGATCCACGGGAACCCCGCCCTGATCGACGACGATGACGGCACGGGTGCGCGGCGTGAGCGCGAGCTCGATGGTCGCTGCGGTCACGTTGCCGCTCAGCGCGTCGACGTCGGCGAAGACGGGGGTGGCGCCGACATACGTCGGTGCGTTCGCGGTCGCGATGAAGGAGAACGACGGCACGACGACGTCGTCACCCGGCTGGATGCCCGCGACCACAAGCGCGAGATGCAGTGCTGTCGTGCAGTTCGAGGTGGCGACCGCGTGACTGGCCTGCATGGCGCTCGCGAACGCCTCCTCGAAAGCGGCGACGCGCGGTCCCTGCGCGACCCAGCCGGAGCTGATCGCCGCAGCGACCGCTTCGATCTCCTCCTGACCGAGCCACGGCTTCATCACGTTGATGCGCGGTTCGACGCTCATGCCGTCACCGCCGCGCCGACCATCGAGTCGACCTCGAGGTTGTCCTTCTCGGCCTGCCACCACTCGACCAGTTGACGCAGTCCCTCCTCGAGGTCGATCTCGGCCGTGAAACCGAGGTCGCGCCGGGCAGCGGACACGTCAGCGAGGCGCCGGGTGACGCCGTTGACCGCGCGCGCCGGGCCGAACTGGACGTCGAGGTCGGACCCCATCACGCGCAGCAGCGCCTGGGCGAGCTCGAGCAGGCTCGTCTCCTCACCGCGCGCGATGTTGTAGGTGCCCTCCACGACGTCGCTGCGCGCCGCGAGGACGTTGGCCCGGGCGATGTCGGGCACGGAGATGAAGTCCATCGTCTGCTTCCCGTCTCCGAAGATGAGCGGGCTCCGGCCCGCTGCGATCCGCTCCATCCATCGCACGAGCACCTCGGTGTAGAGGCCGTGGACGTCCATGCGCGGCCCGTACACGTTGAAGTAGCGCAGCGCGACGTAGTCAATGCCGCGCATCGCGCGGAACGAGCGCAGCAAGCCCTCGTTGAACGTCTTGGCGGCGCCGTAGATGGTGTCGTTGTCATACGGATGCTGCGACTCCGGCGTCGGGAAGGTCTGCGCCAGCCCGTAGACGGAGGCGCTCGATGCCGTGATCAGCTTGCCCACCTTCTGGTCGGCCGCCGCCTCGTAGACGTTGAAGGTGCCGTCGACGAGCACCTGGAGTGCGAGGCGCGGGTCCTCGGCGCACTGCGTGATGCGTATCGCGGCTTCGTGGAAGACGACGTTCTTCCCGCGGCTCAGCTCGTGCATGAGCTCGCGGTCCCGGATGTCGCCTTCGACGAGATCGACCCGACCCGTGGCCAGGGCGGGGGCGAGGTTCGATCGCCGCCCGCGCGTGAAGTTGTCGACGACGTCGATGTGGCCGACGCCCTCGGCAAGCAGCTGATCGACGATTGTGGATCCGATCGTTCCCGCGCCACCGGTGACGAGCACGTCGGCGTCGATGAGGTCGGTCATCAGTTCTCTCCTATGTCCGAGATTGGTTCTTGGGGTTTCTGCGCCATGGATTCAGGCGACGGATGCCTCGAGCGAGCCGCGCAGCCGCGTGAATCCGTCGTTGCCGGCAAGGCTTCGGCTCGCCGCCTCCAGCACGTCGAGCACGCGCAGGCCGGAGTAGCCGTCCGTTCGCGCCGAGCGCCGGTCGCGGATCGCACCGGCCAGCTCCTCGACCATCGCTCCGAGCGCCTCCCGCTCTCCAAGCGCCGGTGACCAGGTGTCGCCGAGGCGGTAGGACACGGTCGCCGTGGTGCGGTCGGTCTCGAAGCCGGTCTGCCGCAGCAGGTCGACCCCCCGGTCGTAGACGCTGATGCGCTGCTGAGGGTTGAGGTCGTCCCACACCAGCGTGCGGCGGGTCCCGCCGATGACCATCTGGCGGATCTTGGTGGGACTCATCCAGTTGACGTGTACGTGCGCCATTCCGCCGTTCTGCAGCGGGATCATGAGGTAGCCGACGCAGGACTTGCCAGCACCGATCGGGTCCGCTCCGTAGGCGGCGACGTGCTCAGGGGACAGCCCGCCGGGCAGGACGAAGTCGATGATCGACAGGTCGTGCGGGGCGAGGTCCCAGAAGACGTCGACGTCGGGCTGCACAAGCCCGAGGTTGATCCGGGTCGAGTCGATGAAGAGGATGTCGCCGAGCGAGCCATCGCAGACTAGCTCCCGGATCTTCTGCACCGCGGGCGTGTAGCAGTAGGTGTGGTCGGTCATGAGCACGAGGCCTTGACGCTCCGCCTCGTCGATCATCTCGCGCGCCTTATCGCTCGAGTCGGCAAGCGGCTTCTCTACAACGACGTGCTTGCCGGCCCGCAGCGCCCGCATGACCAGTTCGTGGTGGGTGCGAGCGGGCGTCGCGATCGCGACGGCATCGATGGAGGGATCGCCGAGCGCGTCGCCCACGTCCGTGAGAACGGCAACCCCGCCGACGGAGTCGGCCACCCTCCGGGCGCGAGCCCGGTCGAGGTCGACGATGGCCGCCAGTTCCCAATCGAGGGAGGCGCGGAAGTTGCGGGCCAGGTTCGGGCCCCAGTAGCCAGCTCCGATGACAGCGACGCGCAGTCGAGTAGACATTTAAGTTCTCCTTGGGATCGTGTCGGGTCTCTCCCAAACCCACTGCAATACTGACGATTCCTCACGAGACGCACACGCCCCACAACAGGGGTGAGCTTTATTCATTTTCTGCACGAGAATGGGCGCCGACGCTCATCGTGAAAGCGTCGGCGCCCAGCTCTCCGCACTGGGTCAGCGAGCCGTCAACCGCTCGGCACGAACTCCACGTCGACCCAGTAGTTATGCGCCGAGCTATTGCTCGGCGCCGAACTCCCGTAGGAGTACGCGCCTCCGAGCGCAGTCAGGTGCTGGCCATTCGACACGGCGGCCGCGAGCCCGTTGGACGTGACGGCGTACCGTCCTCCAGTGGAGTAGTAGCTGGCCCGGTATTCCGTGCCGGCTGTGATCGTCACCGGCGAAGAGAACGCGATGTACTGCCAGCCCGAGGGCGTTGACGCCGGCACGCTGGCTGTAGCGAGCTCCCCGCCTGACGCGGTCCACAGCGCGACAGTGTCCGACGCCGCATCGCCAGGCGCCCGGTAATAGCGGATTCCGGTGACCTGGCCGGCAAGCGTGGAGCTCACCTTCACGCCGACCTGGAACGGCTGCCCATCTAGGAAGTTGGGGTTCGCCGGAGCAGCGTCGTCAGCGAACAACGTCTCGTAGCCGGCAGGGGTTGGAGTCTGGGTGGGCGTCGGTGTTGGGGTCGGCGTAGGCGTCGGGTCTCCCCCGCCGCCCGTCGCAGCCTGGAATTGCACGTCGACGAAGTAGTTGGTCGACTGCCACGAGAATTGCGGCTCGCCGCCCGTGGTCGTGTACAGGTACATGCCGTTATTCGTCGTCCCCGCCGTCAACGGCCCATTCGTCAC
>Ga0164242_10003905_pt1 | contig 16862 bp, 18 predicted proteins | sample OricomgcompostMG_FD_108783 | JGI IMG/M metagenome (GOLD analysis project Ga0164242, IMG submission 108783) | Miracle-Growth compost microbial communities from Emeryville, California, USA - Original compost - Miracle growth compost (MG) ...
GGCCAGGACCGTCCCGACGTCACCGGCCGTCACCTCCGCCGACGGCACGTTGCGCGCCGAGAGCGCCGAGGCGGTGGCGTCGCCCTCGATCGCGACCACCCGACCGGATGGACCAACGCGGTCGCCGACGAACCGCGCGAACAGACCCACTCCGGCGTACAGGTCGAGCACCGACTCGCCGAGTCGGGGGTCGAGCGCGTCCACCACCGCTTCCACCAGTGCTGTGGGCGCACCGGGATGGACCTGCCAGAAACCGTCGGAGGCCACCTCGAAGCGGTGCTCGGTGCCGGCGGCGCGGACCCGCTCGACGACCGTACCCGGGCCCGGCTCGCGGGCGTCCTCGCGGGCGATCAGGCAGTCCTCGACGGGGATGACCTCGTGCGAGCGGTACAAGCGCATGCCTCGGCGCCCGCCGGGGAGGTCGACGTACCTCTGCCGGGTCCGCCAACGCAGTCCGTCCAGGTCCCCCGGGACCGCCTCCACGGTGACCTCGACCTCGAGACCCGCGAGCCGGGAGAACTGCTCGCGGACCACCGCCTCTTTCAGCCGGCGCTGCGCGTCCAACGCGACGTGCTGGAAGTCGCATCCACCGCACAGTCCTGGCCCGGCGTACGGGCAGGGCGCCTTGACTCGGTCGGGCGAGGGGTCCACGACCTCCACCGCGTCACCTCGCCAGAACCGGTCGCCCTCGGTGCCCTCGGTGATCTCCACGACCACGCGCTCCCCCGGCAGGGCGTGCCGGACGAACACCACCCGGGACGTCGTCGTGCCGTCCTCGGCCTGCACCGGCACCCGTACGACGACGTGGCCGCCGTGCGCGATCGGGCCCGCCGTGGCGGCGTACCGCTCGCCCACCACCGAACGGCCACGAGCGGACCGCCGACGGGGCTGTCGCCGTGGTCGCCGGGGCGCGCGCGTCATCGGCGACGGGTGATCTGGTTGCTGCGGTAGCGACCGCCACCGCGCAGGGTGCCGGGCGCGACCCAGTACTCGTCGCGGAGCTCGCGCCGGCGCTGCTCGGAGGAGTGCAGCTGGTAGGGCACGGAGATGACCATGACCCCGGGCGTGAAGAGCAGCCGGCCCTTGAGCCGCAGCGCGGTCTGGTTGTGGAGCAGCTGCTCCCACCACCGACCCACGACGTACTCCGGGATGTAGACCGCCACCACGCCGCGCGGGTTGGCCTTGCGGATCGCGGTGGCGTACTCCACCACTGGACGGACCAACTCGCGGTACGGCGAGTGCAGGACCTTGAGCGGCAGCGGGATGTTGCGCTCGTCCCACTCCTCCAGCAGCCGAGCGGTGGCCGCGTCGTCGATCGAGACGGTGACCGCCTCCAGCGCGTTCGGCCGCGAGGCCTGCGCGAAGGCCAGCGCTCGCAGGGTCGGCTTGTGCAGCTTGCTCACCAGCACGATGGCGTGGACCCGGGTCGGCATGACCGAGTCCTCCTGCTCCGCGGCGAGCTCGCGCTCGACGTTGTCGTAGTGCCGCCGGATGCCGCGCATGAGCAGATAGAAGAAGACCATCGCCAGGATCGTGATCCACGCCCCGGCGAGGAACTTGGTGATGAGGACGACGACAAGGACCACGGCGGTGAAGGTAAGGCCGATGGCGTTGATGATCCGCGACTGCCGCATCCGACGGCGTACGGCGGCGTCCCGCTGCCGCTTCAGCTCCCTGGTCCAGTGCCGGATCATGCCGAGCTGGCTGAGGTTGAAGGAGACGAAGACTCCGACGATGTAGAGCTGGATCAGCCGGGTGGTCTGGGCATCGAAGGCGAGGATCAGGATGATCGCCATGATCGCCAGGAAGACGATGCCGTTGCTGTACGCGAGCCGGTCACCCCGCGAGCCGAGCGCGCGCGGCGCGAAGCCGTCTCGCGCCAGGATCGAGCCGAGCACCGGGAAGCCGTTGAACGCGGTGTTGGCGGCGAGGACGAGGATCACGCCGGTGACCGCGACGACGAAGTAGAACCCCGGCGGGAAGTCGTCGAAGACGGCCTTGGCCACCTGGGCGATCACGGCGTTCTGCGTGTGGTTGTCGCCGAGCGGCTTGCCGTTGAGCAGCAGCCGATGCTGCTGGTTGGGGTCGACGAACCTCAGCCCCATCTGCTTGGCGAGGACGATGATGCTCACCATCATCGAGATGGCGATGAGCCCGAGCAGGAGCAGGGTGGTCGCGGCGTTGCGTGACTTAGGCCGGCGGAACGCCGGCACACCGTTGCTGATCGCCTCGACGCCGGTCAGCGCGGCACACCCGGAGGAGAACGCCCGGGCGAGCAGGAACAGCAGCGCGACGGTGCCGAGCGGAGACTCCATGCCCGGGGCCGGGGCGATGTGGTACTTGGCGCTCTCCACGTGCGGGAGCGTTCCGCCGACCAGCCGCAGGAAGCCGTACAGCGAGGTGCCGAGGATGGCCACCATGAAGCAGTACGTCGGTACCGCGAACGCCGTGCCGGCCTCACGGATGCCGCGCAGGTTCATCGCCATCAGCACGAGTACCAGGACGACCGCGAGCGTCGCCTCGTGCCCCTGGAGGGCCGGGATGGCCGCGGCGGCGTAGTTCGCGCCCGAGGAGATCGACACAGCCACCGTGAGGACGTAGTCGACCAGGAGCGCACTGGCCACCGTCGTCCCCGCCGCCGAACCGAGGTTGACGGTGGCGACCTCGTAGTCGCCGCCGCCGGAGGGGTAGGCGTGGACGGTCTGTCGGTACGACGCGATCACCGCCGCCATGACGCACGCCACGGCGATCGCGATCTTCCAGGACCAGACGTACGCCGACGCCCCGGCCAACGACAGCATGATGAAGACCTCGTCGGGGGCGTAGGCCACCGAGGAGAGGGCGTCGCTGGCGAAGACGGGAAGCGCGACCCGCTTGGGCAGGAGAGTCTCCCCGAGCTGAGAACTACGGAGCTTCCGCCCGAGAAGGATCCGCTTGGAGACGTCACCGACACCCACGAGCGAGAAGGCTACGGCACGGTCACCCCGACGCGATGTTTGTGGATACGGTAGCGGCGTGCACGTAGTGATCATGGGGTGTGGCCGCGTCGGCTCGACGCTCGCCCGCAGCCTGGAGGACAGGAACCACACGGTGTCCGTCATCGACCAGGATCCGGACGCGTTCCGCCGCCTCGGGCCGGCCTTCAACGGCGACAAGGTCGCCGGGATGGGATTCGACCAGGAGGTGCTGGAGAAGGCGGGCATCCGCCGGGCTGACGCGTTCGCGGCGGTCTCCAGCGGCGACAACTCCAACATCATCGCGGCCCGGGTGGCGCGCGAGACCTTCGGGATCCAGCAGGTCGTCGCCCGGATCTATGACCCCGGCCGCGCCGAGGTCTACCAGCGCCTCGGTATCACCACCGTCGCCACCGTCAAGTGGACCGCCGACCAGGTGCTGCGCCGGCTGCTGCCGGCCGGGGCCGAGCCCGACTTCCGCGACATGTCCGGCACCATCCGGATCGACCAGATCCCGGTGCCCGAGGTCTGGATCGGTCAGCGCACGATCCACTTCCAGGAGCAGTCCCGCTCCCGGATCGCCTGGATCGACCGGCTCGGCGAGGGCGTGCTGCCCACCCGGGAGAGCGTGATCCAGGAGGGCGACGTCCTCCATCTGGTGATGCGCGAGGAGAACGCCGGCCACGCCTACCAGGTCCTCAAGCAGGGCCCCGAGGAGCACTGAGACCGCATGAGAGTCGCCATCGCCGGAGCCGGTGCCGTCGGCCGGTCGATCGCCCGCGAGCTGATCGCCAACGGGCACGAGATCCTGCTGATCGACAAGAACCCCGAATCGATCAAGCCCGAGCGCGTCCCCGACGCGGAGTGGCTGCTCGCCGACGCCTGCGAGCTGTCCTCCCTGGAAGAGGCCCGGCTCGACCGCTGCGACGTCGTCATCGCCGCGACCGGCGACGACAAGGTCAACCTGGTGACCTCGCTGCTGGCGAAGACGGAGTTCGGTGTCCCGCGGACGGTCGGTCGGGTCAACCACCCCAACAACGAGTGGCTCTTCACCGAGGCATGGGGCGTCGACGTCAACGTCTCCACGCCGCGGATCATGTCGGCACTCGTCGAGGAGGCCGTCACCGTCGGCGACCTGGTCCGGCTCTTCACCTTCCACCAGAGCAACGCCAACCTGGTCGAGATCACGCTTCCCGACGAGTCGCCGTACGTCGGGAAGCCGGCGGGGCTGATCCCGCTCCCGGAGAACTGCGCGCTGGTGTCGATCCTGCGCGACGGGCAGGTCTACGTGCCCGATCCGCAGCAGCCGGTCGAGCAGGGCGACGAGCTGCTGTTCGTCGTACCTGACGCCAATGAGGCCGAGCTCGCCGCTCTGCTCGCACCCAGCGGCCGGCGTACCGAGGCCTGAGCGGGCCGGGCCCCGACGTCACCGGTGGCGGGTGGCCCGCTCCGCCGGTGACTCCTCCTCGGCGTCCCGCGACGCGCGGCCGTTCGGCTGGATCGGGGTGTGGTTCCGCGCGAGCAGCCACACCATCGCGGCCCAGGAGCCGATCCGCAGCGCCCAGCCCAGGCCGGTGCGCAGGATGCCGAGCACGAGCACGGCAGTGTCCTTGTCGAGCGAGCCGCCGTAGGCGAGCAGCAGCACCGGACCCTGCAGCAGCACCCCGATCGCGCCGGGAGCCAGGAAGAGCCAGGTCAGCCTCGAGCACAGCCGGACCACCTGCTTGTCCTCATGCCACCCGGTCGGGTCGCCGGTGACGCCACCGACCATGAAGCCGATCAGCGGCCACCCGGCCAAGCAGGTCGCCACCATGATCACGCTGTAGACCCCGGAGAAGATCACCCCTGGCACGAAGTAGGCCAGTGCTTGGTCCTGCTCGGTGCCCCCCATGCCCGCGGCCAGGCGCACCACGAGGTAGCCGATCAGGATCCCGAAGATCGCGTTGCCGACGTACTGCAGGGTCGAGCGCTGAACGAGGCGCAACACCAGCGCCACACCCGCGACCAGCGCGCCGGCGATGAGCGAGGCGCGGAGGTCCTTCGTCACCACCCAGGCGATGGTGAAGGCCACCCCGGGGACCCCTGCCTCCAGCATCCCTCGGCGACCGCCGAGAGACTCGACCATCCGACGGCGTACGACGGCCTCGACCGTCTCCACGGTGGGCGTCTGCTCAGTCATCGGCGGGGTCCGGGATCAGCTGGTAGCGCGGGTTGTAGAGGACTCGGGCGTCGACCGTACGACCGATCCGGCCGCTGACCTGCAGCGACCGACCCGGTGTGATACCCGCGATCCGTCGCCGGCCCAGCCAGATCAAGGTGAGCGTCCCGGAGCCGTCGAAGAGCTCGGCCTCCAGCGCCGGGACACCACCGCGCGGCCGTAGCGTCACGGTGCGCAGCGTGCCGCGCAACCTCACCGGAGTGCGGTCGGGCGCCTCGGCGATGCGCACCACGTCCTTGGTGGTGTAGGCCTCCTGGAGGTCGCGGGCCTCCTGACTGGCGCTGTTGGCCCAGGCGCTGAGGCTGCGGCGCAGCCGGCCCTTGCTCATCGCGCCCTCCGCTCAGGCCTCGGCCCGACGGGCGCCCGGGGGGAGCACGACGTCGAGCGCCTCCCCCTTCGGCTTGGCCTCCTTGCCGCGGCGCACGACGATCGAGGCGAGGATCTGCTCCCACTCGGCCGCGTCGTCCACCTCGACGGCGGGGCGCCCGAGCAGGGTCGCGCGCAGCATCCAGCGCGGCCCGTTGACGCCGATGATCCGCGAGGGCTGGATGCCGGTCTGGCCATCGGGCAGCTCCACCTGCATCTCACAGAGCAGCTCGGGGCCCCAGGGGCCCTCCCGGTCGGCGGTGGTACCGCCGCGCTGGGCGACGTCGGAGCGCAGCATCGGCAGCGCCTCCGACCACAGATCACCGCCGCGTGGTGCCGCGAAGGCGCGCAGCTCGAGGGCGCCGTCCTCGGCGGCGAGCAGCACCGAGGCGATCTCGCCGCTCGCCTCGTCGACCTGGAGCCGCAGCTCCTTGCCCGGCGCCGGCGCCACCAGCAGCGAGCCGAGGTCCACCCAGCTGTCGTCGACGAGGGTCTCGGGCACCTCGTCCGCGTCGTAGGGCCCGGCGGGGGCCACGGGCTCGGCGGGGCTCTCATCCGTGGTCGACTCGATGGCCTCCTCGAGGGTCTCCTCGGTGGCCTTCCTCGCGGCGGACTTGCGTCGGAACATCGATGCGCTCTCTCGTGGACGGGTCGGACGGCATGGTGTCTCCGGCGCTGGCGGCAGGCGCTCAGTCGCCGGAGAATCCTCCAGTAGAACCGTATCCCCCATCGCCGCGGACGGACGCCGGCAGTGCCTCCACCTCGACGAACCGAGCCCGCTCGACCCGCTGGATGACGAGCTGCGCGATCCGGTCGCCCCGGTGGAGGCGGATGGTGTCGACCGGGTCGAGGTTGATCAGCATCACCTTGATCTCGCCGCGATATCCGGCGTCGACCGTGCCCGGCGTGTTGACGATCGAGAGCCCGTGGCGCGCGGCCAGCCCGGAACGCGGATGCACCAGCGCGACGTACCCCTCCGGGAGCGCGATCGCGACACCGGTCGGGACCAGGCCGCGCTCGCCCGGCGCGAGGGTCACGTCGATGGCGGTCACCAGGTCGGCACCGGCGTCGCCGGGATGGGCGTATGCCGGCGGCGGCAGCGCGGGGTCGAGCCTGAGCAGGGCGATCTCGAGATCCGCCGTGTGGGCGGAGCCGGGGGCGATGCTGGCATCGGCAGGCGTGTCGGTTCGGGCCACGGCCGGGACCCTATCTCGCACCACCGACGGTGGGATGAAAAACTCTCCGCCGTGAACAGCCCTGCGTACGACGAGCGACTCCACGTGCCGCTGCGGTGGTGGGTCCAGGGCGTGATGTTCCTGGCCACCGTCTGGATCGCCGTCATCCTCTGGGTGCCGGAGGCGCTCGCCTGGGGCATCACCGCCGCGCTCGTCGCGCTCTTCGCCGTCGCGATGCTCTCCTACGGCTCGCCGCGGATCACCGTGGCCGACGGCATCCTGCGTGCTGGGAACGCCCACATCGAGGCCATGTACGTCGGCGCCGCCGAGCCGCTGGACGCCGAGGCCGCCCGGCGGGTCGCCGGTCCCGAGGCGGACGCGCGCGCCTACCTCCTCACCCGGCCCTATCTGAAGCGGGCGGTCAAGGTGGAGATCACCGATCCGGCCGACCCGGCGCCGTACTGGCTGCTCTCCACTCGGCACCCGCGCAGCCTCGCGCAGGCCATCGACGCTCTCTCCGCTTCGGCGCCGGCGTCGTAGGCGGCTCTGCTCAGAATCACCGGTCGACCGGTGATTCTGGGACTTGACGGGTGTTGCATCACCCTCCCAGTCCAGGTTTCACCGGCCGGCCGGTGATTCCACACCGCCGCCGACACCCCACTCCACGCAGCCGAGATGCTTATAGGGTGGGCCCATGTCCAAGGATGCGAAGGGCTCCAAGGTCTGGTCCGTCTTCTCCCTCGTCTCGGCGCTCGGGGCGGCCGCCGTGGCCCGCAAGGTGCTTGACACCGGGTGGAGGGCTGCGACCGGCCGCAAGCCTCCCGAGAACCCCGCCGACCCCGACGTCCAGGTCTGGGAGGCCGCGAGCTGGGCTGCCGCGACCGGGGCGTTCGTCGCACTCGCGCGGATGCTCGCCCAACGTCGTGCGGCCAACTACTACGTGAAGTCGACCGGCCACCTGCCCAAGCAGTTGGAGAAGGACGGGAAGTAGCCCGGAATCGGATCGGCCGCACGGACACCGGTCCGTGCGGCCTTTCACTTCTCTTGCCGGCTCAGCCGGCTCCCATGGATGCTCGCCGGCAACTGCCCTCAGGCGCAGTCGTAGCAGATCATCTTCTTCGCGTCCGCGAGCTGGCTGCGGTGGTGGACCAGGAAGCAGCTCATGCAGGTGAACTCGTCCTCCTGCTTGGGCTTCACCTCCACCGCGAGCTCCTCATGGGACAGGTCCGCACCCGGCAGCTCGAACGACTCGGCGGCCTCGGTCTCGTCCTCGTCGACCTTGCCGGAGTTCTTGTCGTGACGCCGCGCCTTGAGCTCTTCGATGCTCTCCTCGGACTGGTCTTCCTCGTTCTTACGCGGTGCGTCGTAGTCCGTCGCCATGCGCCACTCCCCTTTCGCTGATCATCCCCTCCACGACCCCCGAGAGTCGCGGCACGGGCCGAGATTGTGCACCATCGGGCGCACCTTTCGCACACCAGATCGGCAATGCCACCCGTGAACATCCCGTGACTGAACGCTATTCCCCCATGTGCCGCCGATGATGAGCCGTGAGGGTCACCATTCGGACACGGATCCAAACGAGGGTTCGACGGCTGCCTCCAGCAGAGTCCGGGGTCCCAGCCCAGCGCTCCGTCAGTCCGGTACGGCGTCGCGCGGCGCTCCGGGAGCGAGCAGGCCGGCCTCGGCGACCGCGTTCCGGAGCTCCTCGAAGCCATCCGCCGGCGCGCAGATGACCAGCCGTCGGCCGCCGGCGCCGACAGTGACCTCCCAGCGGGCACCGGCGCCCTCGGCGATCAGGCAGCCAGCCGCGTGGTCCCACAGGTGGAGCCCCTCCTCGACGTACCCGTCGACCGTGCCGTCGGCCACCGCACACAGGTCCAGCGCGGCGGCGCCCATCCGGCGTACATCCCGGATCCGAGGCAGGAGCCGCACCAGCGCGGCGGCCTGCAGTTCGCGCAGTCCGGCGTCGTAGGAGAAGCCGGTCGCGATCAGCCGCTGGGCGAGCTCCGCCGGAGGGCGTACCGCGATCGGCGCCCCGTCCCGAGTGGACTCGACCGTCTCGTCGGGGCGGACGTGCGCGGCGTACACGACATCGTGGGGTACGTCGACGACGACCCCGGCCACCACCCGGCCGGCCACCTCGGCGGCCACGGACACGGCGTAACGCGGAATGCCGTAGAGGAAGTTCACCGTCCCGTCGATGGGGTCGACGACCCACCGCACCCCGGTCTCGTCCCCCGCGGCGTCTTGACCGCCCTCCTCGCCCAGGAACCGATCGCCCGGTCGGACGGCGAGGATCCGCTCGCGGATCAGCGCCTCGGTGGCGCGGTCAGCCTCGGTGACCACATCGGTCGGGCTGGACTTCGTCGCGGCGACGGAGACCGCCCCGGCGGCGCGCTCGCGGACCAGCGCAGCCGCCTCCCCGGCCACATCGCGCGCGATCTCGAGCAGGTCGGTGGGTCGGGGCGCGTCGGTCACGTCGTCCATTCTGCGTGAGCGGTCCGATCGACTGGAGCCGGGGCGGCGGTCACCGAGCCGAGCGCGGTACGCCGCCGGTCTGGTCGGCGTACTGGGGCGAGTCCTCGCCGGCCAAGGTCGGCCGGTCCGCGCGCGCGTTGAAGCAGCACCCAGCAGGACAGCGGTCCCACAACGGCCCCATCGCGCCGACGCTGGCGCGGGCGACCTCGTCACCACGCTCGACCGCAGCCCGCTCGAGCAGCAGGTCGCGGACCGCGGCCACGAACCGCGGGTCGTCGCCCGCGGTCGCGCTGCGCCGCGCCTGCAGACCGAGACGCTCGCAGGTGGCGAGCGCCTCGGTGTCGAGGTCGTAGACGACCTCCATGTGGTCGGAGACGAAGCCGACCGGGCAGATGACCACGGCCCTCGTGCCCCGTGCGTGCAGCTCCTCGAGGTGGTCGTTGATGTCCGGCTCCAGCCACGGGATGTGCGGCGCGCCCGAGCGGCTGCAGTACGCCAGATCCCAGTCGTGGGCGGTGCCGGTCTCCTCGGCCACCCGCTCGGCAATGACGCGGGAGACGTCGAGGTGCTGCGCGACGTACGCCCCGCCCTGAGCCGCGCGGCCGCTGGCATCGTTCATCACGGTCGGGATGGAGTGGGTGACGAAGACGATCCGGGCGCCGGCGCGCAACTCCTCGGGCAGGTCGGCCAACGCCGCGAGCACGCCGTCCACCACCGGCTCGACGAAACCGGGATGGTTGAAGTAGAGCCGCAGCTTGTCCAGCGTCGGCGCGGCCGTGACGTCGCCCGCCCCGACGGTCTCCGCGGCCTCGTAGAGGTTCTCGCGGTACTGCCGACACGAGGAGTACGACGCGTACGCGCTGGTGGTGAACACCGCCGCCCGCCGCACACCGTCGGCCTTCATCTGCGCCAGGGTGTCGGTCAGGAACGGATCCCAGTTGCGGTTGCCCCAGTAGACCGGAAGGTCGATGCCGGCGGCGCGCAGGTCGGCCCGCAGCGCGGCGAGGAAGGCGCGGTTCTGGTCGTTGATCGGCGACCGTCCGCCGAACGCGAAGTAGTGCTCGCCGACCTCCACCAGCCTCTCGCGCGGGATCCCTCGGCCGCGGGTGACGTTCTCCAGGAACGGCACCACGTCCTCGGGCTTCTCCGGGCCGCCGAAGGAGAGCAGCAGCAGCGCGTCGTACGGCGTGACGTCGGGGTCGTCCATGGACGCCATCGTATTTGAGCGACGGCCGCGGTGACCCGACGGGCTACTCCACCACCGAGGAGTAGGCGACCACGCCCCGCTTGAGCCGGTCGACCACCTGGCGCGCGGTCCGGCGCAGCGGTACGTCGCCGGCCGCGTCAGCGACCTGGCCGGCGAGGTCGATCAGCTGTTTCATCCACCGGACGAAGTCGCCGGCGGCGAGCTCCACGACCCCGAGGACATCGTCGAGGTCGTCGCCCTCGGCCCACCGGTAGGCGGCCCAGGCGAAGCCGAGATCTGGCTGACGCAGGAAGTCGAGCCGGTGCTCGCGCTCGAGCGCGTCGAGATCGGCCCAGATCCGGACCATCTCGCCGATCACGTCGCGCACCCGACCGCCGGGAACTCGCGGCGGCGAGGCGTCGTCGGGGCGACGGGCCTCGAAGACCAGCGTGGACAGCGCGGCGGCGAGCTCGCTCGGTGTGAGCTGGTCCCACAGGCCGGCGCGCAGCGCCTCGGCGGCCACCAGGTCCATCTCGGAGTAGAGCCGCATCAGATGTCGGCCCTGGGCGGTCACGGTCTCGCCATCGAGGTAGCCCAGCGCAGTCAGCACGTCGCAGACCCGGTCGAACTGGCGTGCCACCGTGTTGGTCCGGGCCTCGACCCGGCGCTTGAGCGTCGCGGTGTCGCGCTCGAGCCGGAACCACCGCTCCGCCCAGCGGGCGTGGTCCTCACGCTCGGGACAGGCATGGCACGGGTGCGCCTTGAGTCGGCGCCGCAGGTCGGCGATCTCTGCCTCCACGGCGCTCTCGCGGCGTGCGCCGCGGCGGCCGCGCGACTCGTACTCGACCGGACGCAGGTCGCGAGTCCGGTCCCGGAGGTGAGCGGCGAGGTCACGGCGCATCTGCGGGTTGCGGCCGTTGAACGACTTCGGGATCCGCAGGCGGGTCTGCGACGCCACCGGCCGGTTGAAGTCGACGAGGGCGAGTCGCCGGGCCTGACGGTCGGCGGTGACGACGTAGGGACGGGGTGTCTCCGGATCGTAGCCGGGGTCGATGACGACGGCGTACCCCGCGAACTTGCCAGTGGGTACGTCGATGACATCGCCGGGCCTGAGCCGGCCCAGAGACTCGATGATCTCCTCGCGACGGTCGGCGCGCCGCTCTCGTGAGGCGTTCTTCTCCAGGTCGCTGATCCGGCGGCGCAGGCCGGCGTACTCCATGAAGTCGCCCTTGTCGCAGGTCGCGGCCTCGCGGTAGCCGTCGAGCGCCTCCTCGGCCTTGTGGACCTGCCGGGCCAGCCCGACGACGGCCTTGTCGGCCTGGAACTGTGCGAAGGACTGCTCCAGCAGCTCCCGTGAGCGACCGCGGCCGAACTGGTGGACCAGATTGACCGCCATGTTGTACGACGGCCGGAAGCTGCTCCGCAGCGGGTAGGTCCGGGTGGAGGCGAGCCCGGCGAGCTCGCGCGGGTTCATCCCGGGCTGCCACAGCACCACACCGTGGCCCTCGACGTCGAGACCGCGGCGACCAGCCCGCCCGACCAGCTGGGTGTACTCCCCCGGCGACAGGTCGGCGTGGGTCTCGCCGTTCCATTTCGTCAGCTTCTCGATCACCACGGTGCGTGCCGGCATGTTGATCCCGAGCGCCAGCGTCTCCGTGGCGAAGACCACCTTGATCAGGCCTCGGACGAAGAGCTCCTCCACGACCTGCTTGAACGCGGGCAGCATGCCGGCGTGGTGAGCGGCGACCCCGCGGGTGAGGCCGTCGAGGAAGTCGTGGTAGCCGAGGACGTGGCGGTCCTCGGCTGGAAGGTCGGCGCAGGTCTCCTCGACGTAGTCGTGGATGGTGTCCCGCTCCACCGGCGTGGTGAGCCGCACGTTCGCGGCCAGGCACTGGCTCACTGCGGCATCGCAGCCGACCCTGCTGAAGACGAAGACGATCGCGGGCAGCAACCCGTCGCGCTCCAAAGCGGTGATGACCTCGGTGCGGCTCGGGATCCAGACCCGACGACCGTTGCCGACGCTGCGCCGTCCACCGCGGCGCTCGCGCGGGCTCCGCCTGTCCTTGATCCGGGTCGCCGCCCAGTCGTCACGGGCGATCTTCATCAGCTGTCCGTTGACCGGAGCGCCCTCCAACGCCTTGCCCGCGGCCGCATCGACATCGGAGGAGGCGAACAGGTCCATGATCCGTCGCCCGACCATGACGTGCTGGTAGAGCGGCACAGGTCGCCGCTCCTCGATGATCGTCGTGGTCTCACAGCGCACGGTGGTGAGCCACTCGCCGAACTCCTCGGCGTTGGACACGGTGGCGCTGAGCGAGACGAGTGCGACCGACTCGGGCAGGTGGATGATGACCTCCTCCCAGACCGCGCCGCGGGAACGGTCGGCGAGGTAGTGGACCTCGTCCATGACGACGAAGCCGAGGCCCAGGAGCGTCCCCGAGCCGGCGTACAGCATGTTGCGCAGGACCTCGGTGGTCATCACCACGACCGGCGCCTCGCCGTTCACCACGTTGTCGCCGGTGAGCAGGCCGACCTGCTCGGGCCCGTAGCGGTCCACCAGGTCGTGGTACTTCTGGTTCGAGAGTGCCTTGATCGGCGTGGTGTAGAACGCCTTGCGGCCGGTCGCGAGCGCGAGATGGATCGCGAACTCCCCCACGACGGTCTTCCCCGAGCCGGTCGGCGCCGCGACCAGGACACCCTTGCCGTCCTCCAGTTCGGCACACGCCCGAAGCTGGAAGTCGTCGAGCGGGAAGTCGTAGAGCCCGGTGAAGTCCTTGAGCACCGGATGCGCCTTGGTGCGCTGGAACTCGGCGTACTTCTCGGCGGGGGTCTGTGGGGCCGGGGAGGCGTCCATACCCGCGAGCCTACGCGAGCACCTCCACCGCACCCGGCACGCACTCGACGGTGAGCGGCAGGGCGCCCAGACGCTCGCCGTCGGCGTAGGCGACGACGCCAGGGGCGGCAACGGTCACCGATCGTGCGCGCACCCGCTCGAACGCAGGGTGGTTCACGTGCTGACCGGTGCGCACCTGGGGGAAGACCTTGAGGAACTCCAGCTTCGAGGTCGGCTTGATGATGATCACGTCGAGCAGCCCGTCGTCGGGGACGGCACCGGCCGGGATCTGCAGCCCGCCGCCGTAGGAGTCGGTGTTGGCGACAGCGAGCAGCATCGCGTCCACGTGCCGCTCGGCGCCGTCCAGTTCGAGGGTGTACGGCACCGCCGACCAGCGCGGGAGGACCGAGAGCGTCGCGAGCGTGTAGCGCAGGTCGCCGTGGGGCCACCGCATCGCGTTGGCACGCTCGTTGACCGCGGCGTCGAACCCGGCCGCCATGACGGTGGCGAACCACCGGTCGCCGGTACGCGCGAGGTCGATCCGACGACCGGTGCCGCGCGCGACGACCTCCGCCGCGGCGAGCGGGTGCTGGCGCGGAATGCCGAGCGAGCGGGCGAAGTCGTTGCCGGTGCCCAGCGGGACGACGCCGAGCCGGGTGCGGCTCCCCGCCACCGCCTGGACGGCGAGGTGGAGCATCCCGTCGCCGCCCATCGCGACCAGCGTGTCGACCCCCTCCGCCACCGCCTTGCGGGCCAGGTCGACCGAGTCCTGGGCGTCGGCGCCGACCAGCAGGGTGACACCGAGGCCGGTGGCCCGCAGCCGGGCGACGACCTCGTCCTGCACTCGATGGGCATCCCCTCGCCCGGCCACGGGGTTGGTCAGCAGGGCGATCTCGCGGGTCACGCGCGGAACACTAGCGAGTTCGGCTGCTGCGGCTCAGCCGACCCGCAGCAGCACCGCGTACGACGCCGGGTCGGCACCCACCGCGCGGGCGAACCGTCTGACCGCATCCACGACCGTGTCGCAGTCGAATCCGCGGCCGGGGATGGTCAGGGCCAGTCGGCCGTCCAGATCGACGAGGGCGACCTCCCCGCGTCGCCAGCTCCGGTGGGCCGTTTGACGCAGGTCATCGGGCGCGACCGGGACGGGGCACGCCTCGTCGACCGCGTACAGGTCGGCGCCGAGCGTCCCACAGCCTCGACCGAGGAACTCACCGCCGACATGATGGCCGGTACGCAGATCGGCCGAGGCCCTCCAGGTCACCTGCTCGGTCCCGAGCCAGTCCGGCAGATCGAAGGGGTCCACCTCCGTCCAACCGCCCGGACCGATTCGCCGCCCCGTCACAGGGGCGAGGGCGTGTCGGGGTCGAGGCCGGCGTAGGGCTTCGCGCGTGCCCGACGCCGGTCGTTGGCCCGCGCGATGATCTCGGAGATGAAGAAGAGCAGCACCATCGGAGCCGCCATCAGCGTCATCGTGAACGGATCGGTCGAGGGCGTGGCAGCCGCGGCGAAGACGAAGGTGCCGATGATGATCCACGGGCGGTAGCGCGCGAGGGTCTTGCCGCGCAGGACACCGACCATGTTCAACAACACCACGAAGACCGGGATCTCGAAGGCGATGCCGAAGACCAGCAACGTTCGCACGAAGAAGGAGAGATACTCGTTGAACTCCACCAGATTGGTCAGCCCGTGCGGCGTGAAGCCGATGAGAATCTCGGTGCCCTTCGGCAGCGTGACATAGCCGAGCACGACGCCGCCGAGGAAGAGTGGACCGGCGATCGCCAGGAAGATCCGCGTCCAGCGCTTCTCGTTGGCATGCAGTCCAGGAAGGAGGAAGGCCCAGATCTGGTAGAGCCACAGCGGCGAGGTCCCGACCAGCGCCGCCGCGCCGCACAGTTTGAGGTAGAGCATGAAGCCGCCGGCCACGCCCGCGGTCGTCCCCATCGTCCGGTCATCGCCCAGCGCCTGACGCGCCATGTTGTAGGGGCGGTCCACCAGGTCGAACAGCTGGTGGTAGAAGACCAGTGCCACGACGAACCCGATGGCGATGACCAGTGCTGCCTTGAGGATGCGAGCACGCAGCTCGCGGAGATGGTCTGAGAGAGCCATCCGCCCGTCCGGCCCGACCGGGTGGACGGGGCGACCACGGAAGAGGTCGACGACGCCCAGGATGGACAACGTCGGCCTCCTGCTCAGACGGAGCCGCCGTTGAGCCGCTGACGCTCGGCGTCGAGCTCGGCCTGCCGCCGCTCGAGGTCGGCCAGCTTCTCGCTCGTCTCCGGGGTGGAGGCCTCCAGCTCAGCGGGCTCGTCGGCGGTCCGGCCCTTCTTGTCATCGTCCTTGAGACCGCGCGTCTCGGCCTTGAAGATGCGCAGCGCCTGACCGGTGCCGCGGGCGAGGTCGGGCAGCTTCGCCGCACCGAAGACCAGCACCACGATCGCGAGGATCACGAGCCACTCGGCGCCCTCAGGCATACCAATCAGAGGGAACATCAGATCAACCTTTCCAGGGGAACTCTGCTGAGTCTACGCGTCCTCGCCGTACAGGTTGAGGGCGTCGGCGATCGTGCCCGCGAACGTTTCGGTGAACTCCGGGTGAGAGACGACGCGGGCGTAGGGCGCCAACCTCATCAACAGCCGCACCAGCCACCGCCGGTCGGCCACCTGCAGGTCGACCTCGACCCCGCCGTCGTCCAGCGGCCGGACCGCGACCGGCGAATAGTACTCGGTCACCCAGCGAGCCTCCGGGGCGAGCCGAAGCGTGACCACGAGTACGTCGTCGGCCTGGGTGAAGAAGCCCTCCGTGAGGTCGCGCGGCTCGGCCGGCGGGGTCGCCACCGGGGTGTCGAGGACCTGTGCTGCCGCGATCCGATCGAGCCGGAAACTGCGCGGCGCCTCCGCGCTGTGGCACCAGGCGTCGAGATAGTCAACGCCACGATGGCTGACCACGCCACGTGGATCGACGATCCGCTCTGACTCCTCGTCGCGGCTGGGCACCCAGTAGCGCAGCCGGACCTGGCGGCGCCGGGCCACCGCGCGCTCGAGCGTCACCCGGAGCCGGGCCAGCTCCGGGTCGACGGCGTCCTCACCCGGGTCCACTCGCGCGGGCTCCCCGGCGGCGGCTCCCTCGGCCGCGGCCTGCTCGAGCTTGGCCAGCGCCCGGTCGACCACCTCCCGGGTCTCGTCGCTCACCGCGCCCGACCGGAGCGCACGCAGAGCCACGATGACCGCGGTCGCCTCGGTCGGGGTCAGCCTCAGCGGACGCGCGAGATAGTCGGCGTTGGAGACCCTGATCACCCGGTCGCCATCGGGATCGACCAGGGCATCGATGTCGACGTCGATGAGATCATCGGGGTAGCCGCCGGGCAGGCCACACAGGAACAGGACCCGCAGATCCTTGACCAGCTGCCGCTCGGGGACGCCGAGATCACGTGCGGCCTCGTCCAGCCGCACCGCTCCTGCACCTTTGGCATGCAGGTAGGGCACCAGGGTCAGCAGCCGCCCAACCTGCTCCCGGGCGCCGCTGGCCGACGACCGCTCGGCGGCGCTCATCCTGCGCTCCGCACCAGGTCGGCCGCCGCCCGCAGCCGTGCCACCACCTGCGCGCGCAGGTCGGCCGGCTCCTCGACGTACACGTCGGGACCGTGCGCCAA
>Ga0164242_10003906_pt1 | contig 16860 bp, 16 predicted proteins | sample OricomgcompostMG_FD_108783 | JGI IMG/M metagenome (GOLD analysis project Ga0164242, IMG submission 108783) | Miracle-Growth compost microbial communities from Emeryville, California, USA - Original compost - Miracle growth compost (MG) ...
ATTAAATAAAAAAGAATTGCCGCGTTAATAAATATCGCTCCGGTTTGTGTCGGCCATCCAAAATTAAATTGATAAAATCCAATCACTAAAAGTGGAATTCCAATTGCAGCAAACGCGAAAGAAAGATAAGCCAAAGCATTGCTATATAATTTTCCTTCTATTAAAACTGGCACTAGTTGATGGCTGGCTCCGAGGATCATCATCGTGCCCCAACCAAGTGCCATAATGTGAGTTATGGCAAGGGTTTGAGGATGAAAATAATGTTGTAAAAATGCTGGAGTGGAAAAAATTAATAAAATAGTTGCAGTTAGAAAAGCAATTCCTGCATACAAATAAAATGGCAGCACTACTTTAAAAGAAGTGTTTTTTGCAAGGCCGTTATTGATAGTTCCAGGAAACATTTTAATCTTTAAAAATCAAGAGGCGCACTTCATTTGGCGCAACTTCCTTTATCCGGTAATCAAATTTTCTTTCTCTTAATTCGGGCAATAAAAAAACAGGGATTCTTTTATGAAAAACAAACAAAGCTTTGTCTTCCGACAATTTTTCGATTGTTTCTAAAATCGTCATCATTGGTTGTGGCATTTCTAATTGACGAACATCAACTGTTTCCATTTTGCCTTCAAACTTTTGTAACAATTCATCCCAGCCATTTGAGTTGTTTTCCTCTTCATTTATTGCTACAATTGAATCATCCCTTTTGTAAAAATAAGTTTCTACCAATTGATCATCGATTGTGTTTACAAACGATTCGAATCCTTGTTTTTTCAGAAGAGAAATTAGTGGAGTGGGTTCGAAGCTATTAATGATTTTGAGTGCCGATCCTTTTGGAACACTTTTCACTTTTGTAACAATTAATGAAAGCGGATCTTCGCCTGCATCAATGATCGGGCGGACATCAAAATCAAAAATTTGTTCGGGGGTTAAGGAACTAAAAAAAGCAGGAAGTTTTGGTTTTACCTTGTTGTTTTCCGTCCCGGTCTCCCTGTCAATCTCAAAACCTAAAGGTTGTAGTTTTTCAAAAAATAATTCAAGGTCAATTCCGCCTATTTTAGAAGCCATTCCAATGGTGGTTCGTGCTGCCATCAATTTTCTTAAGACAGGGTTCCTTAGTTTTTCAAACTTAGGATTGATCGCAATGATGGCCTCCAGCGCACCTGGATTTTGTCTTAATATTTTGGCAATTTTTGTATTTGCGTTTATGATCATTTTAATTCAAAATAATTTCGATAGTTGTCAATTCGCTCATCTAATGTTTCAAAAATTTTTCTTGCGGCAGAGGTATCTGAGACGTTCTTTAATTCTTTGTTCTTATTTAAAATAGGTTCCAACCAATGATGAAGTTCTTCATGATCGGGTCCGGTCATTTTACACTGTTGAACCAATTGGCTTATCCCATTTGTCAAATCAGCACTAAAAAGACGATATTCATTAAGTGTAGGAAAAGGTTTTATCCTAAAATTCTCTGCAAGGGTTTTCAGATTAATTACATTTTTGTCTGTAGTAGAATCGGCTTTCCATTTAGCCCCATTGTTCAGAACCAGCACTGTATCTACAGACTCAGAACTTGCAATATGTTCGTGACTTTCTAATTTATCAGCAGTTTGATTACATGCAAAAAGAAAAAGGCAAACAATAAATGCAAACAGAATCCTTTTCATAATCATTTTTACAATTTCAACTTAGCAAATTCAAATGACGGAGCAACGGGCAAGACCGAATAAACTTTAAACAAATCATCCCTAATTATTCAAAAGCTCTGGCTGATGCCCGTGCCGTCAATATTTATTCGTGGTCTTTCATTTTTAAAAACAGAACGGTCGAAGCGGACTTCATCTTATTTACCAAATTATGAACCGAAATTTAGATTGATAAGACGAAGGTCCGGACCGCGTTTTGGTAATCCTTCACTCTTAGTTTAGTTTTTTTCTAAATCAAGTGCTTTAGGAAAAAGAATATTATTTTCAAGATGAACATGTATATGTAAATCATTTTCAAATTCATCTAATGTTTTGAATAAATAAGAATAGCTGGCACATGCATCCTCAGGAAGCGCATAATTGTTACTTATTTTCCTGATCTCATCCATATTATTTCCAACCACTTCATGCTCCATTTCCATCAAATTAATTGGGGTTTCAACTGTTTCAAGATTGCCAAATTTTACCTTTCCATTTCCATTATTTTTTGAAGTAACCAATTGTTTTACATATGGGAACAGAACGGTTTCTTCTTTTACCATGTGAGACGACATTTCATCACAAACTTCTTGTGCAAGCTTATTAATTTGTAACAATTCCGGGTGATGAGCGCCATGAACTTTCGCTACTTTTTCGGAATAAGTGCGGATATCTGGAATCATTTTTTTTACGTAGCTGTGGTGTGTGTTTACGATGTAATCTGCAAGGAAATCCAGGTTCCAATCGTTATAGGGCAACGGCCTTGAAGCATATGTGCTTTTATCGCTATTTTGTAATTCCTGCTCAACCTTTGTAACATCCAAACCTTTTTCTGCACAAGCTTCTTTCACTGTTTTCTTTCCACCGCAACAAAAGTCTAAACCATACTTTTTGAAAACTTCAGCTTTGCGCAAATCTTTTGCTGCAATTTCACCTAAAGTTTCTTCTGCTGCTCCTTCTGGCCTTTTGGAGATTTTAATGCGCCATAATTTTGGGCCTTGTTCAAGATATTCCCATGTAAAAATATTTCCTCTTTCACCGAGAAGTTGATAATAAAGAGGTTTAGGATCGTGGTCATTATGAATTGTAAGACTTTCCCCAGGATTCAATTCATCAAACCTAACAAAAATGGTTGGATGCTTCATCTTCGGTTCTAATTCAGTAACGTTTAAAATGTTTTCATCCTTTGCTTTTGCAGGTTCAGAACTTTCGGCTTTATTTTTAGTAATTTTTATTCTAAATAATTCCGGTCCTTGTTCGAGATATTCCCAGGCGAAAGTATTTCCATGCATATTTTCTAATTGAAAACGAAGCGGACGCGGATCATGATCATTATGCAAAACGAAGCTCTCACCTGGTTTCAACGAATCGTAACGATTAAAAATTGTAGCATGTTTCACAGTTGGATGTAATAACGTAGCATCCAGGATCGAATCATCCTCTTTTTGAGCTTCTTTATTTTTTGTAATTTTTATACGCCATAATTGCGGCCCTTTTTCAAGATATTCCCATGTAAAAATATCACCTCTTTGAGCTGATAATTGATAGTAGAGTGGTTTAGGATCGTGATCATTATGAAGGATCAGCGTTTCGCCAGAAATTAATTCATCAAATCTTGAGAAAATAGTTGGATGTTTTAATCTTGGCTCTAATAAAGTAACATCGAGTGTATTTTCATTTTCCAAACTTGTGTCCATTTTAATTTTTTTAGATAAATAAATGAAGACAAAGATAAACAATTCCTCAATAAAAGTATTAAAGTACTTTTATTATTTTACATTTTTTTGTAAAAGTTTTACCAACTAAAATTTTTAAAAAAGGAAAGAATAGAAAATTATGGAGTCAGAATTTTTAAAAAATGAATCCTATAACCAGGCAGCCCAAGACAATAAATGGAGCCGGTATTTTGCTAAAGGTGAGAAGGTAAAAAGTACCGAGGATAACAAAAATATTCACAAAGCTCACTGTATTGAGTTGACTGATAGAAATATCCTTTACGAGGTAAAGAAATGAAGCCCACATGATTCCTACAACAACGGCATTGATACCTTCCAGAGACCGGTAAACGACCACATATTTTTTTAAAATCTGCCAGACGGGAAAGAAGAATAAAACCAATAAAGCGCTGGGAAGAAAGATGCCAATGCATCCTATGAGGCATCCTAAAATTTGCCATTTTGTTCCGTAATCACGCAAAACCATTCCTCCCACATAAGAAGTTACAGAAAAGACAGGTCCTGGAATAGCCCGAACGATACCCCAACCGGTTAAGTATTCTTCTTTTGTAAGATAATTTGATTTTTCACGGGTTACATATTGTTCATACATCATAGGCATTAATACGTCACCCCCTCCAAAAACAAGGCTTCCATACCGGTATACATTTTCAGTCAGGTTATAGGCTCTTTTATGTTCCCAGTTTTGTTTCCTTGCCGTTTCTGATAAAAATCCCACGATGACGAAAATCAGTATGAACAACCAGATGTTGGTCCATTTAATATGCCTCGGTTTTATATTGTCCTGCTCCGGATAACGTTTGTTACTGAAGTTAGTTACCACTCCACCCAATACAATCAGGATGGGAAATACCCACGGTGTTTTGAAAAAAAGATATGTTCCCAAAGCCGCTACGATCATTGTGATAAAAGTGATCTTGTTTTTAATTGAAACCTTATACATTTTGAAGGCGGCGAAAGCAATAAAGCCAACTGCCATCGGCTGGATATATGAAAAAAGATCAAGGTTTACATGATAGGTTTTTACATAATAAAAGAGAAATGAAAAAATGCCCATCAAAATACTGGCAGGAAAGATCCAGATAAGAAGCGTTAGAATAGCAAGAGGAACACCTCCACGTTTATAACCAATAAGTGTAATGGTTTGAGTAGAAGAAGCGCCAGGTAAAAGCTGGCAGAATGCGACATATTCCATCAGTTCTTCCTTCGTAACATCACGCCTTCCTTCTACAAAAGTTTTCATCATCATACCCAGATGCCCCTGTGGTCCACCAAAAGCAGAAATAGTATAATAAAAAACAGCTTTTAAAAAAGGAATGTGCCGGTACAATACCATTAAATTGATTTTTTAAGGTTTGGTAATGTTTCCGCAACATATTTCACAGTTCAAATTATTCATTGCTTTTTTGTTTTTGGTAAATGCTTCTGCTTATTATTTGGAAGTTATTTTTTTAAACCAATTTCTCTTAATCTTTCATCAAGATATTCCCCTGCAGTAATATCTTCATAAGCTTTTGGATGATTTTCATCCACACAAGATTCAAGTGCAGAAAGGTCCATAGCAGATTTTGGATGAAGGAAAAATGGAATTGAAAATCTTGATGTATGCCACAATTCACGGGGAGGATTTACAACCCGATGACTGGTACTTTTTAATTTATTATTAGTAAGCCTTTGCAGCATGTCGCCAACATTTACAACAATTTGCTCGGGTAAGGAAGTAACCGGAACCCATTCATTTTGTTTGGTAAGAATTTCTAATCCACCTGCTGAAGCGCCGACTAATAAAGTGATTAAATTAATGTCTTCATGCTGCTCAGCACGAATAGCGCTTTTGGGTTCAACGGTTATTGGCGGATAATGAATAGCACGCAATATTGAATTCCCCTCTTCTACCTGGTTGTCAAAATAATTTTCATCCAAACCTAAATAAAGAGCAATGGCCTGCAAAAGTGATTTTCCTGATTTTTCAAAAGCGCGGTAAGAATTAAAAAGTGTTTCATTAAATCCTGAAACTTCACCCACGCTTACATTGTCAGGATATTCAGGTTTCAAGGGATGATTTTGCGGAACCGTTTGACCATATTGAAAAAACTCTTTCAGATCAGGAGCATCGCTTCCTTTTGCATGTTCTTTTCCAAATGAAGTATAACCCCTCTGACCGGCCAATTCCGGAATTTCATAAACCCTTTTTTTATCAGAAGGAAGGGAAAAAAATTGCTGCACATATTGATACAAATCGGCAATCAGCTCTTCAGGAATTCCATGATTTTTTACCGCTACAAATCCAACACCTTCATAAGCCTTTCCTAATTGCTGAACAAATGCTTCCTTTTTTTCTTTGTCTCCACTCGTAAAATCAGCGAGATCAACTACTGGAATAGATATCATAATTTAGGTTTTAAAATTTAGAATAGCGAATGTAGCTTTGGTTATGTCAAATTTCAAACAATATTTTTTTTCTAAAGATATTATTTTTATCCTTTCAGTTATTTGTTTTACAACCGAGATTTCATGTTCCTCAAAAATTTCCGGTCAGGCAATCAATTACGATTTTAAAAGCCAGGATCATCTACCGGATTATAGCAATTTAAATTACTGGGCAGCGTCTCCTTTTAAATTTGATCCTTCTGATAAAGTTCCCAAAGAATTAGATTCAACAAAAGATTCTCTTGCAGATGTTTTCTTTATTTATCCAACAACTTATACTGATCCAAAGATGCCAATGGGTTGGAATGCAGATATTGATAATGAACAAATCAATAAGAAAACTGATATTACAACAATTTTGTACCAGGCCAGTATTTTCAATAAATATTGCCGCGTTTTTTCACCTCGTTACAGGCAGGCAAATCTGAAAGCCTTTTTTACTAAAAAAAAGGATTCCGGCGAAGCAGCTTTGGATCTTGCTTACCAGGATGTTAAAAAAGCTTTCGAATATTATTTGAAAAATTACAATCATGGACGAGCAATTATTATTGCATCACACAGCCAGGGAACATGGCATGCAGGAAAATTATTAAAAGAATTTTTTGAAGGCAAACCACTGATGAAACAATTAGTTTGTGCTTACATTGTTGGCCTGCCAGTTTTTTGTGATTATTTTTCTGAATTAAAACCTTGTACTGATTCTACTGAAACCGGTTGTTTTGTAAGCTGGCGAACTTTCCGGGAAGGATATGAAGCTCCTTACATCGAAAAAGAAACTCAGAAAGCTTTCGTGATTAATCCCATGACATGGACAATGGATACCACATTTGCTCCTGCAGTTTTAAATAAAGGAGGCATTCTTCGGAATTTTAATAAAGTAATTCCCGGTCTTGTTCATGCACAGATACATGAAAATGTATTGTGGGTAAATAAACCAAAATTCTTTGGAAGCATTTTTCTAAAAACAAAGAATTTTCACATCGCTGATTACAATCTTTTTTATGAGAACATAAGGGAAAATGTTGGAACAAGAATAAAGTCTTTTAAAAAAAAATAGGTTGAGTTTTAAAACAAATAAAACTGGCAAAAAAGAAAATTATTTAAAATGAATTTTAATCAATTAGAGTATATTATTTCTGTTGACCGACATCGAAATTTTGCCCGTGCAGCTGACGAATGTGAAGTGGCTCAATCTACGCTAAGCCGCGAAATACAACGACTGGAAAAAGAATTCAACATCATGATTTTTGACAGGTCGCGTCATCCCGTAGTACCTACAATGAAAGGTGCAGATTTGATAATGCAGGCAAAAAAAATTATTGAGGAACATGATCGTTTCCAACAAATTGCTTCTGAAAAAAACAACCGGCCTTTTGGAGATTTTCGTCTTGGAATAATTCCGGGTCTTGCTCCTTATCTTCTTCCTTTATTCACACAACAACTTTCCCAAAAATTTCCAGAATTAAACCTGAAAATTTTTGAGCTTGGACAGAAGGAAATCCTTAATTATTTTAAAGATGAAAAACTGGATGGCGCATTAACCATTGCTCCGTTTTATAATGGGTTTTATGAAGATCCACTTTTTGAAGAAAAATTTGTTCTTTATATAAGTCCAAAACATTCGCTCTTCAAATCATGGGTTGTTAAATGGAAAAATATTCCGGTAAACGAATTGATTTTGCAGGAAGACATCAAAGAATTTTTATTAAAAAGGGATGTTGAAAATGACCTGCTGATAAAAAAAATAAAAAATATTGCTTTTCAAAATGGTTCTTTGGAAACCATTAGAAAAATCATTGACCGAAATGGCGGGCTCACTTTATTGCCGCATTTGGCCACACTTTATATGGGCGACAGAAGGTTGAAAATGGTTCGTGAAATTGAATCACCAACATTAACAAGGACGATTGTTTTTGTGACACCAAGAGGTTTTGAAAAAAACCGGATCACCAAAGTGATCCGGAAAGAGATCATTGCAAGCATTCCAAAAGAAGTATCTGAATTAAAATAAATTATTTTTTCCCAATCGCCATTCTGAAATTATTCATGGTTTTTCTTTGATGTTCAATATAATGCCAAACCCAAAAAACTAATAAAAGTGAAGCGATAAAATAAATAGCCGGAACAATAAAACCTAATCCAGTCAATAAAAAAGCAAATACGAGAAGCAATCCGGTAAACAAATGAGTGATTGCTGTATGCGCATTGCTTGGTATGAGATCAGCCGAATTCTTATCGTAATTATTTTGTGCGTAACGAATAGCCTGGAATGCAAAAGGGACTGAAAGAAATGCAAAATAAAAAGTGTAAGGGGCATATCCTAAAACCGGCAATAAAGCGATGATGGCATAAGCTGCAATAAAACAACCAATTAATATATTTTTTGCTTTCCTTTTCCCTAAACGAACGACTAAAGTTTTCTTCAAAGATTTTGCATCCGATTCTGCATCCTGGAACTGGTTGATCAGTAAAACATTTGAAATGAAAATTGCAACCGGAAGAGAAATCAGAAACGCTTCAAGTGAATAATACCCGGTCTGAACATAAAATGCGCCAAGCGTCATCATCACTCCAAATGTGGTAGCAATTAAAAATTCTGCGAGACCAGGAGCAAAGTTGATAAATGAAAACTTGCCTTTTTCACTTGTATAAAAAAGACCGGCAATAAGGCCGTAAAATATTAATGGAATCAACCCCCATCCACTTACTGCAACTAAATAGGCACCAATCAAAAAAGCAATACAACATAAAACCAAACCAAAAAATCCCATGTCAGACCTTGATACAAGTCCCAATTGAATCATACGGGAACCGCCTGTAAAAGGCCGGATTCCTTCCACATTTTCATTGTCTCTTTCCGCATCTTTCCAATCGTTGATCATATTTGTTCCGGCCTGGATCATAATGCCACCTAAAAGTGTAAGAACAAAAAGGAAAATATTTAAGGTATGTAAAACAGAAAACGCAATTGCACCGCCAAGCAAAAGCGGAATTAATGAGGCCGTTAACGAAAGTGGCCGTACTGCTTCTTTCCATGCACGTGCTTTTGCTTTTACGTCATCCCAGCTGCTGAATGATTCGCGGTTTTCAGGGAATTCAAAAATGGTTGGTTTTTCTCCTTGAAGAATTTCAGGCACAAAACGATATTTAACCGTAAAAGGCTTTATTCTGATAAATTCCAAACGATCTGTTGCACCAATTTTTACAAAATTTGCAACTATTGGCGAACGAACATTCATTAACTCCATCGCTTTTTCACGATCTTTTTTATCTTTAATAATTTCTGCTCTTCCAATGATTTCGCATTCTTCCATTTCCATGAAAGACTTTCCCTGGTGAATGAGCAATGCGGTTTCCGGAATATTGCTCCATTGGATCACTTTAGGGTCGCCTTTCATGCTACTAACATAAATATTGAAATGTTCATCAGCTCCAAAATGCATCATTCTTTGTCGTGGTGTTCCCATGTTGGATGTTCCTACAGCTGCTACTTCTGCGCGGGAAAGGTACTCCTGAACCTGCTGTTTACTACGCTCTGCCATACTTTTTTGTTTATTAAAAAATAATAATCAATTATTATTCCGTTGCAAAATTACTTCATTTCAAAAATGAAGATTTTCTTTTTCCGGAAAACTACTTCATCGCTTTTTGCTATACTTCTAATCGCTTCCGCCACATTGACTTCACATTTCTGCAGAAGTAATTTTGCATCATTATTTATTACAATTAATACCAAACAAAATGACTGAATTACAAAAATTAAGCAATTTCGTTTGCTCCCGTAGCTACGATGCTTTATCAAATGATGCGGTTCGGGAATTAAAGATCCGTCTTCTTGATTCCCTAGGTTGTGCAATTGGCGCTTTAAACGGCAAACCGATAAAACGTATTAAAGAACAATTAGATGAATTTGGAGGAAACCCTTTAGTGAGTTTAATTGGTGGCGGCAAGACTGCTCCTGATCGGGCTGCATTTTACAATAGTGCTCTTGTAAGATATTTGGATTTTAATGATAGTTACCTTGCAAAAAACGAAACTTGTCATCCATCAGATAATATTGGAAGTGTTTTATCGGCAGCCCAGTATGGTGATAAATCAGGAAAAGATTTCTTAACCGCTTTGGCAATTGCCTACCAGGTACAATGCAGATTGAGTGATGAAGCTCCGGTTCGAAGTAAGGGATTTGACCACACAGTTCAGGGCGCTTATAGCGCAGCATCAGGAGCTGCTTTTGCATTAGGATTGAATGCAGAAAAAACTGCGAATGCAATTGCAATTGCAGCAACTTCTTACAATGCATTAAGAGTAACAAGAACAGGAAACTTATCCAACTGGAAAGGTTTCGCCTTTCCTTCAACAGGTTGGACTTCCACACATTCTGCTTTTTTAGCAATGCATGGAATTACCGGGCCACAGGAAATTTTTGAAGGAAATAAAGGATTTAAAGAGACCATTGCCGGAAACTTTCAAATAGATTGGGAAAAAGAAAACCTTGAAAAAGTAACTCAAACAATTATCAAAAGATTTAATGCTGAAATTCATTCGCAAGCTACTTTAGAAGGCATTGAAGAACTTATGATCCTGTATAAATTTGATCCACAGGAAATCCAAAAAGTTGTATTGAATACTTTTGATGTTGCTTATAATATTATCGGTGGTGGCGAAGAAGGAAGTAAGAAAAATATCACTACAAAAGAAGAGGCCGACCATAGTCTTCCTTATATGATGTCAGTTTTGCTTCTTGATGGCAATCTTTTTCCTGCACAATATCTTCCCGGAAGAATTATAAAGGAAGATGTGCAACAGCTCTTGCAGAAAGTTTTTGTTTTTGAGAAGAAAGAATATTCAGATCGTTTTCCTGATGAAGTTGCGTGTGATATTACGATTACTTTAAAAGATGGGACACAATTTAAAATTGAGAAAAAAGATTACAAAGGATTTCTTACAAGACCGGCCTCATGGGAAATGATTGTTGCAAAATTTAATAATCTTTCTGCACCTTTTGCAGATGAAGTTCTACGTGAAAAAATTATTCAGCTAGTTCAGGATTTTGAAAAATATAAAGTAAATGACCTCATGACTTTATTGGAAAAAGCGGCACCACAATTTTCTACAAAAAATTTAGAATTCACTAACAATTAAAAATACTTATCATGACAGACAACAACACTTTTATTACCAATCCAATTGCATTTGAATGGTTGCAACGTAATAACCGTCCTCCAAAACCTCGTAAAATAGGAATGACAGAAATCCGGGCAGCTTATTATTCCAATTTTGGATTGAGCTATTTCAAGGACATTATGGAAATATCCGGAAATTATGTAGATAGTATCAAGTTTGCAGGTGGCTCATTTACATTTATGAATCCAAAAAAGATAAGAGAAATCAATGATCTTGCCCATCAATACGGCACTTTGGTTTCAACAGGAGGATTCATAGAATATGTTCTTACTAAAGGAAAAGAAGCGGTCAAAAAATACATCCGCGAATGCAAAGAATTAGGATTTGATATTATTGAAATTTCCACCGGTTTTATTTCTATTCCAACAGATGATTGGCAACGTTTAATTGAAGATGTGCAAAAAGCGGGTTTAAAAGCTAAGCCGGAGGTGGGGATTCAATTTGGAGCAGGCGGTGATACAACCACCGGGGAATTGAAATCTGAAGGAACTCAGGATGTTAGCTACGCAATTGAACAGGCAAAGCGTTTCCTGGATGCAGGAGCATATATTATAATGATGGAATCCGAAGGCGTTACAGAAAATGCATCTGCCTGGAGAACTGATGTTCCTGCCAAATTTATAAACGGTTTAGGACTTGAAAATGTAATGTTTGAAGCTGCTGATCCACAGGTGTTTAAATGGTACATCAAAAATTATGGACCTGAAGTAAATCTTTTTGTAGATCATAGCCAAATTGTTCAATTGGAATGTACCCGCCAGGGAATTTGGGGAACAAATGATATATGGGGACGCATTGTGACTTATAAATAAGATAGTTTTAAAAAAATAGCTGACTAAACTCTGGTAAAATTATTTAATAATTTTACCAGAGTTTTATTTTTTATTTCTGCATGATGAATGCATAAGGTGGCTTTATTATTGTTCGTGAAATACGGAAATTCGATTAATAATTTTATTCAGAAAGCAGTTACTAATCTTTCTAAAAATGAAGATTGTAATTAAGATATTTTAAAGACAAGGTTATGAACAGTAAAAAAACTTTAGTGTTAGGCGCTTCACCAAATCCTTCACGTTACAGTTATCTTGCTATTAATATGCTTCGTGAAAAAGGGCATGAAGTTGTAGCTTTTGGAAAACGAACCGGGAAGGTGAATGATGTGCAGATTGAATCAAATACACAACCAATAGAAAATTTAGATACGGTTACTCTTTACCTGAATGCTAATCATCAAAAGGAGTACTACGACTACATTTTTTCTCAAAAACCAAAGCGAATTATCTTTAATCCTGGTGCGGAAAATCGGGAACTTGCTTCTCTTGCAAAGGAAAAAGGTATTTTACCGCAGCAAGCATGTACGTTAGTTTTACTTAGTACGGGGCAGTATTAATACTTATTTTCAGAGTACTTTTTCCCAACTTTTGTTTTTCTTCACATAGAGGAAAATATTTTAATTGGATTTGCGTTTTATAGTTGTCCAAAATTTATAAAACCAAAAATCCAATTATGAAACTCATATTCAAAATCCTCTTTGCAGGCCTCATTGGAATGGCTTCATATAATGTACAGGCACAAGTCCTTACTTCCAATCGACAGGCTTATTTTAATAAATATGCAGAACAACTTCCTACTCCTGAAAGTGAGCTGGAGAAAGCCTTTACAACTCCTGAAGGTGGCAAAGTCAAGATTAATTTTGCTGATTTTTCCTTTAATGGAATTGTTACTTCTTCTGTGAAGCGCTATGATAATTTATATAGCGTGGTGGTAAAAGCGCCGGGCCTAAGCAATACATTATTTTCTGTTTCAAAAATTATTAATGCCGATAAAACTGTTTCTTATGTTGGCCGCATCATCAATGAAAAATATGCTGATGGGTACCAGTTAAGAAAAGATAATGGACGGTATTCAATGAATAAAATAAGAACTGATGCACTTATAGAAGATTATTAATCTCATTACCGTTTTCCTAAGAACGGCATCATTCCAAAATCCAAAAACATGAAAAAGATTCTATCTATTTTTTTAACCCTCACTTTATTGATTTCAATGAAATCATTTAGTCTTCCACAGTTGAGCAGTTTGCCTTCCGCTAAAGCAACCATCTTCCTGGACTTTGACGGACAAACAGTTACCGCTACATCATGGAACGGTGGAAACACTTTGTATTGTGCACCAACTAATTTAACAGATGCACAAATTACAGAGATTTTTAACCGCGTTTCAGAAGATTACAGACCTTTTAATATCAACATCACCACAGATTCAACTGTTTTTTTGGCTGCGCCATTAACGCAAAGAATCAGAATTATTGTTACTCCAACAAGTGATTGGTATCCCGGAGTTGGAGGTGTTTCTTATACCGGTTCTTTTATATGGGGCGATGATACTCCTGGTTTTGTTTTCCCTGACAGGTTAGGTTTTAATCCAAAACTAATTGCTGAATGTTGTACTCACGAAAGTGGTCATACTGTTGGACTTTCACACCAGGCAAAATATAGCGGAACATGTACTTTAGTTTCCACTTATAATGAGGGTGTTGGTCTGGGAGAAACAAGCTGGGCACCGGTTATGGGAAATAGTTACTACCGCAATTTATCTGGTTGGAATAACGGTCCCACACCAAACGGATGCACCTCAGACCAGGATAATCTTTCTATTATTACAACCAGAAATGGCTTTACATATCGTAAAGATGATCATAGTGATGATCCGGCTAAAAACCCAACTTTGATTGCTGCAGGTCCCATTTTTTCTGCATCAGGAATTGTAACAACCAATACTGATAAAGACGCTTTTAAAATTAATCTTCCAAAAAATGGTGTGTTGCAGATGGATGCAAGCCCATATTCGGTAGGGCCAAACAATGAAGGTGCAGATCTTGATATTATGGTTACGCTAATGGATGCTAACAGGAAGGTTTTAAGAGTGTATAATCCACTTGATAAATTGAATGTAACTATTGATACGACATTAATGGCCGGAGATTATTATATGGTTGTAAATGGTGCGGGAAATGAAAACACTACAAATTATGGAAGCCTTGGTTCTTATAATATTGCTGGTGTATTTTCTCCGTTAACTACCACTCCGGTAAGCCAGGTTTTGCTTTCAGGCGAATCTGACAAAGGAAAACACAACTTGAGCTGGAGCATAATCTCTGAGCAACCCATTCAGGATTTGTCTATTGAAAGCTCAGCTGATGGTTCAATATTTACAATGCTCACAAAAACTGCATCAAGCTCAGTTAATTTTTCTTACGCTCCAATTATTAAAGAAAATATTTTCTATCGCTTAAAAGTCACTTCTGTAACCGGCCAAGTAACTTATTCCAATATTGTTCCATTAAAGGCCGTCGAATCAATTAGTAATACATTTTCTGTTAGCACCCTCGTTAAATCAGAAATAAAAGTAAATGCTTCTCAAAATTATCAATTTCAACTGGCTGACATGAGCGGAAGAATCATCCGCAGTGGCAGTGCTGATGCAGGTTTGAACACTATAAATATTAATAATTCTCCTAACGGAATTTATATAATGCAGATTATTTGTAACTCCCAAAGAACAACCCAAAGAATTGTAAAACTGTAAGGTAGATTCATGTGTAAGTTAGGGGCTAGCGTTAGGGGCTAGCCCCATTTTTTTTATAAATAATTTCAAAAGATTTTATCGAAGAAATAATTCCGAAACTATGTTCTACTCAGTTAAATTTTTTCCTCGTGGTTCAATTTTGAATTTTTTTTTCTCAATTTTTATAAAATAGAAGTACATTTAAAAAACCTTTTTTATGTATTGGAGGAAATTTAATGGAGAGCCCATCCATCTACCGATAAAAAGTGAGGTAGAAAATGCGATTCAAAAAGAAACCGAAGCCGGCAACAAATTAAAAGTTTGCATTGGTACCGACAGCCAGGTAAAAAGCCAGGAAACAGAATTTGCGACAGTCATTGTTTTTCTTCGGGAAGGACGCGGTGGATTTATGTTCATTCACAATGAAAAAACTACTTTAAAATATACGATAAAAGAACGTATGTTGGTTGAAGTGGCTAAGAGCATTGAGATTGCTTATGAACTTTGCGATTTGTTTACAAAATATGATGTGGATATGGAAGTTCATGCAGACATCAATACGAATCCGGGTTTTAAAAGTAATGAAGCTTTACGCGAAGCTATGGGTTATATTCTTGGGATGGGTTTCGCCTTCAAAGCGAAGCCTGACGCCTTTGCCAGCAGTTGCTGTGCAGATAAAATGGTGAATTAAAATATTATGGATAAAATTGTTTTAGTCATTTGTTTATTAACTATAATTCCGGCAGGAATATTAAGTAACAGGTTAAGATCAAAATATAAGAATACGAAGGGTTTATTAATAGCACAATTCGTTTGGCTTTTGCTATGTACCATTGGTTTCGTTATCTTTCTCAGACCTGTCTATACCACAATGCAAAATATAGTTGCAGGTGCTTTTATAAGTGTGGCTATGGTTTATTTTTTCTTTAAGTTGAGGAATTTCAGAGCAAATTCTCATTAATTATTTATAAATCAAACATCCGTCACCATAACTCAAAAACCTGAATTGATGCGTTAGCGCATATTCATAAATTTCTTTCCATTTTTCTCCAATCATTGCCGCAACTAACAACAACAAGGTTGATTTCGGTTGATGAAAATTGGTCACAATTCCTTTAATGATTTTGAATTCATAAGCCGGCGCAATGATAATTTGTGTCTGAATAAAAAGCCGGTTCAACTTTTTGCGGGTTAAATAATTTAATAAATAATTTAAGGATTCCCCGGGTGAAATATTTGGCTCAAAAGATTTGTTATCGTACACTTCCCATTGAGTAATTTTCAAATCTTCAAATTTAATTTCTGGATTTAAAAAAGCTTTAAATCCCATCCAATAAAGGCTTTCAACGGTTCTTACGGAAGTTGTGCCAACACAAAAAACTCCGTGTGAAAGATTTTGAATTAAGTTTTTAATAAAATCAGTTGTCACCTCAATCCATTCTGCATGCATTTCATGGCCTTCCATATTGGCAGATTTTACCGGCTTAAAAGTTCCCGCGCCGACGTGAAGCGTCACAAAACCTGTATCAATATTTTTTTCTTTTAAAGAAGAAAATATTTCTTTAGTAAAATGTAAACCTGCTGTTGGGGCAGCTACTGATCCTTCATGTACCGAATAAATTGTCTGGTAAGTTGTTGCATCGCTTTCCTGCGCCTTCCTTTTGATATATGGTGGCAAAGGCGTTTGCCCGGCATGATCTATAACTTCAGCAAATGAATATTTTCCAGGATTCCACGATAACTCTACTACATAAGCATCAGTTAGTTTTTCAACAAGTGCAGCTTTTAGAATCACTTTTTCCTCACCAATTTTTATTTCTTTCTCTAAATATTTTTCTTTCCATTTTCCAGCCCCACCAATCATACATTTCCATCTTACACAATCTTTTTGACAAAGAACAACCGCATAATCATTTATCTTTTCATAAGGCTCCAGGCAAAATATTTCAATAACAGCTCCTGATTTCTTTTGAAATAAAATTCTTGCTTTTATTACTTTGGTATCATTAAAAACGAGGAAAGATTTTTCAGGTAAATGATCAGCAATATTTCTGTAAATGTCCTCTGAAATCGTACCGTTTTGAAAGACTAATAATTTCGACTCATCTCTTTTCTCTAAGGGATACACAGCAATCTTTTCTTCAGGTAAAGAATAATCAAAATTACTGATGGATAAATTTTTGGGATGCATTTTGCAAAGGAAAGAAAAATGATCGTTCATTCAGTTTGATAAAAGGTACTATTCGTCAATTCTTTATTTTATA
>Ga0164242_10003907_pt1 | contig 16858 bp, 17 predicted proteins | sample OricomgcompostMG_FD_108783 | JGI IMG/M metagenome (GOLD analysis project Ga0164242, IMG submission 108783) | Miracle-Growth compost microbial communities from Emeryville, California, USA - Original compost - Miracle growth compost (MG) ...
AGCAGACGCATTGTTGCGAACCCCGACGTCACGCCTTTGACGAAGCGAGAGGAATTAACCGATGTTCGACCTCGATGGAGAGGCACGCGAACGCTTGATCCTGTGGATTCGACGCCGCATGGAGGAATACGGCATTACGCTCGACGATCTGGCCGCTGCAATTGCCGAATCCGAAAAGCAGCCGGTGTATCGCGATGCCTATGGTAATACGTGGGACGGTCAGGGTGAAATACCGCAGTGGCTTGCGCGCGCGATTCATGCCGGACAGGACATGGACCATTTCCGCTGCTGAACACGCGCGACCGTGCCATTCTGGTGCAGTCCCACTGCGCCGTACCGCTCTTTTCCTTTGACCGCCGTTTTTATCATTGTCATGACTGCGACGATTAATGCGCCGCTAATGCCGATTAGCGCGTTGTCGTCTGAATGAAAGCCGGTGCCTGCATAACTTCCCGAATGCTGATTTAGCGCGGGTGATGTCCATATTTTGCCGCCGCATTCGCGATTTGCGGGACAATCGCTGTCGATCCGGACGCAACATCGAGAGGCATCGACATGGCGGTATTGGTACTGGGGCTGATCATTTTTATCGGCGTGCATTCGATTCGCATCGTTGCCGCTCCGTGGCGCGACGCGCAAATCGCGCGCTTCGGCATCGTCGGCTGGCGTGCCACGTTTGCCGTATTGTCGCTTGCTGGTACGGTAGTCACGATTTATGGCTATGCGCTGGCGCGGCGGTCTCCGGCATTCGTCTGGGCCCCGCCGTTCTGGATGGCGCACGTCACCGCGTTGCTGACGGCGATCGCGTTCGTGTTCATTGCCGCGAGCTACGTGCGCGGCAATCACATTCGACGCTCGCTCGGGCACCCGCTGCTGTACGGTATCGCGTTGTGGGCGTTTGCGCATCTGCTCGCAAACGGCACGCTGAACGACATCGTGTTGTTCGGCGCGTTGTTTTTGTGGTCGCTGGCATTGCTGATCGCCAGTACGCGGCGTGATCGCCATGCGGGCGTCGTTTATCCGCCCGGCACCCTGTCGCGCGATGCGCTGGTCGTGTCGACCGGCATCGTCGCGTGGGCGATTTTCGTGTTCTATCTGCACGGCCTGCTGATCGGTGTGCGTCCTTTGGGTTGAGCACAAGAAGGCCCGCGCGCGGCGGGCCGTGACATGAAAGCGCAATGAAATCGCCGGTTATCTGCGCATCGCGATCACAGGTCGAAAAACACCGTTTCGCGCTCGCCCTGCATGTGAATGTCGAAGTGGTACACGACATTGCCGGGCCGCTCGTCGCGTCGCGCAATCAGCGTGGCGCGGCGTTCCGCAGGCACCGCGCAAGGCACCGGATCCGCTGCGTTGGCGGCCGTTTCGTCGTCGAAATAGATGCGCGTGAACGTGTGCGTGAGCATCCCGCGCATCGTCACGACCACGTCGATGTGAGGCGCGTCGCCCGCGTGCGCGGGGGCGGGCTTCACCGTTCGCACGACGTAGCGTTGCTGCGGGTCCGTGCCGGTGCCGACCCGCGCGAAACCACGAAACCCCATGTTGGCCACTTCCGCGGACGTCGACGGATAGCGGCCCTCCGAATCCACCTGCGAGAATTCGAGCATCGCGTCGTGGACCGCGTGGCCGTCGCCGTCGAACACGCGACCGATCAGCGTGATGTGTTCGCCGGCCGCGTCGGGTGTCACGAGTTCGGGCGTAAACAGGCTCTTCAGATCGAAGTCGTACTGCTGTGGGCACAGGCCGTACGCGAAATACGGGCCGACGGTCTGCGACGGCGTTTCCTTGAATGTCATGGCTCAACGCTCCGTGGGAGTCTGATTCGGGCCGCGCAGCACGATGTCGAACTCGTAGCCGAGCGCATAGCTTTCTTCGGTGGTGTCGATCGAAAAGCGCGAGATCAGACGGTCGCGCGCGTGCTCCGGCGTGCCCTGGAAGATCGGGTCGAGCGCGAGCAGCGGATCGCCGGGGAAGTACATCTGCGTGACAAGACGCGAACCGAAGTACTCGCCGAACAGCGAGAAGTGAATATGGTTAGGACGCCATGCGTTCGGGTGATTGCCCCACGGATAGGCGCCGGGCTTGATCGTCAGGAAGCGGTAGCGGCCGTCGTTGTCGGTGATGCAGCGGCCTGCGCCGAGGAAGTTCGGATCGAGCGGCGCGTCGTGCTGGTCCTGCTTGTGCACGTATCGTCCGGCGGCATTGGCCTGCCAGATTTCGACGAGCGTGTTTCGCACCGGCTTGCCGCCGACGTCGAACACGCGGCCCGTGACGATGATGCGTTCACCGAGCGGTTCTCCGTTGCGCGCGGCGTTGCGGGTCAGATCGTGATCGAGCGGGCCGAGATCGTCGGTGCCGTACACCGGCGTTCGCTGGTCGCGCAATTTTTCCTTTAGTGGAATCAGCGGCAGCGTCGGGCCGCGCTTGATAGAAGACCGATACGGCGGATGAACGTACGCGGGATGCGAGTCGAAGTCGCGCGGCGACAGGATGGACTCGTCCATGGGGCGTCTCCTGGTGGATTGTAGGAATCGTGCCGTCGCGCGCGGTGCGCGACGGGGGCGCAAATGGAAAATGCGACTTTATCCAACGTGGAAAGTTATGCAAAATGACGCTTTCTTGAACTTCGTATAACGGTTCGTTATGTATCGTCGTCTGGCGGACAGTCGCGTCAAGTTTCGCCACCTGCAGTGTTTCCTCGCGGTGGCACAGTTCGGCAGCGTACAGAAAGCGGCGGAAAGCCTGTCGATCACGCAGCCCGCCGTATCTAAAACGATCGCGGAACTGGAAGCGGTGCTCGGCGTGAGATTGTTCGAGCGCGGGCGTCACGGCGCGGTACCGACGCACGAAGGGCAATTGTTCATGCCGCACGCGAGCGCGTGCGTGAGTGCGTTGCGGCAGGGCGTCGAACTGCTGGCGCGCGACGACGGCGCGGCGACGTCGATCGTCGACATCGGCGTATTGCCGACCGTCGCGACGGCACTGATGCCGCCGGTGTTGCGTGCGTTTTCGGCACAGTGGCCGCGCGCGATCGTGCGGCTCACGACGGCTTCGAACGCCGGATTGCTGGAGCGGCTGAAGGAGGGCGAGATCGGTTTCGCGGTAGGGCGTCTTGCGGATCCGGAGCGAATGGTGGGCTTGAGCTTCGAGCAGTTATATGGCGAGCCGCTGGCGGTCGTGGTGCGCGCGGGCCATCCGTTGCACGACGGGGCCGGACTGCCGGGGCGGCTCGCGGACTTTCCGCTCGTGCTGCCGCCGTTCGGCACGCTGATCCGCCAGGCCGCGGATGGGCTGCTCGGCGCGTGGGGTGCGGCTCCGATGTCGTCGTTCGTCGAAATGCTGTCGGTGTCGGTCGGCCGCGCGCTCGCGCTCGAAAACGATGCGGTGTGGTTCGTGCCATCCGGCGCGGTCGAATACGATCTCCGGCACGGCACGCTGGTGCCGCTGCCGTTACCGTCGGCGGGTAGTGACGAGCCGGTCGGGCTGATCCAGCGCACCGATACGCAGCCGTCGCCCGCGGCGCGTGCGCTGATCGACGCGGTGCGTCGCGCAGCGCGCGAGCGGCGCACGAATGCTCCGGATACCGGAACATCCGCGCGAACAACACGGCGGCGTTCGAAATCTCGTTGAAGCGGGAAACGCGCGAAGAACGGCTCGTGTTTCCTGTCGGCTACGCGAGAAAAAAGCGTGCGGTTGGCCGAAACCGATAGACGCGGCCGTTAAACGCCGCCGTTAAACACGAATCCTGGTCTTTGGCCGCGGCAATCGCGGCGCGCCGCCCGGCGCGGCCGCAATGGCGGCTGTCACGGCCGCGGGCTGCCGGCCGACGCCTTCGCTGCCCGTCGCGATCCAGAGCACCTCGGCGTCTTCCTTGCCCGCCGATATCGCGGCGTGGCCGGTCCTGCTGTCGAAGTACAGGTTGTCGCCGGTTTCCAGACGAGTCGGCGCATATAGTTCGGAATACAGGCAGACGCTGCCGCTCAACACATACAGAAACTCCTCGCCGCCACGGCGTCCCCAATCGTCGAACGCGTCCAGCGAACGCGCGGTGATCCGGATACGAAACGGCAGCATCGCCTTGTGCGCAAGGTCCGTCGCGAGCAGTTCCATCTGGTAGCCGCGATACGCGTGGCGTTGCCCGGCGCCTTTGCGGGTCAGCGCTCGGCGGCCGCCTGCGTTGCGCTTGGGCGCTGTGCCGAACAGTTCGCCGAGATCGATCTTCAGGCCGATGACGATCTTCTGTAGCAGATCGAAAGTCGGCGACATCAGGCCATTCTCGATTTTGGACAGGGTTGAACGCGATACGCCGCACAGACGGCTCGCGACATCCAGCGTCAAATTATCGGAAAGCCGTGCGGCCCGGATACAGCGTCCGAGATTGACGTCGGTCGAATTCGACGATTGAGCAAGCGGGGCGTCCATAGGCGGAAATGGAATAAGGGCACATTCGTAAGGGTTTTCCGATCATAAATATTCGCCCGGCGACCGAAAACCTGGCCGGTCGGCCAACGTCGCACGCGCCGCACGGAGTTCCGGCGAAACCCTCACTTTTGAATGGAATTTCAATACGCGTCACGGCGCCACGCGCTTGCCGCTGGCTCGCTTCTTATGATCAAAACAAGATGATCGAGATCAAAACGGAGGGAAAAGTGAACGACGAACGAATCGATCTGTTGTTGGCGATCGCTCGCCGGGCGCTGCGTATCGACACATTCGACGCAACGGGCGAACGCAACATCGACCTGCGCGAAGTCAGCGTCGAAGACGTGGGCCGCGCGCTGGAAGCCGCCTACGACGCAGGACTGCTGACCGGATACCGGGTCGCGCGGGCGGAGAATCTTGAGCGGTTGTGATGCTGCGTGCCTTTCGCTCGCCGATCCGGCCCGGCGCGTTGACGAACGGATCGGCGCGACGGCGGCGGCCGGTGCGCGGCGATCGGGTCGGCGTTGAATCGGTACGTCTTTCGTCGCTGTGTCTGACTGCCTGCCCAACGAACCGGCCACGCGGGCAATCCGTCCAGTGGCCGCAGCACTGACGTTTCGTGACGGAAACACCTGATGAAGCCGCGGGTTTCCGATCGGAAACATCCGGCTTCAGAGCACTCCGGCCGGATGGCCGGGACGCGCTTACCGGCAAAATCCCCGCCTTGAGATGACCCGACCGCCCCGGTATAGTCGCCGGAGGTGCTTTGTTTCTTATCGGAAATAGCGGAGGCCCGATGGACGTTGCGGACATTCTTGTCGATCTCGGCATCGCGGAACAGGTCGGTCGCGGCGACATCGAAGTCCGGTCGCCAATCTCCGGCAAACCGATCGGGCGCGTCGCCAGCCAGTCGGCCGCCGAAGTGGACGAAGCGCTGGCTCGTGCGCACGACGCCTTCCTCGCATGGCGCAACGTTCCTGCGCCGCGCCGGGGCGAACTCGTGCGGCTGCTCGGCGAGCGGCTGCGCGGGAAAAAAACCGCGTTGGGCCGTCTGGTTTCGCTCGAAGCCGGGAAGATCGTGCAGGAAGGGCTCGGCGAAGTCCAGGAGATGATCGATATCTGCGACTTCGCGGTCGGGCTGTCGCGTCAGTTGTACGGACTGACGATCGCGTCGGAGCGTCCCGGTCACCGGATGGCCGAGACATGGCATCCGATGGGCGTTTGTGCGGTGATCTCCGCGTTCAATTTTCCGGTAGCGGTGTGGTCGTGGAACGCGACGCTCGCGCTCGTCTGCGGCAACGCGGTGTTGTGGAAACCGTCCGAAAAAACGCCGCTGACCGCGCTGGCGGTCAACCAGATCGTGGCTGACGTGCTTCGCGAATTCGGCGATGCGCCGGAGGGGCTCGTGTCCGTCGTCAACGGTGGCCGGGAGGTCGGCGCGCAACTCGCGTCGGATCCGCGCGCGGCGATCGTCAGCGCAACGGGCAGCACGCAGATGGGGCGAGCGGTTGGCGTCGCCGTCGCACAGCGCTTCGGTCGCGCCATTCTCGAACTCGGCGGTAATAATGCGGGCATCGTCACGCCGAGTGCCGATCGGGAACTCGCGGCTCGCGCCATTCTTTTTTCGGCGGTCGGTACGGCGGGGCAGCGGTGCACGTCGCTGCGGCGACTGTTCGTCCATGAAAGCGTTCATGACGAAACAGTCGCGCGGTTGCGGCAGCTTTACGCGAAGGTTCCGATCGGAAACCCGCTGGAAGCGGGGACGCTGATGGGGCCGCTGATCGACGCCCATGCGTTCGACCGGATGCAGGCAGCGCTGCGCCGCGCGGCGGACCAAGGCGGGACGGTGAGCGGCGGCGAACGCGTCGAGATCGCCGGATTGCCCAGCGGCTACTATGTGCGGCCGGCACTTGTGGACATGCCGTCGCAGACGGCGATCGTCATGCAGGAGACGTTCGCGCCGATTCTCTATGTGATGCGCTACCGCGACTTCGATGATGCGATTGCGGCGAACAACGCGGCCGCACATGGCCTGTCGTCGTGCGTGTTCACCGCCGATCTGCGCGAGGCCGAGCGTTTCCTTTCGGCAACCGGCAGCGATTGCGGAATTGCCAATGTGAATATCGGCCCGAGCGGAGCGGAAATCGGCGGTGCGTTCGGCGGCGAAAAGGAAACCGGCGGCGGTCGCGAGTCCGGCTCGGATGCATGGAAGGGATATATGCGGCGCGCGACCAATACGGTCAACTACTCGTCGACGCTGCCGCTCGCGCAGGGCATCGATTTCAGGATCGACTGAACATCGCGCACCGGGTGTCGGTGCTTGCGGTTACGCGGTCGGTGTCACTCGTGTCACACGTGTCACACTTCGCCGCCCCGTTGTTTGTCGGCGATAGCGACGGTGGTGCTGCGGCAGCGCATTGATTTGGGGATCGACTGAGCGTGGCGCGCGATTCGGCGGCGTTGCGCTCACGCGGTCGGCGTCAGGTGTCACTGCCGCCATTGTTTGACGCCACACGCTCGCGCAACGCATCGATTTCCCGATCGACCGAGCACAACGCCCAGCCCGCAGGCGCTCGCGATCACCCGAACGCCACCACGCTTCGCTGCCACCATTGCTCGATCGCACCCATCTGCCATCCATGCGGCGTACCGTGTATCGCGACGAACCACGCGGCAATCCACGAAGCGCCGACCACCAGCAGGTCGCAATGTCCGCTGTTCCACCAGTTCAGCGAATGGCGCCGCGCGATCCAGGGCACGCCGAGGGGATTCGGCCAGTCCGCGAGCAGATGGATCACGCCGCCGCACGCGAGCCCGAAAGCCGGCGCGGCAAACGGCGAGTGCCCGATCGCGCGGTACGACACCACGAGCAGCGCTATCCAGCCGACGCCCCAGTGCGTCAGCGTGCGATGCGTGATCCACAGGCGGCGCTTCTTCGTCCACCATGCGACTTCGAGCCAGTCGGGCGCGGTGCCGCCCGCAACACCGGCCACGAATGCGAGCGCGGTCCACAGATGCCACGGACCGCCGGCCCCCGCGTGCGTGACGACTGCCGCCGCGATGACGCCCGCGGCCCAGCCGGTTGCATGATGCGCGCTGCTTGATGCCATGTGACGATCGATCGGGAATTCAGGGGGCGCAGATTTTCGCAGAACGGCGCGTCGTATGCATCTCGCGACGGAACGATCAGAAGATGTTCACGGCTTGGGCGACGAAGGCGGCGCCGGCGCGTGCGTCGCGGCGGCTTCGAATTCGACGCGGCTTCGGCAATTTGCCGTTAGCACCGCGCGTCAGATCGTACAGCGCGCGATGTGAAAGCGCATTACGTCTTCGGGCGGATCGCTCGATACCGACGGATCGTGCGTGACCCGCACCACCGAACCGCGTCCCGACGGCGTCAGCGTCACGAAGTACGACGCATTCGACGACGAGCCGACCGCCAGTTGGGTCGTCCGACCGTCTTTCGACGCGCGCACGCGCGACAGGCGGTCTTCGAGGCAACTTGCAATCGACGCGGGCGAGCGCTGCGACGATAGATAGACCATCGGCGCGTTGGCGGATGCGTCGGTCGACGGCGTCGGCGCGGAGCCGCAGGCGGCGAGCAGCGTAACGGGGATGGCGGCAGCGAGGATCTTGGCAAGCGGGTTCATGAGCGGCATCGGATGGCTACGGGCACAGAAATGCCGACGAGTATACGCACGGTGACGGGCGCCGTTCAGTAAGAAGATGCAACAGCGCAGCCGATCGGCGGACGACCTCGTGCACGGACGCCTGCAAAACGCACACGCACACGCACACGCCGCGTGTGCGTTGCGTGCCAGCGCAGGCAGGCGAAGCGAGCCGCGTTGGCAAATCGTCGAGTTAGAGCCGAAGCGGAGACGCAGCCCGATCGTTCCAGCGATCCGATTGCCTGTCGCGTCGACGCCGGCAACGTGATGGTCGCGACCTGTCGTAACGCCTATCGTCGCCGTATGTTTGCGCGTAGAAGCCGGGCGAACCGGATGCACGCTGGTATGCGCCGACGACAGACGTCGGTGCCATTGCTCAGTAAAGAGTCGGCAACGCGGAGAACCGATGTCACTGCGGCGGTTCTTGCCGACGGAGCGATTACCGCCGCTTACCCGGCCATCCGCAAAACCATGCGGACGCCGAGCCGCACCAGCGCGGAGTCAGAGAGTAGCTACCGTTCGTCCCGGGATCCAGTTGCAGGTTCGGGGCTCTCCGGTGCGCTCATCGCAGCGGATCGCAGCCGCCGCTCGACACGCTCCGAAGCCGTCGATCGGTGCGTGCGTCCGCCGGAAGCCCGTTATCGCCGGTCCGAACGTGTGGTTTGCGCCGACGCCATCGTGCGCCGTCGTAGTCGGCCTTTCATACCAGTCGTTGGCTTGCGGCGGTGAAACCCAACCTAAGTAACTGTTGCCGGGCAGCGTGTATTCAGGCCGGTTATTTCTTCCTCGCGGAAAATCGCCGCAACGATTTCGAGAAACCGGAGCCAGCCAGGCGTCGTGCGCCGCCGTGGATATAAAGGTGTTTTACATTAAATCGAGATAATGGAACGCCGGTGTCCGGCTGCGGCATCGATGCGATATGAACGGTGCATCGCTGCGACCGTCAACGCTTCACGCCCGGCGTCAGCCTCATTAACCATCAAAACTGGAAAACATTGTTTCCATATATCGAAGCGATAAACCGGCCCATTCGGCGATACAATTCGCTGTCCTCCCTTTGATCAAGGGTGGTCTTTTCATCTGTTCTTTGAGCGGCCTTGATGGCCGCTCTTTTTTATGAGAACCGATGAATGTAATTGCAATGTCCGGTCGATCGTCGAAGCGCACCGGCCATTGCGTCGCCGCGGCGAACAGCCGTCGGAATCCGCCGTCCCCGTCCCCACCGGTTGCAGGTAAAATCCTGCCCCTGTCCGCCCGTCGCGGACCGCAGCCTTGCAACCGATGGACCCGCCATGACGACCGACCCCACGCCCGCAGAATCCGCAGAATCCCCCGAGCTTCAGCAGGACCCCCGCCTGTGGCACAAGGACGGCTGGACGGCGCGCGTGATCAAGAACGAGGACGACGACGGCTGGGCGGTCCAAATGATCAAGGACGGCGAGCCGGAGCCCGCGCTGGTCGGCCCGTGGACGATGGGCCGCGACAAGAAGAACCCCAAACCGCTCGATGCCGCGGCGTTCGGCACCCTCGTGAAGACCGCGAGCGAAGTGTTGCGTCGCCACGAGCAGCAGTTGCACGCGCAGTTGCACAAGCGCGTGAGCGTCAGCGGCGCGGACGGCGACGTCGACGTGACGCTCGACATCGTCCCCGACGACTACGAACCGTACGCGCTGCTGACGGCGTTCGACGCGTTCGGCGAACAGCTTGCGCAGCAGCGCGTCGAGCCCGGGTTCAGGCTGACGCGGCCGGTCGCGCAGGCGTGGGCGGCGGCCGGCTTCGGGCCGATCGGCGCGGCGTGACGGGGCGCTAATCCTGCTTGCAGAAGATCGCGGTGAGGAGCGGCCCCGCATGGTGGACGATCGCCTGATTTCCGGCTGCGCGCACCGCGGCCTCGACCTCGCTCTGGCTGCCGACCACGACCGCGCCGTACGCCGAACGCGCAATCGGTTTGCCGCTTCCGGGGCGAAAGAGCGGATCGTTCTGCTGGAAGCCGACGATCGCGAACACGCTGAAGCCGTAGGCGCTCAGGTGCTGGCCGTGGGTCGGCCAGAATGCGTTGACCGAATTGTCTTCGACGTGCATCGGTTTCGGGTCGATCAACTGCTGATCGATGAGTCCGCCGATGAAGTCGTGGGCGGAAATCTTGCAGGTCAGTTGTTCGTCGAGCGCGGCTGCGTGAGCGATTGCCGGTAGCGCCGCGAGGAGCAGGGCAGAAGTAAAGCGTTTCATGCGTTTCAGATTCAAGTTCCGCGCGCGGGCGTTCTCCGCGCGACGACCGTTGCGACGGCTCGCACTGTACGCGGGTTCGCGCGATCGTGCGTCGTTCGCCGTCCGCACCGGCCGTCGGTACGTATTGAACGCTGCAAGTTTTTTGGAAGCGGTATATATTGCGCTGTTATGACCGGAAAAGACCATCCTGCCGACCCGGCGCACGGGGCGGCGCCCCGCGCGGTGCCGCTGCCCCGTACATGGGACGCGCGGGCCGCCCGCTGGCTCGTGACGCCGCTCGTGCGCACGCGCATCACGCCGAACCACCTCACCACGCTGCGTCTCGTCATTGGCCTCGCCGGCGCGTTTCATCTCGCGCTCGGCGGCTTCCGGCACGTCAATATTGGCGCATTTCTGATCGTTCTGTCGAATTTCGTTGACCATACCGATGGCGAACTCGCGCGGATCAGCGGTAAAACCAGCCGGATCGGTCATTTCTACGATCTCGCCGCCGACGCGCTCGTCACCATCCTGCTGTTCCTCGGCATGGGGTACGGACTCGGCGCCGGGTCGCCGGCCGCCGACTGGTCGGTGCCGCCCGCGGTGCTCGGCGGCGTCGCGGGCGTCGCGGTCGCGGCGATCTTCTTCCTGCGGATGCGGATCGAGGAAATGGCCGGCAAGGCCGGCACGAAACAGGCGTTCGTCGGCGGTTTCGAGACGGAGGACGTCCTCTATCTGCTGCCGCTCGTCACGCTCACCGGGGTCGTGACGCCGTTCGTCGTCGCGGCGTCGATCGGTGCACCGCTGTTCGCGCTCTGGGTCGTGTTCGATTACTGGCGCGTGACGCGCCGGCTCCGTCCCGCGAAGCAAGACAGCCAGATCTGGATCAGCAGATGAATGCGCAAGCACAACAAGAACACGTAGCTCCGTCCTTTCCCCACGGTTTTTCCGAAGGTTCTCCGCCGCCGTCCGGCGCATCCGACCTAGAGCCAGCGCTCGAAGCGGCGCTGCGTTCGCTCGACAACGCGCGCCTGCGCGGCGAATACGTGGGCCAGGGGTCGTTTCTGTATCTGTCGGAATTCCTGCCGGCGGACCTGACCCAGCCGTTGATCGATGCGGCACGCGCGCTGCTTCCCGAAGTGAACCGCAATTACCTGCCGGGCCACAAGGCGGGCGGTAGCGTGAGCCGTCACACGATCGACCGGCTTGCACCGTTCATCGCGCAGCTTTATCGCTCGCCGGCGTTGCTCGGATGGCTCGAAAAGATGACCGGCGACCGCCTGCAACTGTCGCCGCCGGACGATCCGCACGCGTACGCGCTGTATTACTACACGCGCGCCGGCGATCACATCGGCTGGCACTACGACACGTCGTATTACGACGGCCGCCGTTATACGGTGCTGCTCGGCGTGATCGACGACTCGTCGTGCAAGCTCGAATACGAACTGCATACGCGCGACGACAGCCGTGCCGACGAACCCGGCTCGGTGCAGTATCCGGCCGGCGCGCTGGTGCTGTTCGACGGCGACAAGCTGCGTCACCGCGTGACGCCGTCCGCCGAAGGCGAGATGCGTGTATCGCTGACGTTCGAATACGTGACGAATCCGAACATGCGGCCGTGGCGGCGCTTCATCTCGAACATGAAGGACGCGATTGCGTACTTCGGATTCCGTCAGGTGTTCCGCAAGATGCTGCTGGCAGGCCGGCGCGGCGGCCGCGCCGGAGGAGAGCCGGCGTGAACCGCGCCGCGCTTCTGCTGCTGTCGATCGGCACGGCGCTCTTTATCGCGCTGCTCGCGTGGCAGGGCTTCGGCGCCGTCACGACCGCACTCGCGACCGCCGGCTGGGGGCTCGCGCTGCTCGCAGTGGTCCACGTGGTGCCGCTCGGGTTCGATGCGGCGGCCATCGGCGTGCTGTTCGGGCGGCGCGGTCCGCGCGCGCAGCGCGACGCGCTGGTCGCGCGCTGGATCAGCGAATCGGTGAACAGCCTGTTGCCCGCCGGCCAGATCGGCGGGCCGGTCGCGATGGTGCGCCAGCTTTCGCAGCGCGGCATGCGCATGCGCGACGCGGCCGCGGCGATCACCGTCAGCACGACGCTGCAGGCAGTCGCGCAGATCCTGTTTGCGCTGTCCGGCATCCTGCTGTTCTGCGCGCACGCGGCGGACGGCGCGCCGCGCAATCTCGGCATCGGCGCGGCGATCGCGACGACGGTGCTGTCGTCGATTATCGCGGCGTTTTATGTCGCGCAGCGGCGCGGCATGTTCGGGCGGATGCTGCGGATGGCGTCGAAACTGTTCGGCAAGCGCGACTGGTCCGGGCTCGCGAGCCGGGCCGATTCGATCGACGTCGCCGTGAAGGCGCTTTACCGCGAACGACGCAAGGCGGCGGTGAGCTTCATGTGCAGCCTCGTCGGCTGGTTCGTCGGCACGGTCGAGGTGTGGCTCGCGCTGCGCTTTCTCGGCCATCCGGTCGGCTGGATCGACGCGCTGCTGCTCGAAAGCGTCGGCCAGGCGATTCGCGGCGCCGCGTTCGCGATTCCGGGTTCGCTCGGCGTGCAGGAGGGCGGCTATCTGCTGCTCGCGCCGCTGGTCGGCCTGCCGCCCGAGGCGGCGCTTGCGCTGTCGCTCGCGAAGCGCGCGCGGGAAATCCTGCTCGGCGTGCCGGGCCTGCTCTACCTGCACTTCAGTGAAAGAAACTGGCAACGTCGGCGCGCGGTGAGCGTGCCGGCGGTCGAAGCCGTCGATTGAGTCTTTTCCGAGGAACGCTTTACGTATGCGCGCAATCATTCTTGCGGCAGGCCTTGGCTTGCGCCTTCAGCAACGCGCTGGAGAACAGTTTCCAAAATGTCTGTTGCAGTTCGAGGGCGTGACGCTGCTCGAACGTCACCTGCAACTGCTCGATGCGGCCGGCGTGACCGAAGTCGTGCTCGCGCTCGGCTTTCAGCCCGGGCAGGTGGACGCGGAACTGAAGCGGATCGGCTGGCCGCATCCGGTCGAGACGGTGCTGAATTCGCGCTTCGATCTCGGCAGCGTGCTGACGGTGCATTGCGTGGCCGATGCGCTGACGCGCGGCGGCGACGTACTGCTGATGGATGCCGACGTGCTGTACGACGAACGCGTGCTCGCGCCGCTGGTTGCCGGCGACGCGCCGACGAACCGCCTGCTGATCGACCGCGACTTCGAGACCGGCGACGAGCCGGTGAAGTTGTGTCTGCGCGACGGCGTGCCGGTCGAACTGCGCAAGCAACTGGCCGTCGGATTGCAGTACGACACGATCGGCGAGTCGGTCGGTTTTTTCCGTTTCAACGAAGCGACCGCGAAGCGGTTTGCGGACATCGTCGCCGACTATGTCGATAGCGGCCGCGCGAACTTGCCGCATGAGGAGGCGGTGCGCGACCTGCTGCTCGAACGCGGCGCCGGGTTCGACACCGCGGACGTGACGGGTGCGCCGTGGATCGAAATCGACTTTCCGAACGACGTCGAGCGCGCCGCGCAACAGGTGCTGCCGCAACTGCGCCCGATCGTGAGCCGCGTGAAGCAGCCGACGCCGTAACGCAGCCGGCCCCGCCTCGCGCAACGGGTGCCGCGGTTGCGCGAGACGCCACGCGGTTTTCCGCGTGCGTTTTTTCTCGTTTTCCGATCGTGGATTTTCGTTCGCGCACGTCGTACCTGTCGCGTGTGCCGCGTCCATCCGCTGCGAAGCGCACAACGGGCCGCGACGCAGTGCGATAATGACGCCTTTGCGCCGCAGCCTTCGTTGACCGTCGGTCTTGCCCATGCCACTTGCCCTCGGCACTTTCATCGTTCCGCTCATCGTCGCCTGCGCGATGTTCATGGAGAACGTGGATGCAACGGTCATCGTCACTGCGCTGCCTTCGATGGCCCGGGATCTCGGCCATGATCCGATCACGCTGAAACTCGCGGTCACCAGCTACGTGATCGGCCTCGGCGTATTCATTCCGATCTGCGGCTGGGTCGCCGACCGTTACGGTTCGCGCACCGTGTTTCGTACGGCGATCGGCATTTTCGTCGCGGGTTCGGTGCTGTGCGCGGCGTCCACGTCGTTGTCTATGTTCGTCGCCGCGCGTTTCGTGCAGGGGATCGGCGGAGCGATGATGGTGCCGGTCGGCCGCATCATCATCTTTCGCTCGCTGCCGAAGTCCGATTTCATCCGCGCGGTCAACTACCTGACGGTGCCCGCATTGCTCGGGCCGGTCGTCGGGCCGCCGCTCGGCGGCTTCATCACCACGTATCTGCACTGGCGGCTGATTTTCTTCATCAATGTTCCGATCGGCGCGTTCGGCATCTGGCTCGCGAGCCGGCACATCGCGAACATGCACGAGGAGCATCCGGGCCGGCTCGACTGGTTCGGCTTCCTGCTGTCGGCTGGCGGGGCCGCGTTGTTCATGCTCGGGCTGTCGCTCGTCGGTAGCGGACTGGTGTCGTTCGGCAGCGCGATGACGATGTGCGTGGTCGGCGTCGCGCTGATCGCAATCTACTGGTTCTACTCGCGGCGTGTCGAGCGGCCGGTGCTCGATCTGCGTCTTCTGGAAATCCCGAGCTTCAATGCGAGCGTCGCCGGTGGCTCGCTGTTTCGCATCGGACTCGGCGCGGTCCCGTTCCTGTTGCCGCTGACGCTGCAGGAAGGTCTCGGCATGTCCGCGTTCCTGTCCGGTTCGATCACCTGCGCATCCGCGTTCGGTTCGATCTTCGTGAAAGCGGTCGTGTCGCGCGTATTGCGGCGTTACGGATTCCGCCAGGTGCTGATCGTCAACGCGGCGCTGGCGGGTGCGTCGATTGCGGCCTGCGGCGTGTTCTTCCCCGGCATGTCGAACTGGGTGATCCTGTCGATCGTGCTGATCGGCGGCCTCTTTCCGTCGCTGCAATTCACCGCGCTCAATTCGCTCGCGTATGCCGATATCCCGACACGCGATATCGGCCGGGCGACCAGTGTCGCGAGCGTGATCCAGCAGTTGTCGCTGGGTCTCGGCGTGACGATCGCGGGCCTCGTGCTGCAGATTTCGCATACGCTCCAGGGGCACCCGACAATCGTGTGGTCCGATTTCTGGCCGGCATTCGTGGCGGTCGGCCTGTTCTGCGTCGCGTCGATCCTGGTCACGCGGCGTCTGCCGGCCGGCACCGGCGACGAGATTGCGCGCGGCACGCGCCGTCCTGCGTAAGCACAGGCGCGCGGTGCTCGCCCAGCCGGGCGATCACGACTCGCAGACGAATTCTGTGCGTGTTATAAGGCCAGCACATACGCCGTGTTGCTCATCGGAATCAGGGGAGGACGCTCAATGAAGTGGGTCGACAGGACAAGACATTGCGCAGGCGCGCTCGCGCTCGTTACGCTGACCGCGGTTTCGAGCGGTTTCGTTTCGGCAACGCCGGCACTCGCGAAGGCGCCGTCGCAGCAGCAACCGGTGCTGACCGCGTCGGCGGTGGCGGTGGCCGACCGTTATGCGGCCGATACCGCCGAACAGATTTTCAAGGAGGGCGGCAACGCCGTCGACGCCGGCGTGGCGATCGCGTTCTCGCTTGCCGTCACGTATCCGGAGGCGGGGAACATCGGCGGCGGCGGATTCATGACGCTCTATGTCGGCGGCAAACCGTACTTCCTCGATTACCGCGAACGCGCGCCGCTTGCCGCGACGCGGACGATGTACCTCGACGATCAGGGCAACGTGATCAAGGGGAAGAGTCTTTACGGCTACGATGCGGTCGGCGTGCCGGGCACCGTCGAGGGCATGTGGGAGGCGCAGCGTCGTTTCGGCAAACTGAAATGGAAGCAGGTCCTCGCGCCGGCGATTCGCTATGCGCGCGACGGCTTCGTCGTCGACGAGCAACTGGTGACGCGTCGCGACAACGCGGCGAAAGACTTCGGGGGCAAGACCAATTTCGACCAGTATTTCGGCGCGATGAAGGCAGGCGAGACGTTTCGTCAACCGGAACTGGCCGCAGTGCTCACGCGTATCGCGGACCATGGCGCGAGCGAGTTCTACCGCGGTCATACCGCCGACCTGATCGCCGCGGCGATGAAGGGTCATGGCCTGATCACGAAGCGCGATCTCGAAGAATACAAGGCGGTGTGGCGTCAACCGGTCGAAGCGAAGTGGAACGGCTACGAGGTGATCACCGCGCCGCCGCCGAGTTCGGGCGGAGTCGGCCTCGTGCAACTGCTGAAGATGAAGGCGGATCTCGCGCCGCAGTTCAAGGATGTCCCGCTGAATTCGGCGCAATACATCCACCTGATTTCGGAGATCGAGAAGCGCGTGTTTGCGGACCGCGCGCAATATCTGGGCGATCCCGACTTCTACAAGGTGCCGATCGCCCAGTTGACCGATGACGCGTACCTCGCGAAGCGCGCGGCCGAAGTCGATCCGGACAAGCCGTCGGACACGAAGAGCGTGCAGCCGGGGCTGGGCACGTCGATGCCCGAGAAAGCGGAAACGACGCACTTCTCGGTCGTCGACAAGTGGGGCAACGCGGTGTCGAATACCTACACGCTCAACGGCTACTTCGGCTCGGGTATCGTCGTGCCGGGCGCCGGCATCGTGCTGAA